>Ga0209426_1000203_pt1 | contig 84435 bp, 85 predicted proteins | sample Deesub1362B_J571_FD_187697 | JGI IMG/M metagenome (GOLD analysis project Ga0209426, IMG submission 187697) | Deep oceanic, basalt-hosted subsurface ecosystem from Juan de Fuca Ridge flank, Pacific Ocean, CORK Borehole 1362B_J2.571 (SPAdes)... ... | reverse complement strand
AGAGAACTCAATATTCAGCTTGGGATTGCCTGGATCAAGCTTGAGATCGAAGCAGCACTCGCTAAATCAGACTTTAACTGGACCGTCTTGGGCGTTGCCCCCTCGATGGAGATTTTCTTTGCTATGATACGTGGGGATACCATGATGGTTCCCGGTGGTGGACCACCTGCCCTTCCTACTGTTTCACCTGTAGATGTAGGGGAAATTGCAGCCCAAACGGTGCTTAGAGATGATTTGAAAGGAAAACGCTTCCGAGTGGCTGGACCTGAAGCAATATCATTTCCGGAAGCTGCGAAGCGTATTTCTAATATCACTGGCAAAACAATCAAATTCCGAAAAATTCCTCTGTTCCCTCTGAAAATCGCCTCGATTCTGGTTTGGCCTTTCAATCCCTTTCTCCGACACCTTCTGGAATTCGTCAAACTGATGAATAATTTTCCACAGGATGTTGTGGCCAAAGTTCCTGAAGACCACCAGTTATTGGTAAAAACCTTTAGCTACACACCAACCACATTCGAAATGGAGGTGCGAAGGCGAATGAAGTGCCATGATAAATCTTTGTGAAAGGAGATAAAATATTGCGGATGGATACTGAATATAATCGTATCTGGTTACAGTGCTTCGCACCTTTACTCAAATCCAGTGCGACAGCTGGGAATTTACCCCCATAAAAGTTGATTCCAAATCCTTCACTGAAGTATGACACTATTTTAATAATATTAATATCCAGTCATTCCAAACCATAAATCTGCTTTGGTGCGAGGTATTCAGGAAATCTTTCAATTAATGAACACCGGATAGAATAACAGAAATGGCATGCGTCTACAAAACCCGTTTCATGCTTAACATCGTATTTCTCAGCAAGCAACGCTGGCCCACCCTTAACCAACGGCTCACAGATTGGATGTTTTTTGAAATCGTAATTTTTAACGAGTTCGAAAAGAGGCGTCTTATCCAAGTTGCCCATCAGCAAACCTTGGCAAATGTGGACATTTCCAAACGGATCGATATGCACTCTTTCAGGTTTTTCTAGGTTCTCGTACGGACATTCTCTAAATTCCTTCCAATTTTTTCTTGGAAGGTTTTGCACCAATTTATCTGCAGCTCTCCCTCTAAATCTGATGGAAATCTCTCCCTTTACTACACTCTTTGCATTAGGCTCATTGATGCAAATCGAGGCAACAGGCAAACCTAAACTTCTGGCAGCAGCATATGCATTTTTGGCTAGATTTTCTTCTCCTTTTCCTTCTGGATAATGAAAGGAGTCATCACTAATACTTATATCGGAAACTCCCAAATCACGCAGCGAAACAAGCCAGAGCTTTGCATCCTCGACGGTTGTTGCCCAGTAAGCATTCGTAACAACGCCCGTTTTGAAACCCATACTGCTTGCGATTCTTATTCCCTCTACCATCAGCGGATAGAACAGAAATGGTTCGCCACCTTCAAAATACACCCATTCAACTCCAATTTTTTTCGCCTCTTGTAAAACCGATTTGATTTGCTGCAAAGAAAATGTACCCTTTGTGCTCGGGCTGGAGTACACAAAGCAATGGTCGCATTCAAAATTGCATGTATAAGTAAGGAGAAGGTGAATTCCCTTTAACATACCAAAAATTAAACCAAGTCATAGTTATCATTTGCGTTACAATTAAATATAACGGTAGGTTAATTTACTTAATGTGCCTTTCAAAGAGGGAAAGAGAGTTCATTCAAGATTGGTTGGATTACACAGAGGACAAAATATCACTCGTTGACTTTGTCAACAAATGGAAGACTGAAGGAAAAGACTGGAAAGTCTACATGAGAGTTTTGAGGTACAGAATAACAAAAAAATACGACAGAATGCTTGAAGACTTGATTTTCATGAAAAAGTTCCTCGAGCTGGATTATCACCCCTAACGTTCCCTTAATCATACCTTCTAACTATGAACCTTCCTGACTTTTGCAACAAAAAAGCCCGAGCATCTATGAATGTGGGGGTAAAATCTTCTGGCAAGTTTTATTTCTTCTCTAATTCCAGATAGGCTTAAAGACGCTTCACCCAGTGGGATTTCCTCCAGTTTAATCCCTATTCCCTTTTCCTCACAGTAATCAAAAAGATCGTTTATAACAAATTCGTTTTCCTCAGGGGTTAGAGAGCAGGTAGAATAAACCATAATTCCTCTATCTTTAAGACTTTCAATTGCTGAGTAAACCATATTCCTTTGGAGGTTCGAGCAGAATTTGATGTCTTCTTTTCCTCTGCTAATCTTTCTGGATGGATCCTTATGAATTATCCCCTCTCCAGTACATGGCGCATCTAACAAGATCTTATCAGCTTTTATCCCAGTTTGATGAAATGTCCTTGCATCCATTTTCAGAATGGCTGTGTTCATAACCCCCATTCTCTGTATATTGTCCCTTAAAGCCTGGATTCTTTCTTTGTTAACTTCCAATGCAAGAATAGTACCTTTATTCTCCATGAGTTGTGCGAGCATTGTTGTTTTCCCGCCCGGGGATGCAGCGAAATCAACGACCAGATCTCCCTTCTTGGGTTCGAGAACCAATGGAGGAATGCATGAACTCTTATCCATGAGATAGTAATACCCCACCAGATACTCGGGTGTTGCTCCAACAGAGTACTTTTCTTCCACTACCTCATAGCAATACTTGACTTCCGTTTTCTCAAGAATAAAACCTCTCCTTTCCAGTCTCCCAATCAGATCCTTCTCATCGATCTTTAAAGTGTTAACCCTGAGGTATTTGGGGATATCTTCCATTCCCTTAATCAAGTCTAAGGTCTTTTTCTCACCGAAGAATCTGGCCCATCTTCTTATAATAAACTCATCATACCCAAATTTTTCAGATATTTCTCTAGAAAACTCAGTGGAGGGAAAATCAATGACTTCCATTGTTAATTCATCTTGTTCATTTTGTTCAATCAGGTTTTCCTGTCAAAGAACGGATTTTTCGATGCAGAGGTCAGAGGAATTCCCAACACCACATCGGATTTTGCATACCCGAGTTTTTTCGCAGCTGCTCCGATTCTGTACATGATCCTGTTATCTATACCGATTATCGCTGCAAGCTTTGCAACCGAACCAAGAGCTATCCCCAGATCTATCAGTTTGTACGCACAATTTGGTCCTGAAAAATCCTCACCACTAACCCTGCCAGCTTTTTTCATTCCATCACAGCTCTTAAACCCGCAAGCTCCGCAGTTCAGGCCGAGCGTTCTATCTCCGAAAACTCCAATAAGCAAAACCGCTTGGGCCTTTTTTACCCCTTCAGCATCCCTAACAAAATCTTTGTGTCTATCTTTCATTCCCAACATCTGCTCAGCTAGTCTATCTTTCTCAATCCCATCAACCAAAAGGATTTCAAGACTGTCTTCTCCCTTCGCTTTAGGAGCTGTTCTGGCGGTTATAAGCAGCTGATAGGCTGCAAACTTAATTATTTCCTCCCTGATATTGTTCTCATTAACTATCATGTAAGGAACATATCTGGAAAAGATTTAATCATTTCGACTCCTAATGCATTTCAACTTAGATCAACTAGAATGCCCCTCCAAGAAAACCTATGAGACCGAGAAGCATCGCTAGCAGGCTTTGCTTTCTATATTTCTTTATCACTTTCATTTCAGCTTTCCCCAAAAGTAACTCAGCTGATATCTTTAACAAAATTAAATCAGTAACTAAAACAGGAACTAAGTATTTAAAGTCTAAAATAAATTTATCAACAAAGAAAAAGGGGATGGGGCTTAGTAAAACGCTCAAAATGAATATTATAGCAGAATATCTTGCTGCCACCTTTATTCCCTTTGTCCTCGCAACCGTTTTAACATCCCTCAAAGAATCTCCCTCAACATCCTCTATCCCCTTCATTATCTCCCTAGCAAAACCAGAAAGGAATGCTATAGCTGCTAGAATTGCAACAGCCAGAGTTATGGTGTTAACAGCAACAACACTACCGAATATGAATGGAGCTGCCATAGAAAATGCTATATATATGTTTCCAGCCACTCCAAACTCCTTCAGCTTGATGTCATAAAGAAATCCTGTCAAAGTGATCAGGAAAGCAAGAAGAAAGGCTTCAAAACTTATTAAAAGGGCCACAATAAAGCCGAAAGGTGTAAACATGACTGAGACTACTAGAGCCGTTTTTCTGGAAAGTTCTCCCCTCACTAGCGGCCTATCCATTCGCTTATTCCTCAAATCAACCTCGTAATCGCAATAGTCATTTAGAGAGAAAGCCGCAGCTTGAAGAAAAATTGCTGTAAGGACTCCAAAAACAAGCTTTTCTACTTCGATGTCCAGTCCAGAAGAGACAACTACACCTATTACAACCCCAATGCCGTACATCAGGCCATGTTCAAGCCTTGTAAGTTCCCAAAGAGCCTTGAGTTTTGCAACCATTTCAACCCTTCTTAATCCTTCCCAATTTTCTCAATCCTTCGGAATTGTTTCAAGATAGCTTTCAATTCCCTTCTCGTAGATCACATTTCCAACGATGATAATGTCAGCATACTTCAGAATTTTTTCAGCTTTGTCCTTGCTATCAATCCCTCCACCATAAACTAAGGTAGAGCTTTCAAGAACCTTTGAAACCTCCTCTACAACCTTTGGATCTCCAAATCTTCCGCTGTATTCGATGTAGATGATCGGAAGTTTGTAAATCCTCTCCCCAACTAAGGCGTAACTCGCTACTTCCTTTGCTGAAAGATTGCAAACGGCTTTTGTAACCCTTGCTACAGCCGAGTCAGGATTAAGGACTATATAACCCTCCATAACAGCCTTTTCGAGTAATTTGCTAAATTCTCCAAGCCTTTGATAGTGCATCGAGATCCATTTCGCATGCTTTCCTGTTATCCATTCCCCCTCCCTCGAGTTCAGAACCGTTGGAACAAAGAGGTAGTCACTTCCGTAGACAACATTGGATGGATCGGATGGTTCGACAATAGTCGGCAAGCCATGTTCCTTTACCCTTTCAAGGAGTTCCATTGCCTTTTCAAATGTAACACCTTCTGTTCCGGAGACCATCACCGCATCTGTTCCACTTCCAGCAACAGCCTTGATTAGCTCGTTGGGGTTGTCTCTATCAGGGTCGAGCTTAGTTATGTGTCTCCACCTTTTCCATTCCATGGCCTTCCCCAGCTAAACTCTAACAGGTTTTTAATAAACTTTACTTTTATTGTTTAATTTTATCATTAAATTAAATTTTATATAATTCAAAAAAGATTGATTGAATAGCCTAACTGACACTAAATTGTCTAAATGGTCTAAATGGCTTTAACCCTTTTCTTAAGGGCAGGAGGTCTAGGCTTAAGCAATATTCTATTACCACATCTCGTGCACTGAATAAGATTTCTTTCGAGGTCCACATCTATTTCCGCCTGGCAAACAAGGCAGATGTAGCTCATATGGCGCCTCCTGCTTTCACAATCTTATCATACATCTTCGAGCTTGGGGTTGATGGAATATACGTTCCACCTGCAAATCTGTAGCCACAACTCTTACACTCCCATATTCCAGTTCCAACCCTCTTTACACTCCTCTTTCCACACTTCTTACAAACGTATTTTCTTCTCTGGGCGCTTTCAATCTTTATTATGCTCTTTCTAATCTTAACTCCGTATCTCGATCCAAATCTTCCAGCAAGTTTGACCTTTTTCGTCCTTGGCATCCTTAATCCTCCTAAACCACATCACTAAATCTCTTTAAGGAGTTCCCTTACTTCTTTAGCCTTCTCCACACTCACATCAATGAGTTCATAAAACTTTTGTTCACTCAACAGATAGCTTCCACTCTTTTGCATCGCCACGATATTGTTATCCTTGTCGGAAGTAATAGTGATGATCCTATTGCCAACGCTCATCTCATCCCTTGTTGGGTCAATGAGATACCTCTCCCCAACTATTAAGGATGTTATTGCGACGGGCAGATTTCTCACAGGCAGCGGGAAGTCATCTCCAAGCCCAAACCTCTCCGCTGGAACCGTGGTGTTGAGCAATGCAGATATGGCTGCAAGGGCTGAGGCATCAATGAGATTTCCATCGTCATCCAGTGCATGGATGTCGATGAAGATCATCCAGACCTTTTCTCCCTCCTCAATACAAAGTTTTGTAAGATCTACCGCTTCACTCTCTCGTATTCCTCTATCAACAACTCTAGCAAGCTCTATTGATGTTTCATCAGGTGGTCCTGCTTCGAATGTTGGAGAAGCAAGGGGTACGAGTTCAGCATTTGTAATAATAACTCCCCTGTCCGGAACATCGGGAAATGGTTCGCCTGGCTGCATCTTCACTCCAACTATAACCTGTGTATCGCCAAGTCTGACGAGCGCTGAGCCTTCAGCTTTCGATATTAGATTTGTTTCAATCTCTATGGGTCTTATCTCGTCAAGTCTCCTACCATCTATTCTTTCCCCATCTCTCAGCTTTGAAAGAACGTAGTCCTTTTTTATGTCCATCAGAATTTCCTCGCTCATATTCACTCCTCCTCGATCTCAACCGCAGCATACTTTTTCATGATGGCTTCCCTCTGCAGAGCATAGATTTCCATTGCACCTTTCTTTGCCATTTCCGTAGCCTTTTTCATCTCTTCAACGGTCATCTTCCCGTCCATCTGGACGAGGGCAATGGATTCGATTCTACCATTTCTGATGACAAATGCAAATGGCACGTCTGCCTCGCCGTGGTTATCCTCTTCTTTCATCGGATCCAAAACGAGTACACCATCAACCTTTGCAACGGCAACCGAGGTGATCAACCCCCTCATGGGTATACCTGCATCCACCAAGGCAACCGTCGCAGCGTTAAGGCATGCGGTCCTTGTTCCTGCATCCGCTTGTAAAACCTCCACAAAAATGTCAATTCCCGATCTCGGGAATAGTTCCTTCATTATAACCGGCTCGTATGCTTCTCTACTTACCTTCGATATCTCAACACTCCTTCTGTCAGGGCCAGGTCTTTTCCTCTCCTCCACACTAAAAGGTGCCATGTTGTAGCGGTATCTAACAACCGCCTTGCTCGGTTCTTGCATGTGCCTAGGGTGTACTTCTCTGGGTCCATAAACCGCTGCTACAACTTTATTTCTTCCCATTTCTAGATAACAAGAGCCATCAGCCCTTTTAAGTACTCCTGCTTCTATTTTTATAGGTCTCAATTCTTCAAAACCTCTTCCATCCAGCCTTTTTCCATCAACAATTAGCTGAATGTATTCCTTCTTAATTTCTAAATCCTCATCCATCTCATTCATCTTTAATACCCTCTTTCCTCTTTTTTATGAATTCGGTTATCCTGTCAGTGAGGCCTTCTGTATGAGCCTCTTTTTCAATTATGTAAATCGCCTCTTCCACAATATCGACCTTCTTTCTATCCCCACTCAACCATATAAGACCATTTTGACCAACAACAATCTGAACACCCAATTCGTTTTTCAGGAGCTTTATCATACTTCCCTTCTTCCCAATAACCCTTGGAACCCTCGTGGGATTGATTGCAACGATTCTACCAAATCTTATCGGTCTACAAACCTTATCACGCATTGTGAGAGTTACCTTCATCTTCGGATCGATCGCAACAACTTTAGCGATTATCGCGTCGTCCATGTCAAGAACATCGTTGATTTTCCTCCCTCTGATTTCTGGTTTTTCGGAAGTTGGAAGAAAAGCAGAATAGGGCGAGTTTATGTCAACACTCCATCCATTTGAAACAACTTCTCTTACAATCCCTATAACAAGATCGCCAGGAGAAGGAATGTATCTTCCTTTAAGGGGAATTATCCTGACCATGTTGTCAGTTTTATCCATCAGCCCCATTATCTTAGCATAAACCTTGCCATTCTCTACGAAAGTCCCATATCCAGCTGTTTTAGGATTGGTACTCACAAGGTCCCCAGGGAGCACCAACTTTCTAGATCTGGAGATCATCCATGAATCCTCCTTAAAACCTTTGTTAACGCTTCACCATGGGCAACTCTACCGAGTAAATCAAGCAAATCACCCTGCATTCCTGCCGGAATTCTGATGATGCAAATCCAACTCCCATCTTTCTGCCATTCTTCCTGAACCACATTACCAAAGGAGTAAATTGCACCCATAGCCTTTCCTGTATAGGCTGAAGGGATCTTAACGGCGATTTCAACCTCCTCAACCCGTATCGGGATTATTGGCTTAAGAACCTTGACTATATCTTTAACTTGAGCTTCAACCGTTTTGAAAATATCAATATGAACTTTCGCCTCCTCCATCGCCCTTTCAATCCTAGAAGGCGGATGTGGAGCGCCAGTCCTCGGATCGACTGTATTCTTCCTTATAAATTCAATTACCTGCTTTTTCTTTTGTTCGTACATCTCCTTTCTCTGTTCTGCTGTGATCTGAACGTCTCCTTCAAGGATTATTGTTCTCACAATTTCTTCAAAATCGCTCGTACCGAAATGCTTCGTTAATTCTTCTATAGATGTCCTTTCCCCTTTTTTTGCATCCTTATAAACTTCATCGCTTGCTATGAGTTCCTCAAAATCAACTTCTTTACCCTCTCTCAAATCTCTCGCAAGATATGGATCAACTAAAACTTCGAAGGTTTCCCCTCCCTTTTTTATCCTAGCAATTACAGCTTTATCTAGGGATACCATGACTTACCCCTTAGAGAGTTCTTTTCTCAGCACCTCATTTGCCCTTTCAACGTATGGTCTAAGTTCTTCTTCACTCAGCTGCCTGAACTTCTTATCTTCCACTTTTACTATGCCCATATCTATGGCATTCGATTTTATTTCAGACTCGATTGCCTTTCCCATTGCAATAAGCCCCTTTACAATCGCATCATCAAGCGTCATGTCTTCAGAATACTCTTTTTCGAAATACTCCATCACTGCATTCCTTCCAGCTCCTATGGCTGTTGCCTTATATTCAAGTAAGGCTCCACTTGGATCGGTTTCATAGAGCTTCGCATGCTCATCAACACCTGCTATGAGGAGGGATACTCCAAAGGGCCTTACTCCACCAAATTGTGTGTATTGTTGCTTATAATCGCATATCTTTTTTGCCAGATCTTTCACGCTTATGGGTTCGTCATAAGTAAGCCTGCTTATCTGGGCCTCTATTCTTGCCCTATCAACCAGAACTCTAGCATCAGCAACTAAACCAGAAGTTGCAATACATATGTGCTCATCAATCTTGTAAACCTTCTCTATTGTATCCGATTCAAGAAGTTTGCTCGCAACCCTTCTGTCAGCCAAAATGACTACTCCTTCCTTTGTTTTAATCCCTATTGCTGTTGCTCCTCTTTTTACAGCCTCTCTTGCATATTCAACCTGAAAAAGCCTACCATCAGGGCTGAAAACTGTAATCGCCCGATCATAACCCATTTGTGGTATTTGCATCTTTAAACACCTCCAAGTATTTGGTTTTGCATTTTTTTATCGTTCCACTCACTCCGATTATCAGGGGTAGAACCTTTTCCCCTTCTATTTCATTGATCAAGCTTAATGCTATCTTCACTTTTTCAAGGGCTTTGTTGTAGCATCTCACTATCCCGTATTCTCCGTCGAAGTATTCAACCCATATACCAGCGTAAGAGCTACCTACTTCCCCAAACAGCGAAATCATGCTGTCCATCAGTTTAAGAGCGATCTCTCTTTTGTCAAGATCGCCGCTATGTCCAATAAGTCTAAATGCAATATATCTTTTTCTGTGTCTTAACGAGGGTGGAAGTCTCCTCAATCTATCACTCCTCTTTTAGATTTTACCGTTGGATATTTAACATACTCGAATTCAAAACTCTTTTATCTGTTCCAAATTAAAAAAGGACATGCACGATTTAGCGATCAAGGATGGTTTATGTTTTATCAACGGAGAATTTGTCAGAGCAAACATTGGCATTGATGGAAACAAAATCAGCTATGTCGGAAAAGAAGATATTGAAGGAGAGATAAAAATTGATGCCAAAAATAGCCTTGTGCTTCCCGGTCTTTTCAATGCACACACACACCTGGCTATGACCCTTTTTAGAGGATTCGCTGAAGACATGCCACTAATGGAGTGGTTGAAAACTAAGATTTGGAGAGCTGAAAGGCTGCTGAATGCTAGAGATGTTTACTGGGGATCCATGCTTGGGATTCTTGAGATGGTAAAAACAGGCACGACATGCTTCTCCGATCTCTACATTTATATGGATGAAGTTGCAAAGGCATGTGTTGAGTCAGGCATCAGGGCTGTTCTTTGCTATGGGATGGCGGATAGAGGAGACCCTGAGAGGGCTAAAGAGGAGTTGAAAATAGGAGTAGATTTCATAAAAAAGTGGGATGATGAGAAGATAAGGGCTGTTTTCGGACCCCACGCACCATATACGTGCTCTCTTGAGTTCTTGACCATGGTGAAGGAGAAAGCAAATGAGCTCAATGTCGGAATTCATATCCATGTTTCTGAGACCAAAGACGAGGTGGAAGAGTTTAAGGAAAAATTTGGGGTAAGGCCAATAGAGAAGCTTGATGAGATTGGATTTCTCACCCCAAAAACAGTGATAGCTCATGCTGTCTGGATAAACGATAATGAAATGGAGATTCTCGCTAGAAGAGGTGTTAGCGTTGCCCATAATCCTGTAAGTAACCTAAAACTGGCTTCTGGTATCGCTAGGATTGCAGAAATGGTAAAAAGAGGAATAAACGTCTGTCTTGGAACTGATGGCGCTGCGTCGAACAACACCTACAACCTTTTCGAGGAGATCAAGCTTGCGTCCCTCCTTCAGAAGGTTCATATGGGGAGAGCAGATGCCCTTCATGCAAGAGACGTGATTGAGATGGCGACAATGAACGGTTACAAAGCCTATGGATTGAACGGGGGAGAGATAAAGAAGGGGAGGCTGGCTGATCTGATTCTGCTTAAAAAGAGTTTCAACTTCACACCCCTCTACAACCCCCTCTACAGCATAGTTTACTCTTCTTTTGGTTGCGAGGTGAGCCATGCTATCGTGGATGGAAAAATACTGATGGAGGGTGGAGAGCTTATAACTCTGGATGAGGATAAAATCATCGATAAAGCAGAGAGAATCAAGGAGAAATTCTTGCAGCTTAGTTAAAGCTCAAAGCTGCCACTCTGCATCCTCTATAAACTCCACTACCCTTTTTACCATCTCCGCATCGAGTTCAGGAAGCTCTTTTTCTTCGTCAAAAAACTCAAGAACCTTCTTTCTGTGCTTTGGTAGCTGAGAGATTACGTAAAGCTTAAGCAAATGTAGATTTTTCCTTGCATCCTCTTCTGGGATCTCTCCAGAGCGATATTTCTCGTAAACCTTTTTTGTATCGGATATAAACATGGATTCGATGCTTGCTTCATCCGTAAGCTCATGAAAAAGCCTTTTATCTCCTCCCTTTTCAAGGAGAATCTTCATTTTATCAAGGTAAGAGTTCACGTATTCCATAATCTAGCTTAGGTTAAGACATTAAAAATTTTGTCAAATTGGATTTAGCGTGATAGCAAAAAGGTTGCAGCGATAAATATTCCAACCCCTATGATCCCTATGATTACGAGCGGTGCCTCAAATACAAAATTAAAGCTGAATACAGCAGGATAAATAAGGAATATAAGATACGTTGAGATGAATGCGAATCCCCACTGGAAAACAACAAGATTTTTTGAGCTCATCCCCCTTTCTTCCATTTCCCGCCCTTTTTCAGTTGAGATCCAAATCAGCTGAGAGAGGACAAAGAGCCAAACGATGTTGAGGAGGAGGGTAAAGATGTTTACATCTTTGGCAGAGGAAAAGATCGAATTCAGATAGGAGGCAAGATCTGGAGATTTTAGATAGAGCGCGTCGAGACTTGCATAAAAAAGCTCGCTTCTTGACAGAAGATTCCCAACGCTCATGAGAAGAAGGAAATAGAAAAGACCGAAAGAGAACGGATTTTTCCTAAGAATTAAGAGGATTATCGGGATGGAAAGAACAACTGGATAAAGCAGCTGGAGGGCAAAGTATTTAGAAATTAGAACTAAAATGGGTGGCTGGGAAAGAGCCAGCAGAGCCTGATATGACGCGAATTCTGCAAGAAGGAGATTAATGACTGGTCCAAAAATTAGATAATTTCCTCTACCCCTTTCTTTCTCATCCAAATCAGATTTTGCCTTCAACCTTAACCTGAGCTTCAAGCGAACAAAACCTCCTTCAAAAGGATTTGAGATAGTGGTTTATCAATCTCCCAGACTGTCATCCTGACACCCGCGGATCTTATTCTTGACTCAATTGAGTTCCTTAGAATTCTCAAAGCAAGTTCAGAGAGATCTCCAGCATTTTCTTCAGATTTCTCTCTGAGTTTTTCTTTAGATTTCTCTCCAACTTTTCCATCTGAGATGAGCGCTATTACCTCGACAGGAGCTTTTCTACCCTTCTTTGAGATTTTGGATGCTTTCAAGACAGCTCTAACTGGTTTTGAGTATTCTATCCTCGTAATGAAGTATATAAGAGGCTTATAGGTAATTAGGAGAGCTTTTGATGATTCAAAAGCCTCCTCTAGGGACTCGAAGTTTTCGGATGGTTCAACCTGGATGAGTTCATCCACTATCCTCCTGAACTGTCTTCTTCCTGTATCGGGGTAAAGGTATTTCCTGTGTCCCACGATATAAAGTCCGACTCTATAACCTCTTTGGGTAAAATAATATGAAATAGCATTTGTAGCTTCAACTGCAGACTCGAAATAGTTCCTTATAAGCTCTCCATGCTTCATGTAAGGATTTCCATCCAGAAATATCCAGATGGATTTTTTTCCTTCTACCTCATACTGGTTCACCATCACCTCATTCTTTCTCGCGCTTGCTTTCCAATTGATAAACTTGACTGGATCTCCTGATACGTATTCTCTTATTTCTCTGAAATCTGTCCCTGGAACCCCTATTTTAGAGACATCTACATCAGGAGTTGGGGATCTCGCGATACCCCTGTGGACTCCTATTTTTATTACCTTTGGTACTCTCTGTTTAATCTCGATCTCCAATGGGACTTCTAGCTCCCTTATAAACAACTTTCCCGTGAGAAACGGATTTTCAACCTGTACTATTACCTTCCCCAAGGAATACTTGCCCCTCTTTGTTGGGATCGCTTCATAATCTATCTTTATCCCAGCTGAACCAACAACAAATCTCGCAGCTGCATTACTACCATTTGAGAGTTCAAAATGCTCAGGAAGCTTGTGCATAACCTTTACAACACCAAAGCCTGATGCTGACATCGTAATGGATACCTTAAACTTCTCTCCAACGTATCCTCCACCTTCAAGGTGGTGTCCAAGGATTTTGATCCTAACCGGGAATGTAGGGGTTAGGAGAAAGAGAATGGGGAACACAGAAAGGGCTACAAGCTCGTAGGAAGTTAGCAGGATACCTAAAACTAAAAGAAACATTGAGGTCTTTACAAGGACATAGGTACCCTTTCTGATTTTCATTTTTCACCCTTTAGTCCCTTTTTTATCCCCGATTAAGCTAATTTTTGCCCAATTAAGGTTTTACCTCCTCCTTCTTTGGTACCTCGACACTCTTTAACACGTCTTCAATAATCGTTTCCGGCTTAACCCCTTCTATCAGGTATTCAACGTTCAGAATTATTCTATGGGAAAGTGTTTCGAGTGCGACCCTTTTAACATCATCTGGGATTACAAAGTCCCTACCATCAATCGCCGCTAAAGCCCGAGAGATTTTAAGCAAAGCTAACCCACCCCTAGGGCTTGAGCCAATTTCAACCAGCTCATGTTCCCTCGTTGCTCTAACTATCTCAGTTATGTATCTTAGGATGCTCTCATCAACGAAGATGTGCTCTACGATTTGCTGCATGTTCCTGAACTCCTGTAAACTCACAACGGGCTGAATATGGGAAGTTGGGTCATCAACCTTCCAATCTATCCTTCTCTTCAAAATTTCCATTTCCGAATCAACGCTGTCCGGGTATCCGGGAGACATCCTTATTAGAAACCTGTCCATCTGAGCTTCGGGCAACGGATAGGTTCCTTCCTGCTCTATTGGATTCTGAGTTGCTATTACGTAAAAAGGAGGATCTAACGGATATGTCTCTCCCTCGATTGTAACCTGTTTCTCTTCCATTGCCTCTAGCAATGCTGCCTGTGTTTTTGGGGGGCTCCTGTTTATTTCATCGGCAAGCAAAACGTTCGTGAAGATTGGCCCCCTCACCAGAACGAATTCCCCTGTGCTCTGCCTCCACACCTTCGTGCCAGTTATGTCAGCTGGCAGTAGATCAGGGGTGAACTGTATCCTGCTGTAGTATGATCCAATTACTCTTGCAAAAACCTTTGCAAGCAATGTCTTTCCCAGCCCGGGATAGTCCTCGAAAAGAACGTTTCCATTTGTAAGGCAAGCTGCAAGCATCTTTTCAACTATGTCCGTATCCCCTACATAGATACTACAGACTGAATCTATTATGTCCCAACTTTTCCTGCTAAATGTTCTAAGATCCAATTCCAACACCCTCCTTACTCAGTTTTTCCTCAATCTTGCTTAAAATTTTATTCCTATTTTTTCTATTTTTATTTTCAATTATATTCCTCTCCCATCTGAAGGTAAATTTGGGTATTCTTTCATCCTCATAAGATATTAAAGGAGAGATTAATGCGGCAATTCTATCCTCACTCCATCCAGCATCGATTAAAATTCTCGAAATAGTAGCTACCAGTGGTGACTTCTTACCCTCCTCAAGGAAAAGTCTTCTTGCTTCTTCCAGCCTCTCCAGCATTTCGTCTTTTTTGTAGGAGAGTCTCTGCCTATGCACTTCAACTGTCTCAACCTCCTCAACAGACAACGACTTTCTGAAGTCATTAGAGAATTTTAGCAGAAATATCCCAACAAGGACCCATTCCATAAAGTTTACAAGACCACTCCTTTCAAGAATTCTCGGCCTGATTGCGATGTAGTAAACTACTGCCAAAACCAGGAAAGAGAGAAGGAATGCCCTAGAGCTCCTGAGCCACTTTGCAGCTCCACTATCAGAGAGATTGGCGAGAGAGGTTGCAGCGAGGATTACAAGGAACACAAGAAAACCCAATCCTATTTTTTGAGTCTTCTCTGGATCTAGAGGAAGATTGCTAAGAATCAAATATCCGAAAAGACCCATAATTATAAGTCCACAAGCTGATACAGCCGGTTGAACGAATCTGTGGACTTCAAAAGGTATTTCGACCCTTGCTATTGCAAATCCGATGAAGAAAAGGAGGAAGTACTTATCCATTGAATAGACGAATGGATAAACGAGAGCAAAAGTACTGAACCTTGAAATCGAATAGGCAATAACCTTGAGTATCAGATAAAGGGCTATTGAAAGCATAAAGGGCTTTAGGGGAAGTGTATACCTGTGCAAACCAAAGAGTATGTACGCAAGGAGAAATGAGTAGATCGCTATAAGTATGTCTGTTTGAATAGCAATTAAAACCCTGCCAGTAATAGAACTCTGAAAACTCGTAAAGAAATAGAGAATTCCGAAGAAGAACGTCAGAGCAACGATTTTTGTAAATTCACCCCTCAACCAAATCACCCCTTATAGCTCTGTAGGAACGATAAGCTTCTATGAACTCGTTCCTGCTCGCATCTCTCAAACCATATTTGGAGAGTTCAAATAGCTTTAACAGCTTCCTTCCTTCCGGTTTTTCTCTGCCATTTAGAATTCTAAACATTCTTAGGATCTCTCTTGCCGTATAATCGCTCAGATCTATCCCTCCTGTTTTTTCAAGGTTTTTAACAAGTTCGGAGAATATCGATATGATCGCCTCTCTGTAATTCATTATCCTTATCTCTATTTCATCTCTCTCCATAACTCCCTTTTCCCCAATCCTTTCAGCAAGGATTTTGTGCGTTCCAGGTTCTTCAAAGGCTATGGTTATCTCAAGGCCCTTTTCATGGCTTCCAACAGCATGTCCATCAATAAAGACTCTCAATATTCCCTCTCCGAGATTCTTTACCCTTAACTTTATCTCCTCATTTACATCCCAGATGAGAGGCAGATCTTCCTCTTCCCGCTCAATCTCAAATACAATGTAACTAGCTGTCATCTTCCTATATTTTTTAATGAGGAAGTATGCGATGAATGGCAATAGGATAGAGAAAACGAGGTATGGGAAAGAAGAGGTTTTGAATTCCTTCTCTGATGGAAGATACTTATCGTTACCCTCAAAAACAGCTTTTGTGGCAGATGGTGGCTTGTCATAAACGAAAACGGCAAGTCCGGCATTGTTGGTCTCAACTGCATCGTCCCCAATTTTAATAACCCCATGAGCCGGAATGCTTTTACCCTTTTCCCTCAGTAAAACGTAGATATAGGTCTTGTCATTCTCGTTTTTTACCGAAACGTCCATTTCCGTTTCAGCTTTAACGGTAAGATCTATGCTATCTTCAAAACCCACCCCTTCAATCGTAAAATTAACTGGAACCTTTCCCAATTCGAAGTTTTCCGGGATTTTTCCCTTTATCACAAAAGAACCTTTATCATCGGCAACAGCCTGAGTAGAGAAATCGTCCCGCGAAAATGTTATCACCGCCCCTTCAAAGGGTTCTCCTTTAAAGAAGATCTTTCCACCCGATACCCACTCTTTTCCTTTTATTGCTGTTTTGTTGTCAACCAAGAGCTCAATTCTCCCTACATCGACGAATTTACCTTCTGATAGTGGCATGATGAAATCAGAGCCAAGGTATTCAACCGATACGTGATGTTTACCTTCTTCTTCTATGTTGAGCGTGAAGTAAAATACTCCATCCTCATCGGATTTTGTTTTGGCAACGATCTTTCCATCGATTCTCAAAAAGATTTCTGCATTGCTTATTGCGGTTCCATTAAAATCAACAATTCTCCCTCTCAGCTCGAAGGGTATTCCAGCCGCCATTTTATCAGGGATGTTAACTCTTATTTCAGGCGGGCTGTAGATCTTGATTATCGGATCGCTCCATGATTCTTTAAATCTCAAACTCCCAACGTAATGGGCAACCACATGATATTTTCCCGAAACATCGGGAACCTTAACCTTACCTTCAAATTTACCTCTATCGAGTTTTAGAACGCCCAGCAAAAGTCCAGTCTCATTTTTCTCCTTTTTAATTGTAATCTCAACATAGCCACTATAAACAGGCAATCCATCCTTGGTTGTTACAACACCTTTAACACTAAAGTTACTCCCTTTTGTAGCCGTGGGATCTGCATAAGTTATCTCAGTAATTGTCGGAACCATATTCTCGGGGGAAGGGGTGGGATCTACCTCTATCCATCCTTTATTGAATTTTACCTCAGCCCAGACATGGGCTTGGGATGCCATAACAGTCTGATTGTCGGGAATTGGTCTGGCATTGTATCCGAAAACAGCTCTGGCAGGGATGCCGAGAGATCTTACCAAAGCTATGTATGAGGTTGCAAACTCCTTGCATATGCCTTTCTTGTGTTCAAAAAGGAAGTAGGTCACTGGTTCCACATTTTCTGGGGGTGGCTGATAGTTTGGATCATATTCGTAATTCTCTTTCAGATACTCTTTAATTGCTATCACCTTTTCATAATCTGTAATTGCATCTATGGTAATTTCTTCTGCCAGAGACCTTATTTTCTCCAGATCTTTGTCGGAAAAATGAAGTTGGGTGTAATAGGAGTCCTTTTCAATCAGTCCTGGATCCTCAACCTTCCAAGCTGTGGAATAGGCATCATAAGGTTTACTTAAATTATACTCAATCAAATACGTTCCCGTTTTCTTATCAAACTTTGCAGGTGCGGTTACATAAGCTGTATCTTTCGCAACGGGAATGTGCTGGGAAAATTCACTTACAGGGGTGACATGGTATTTTGTAATGTGGCCACTCGGATTTACAGAGGGGGTTTCTCCATAATTTCCTTCTTCCTTGATCCATTTCCCACCTTTGTATTCAGCTGCCGTAAAGAGGCGAAGCTTGTTTGTATACCTGTTAAGGTTTTCAACGAAAAAAACAGGAACCTGGGGGGGATCGAATTCTTCATGGAGGTTGGCTATCGAATCTGTAACAGATACCTTAATATTCTTGTACGGTTCCACCTTTTGAACATCGGGTGGAATTACTTCTGTTGGTGTTATTTCCTTGGCCCCTATGCCAATGAATCCACTCAAACCAGTGTTGCTGAAATCAAGAGATGATATGAAGTTGAGGAGAAAGGAGAGAGCTACTAAAATAAGGACTAAAGAAATTAACTTTTTTACTGCCTCCAGCAATTCTTCTCTCACTTTGATGAAATTTCCGTTCAATAAATATCTATTTTTCGCTTTCAGGGATGATGATATAGTTCAAGCGTCTATTTTTTATTCTCCAGCCCAATTTGATATGATGATATGCATCTGTCTCATTAATACGTACGATAAACTCAAGCTGCACGAGATACACCTGCGTACTATAGCTAGAGCCGCCCCCATTTGTTATGCTTACGATTTCCATCTTGCCCTCTTGGACTTTCCTTTTTGGAGGCATGAAGAGGAAATTGTTAATGAGATTACAGAGTACACCACAATTGGTGAAAGTGGTAGATTTGCGAGAAAGCTGCTTGAAGATGGGAAAGTTCACCTTATAGAAAAAATTCCGGCCCATTTTGGAGAGGTAATTGCGACTACATCCAAGCCAGAGGGGAGGGCGCTTGAAATAGATGAATTGAAAAAACTTTTAAAAGAAGCTTCAGTAACCTTTCTAATAGGTCTTGGTAGAAGGGGGCTACCAAGAGAGATAGTTAAAAAATCAAAATATCAACTTGACATTACGTGGAAAGGCGTCAGCCTTGAGACGTGTAGTGCGATTGGAGTTATCTCAGCCACAGTATACTGGCTCAGCAGGACTGAACATACTATATAATGATAGATGGTTAGATAGCTTAGAAAGGTGATCGAATGGAAGACATAAGGTTCTGTCCAGAACATGGATACTACCGGGGAGTTAAGTGTGAGATTTGCAACTTTAAAGGAGAGGTTATCCTCGATAAAGAGAAAGTAGAGAAGCTCGGAAGGTTCGTCTCCGGAGTTTTAAGACATTTTCCACAAAAATTCAATCTTGAAATGGATGAAAATGGATGGGTTGATTTCGAAGAACTTTCAAAGATCGTATCAAGGAAGTACAGGTGGGCAAACAAGTGGCTTATAAAAGCGATGATCTATTCTGATAAAAAAGGGAGGTATGAACTGATAGATAATAAAATAAGGGCAAGATACGGACATAGTGTAGATGTAAAGCTCAGAGATTATGAATTGGCAGATAATGACTTGCTTTATTACGGAACCAGTGAAGAGGAGGCTCATAGATTGCTCGAAATAGGAATAAAACCCGTGAATCAGAGATTTGTTCACCTCTCTACAACGATAGAGAAGGGAATAGAAGTTGCCATGCTAAGAACGGACGATCCAATTATTCTAGTTATTGATGCGAAGAAAGCCAGAGAAAAGGGTATTAAATTCCTCAAAGCAAATGAGTTCATAGTACTTTCAGAGGAAATCCCACCAGAATTTATAAAAATGCTGGAGGTTTAGGACGTTTAAGATTTAGATTTATAAAACTGTAGAATTAGTCAGGAATAATAAAAGGCGGGAATCTTTGTTGTGTTTTCAAAGAAAAAGGTCGTTCCACTCACATTTATATATACATTGACACTCTGACCGAGATCTATTCCTGAGAAGTAATTTGTTCCGTTTTCGTTCTCGAAGTAAACCTTGAAAATAGCCTCTTCAAGGCTAACCTTAATGAATTCAATTTTCGAGTCTATTATGCTTACGAGTTCATCTTTTATGGGCATCGCACCAAAAAGGAAAAGCTGTAGTTTCTGAAGTGCATCAACATCATAGACCATTCTTATATTAACGGCATCACCTTCAACCGTTACGAATACCTCTTTAATTTCTAAATCGAGATTTTGAGCACTTGCTATGGGGATGAAAGTAAGGAGAATGAAAATTGATAAAGCCTTGATGAGCAATTTTGAGCGCATGCCTCATCATAAGATTTGAAGAATATAAGCTTTGTCATCAGGAATTTGATATATGGTCTAAGTTATAATAATTCAGTCTAAATTATTCTACCGCAACACTTATTTAGAAGTTTGAGCATTATTTAATTGGGGTGCCGCCTGCAGTAACAGCTATTCCCGCCGTCACCGTAATAATAGCTATTATTTGGCACCCCCAATTTAATAAGAAATCCAAATAAGAATCCAATAACCCATCCAAAGTATTTTATAGGTCCCTTTTTTGTCCCAACTTAATGAAAAGTTGGGAAGAGGTAAACAGCAGGAAAATCAAAGATTACATCTCACATTTTGTCAACACCTACAACATACAAAATGTACGTCATATGAACAACAGAAGGTATTAGAGAGAGCCGCTTGTAGCCTTTGCAGATGCAAACGACCCTTTATTTTCGAGATTGAAAGGAATGATCTCATCAGAACACCTTCTTCCATCTGAGATACTTGAGAACTCAAAGAGTGTCATCGTTTATTTCATTCCTTTCAAGAAGGATATCGTTCGAAGTAATTCCAAAGGTATATGTTCATCGAAAGAATGGGCTGAGGCGTATGTTCTAACAACTCAAATGATCGTAAAGCTGAATCGATTTTTGTCGGAGAAAATTCAGAAAATGGGATTTAAGATGGCTGAGATTCCACCAACCCATAACTTCGATAAGGATAAATTGATAAGTAACTGGTCACACAAGCACGTAGCCTACATCGCGGGACTTGGGAAATTTGGTTTACGCAAGATGATTATAACAGAGAAGGGTTGTTGCGGAAGACTCGGGAGTATTGTGACAGATTTAAAGCTAAAACCAACAAACAGACCAGACAATGAGTTCTGTCTGTATTTCCACGATAAAAGTTGTATAAAATGTGTTGAAAAATGTCCTTTCGGAGCTCTTGGAATTAATAAGTTTGACCGGAAAAAGTGCTACCAGATCTGTCTTTCCAATGCAGAATTACATTCCAAAATGGGTTATGCTGATGTGTGTGGAAAATGCCTATCGATTGTACCATGCTCGCTGAGGAATCCTGTGATTAGAGGCAAGAAAGATTGAATAAAAATTGAATGAAAACTTAATTTAAATGTCAAAGCTCACATTATTTTGCCAATCCTAAACAGTAAGTGTTTAATATTCAATACCAAAAAAGATTGCTTTATGGTTAAGATTGCAATCTCAGGAAAAGGAGGAGTTGGTAAAACGACTCTTGCAGCCATGTTAGCTTATCTTTTTGCGAAAGATGGTTATAGCGTTACTGCAATAGACTGTGATTCATCCATTAACCTACCAACAGTTCTTGGGATAAAAGAGGATGTCAGACCAATGTCCGAGCTTGGGGAGGTAATTGAGGAAAGGGTTAAAGGCCCTCTCGGTACATTCAAATATAATCCGAAGGTTGATGATATTTTTGAGGAATATTCCAAGAAAAACGAGTTTGGTATAAGAGTATTGGCTTTAGGAACCATTGAGAAGGGGGGTGAAGGATGTTTCTGTCCTCAAAATGCTTTTCTCAGGGCGATTTTAAGGCATGCGATATTCAGGGAGAAAGATGTTTTGCTTCTCGATATGGAGGCGGGAATAGAGCATCTCGGTAGGGGAACAGCTAAAGGAGTTGATTTGCTTATAGCGGTTGTCGAACCCGGTATGAGGTCTGTTGAAACTCTTAAAAGAATCGAGAAGCTTGCAGCTGATCTCGGGATCAGAAAAATAGGAGTGGTTATTAACAAATTCATAGAGTCCGAGAGCACGAAAAAACTTCTTGAGAGAATCGATAAAGAAATTCTCGGAAAAATTCCATACAACCAATGTTTTATCAGAGCAGACTTGGAGAACATCCCACCCTATAAGCTTGAATGCGAGATTGGAGCCTTTGAAGAGATTAAGAACAGAATCGTCGAGTTAATTGGAGGTGTATAGTCAATCTTTGGTTATTTTAAAATCAACATTGATTTTAAGAATTACAAAAATTTAAAACCTAATGAATATATTCAAGATTATCGATGCCAGAAAGATCGAGCTCACCAGTGCATTTGAGTAAAAAAAGGCAAGCTGAACTCTCTTCTCATCATACCTGTTTTTAACAATGTAATGCTCAAAAAAGAGAATCATCCCTGTCAAAAGCATTCCGTAGAATAAGAGGTCCCCCGTTATCCGGAAGATAAAAACGTAGGCCAGGATTAGAAAGAAGATTAGATGGCTTGTCGCAGAGACTTTTTTTGCGAATCCCACACCGAAATGGGCACCGAGAGAATGAAGGCCCATTTTTCTGTCAAATTCAATGTCTTGAAGTGCATAAATTATATCAAAACCCGCAACCCAGAATATCAGGGCTATTCCGATCATCAACGGTATGAATCCGGCTGCGAAAAAATCCATCGAATCCGTTATCGCTATCCATCCACCCAAAGGGGCGAAAGCAAGATTCAGTCCTAGAACGAAGTGCGAGAGGCAGGTGAACCTCTTCAAGTAAGGGTAGATCCATGCGGTAATCGCCGGAATCGGAGAGAGTATGAGGGCAGTATAATTGATAAGATAGGCTGAAAGGAAGTAAATTGCAAAACCTACCGCTGCTATAGCGTAACCTTCTTTTACAGAGATTTTGCCTGAAGGAATATGCCTTCCAGCCGTTCTCGGGTTCAAGGCATCTATTTCACGATCAATTATCCTGTTCAAGCTCATTGCTGCTATTCTCAAACCTGTAAATGCCGTTAAAATCAGAAAAAATATTCTAAATCCAAACCACCCATTAGATGCAAGAAAAGCTCCAGAGTAAGCAAACGGAAGGGCAAATAACGTGTGTTCAATCTTTATAAAGTCAAGATAATCTTTCAATTTGCTCATCTCTTCGTGTTTTTGCAACGTTGAAAATTAACCTTTCCATTTTGATGATAGCAAGGGGTATGATATGTAAAATGATTAATGAGAAGGATAAAGTTAAATCCCCTTTTTAGCCAGTGATCTTATGTTTGAAACTGGAAAAGATGCTGCAGTCGCTGCTGTACTTTCAATGCTTCTGGAAGTTTCCGCAAGTCCAAAGGCTGGAAATGTCGACAGGGAGCATAACTTTGAAGATCTGAGATTTGAGCATTTCCTCGCTTCAGCCACCTCATCTTTCCCGGTTTTTTTAAAAGCCACGGCTACGAATTCTACGAGATCTGAGGGTTGTGGTGAACTTATCCTTAAAGCCGTAAAGACTTCGATGCGTTGGCATAAAGCCCAAAACGTGCATTTTGGTGCGTTCCTCCTCCTCATACCCCTACTAAAATCCTGGAACTCAAAATCTCCAAAAGAGGCAGGAAAGAATGCAAGCTCGATTCTAAAGGAAAGCACATACGAGGACTCTCTCAAACTTTTGAGAGCTTTCAGGCTTTCTTCAGCAAGAGTCATGGATGCCGAAAATCTCAATCTCCGTTCAAATGAGACCGAAAAGCTCATTCGAGAGAGAGATGTTAATCTGTACTCCTGGATGAAGATGGCGCCGAAAGAAAACATAATAGCTAAGGAGCTTGTTGAAGAGTACAGAATAAGCATAAAAGGTTCAGAAAAAATCAAAAGATTTTTTGAGGAATTTAAAGACATTAACTATTCCATCATACTTTGCTACTACCACATCCTCTCAGAAAATCTCGATCCACTCATAATATCAAAGTTCGGTAAAGATACAGCAGAATCTGTTTCTAAAAGGGCTGGAGAGCTGATTAGAAATCCAAGCAATGACATTTATCAAAACCTCAGAAATTTCCAGAGTTTTGACGTTGAACTCATAAAAAGAGGTATAAATCCCGGAAGTGTGGCCGATCTTACAATTTCTTCGATTTATCTAGCATTGATGGATGGCCTAAGATTTTAGTAGGATTTGGTGAAAGGAGATGATTGAGATGGAGAAGATGGAGCTCAAACTCAGAAACTTCGGCCTAAGGAATGGGATAAATGAGATCATAGGAATCACCTTCGGCAAGTGGACAAACACAGCTCCTCTCGGAATCATAGTTGAAGATGAGGAGGGCATCAATGCGAAGGTTAGGCTCTACTCCAACCACACCCGAGATAATATCAAGGAAAAAAAGGAGCTCTGGGTGAACGTTATCCATGATCCGGTTATTTTCGCGATATGTTCATTTGATGACTTGGACGAATCCTATTTCGAAAGCCTGAATCCTCCGATAATAAGGGGTTCTCTTTCATGGTGTAGAATGAAGGCAGAGATCAAGGGTGCATACGCAGAGGTTGAGCTGATCGATGGAGGTGTTTTGAGGAAAGAGGCAAAAGCTGTGAATAGGGGATTCAACGCTATCGTCGAAGCTTTGGTATATGGAACCAGGCTTATGGAGTACAAGAATATGGCTCTGAAGGAGAAGGTGGATTACTATCTCAAGCTTGCCGAGAAGTGTGGAGGGGAAAGAGAAAAAAGGGCTGTGGAGATAATTAAAGAAAGAATTAGCGAATTAGTAGACTGAAACTAACTTTGTTGTTTCAATACGATATAATAATAGCAAAGAAATTAAATATTCCACTCTTTAAATATTCCACTCTTTTTCTCTTAATACCCTCCTAAGAATCTTGCCCACTGGAGACTTTGGAAGTTCCTCAACAAACTCAATTTTTTTCGGAGCTTTAAAAGCAGCGAGTTTTCCCTTACAGAACTCTATCAACTCCCCCTTACTGACCTCCCCAACATATTCCTCTCTTAAAACCACAAAAGCCTTTGGAACCTCACCTTTCTGTTCGTCCGGAGCCGATACCACTGCCGCTTCTTTAACGGCAGGGTGTTCATAAAGTACATTCTCGACCTCATCTGGCCAGACTTTGAATCCCGCCACATTTATCAGATCTTTTTTCCGGTCGATGAAGTAGAAAAGGCCGTTCTCATCCATGTAACCCAAATCTCCAGTGAAAAGCCAGCCATTTTTCAGCACATTCTTGGTTTCTTCGGGTTTATTCCAATAACCTTTCATGATCTGGGGGCCTTTTCCAACAAGTTCTCCGACCTCTCCAATTGCCAGATCTTTTGCAGTATCGATGTCCACCACCTTGACTTCGGTGTCAGGCATCGGGACTCCAATCAACTTATCTCCGCTCATTCCTAAAGGCGTGCAAGTTAAGCATGGACTCGCTTCTGTAAGCCCCCAAGCTTCAATTATATCTGTTCCTGTCACTTCCTTCCACCTACGTCTTATCTCCGGCGGGAGAGGGGCAGCTGCACTGAAACATATTCTCATTCTGGAGAAATCCGCATTGCTCACCTCAGGGTGATCGAGAAGGGCTATGTATATTGTGGGTACGCCATAGAATATACTTGGTTTGTAGAGGTTGACATATTCTAAAACTTTGCCAGGTTCAAACCTTTCCATTAGCATGATGGTTCCTGCTACATGAATCATGGTGTTCATGCACCAGTTCATGCCGTAGATGTGGGAAACAGGGAGGAAGATTATCGCTGTTTCTTCTCCTTCTCTGAATTGAAACCACGTTGCCTCTTGAACTTGGTCAACTATAAGGTTGTAATGAGTGAGCATGGTTCCTTTCGGTGTGCCAGTTGTTCCGCCAGTATACTGTAGAACTGCTAGGTCCTCTTTGGGATTTATTTCGATCTCAGGAGGTATAGTGTCGCTTTCAGATAGTAGTTTTGCCATGGTTCCACGATTCATGAGCGTTGCATCATCTCTTGATGTGACGATTACATGTTCAACCTGTGTTTTGTCCTTAACGTTTTCAACTACCGACTGCAGCTCATCAAACGTAACAATCACTCTCGCACCGGAGTCTTTAAGAAGGTATTCTAACTCTTTCTCCTTGTACATGGCATTGCATGCAACTACAACCGCACCACAGATCAGAGAACCGTAATAGGCTACAACGAATTGAGGGAGATTTGGAAGATATATTGCGATTCTATCTCCTTTATTAACCCCTAACCTCTGAAATGCATTCGCCATCCTCACCGATAGATCCCATAGCTCTCCATAGCTGTATTCAACCCTGCTATATATCAGTGACGTCCTCTCGGGGAATTTCTCCGCCGCGATTCTGAGGTTCTCGAACACCGCTACAACAGGATACTCTAAAGAAGGAGGTATGTGGGCAGGATAAAATTTGTACCAAGGTTTATCCAACTACAACCCCCCTCAAGTCCTTCACTATGGTGGCCTTTATAAATCCACCCATCTTGACATTATCCAACCAGGCTACCTTCGCTCCATTATACCGTTTTTTGCAGATAACCACAGCAAGTCCAACGGCAGCAAGAGAAAAGCTTCCAATCAGAATATCGCTCACAACAAGGCTCAAGAGAGGTTCAATCATTAAAAATCATTAAAAAAATTTGTATATAATTATTTCGGTCTATGGATGGGGTATTAGCTCCTCAGTTAGTAACTTAATGTAACTCATTCCATGGTGCTGGCTAAACTGTGGATGTTCGGTATATTACCCGTTATAATGGAGTATCAAACTAAATCACAGAAGTCTTAAATAAAAAATTACCAAAAGAAAATTTCATGTATCATCCTCACTACGTAATCCGCTCGATTGAACAAAACATAAAAAATACTGGAAACCCGCTTGGCTTATCCAGATCACAGATCAATACATGGTGGGAAGGATGGGAGGGATGGAAGAAAGTGGGCGAGAAGGATACCATGCTCTTCACGGGTCTGCTATACCAGCTCACACCATACGTAGATAAGCTTGTAGATTATCTTTACAAGTTCGAAAACACGTTTCTGGAAAAAGTCACGAGGTTTATGCCTAAATCCCCTCTAGGAATACTTCTAAAACCGCAGAAAGAGGCGGAGCATTTCAATGGGATCGTGAGAAAGATAGCAGATTCTCTCATCAAATCCGGAATCGATTTCTGCTACAAACCCGAACTCGATTTCTATAGTGGGGTTTTACTATATGATATGGGAGATGATGAGGGATTTACCGAACATTCATTGTTTGTAGCCGAAAAACTGAGAGAAAAAGGAATTAAGAAGCTGATTACAATCGATCCACACACGACCTATGTTTTGAGAGAGCTTTATCCCGAATATGCGAATGCAGAATTCGAAGTAAAGAATTATCTCGAAATTCTGGATTTCAAGAGCAAGAAGGAAAATGAAAACATAACACTAACACTCCACGACCCCTGCTACTATGGAAGGTACCTTGAAATATCAGATGAGTCGAGGAGAATTCTGGACTCTCTCGGAATTGAATACAAAGACATAAGAAATTCCGGAAAGCTCACCTCATGCTGTGGCGGGCCAATTGAGAGTATCTCACCAAAGCTAACAAAGGAAGTGGCAGAGAACAGATACGACGAGCTCAGCAAAACGGGATGCGAGATTGCAACGATGTGCCCGATATGTTTGGTAAACTTGAGAAAGTTCGGTGAGATTAAAGATATCTCCGAGATTATATGGGGGGCCGTAAATGCCTAACGAGGTGCTTGAACTGCTTAATCAGCTTATTGAAACGCTTAAAAGAAACTCGGTTGAAGTGTATATATCAAAGGATGCCGAAAGAGATGTTGAGAGGTTAAAAAGCGAGGATTCCTTCATCTGCAACGCTCTAAGCATCGCTGCTGATACAGGAATTGTTTTCTTCGGCGGGTTTGAGAGCAGAAAAAATTCGGCTCTTGCTGAACATCACATAGCCATAATCAGAAGAGATGCGGTTTGCAAGAACGTGATTGAAGCTTATAACCTTGCAATCTCCAAATCCAACGTTATTTTCGCAACATCTACAGCCTCAAAAACAGGAGACATCGAAGGAAAGCTGATATGGGGAATGCATGGTCCAAAGAAGTTTACAGTTGTTCTAGAGATTTCAGAAGAATTGTATGGAGGAATAGCATGAGAGAGGAAGACATCTACAAAGCGATAAAAAACAGGTCGATCAGGGCAGGAATCCTCAGAACCTGGGAAAACCTCCATAATGCGGTTGAACAGAACATTGAGAGGTACAGATTTCTTAAAGAGTATGCAAAGGATGTAAAGATGGCCAAACTCGAGGTTTTTTCAGACTATGATCGTTGGACTGAGAAAGCTATGAAGTCGATTGAGAGCAGAAACAAATGCTCAGTTTACTATGCTGAGGATGGAAAAGAGGCGAGAAAAATCGTTGCAGAGATAGTTGGAAGAGATAAGATAATCGTCAAGGCCAAGTCCATGGTTTCCGAGGAGATTCAGCTGAGAGAGTTCCTCCAGGAGATCGGAAATGAGGTGTGGGAAACCGATCTCGGTGAGCTGATAGTCCAGCTTGCAAATGAGAAGCCGATGCACGTGCTCGCTCCTGCAATCCACTACTCCGAAAGACAGGCTGCGGAACTCCTCAGGAAGGTAGGTGTTAAAGGATATACCGCTGCTGAGCTCGCTGAGGGTGTAAGGAAATTTATGAGACAAAAGTTCTTATTAGCAGATGTGGGAATCTCGGGCTGCAATGCATTCTCAGCTAAAACTGGAAGGATTTTTCTGGTTGAAAATGAGGGGAACATAAGACTTTCAACAACTCTCCCCAAGGATTACATAGCCATCGTGAGCATAGACAAGATACTTCCAAGCGATGAGCTGTGCCTCAAGCTCGTGATCCTTCAGGCTGCTTTTCTTGGAACATTCCCTCCTGCATATATAAACGTCAACGAACCCGTTGAAGGACAGCGAATGCATGTAATATTCCTGAACAATGGTAGAAAGCAGGCTCCCGAATTCCTTAAAGAGCAGCTGACGTGCATCAAATGTGGAAGATGCCAGATAGAATGTCCCATCTTCCAGATAACCGGAAGTCTCTGGGGAAACGTTTACGGGGGGCCTATGGGAATGGGATGGAGTGGTATACTGGGAGAAATTGGATATGAATGTTTCCTCTCAAGCCTGTGTGGTAAATGCAAGGAGGTATGCCCGATGGAGATAGACATGCCAAGGATCATCAGAGAACTCAGAAAAATGATGGTGAGGGGCAATAACCTAGGAGAGGTCTAAAGATGTAGATAAATCTAAATGGCCATAGGAGAGATATGGCCGTTACCAGTTTATCGCTTTAATCGAGTGCTAACAATTCCTGCACACTCCAAAGGAGATCGAAAAAGGAAGTTTGTTCAAAATTAAATTGTATGTTGGTATGTAAAAATTAAGTAAGGTATAAAGCATTTAGCCAGTTATTTAGCCTAGCCCTCTTTTGTCCCTTCCTGCTCTTTTGGTTTTTCTGTCTTTTCCTTTTCTGACTCTTTCTCTCTCGACTCTTTTGATTCTTTTGATTCTTCAGGCTTCACTTCTTCCTGAATCCTGCTTCTGAACTCTTCAGGGATGTTCTTTTTCCTCTTCTTTTTCAGATTGCTCAACTTTTCAATGACTTCAGGTATGACTTTTCCGAAGTCCGCATAGTTGTTTTCCCTTATGAAATCTAATACGTCCTTCGCCACCTCTCCTCTCACCACGACTGTTGAGTAGCCTACGTTGCTTCCAACGCTCCCAACACTGAAATCACTTTCAACGGCTGTAAAATCGATACAAACCTCGCAACCGTGCGGTATTATATCATTGAGCTCCTTAACAGGGAAACTAACAACCGAGTCGGTCATGGTGGCTATAAACTTACCCTTGGTTATGTCTGTTTTGATCAACTTGCTGAAATCCACTCCCTTCTCCTTTAAAAACTCATAAAGCTGATGATGGTAAAAGTTCTCCGTGCAGAAAAGTCCACAAACAAGTTTGATCTTTTCTCTAAAAAGGCTGAACTCAGACTGGAGTTTCCTTATCCCGCTCACCATGCATGGTGTTCCAACAACACCTATCCCCAGCTTGGACGTTTTCATGGCTTTCTTGATTTCCGGTAAAACACTGGCGAAGGAGTACTTCGTTCCAGTTAATCTTGTGTCCTTTAGCTGATCTACGCTCCTGATGTGGTAAATATTCGTTCTCCACTCTTCATCCCTTCCCACAAAAAGGGCCCTGTCTATCAAACCCATCTCTAATGCAGATGCCATAAACTCAGTTGCCATCGCTCCGTCCTGTCCCTTAAAGCGTTTTGATCTTGCAGCGGTAAGCTCGATGTATTCTCCAATATCACACAGAGGGGTGTAATCATACCTCGGACAAACCCTAACACATGCCGAGCAGTCCACACACTTCTCTTCCCAATCTGGAAAATCGATCTCCCGATCGGCTGAGATTATTCCATCGACTGGACAAATCAAAGCACAGGTTGAGCAATGACTGCACAATCCAGCATCGATTACCTTCTTCTTCAAATTCAGCCAGTATTTTTCTTCTATTGCCCTATCAGGTATCTTAACACTCCATTCAAGGGTTATAGCCATAGTACCACCATCACTCTCTAACCAAGCTTAAAATCTGAACGGGGCACTCCTTCACACAAATTCCACATCCCGTACATCTCTCCTTGTCGATCTTTAACTCCTTTTCTTTTTCTTTTACAGATAAGTTTATTGCTTCACTTGGGCATGAACTCACACATATACCGCAAGCAAGACAGCTTTCTGGCATCACACATGCGCTGTATTCTTTTACTTTCTCATGTGGCTTAAACTCCGGAATTAGATTATCTTTCTCCTTTATCCTTCTCAGAATCAGCTTAACACCATCTATAACGTACTCAACTGTATACCCATCCTCTCTCACGATCTTAGGGGGCTTTACCATTTCTTCCGTGGATGTTATCATCTCATTCATATTCTTATAAACAACATCATGGACTTTTGTCGGCCTTAAAGCAGCCCCTGGACATGAATCTACGCAGAAGTGACAGAAAATGCACTTGGTATAATCTATGGTTGGATAGTATCGATTGTTGGCTGCAAGCTTCATGCCTATAGCGTTAGCAGGACATACAAACGAGCATTGGAAACAGCTTATACAGTTTTCAGGCGAAAAGAGAACGTATCCTCTGAAAGAATCAGGTAAGAGTCTTCTTTCCCTTGGATACTCAATCGTGATCGTTCCGGGCTTTATCGCCTCTTTCGCTCCTACAACAAGGGCATCGAGATGTAACTTCACGTTGTCAAGAGTTTTAAGCTTTGGAAACTTGATTTTGATCATTTTTACCACCCCACCTAACTACCTACCTCACACGACGTTTGCAAGATTTAGCACAACGCCAATTGCAACAGCCAAAAGCGAGATCTGGAGCATGGCCGTCCAGCTGATCCTCAACGCCTGATCGAGCCTGATTCTTGCATAAATCGATCTCAAGAATGATAACGCCACCATTACAACCATCGTTTTTATGAACATCCAGATCACAGCACTCAGATCTCCTAACAAAGGTATTGTTGGCCCATTTCCCCCTCCAAGGAAGAGAACCGACATCAAGAGCGAAAGGATGTACATCTTCTCATACGCTATCGTCATCACGAGTCCGAACATGATGCCGCTGTACTCAACAAATGGCCCAAATGCGATCTCCTGGTCTGCTTCCGGAATTTCAAATGGTAGCCTTGAAGTTGCCATCACCGTACTTATGAAGAAAACGAGGGCCGCTATTGGATTCAGAATTATTCCTGGTATGCTCTGCTTTTCCACAATCGTCACCATGTCAGCCGTGCCATATACAAGAATCATAGAAACCACTGCAAGTATGAAAGGGATTTCGTAGGCGAAGTACATGAAAGCCTCCCTAACGGTTCCAATGTAGGCGAATCTGCTGTTCGAAGCCCATCCTATCGCTACGATGAATACCGGAATGAGCGAGACGATCGCAACGGTTATCGGGAGGGCATAAGGCGTTCTTATCCCAACGATGTTGCCTACAGGTATGAAGAGGAGTGGCAAGAGAACAGGGATGAATATTAGAATTGGAAACTGGAGAAAATACGGGCGATGAGCGTCTCTGTGAACGATAACCTCCTGGAAGAAGTATCTCAGGCCATCGGCGAGAGCCTGGATTATTCCTTCCGCCCACCTGAGGACTTCAAGTGGTCCTCTTCTCCATTGAATTCTTGCGGTAAGCTTTCTTTCAAACCATATTATGAAGAGCAGGACTGTCATCAGAGTTGCGAGGCCTGGGAAGATGAGCAGTGCGAACATCGGTCTCCACAAAATTATGGCAACTACAAATCCTATAACCGGGATTCCAAGCAGGTAGTCTATCAGAGGTTGAATCAACGGGATACTAACCATGTTATCGATAAAATGCTGCATCGTTAAACCTAAAAGCCCAAGATCTACCATCTTATCACCTCACCTGTCCGCCTCCGGAGGGAAGTAACCGAAGCTGCCGTAAATTGCCTGTAGATCTGCAACTCTCTCACCTCTCAAAGCCTCCATGAACCCTTTAAGGTAGTACCATCCTGGAGTTACAGCCCTGACTCGGTAAGGCACGTTCGACTCCCCATCGCTGATTATCGAGTAGAGAAGCGTCCCCCTCGATGCTTCGGTTAAAGCCGTGTACTCACCCTGTGGAAGAATTAGATTTCCAAAAACCTTGAAGAAGTAACCTCTGATGTCGGAAGATGCATTGCTGTAGTCAGCAAGAATGTCTTCGCTTATGACGTTGCCTTCGGGCATCGCTCTGAGTTCGTTGACCGCCTGTCTTATGATCGAAATGCTTTGGGCAATCTCCTCAACTCTAACGAGGAATCTCGAGTAGGAATCACCATCATCGGAAACTGGAATATCCCAGTTAAGCATTTCATAAGCTTCGTAGGGTTCAACTTTCCTGACATCGTACTCCACTCCGCTAGCCCTAAGGAACGGTCCGACAACACCAAATTTTATTGCATCCTCCTTCGAAAGAACACCAACCCCCTTAAGCCTTGCTATTACAGTTGGATTCCTTATGAATATCTTTTCAAAACTTTTAAGCCTCCTTTCAATAACGAAGGTGGTTTTTCTTATAAATTCAAGAACATTCCATGGAACGTCTCTCCTTATACCCCCCGGAATCACGAAAGATGCTGTAATCCTAGCCCCACTCATTCGGGTTATAGCTTCAACGATTGGTTCTCTCAAGGCGAAGGGCCACATGAAACCGGTTGTATGGCCCATGAAAACTGCTAAAATACCCGCATCGTAGAGATGGGTTCCTATTCTGCTCAGCTCTGCAAGAACAGTTCTGATGTACTTCGCCCTCTCAGGAATCTCTATGTCTAAAGCCGATTCTATTGCCCTGACATACCCCAGCGTTAAATTCCCTGTGTCCATTATCGCAGGTCTTTCCAGAAGAGGGATGTTCTGGATGTAAAGTCTATTTTCAGCGAGCTTCTCTATCGATCTATGAACATATCCAGGATCGGGAATCGCTTCGACGATGATGTCTCCTTTTATTCTTACGATGATCCTCATATGCCCGCTACCAGGATGCTGAGGGCCAACAAGCACGAGATAATCGTCACCCTGGTAAGCTTCCTCTAGAAACTTCTTTGGAATTGGAAGGAACAACTCAGTAGGAGGTTGAACTGGAACATCCAAGAGAAGTTCTTTCTCAGTCATTCTCTCACCTCACAAAAGCAGTATTCTTCTTCCTTCAGCTTTCTATCCTTTCTTAGTGGGAAATCTGGTGTGTCAGGTGCTAAAAGGAATCTTTCGCCCATCGCCGGATTTCCTTCAAACCATACTCCAAACAGATCGTACATCTCCCTTTCAAGGTAATCGGCACTTGGCCAGAATGTCACGAGACTAGGAAATCTCGGGTTGTCTCTTGGAATTCTGGCATAGATGTTGACGACTACCGGCATGAGTTTTTTATCAGAATAGCTTGAAACCTGATACTCCACGATGAAGCTGTTTTCGTGGGGGAGGTCTATTACGTTCACGTTTTTAACATGATCGAATCTTTTGCTGAGAATGTTTGCGATTGCCATTATATTCTTCTTCTCAGCTGAAATTGCAATTCTGTTCTTTGCCGTTATGGTTATTGAGTTGTAAAGTCCATTTAAATCCTTTTCAAACTCTTTAACGAGCTTTTTACCGAATTCCCAGTCTACATCCTTTGGAACATCCACTTTAATGGATGGAGTTGGAGCGATGAACTTTGGGGTGGTAGGAGGTCTTGCTGCGGAACTCCTTCCCTCAATCTCTGAAAGGTCAACCTTATCAAAACTTATCGTAGTTTCAGCCTTTCCACTCATTATCTTCTCCTGCAATGCCCTAATCGATCTGAGAAGGGATTCAGGAGTTGGAGGACATCCAGGAATGAAGAAATCAACCGGCACAACGTCAGATGGCCTAACCATATGGTAGCCATTCCAGAAAAGACCTCCTTTAAGCCCACAGGCTCCCATTACAACCACAAACTTAGGATCCGGCATTTGCTCATATGTTATTTTCAAAACTCTTGCCATCTTCCTTGAGATTGCTCCTTCAACAATTATCAGATTCGTCTGTCTTGCTATACCGTAGTTGAGGGACCCAAGCCTCTCGCCATCATAGCCGCTCGCATAAGCATGGGCGAGCTCAACACCACAGCACGCTGTAACAAGGTGGACCGGCCAGAGACTCCATTTGGTTCCCCACTTCTTGAAGGGGGCAAAGATACCTGAACCAAGGAACTCAACGTTCTCACTCATAAGCCTCCCTCCCATACGCCATTGAAAGCGTTAGCTTATATCCAAAGAACACAGCAGGAATGAACAGAATTGCTGAAATTCCCAACAGCATGTAGAAATCCAGGGATGGATATGCCGCAAACAACAGTAAAAGCACAAGCACGGGCTCGATGGCCATAAACATGTACATATATCCGAAATATTGCATTGGAATCCTATGTTTAGGGTTCCTGATTGGAAGATTCCCAGCCTCAAATCTCGACTCTTTTATCTCCGTTATATTGTATTTAGGTAGAATCTTGGTAAGGATAAGTATCGCTCCGTCCATAACCAAACTTATCACGATTACCGCACCGATTACAATTATGTTGTCTATGATCATCTTCCTACCCCCTTTCTATTAAGTTTAATCCAGTTTAATCCAGTACTTAAATCTTTAAACCTCATAAGGCAACACCAAATGTTTCAATGATGAATTTAACAGACTGAACAAACCAGTCGGGTGGATAGAAAGTTATTACAGTTATGAGTACTGCTATAAGGCCAACGATATTTGCAATTCCATAACCCCATCCCTTTCCGAGCTCCCTTGCAAGCCTGATGTAATACGGCACGGATATTGCAGAATTAATGACAAGGAGTACCGCCAGCCACACGTAGCCAGAATAGACGAGGGCGAGAGTTATGAAGAGCTTGCTCCAGAACCCCATGAGAGGTGGTATTCCGATGAATGAGAGTGCAAGAGTATATGTGAATGGGGCACTAACACCTTCTTTTTTGATTGCAGTGAAAAATCCGATTTTTCCAGCAGAATTAGCAAAGAGCTGGAGCAGCGCTCCAGATATAGCAAGATAAATGAACTCGGGCTTTACAATGGCCACAAAAGTTGCGAGAATGTAGCCCATGTTCGCCACGGTTGAGTAGCCTAGCACCCTTCCAAGTTCTCTGCTTGTAAGGGCTCCGATATTGCCTGTGAACATTGAAAGGACTGCGAGAAATGCTGCGAACATCGTTATCGAATACGTAACGGGATTCGTTGTTGCAATTAAAATCTTGAACGCAACTATGAACGGCACGATTTTTGCAATGGATGCAATTATGGAAATCGGAATCGGGTCTGCTGCAGAGAAAACATCCGGTACCCATTCATGGAGCGGAGCGATGCCAACCTCAAGTCCAAGCCCGAGAACGAGAAGAACGTAACCAATGATGTAAATACTTGGATTCATTTCCTTGTAGAAGTAAACCACCAAGAAAGCTCCTATGATGAAAATTATAGTTGCAAACACCATGAAAGTTATGTACTTGATACCAACATCGAGCTTTGCTTCCCTATCGCTTAGCATAACAAGAATATACGTTGGAACCGATACGAGTACAAAGGTTCCGATCAGAACCGCAAAGTTCTCCGTTTGGATTACGAGAATCGTCGCAAAGATCAGCATCGCTGTAATCGCGTAATCAATTCCCTTGATCTGGTTTTCTGAGATGAATAGGGTGATAAGGTTGAGTACACCAATCGCGATCACGAAAAATCCAAAGAAGTAAGTTTCACTGGTTAAAGATGCAAAGGCAAGTAAAATCGATACCACGCTAGCTGCAAATCCTATCCTGTGGTCTTTTAATGAGAATATCGCTCCGAGGGTTAGAATTATTATCGCTGCCATGAGAAGGGATTCTGTCATTTTTCACCACCCCACAAGTGAGAATATCACAAGGAATAGCATTATCGATGCAGCAACTATCTTCACGTAGCTTTTGAGGTACCCAGACTGAATCGATCGAATGGCAATTGAAAGCCTGTCGAAAAATCCTGGGATCGCGGTATGGAAGAAGAAGTCTATCGCTCTGTTGAGGGCATCAACGATCGCAGCTATCCCCCATCCAATTTTAGGAACGATGAAGTCGTTAAGGAATGGCAAGTACATTCTGTCTGTGAAAATTACACCGATTTTTAATTTTGAAGTGGGCTTATAAAGCGTGATGAAATAGGAGGCTGTTACAAGTAATCCAACGTATAGAGACATTTTGAGGTACCCTTCCTCCAAGAAGTGAGCTGCATGTTCTTCACGCTGCAAGAGAATGATTGCCAGCAATACGATAAGCATGGAAACCATTGCCGAGTAGGCTAGCTTCATCAACCCTCCGCCTTCGGTATGCTCATGGTGCGGATACTCGCCCTTGATGAAATTAAGACTGAGAAATTTCGCCAGAAATGCTGAGTATATAACGGAGACCAAAACGAGGAGGTAGAATGGCAGGGATAATCCTTCCTCCATGAGATGCTCCATCACTCCATCCATCCCGGACTTCACCCAGTAGGCTGTGAAGGGTGGAATCCCAGCTAAGGAGATAGTTGCAACAATCGTCACTGCAAAGGCAACTTTCATTTTTCTGGAGAACACTAGATTCCCGCTGCAAAATCTGTCATGGGTTGCATGGATGAGATGACCTGCGACAAGGAAGAGAGATGCCTTTGCAAAGGCGTGGACGATCAAGTACCAGAAGGCAACGATCACGGCTATTTCCCCCACCCAGAACGAGGCAGCTGAAGATGCGAACATCAATCCGAGGCTTGACATGGTTGATGCAGCAAGCAAGACCTTCCTCTCCCTCAATCCAAGAGCTACTGAAGCGCCATAGAGAGCTGAGAAGAGACCCAAAAACAATACAAGGAGATAAATCGCTTCAAGCCCCGGAACGTGTGCTTCCCATGGTTTGATGTACCAAGTAAGACGCATGAAGAGATATGTTCCCGCTGCGACCATCGTTGCACTGTGCAGTAAGGCGCTGACAGTTGTAGGGCCAGTCATGGCAGTCATCAGCCACTCGCTGAATGGAAGCTGGGCTGATTTAGTGAAAGGACCCAGGAGGAAGAGAAAGAGGAGTATTACCGTTCCAACTAATCCGATTTTCACAAATAAATCCTCCCAAGGTATAGCATGGATGTCTAGGCTTCCGGTAAGGGCATAGATTGCTGCGATGGCAAAGAGCATCGGCATGTCGCCAAATCTTATCGTCGAAATTGCCCTCCATCCGCCAAAGCTTGGAGACCAGCTCATCTCAAGAGGGCCAACTTTCCTTCCCTTCTCTCCAACAAATGTTATGTCATCGTCATCTCTAAACCAGTGCCCAATCAGGCCCCATGATGCAATTCCAAGGCCTTCCCACCCTATAAGGAGAGTGAAGAGGTTATCACTGTAAACAACCAAAAGCATTGACGCTGTGAAGGTATTGAAAAAGAACCAATACCATCCCAGCCTGTAGTCATCCTTCATGTATTCCAAACCGTAAACACCGATCAGGAAAGCTATCAAAGCTGTGAGAACTCCCATGTATTTGCTGAGGTAGTCTACAACGAAAACGAAGTTTATGTTGAAGTCCTCAATCCAAGGATATGAATAGAAACCTTCCTCGAAATTGAACAGAATGTTAAGGGAGATTACCAAAGAGACGAAAAGACCGAACACAGATAGATAAGGAAGCTTTCTTGCCCACTCTTCCCCAGGTTTGTATATCCACGCTAGGGCTATCGGCAGGCTCGATATTACCGGTGTGAGAAACAGGATTGCGAACTGAAGTATCTCGGTCATGTTCCACCTCCGATAATTGCTTTAAGACCGTTCAGCAGCACGGTGATCAGCGGAGGGAAAATGAAGATGATTGAAAGAATGCCTATCAAGTAAAGGGGGACGTCCAAATACCTGCTGATCTTAGGCCTCTCAAGATCTTTTGGTGTGCCGTAGAATATCTTTTTGAGTGTGTAAAAGCTATACCACCCAGAAAGGATGAAAATGAACACAACTGCAACGATCAAAGGAACGGTTGAGATTTCAAAGCCAAAGACATCAACAACTCCTCTCAAAATGAAGAATTCACCGAACATTCCTATCGCGAGTATTCCGCCAAGGTTCATAAAACCGAGAAGGGCAGCATTCGAAATGGATGGGATCTGCTCATGCAACCCGCCCATCTTTCTCAAATCCCTGAGGCCATGATAGGAGGCTATGATCCCTCCAGCGGTCATGAAGAGGATTGACTTCCCGAAGGCATGAGACATGTACTGAATCACAACCCCAATCAGCCCATACGTCCCAAGGCAAAGTCCTATGAGGATATATCCCATCTGAGATACAGTTGAATACGCTAGCAGTCTCTTGTAATCCATCTGCTTGAAAACGGCAAATCCAGCATAGACGCTAGAAATTATCGCATAAATCATAATCGGATTTCTATACGCCTGGATGAATGAGGGATCGATCAGGTAAACCCTTAGCAGGATATAACCAGCTAGACCGACTGTGAGGGGACTTAGCAATGCACTAACTGGCGTTGGAGCCTCAGCATGAGCCCATGGAAGCCATATATGCGGCCCCAATCCAGGAAGCTTGATCACCATTCCGACGAAGATCAGCAACCATGCAACCATGCTTATTGCGGATATCCCTTTTATTGCAAGGGTGGAATTATCCATGGCTATAACGATGAATCCGATAAGAGTGAGAACTCCTGCAACGTTGGTCCAGATGAAGTAAAGAAGTCCCACCCACCTTCTGTTTCCGTAGCCGTACATGTAGATGAGAAGGAAGGATGTGATGAGTGAGATCTCAAGGAATATGTAAAGCATTATGAAGTTCCCGCTATAAACCAGCCAGAGCATCGATGCCGCATACAACCCATAGATCACTATGTACTTTCTGTACTCGTTCTCGCCAAGGCCCATCTCCTCAAACCTATGGAGCATGTATGGGAAAGAATAATAACCAACCATCGCTGAAACCATGCAGACTGTCAGCCCGAAGGCACTTGAGATCGGATCTATCAAAACGTAGAACTCACCGATAGGAGGTGAGAAACTGAGGAGCGGAATTTCAGTCGTTGTAAAGTTAAACAGTTCAAAACAAGCGGCAAAAAATGGTATGAGAAAAGACAGAGAGATTAAATGGGTTGCCTTTTTGGGTTTAAGGAATGGTGCTAGGAGGGATGCGATTATGGGTAAAAGGAGGTAGACTATCATAACACATCACCTCCTACTGAAATTGAGTCCGTTGTAATGTCTTTTTTGACCTTATCAAGCTTGACTATCGTCCCGATTAGGATAAGAAGTTCACTACTGCTTGTGAAAATAGTGATGATTGCAAGTACAAAACTTTCAGCAATCAGAGATTCAATCGAGAAAATAGGCATAAGGGCAAGAAAAACAGCTCCAAACATCAGTTCAAGAGATATCAACAACCTGATTAAATCTTTGCTGGATATCGCCATTGTATATCCTACCATCAGAATTATCACGGACGCTATCAAAGATGTTGCAACATCGATCACCTCAATCACCCCTCGAAATCGAAATTACAGATAGCATGAGTAAGACCATTAACGATACCAAAGCAGAAATCAGAACGATATATCCACCTGTTGTAGCCATATCAATCTTCCCCGATTCCACAATGTAGCTTGCGTTATTGTAGAAAACATATGAGAGCACCAGAGCCGTTATTGCCGATGGAATTATCCACAATTTGGAGAGTTGTGATGACGGTCTGAACTTGTATACGGCTGCTAAAGCAACGGTAACGATACCGATGGCCCCTACGAAGATGAATGCAATCAGAACGAATACCTCTTGAAGGTTAGTTAAGGCATAGAGTGCGGCAATTGTTAGTAATGTTAAAGCCATATAAAGGGCCGAGTAAAAGTTATCTTTGGTGATGAGACTGCCGATTGATGACAGCACAGCGAAAGCGACAAGAATTAGGAAAACATAGCTCTCGATTACCATGCAAAAAGCTCAAAGAGATAATTAATAAATCTTACGTTTTGTTTCAGAAATTTATTTCCAAATTAATCATGATTAATAACTCTATTTTTAAAAAGAGACTCCCTTATTTAAGATCGCCCTAATTTAAGTTTATTGAATAATTCTTTGTTATAATTAGGTTACCAAGCCAATTTGTTTTCAAGAATAACTTTTTGAATAATGTATCTTTAATATATTTAGGTAACTAGATTATAGAAAATTATTTAAAAGTCTATCCACAACATGCAAACGCATCATAAATCAGGGGGTGCCCTTTTAATGGAACTCAGTGTTTGCAAAGTATGCGGAGAAGAGCTTGTTGGCGGAACTTATGAGAAATTTGGATTCTGTCCAGTATGTGGTGACATCTTAGATGATATCATTGCAAAATATCTCGAATTAGTCGCAAAAAAGTGTTCAGAGAAAGAGTTCGATGAAATAACCTATGAGGTAATCTTAAGATATCTGGATGAAATCGTTGATTGGGTAGAGTACTTTGAGGAACTCGATGAATATTCCTCAGACCAGAAATATTATGAAAGATTCAGAATGGTTCTCAACTGGCTTGAAGATCGTCGGAACAAGTTCGAGGATGTTGTGACCAAGAAGTTCAAGAAATGCGAAGCATGTGGGGCTGATTTCTCAAGGAATTGTATTCAAATTGAGAGAGATGGTGACTGGATTCGTGTTTATTGTGGAAGCTGTGGTTTTTTGATTTCAAAGCATTACTCTCCAAAAGTTGAACTCTAAAAATTTTTGAGGTGAAAGTATGGTTGAAATAAGAATAGTTTATAAGGATACGGAGACGGGTGAGCTAAAATCAGAAATAGTCGACACCGAAGACTACGAATACACAATCGCAACAAGAGGAGGTTGGAAAATGATTATAGCTGATGAAGAGGTAGAATTCGAAGTTGGCGAAACAAAGCCCATCAAAATAAGAAAGACAATTTTACCACGAGAGTCAATAGTCTTAATGTGCCCTGTCTCAAGACATGGCCTCGGTTACGTTGCTGCTTTGGGTAGAGGGGGTGAACCCCAGCCAGTCGAGGAAGAAAGAGAGATAGATTATGTAATTTTCAATGCTTTTGAAAAAGGAAAAGTAAGAAATGGAGACCTTCTCGGCGTTCTCAATGTCTTTCCAATTATGATGGTCAGAAAGGCGAAGAGGCCCACAAAAATAAAGGAAGAATAATTTACTTACCTATTAGATAATTAAATAAGATTATTAAAAAAATAAGATTTAAAGATTTAAGATGGTATATACTCCGGTGGTCTAATTGCTTTCATTCTTATTGCTTCCTGCTCACACCCAACGGCACAGACACCGCAACCAAAGCATTTCTCCTCTATTATTTTTGCAACCTCGTTATCGATCTCTACGGCATTAAAGTGACATCTCTCAACACACGTTTCACATCCAATACATTCATCCTCGTTAACTTCAGCTACGAATCTGCTTTTCTCCAGCAATTGTCCTATTGGAATATCCGCTGCTTTTGCAGAAAGAAAGAATTCACAACAATCACTACAGCAGTTGCAGTTTACAGTAACCCCTTTACCTGAAATCGCTGCTGTATTTGGCCATGTATGGATTAGTCCTTCCTCTTCTATTCGGTCTATCAACTCGAGAGCTTCCTTAACCGATAATTCCTTGCCCGAACCTCTTTCAATGACATACTCTGCCCCCCTACCGAGCTGTATGCAGTGCCAGGTTTCAAGTTCGTTGGTATAGCTGCAACCATCTCCTGCAAGATGCGTTACATTCCTGCATGAACAGGGAACTACGGCTATTCTTTCTTGAGACTCAATCATGTGTCTTATATTCTCATGGGGAAGGACATCAGGAATCCCTTCGATCGATTTGTAAGCGGGAATTATCCTCCATACTTTCATTCCGGTTGCACCAAGAAATTGGCCGATTCTCTCATTGCATTCCTTATCTCCAAATTCCTTCCAGAGCTTTGCGAACTCAGGATCTTTCATCTTCTGTGAAGCCATCGTCGCATCGTGAAGCTGAATTATATCCCTAGCAAATCTGAAATACTCCCTTTTCCTGAAATCTTTAGGGAAAACAACCCCTTTGTCAAATAGTCTTTCGAGGATGTCTCTGACTTCTTCCCTATCCATTCCTACCCTTTCTGCAACCTCATCTATGCTCCCAGGAAGAGAGGCGGCAATTTTAACTTCTACTTCATCCATCAAATACTCAAGAATCTTTCTCAGATATTCGGAGTCCGGAAATCCAAGATTCTGCATTAATTTCTCGTACATGGACATACCTCCCATCTAAATTATTTAAATTTAAAGATCTGCACCGGATTTTTCTACTATCAGAACTGCGAGGATCGCTGAAATAACGAGCAAGAAGGATGAAAGGAGGAGAGTCGAGTCCCAGCTAATCTCTGAGAGCGCTATGAAGGCAAAGATCAGGATGAGAGAGCCAACTTGGGAGAAGAGCCACACGGCTGCATTCGATGTGCCAATATACTTTTTCTCGACTGATGATGCTGCAACATCTAAGCCAAGAGGCAAAACTGCCATGAAGAAGAAGCCTAAGAGGAACAAACTGGCTGCAAGGCTGTAAACTCCGAAAAGCAAAGTGTGGATGTAGAATAGGAGGGCTGCAATTAAGAGGCACCCGACCATAAAAGGCCTTCTTACCCCTTTTTTATCCGAGATCCCGGGAATTATTACAGAGCCAAAGATTCCGCCTACTATCATCAAACCTCCTATAGCACCAGCGATTTCAACGCCTAGCCCATGAGTTTCAAGGATCGGTTCCACCCATGTTGTGTAGGCTGTGAAGATTCCGACTCCGAAAAACGAAAGGGTGGATACCAGAATGACGTTTCTGTTTTTTAAGGTAGAAAGAAATTCTCTAAGTGGGAGGTATTCTTTTTCCCCAGTTTCATAGGGTGATTCCTTTCCAAAGAAGTAGAAGATGCCCAGAATTGCCAGACCGATTATTCCATAGACTGCCAGCATGGTGTTGAGGCCATAGCTGAGAGTTAAGAAAGGTGTTACTCCAAGGCCGATTATTATTCCAAGGTATATCGAGAGCGTTCCTATCCCCGTTGCAATCCCAACCTCTCCTGGAGGGAACCAGCCTTTTACAAGCTTTGAAATGCTGTTGAAGATGAACGGCTGACCAATAGAAGCTATAGTTTGAAATAAAAGCAGCATCATAAAGGTTGTGACGAAAGCCCTAAGCAAACCGAAAACGGAAAGAAAGAACGTTCCTATAAGAACCGCAGTTCTAAATCCCTTCGAATCAACAAGGTATCCTACAGGAAGGGCGAGAAAGACGAAGGTGATCGGAAATACAGCTGAAAGTAATCCAACCTCAGCTTCACTTACACCATACACATTCTTAACAATCGGTAGAATCGGTGAAAAGGTTATCCAAACGATCTGAGAGAGAACGCCAGTCAAAAAGTAGGCAAAGAGAACTACCCATCTGTATTTCGTGCTCATATTTTCAAATATTAATTCATGATTATTAAAGTTTATTTAGTTTATTCTTGTTATGGTAAGATTATCGTAAGATTATCAGTAATAATCAGTACAAAGTTTCAACAATTTTAAAATACCAACCGAGTTTAATGCGGTTGGTGGAGTTCTCGTGACAGTAAGCATGAATGACCAGGCTACGGAAACCAGCTCCCCGATCCAGGAAGGATGGCTATGCTGAAAATTCTGGCGGTGTATGGTTCGTCAATCTTCTATGTGGTCGATGCGTTCATAGAGAGTTTGCATAGAGTTTTTCATAACAGCAACGATTTTGCCTATTTTTGGATTGTTCGTTATTCTCTTCTTTCTGAGTGGAGAAGAGCATCTCAAGGGGATGAGGGTTAGAAGGATAAGGATTAGAGCCAAAACCACATAACTCGCTAGATAAAAACCTTAGATCTAAGCAGTCGATAAAAGAATTTCATATGGATTTCACACAGATTCCATAAGGATTTCACAGGGAATTCTATAAAGTACAACAAGAAAGTACAACAAGATATATTTACATTTTAAGATGAGAAACTTCTATGAAGTTCGGAACAGTTGCTCCAACCTTCCCCCCAATCGATGAGATACCGAGAACTGCAAAAAGGCTTGAAGAAAAGGGCTACGCATCTCTCTGGTTCCCTGACCATCTGATGGGTTGGTATCCCCATGAATTATGGAAGGAGAGCGTTTTTGGAAAGTTATTCCCATCCTGCCATATGTTCTATGATGCCTTTTGTGCGATATGCTATGCTTCATGCTCAACTGAGAGGATAAAACTCGCAACAGGTGTGACTGACGTTCTACGAAGACATCCGGCAGTTCTTCTCCAGCAGGTGGTAACAGCAAACCACGCCAGCAACGGAAGATTCATTCTTGGAATAGGAGCAGGAGAAGGAGAAAACACACTACCCTATGGTATTGAAATGAGAAAACCCGTTGCAAGATTAGAAGAGGCTTTAGAATTGATGAGAATAATGCTGGAAACCGATTACGGAGAAAATATTAATTTTAATGGCAAGTTCTTCAAGCTCAAGAACGCAGTGTTCGATCTAAAGCCGATAAACAAAATTCCTGTATGGATTGGTGCCCATGGAGAGAGGATGTTAAAGATTACCGCAAAATATGCAGACGGCTGGTTGCCAACAACCATGCCACCCAAAGTATACTCTGAAAAGGTAGAGGTACTTGAAAGGTACTGCAAGAAAGAAGGGAGAGATCCGGCTGAAATTGAAAAGGGATTGTTTGTAAGCCTCGTTATTGATGAGAAAAGAGAAGAGGTTGATAGGTTACTTAAACAACCCATATTAAAGGTGAATTCCCTTTTGCTGCCATCCGAATACTTCAGAATGCTCGGATACCAGCATCCGTTCGGAGACTTCTATGGCTTGCTAGACTACATACCTACAGAATATTCAAAGGATGATATTCTGTTAGCGTTGAAGGAGATTCCGGATGAGGTTGTAAGACTTGCTTTTGTGAGCGGAACTGCTGAAGATGTTGCCCAAATCTTCGACGAGTATTCAAAGGCTGGAGTGGAGCATATCGTTTTGTGGAATCTAACGTATTTCGGAGACGTTTCAAAAATAAAATCCTCCTACCAGCTAATTGATGAGGTTATAAGGCATTTTTAGTATTTTTAAGCACTAGGCATTTTTTCAATCAATTTTAGTCATTTTTACCTTTTTATGAGAAACACCAGTGGAATAATCGCTATCAGCTCTATTACAAAAACGTATACCATAAGATAATAGATAGACAGATCGTAAAAAAAGCCTGCCATTACTCCACCAAAAAACCAACCTAAACCGAAAACAGTGTTGAATATGCCATAAGCGGTTCCTCTTTTTCCAATTGATGTTAAGTCCGCTATAGCTGCTCGCATTATTGTCTCCTGCATACCCACAACAATCCCCCAAATCAAAATTCCTGAAATGACAAAGGTTAGATCTGGACTGAAAGAGAGGAAAGGAATTAAAATTATCAGTAAGGGAACGAGGCTAAGAGAGGCTAAACCTACTCTATCGTAGACTTTGCCAATGATTAGGGCTGCTACTGCATCCACTCCCATTGCAACCGCATAGAATGCTGGGATCAAAGCATCTGAAAGTATCGATTGCACTTTAAAATGATATGAGATTATTTGAAAGTTAATAAATCCTGCCATAGCCACAAACACAAAGAGAGTGTATAACCAGAACGTTCTGGAAAGTTTCTCCTCTTTTAGCTCAGGTTCAAAAACCTCTGGCTTTGGAAATTCCAATCTTGAAAAAGCAAGAAATAAAATACATAGAAGAGCCGGAATAAAAAGAACCGCAAATCCATCTCTGAAACTTCCACCCATGTACAACGCCAAAAACAAGACCATCGGCCCAATAACCGCTCCTAACTGATCTATCGCTTCGTGAATTCCAAATCCCCATCCCCTTCCAACCTGTTTTGTCGCAAAAGAAATCATTGAGTCCTTTGCTGGAGCTCTTACAGCCTTTCCCAACCTTTCCAGTATTATCAGGAGAGCAACGACCTCCCATCTTCCTGCCAAGGCAAGAAAAGGTACTGAAAGAATCAAACCGTATCCGATGAAGGCGAGTAACCAATATCTTTTAGTTTTATCAACCAAATATCCCGATACCAATCTTAGGGCATATCCAAGAAATTCTCCCGCTCCCGATACAACTCCAACAACCAAAGCACTAACACCAAAAGTTGCCAGAAAAGGGGCCGTTACACTTCTTGCTCCCTCATAGGTAACATCCCCGAAAAAACTTACGATTCCCATAAGAATTATGAATTTAAGTGCCCTACTTTGGAGATTGCTACCAAAATTGCTGTTCTCAAGCTTCTTTGTTTCTTTTTTGGGATCCATTTTAATCTAAGTGAAAATATGACATTTGATTTATTTTTATTTTCTTTTGATTGTTTTCTTTTGATTGGCTGAAATTGTTAAGATTGGAGTTGAGATACTTAAATTGTGAGATTTTTAGATTGTGAGATTTGTGATTTTAAAACCACAATCGAATATCAGCCGAATGTCAACCCTACCACCGAATGACTTTTAAGAGACTAGCGAAAAGGGTCAAACTAAATGAGGTGAATCATGACAAAGAGTATGGCAAGGAACGAATTCCTTAAGGAATTGTTAAGATTGATACTCCTGAGTTTCCTTTTATTCATTTACTATTCGGTTGTGTCGATGGCAATTGGTTTTTCATCACATGAGAATGCGATGATTATCCTCCCAATTGTGTGCTTTTTTCAAACCGCAGTCATGAGCTATCCTATCATCCGCTCTAAATGGAGTGGATTGAAACTCATTCTGGCAATCTTTCTCATCTTTTTTGGAGTAGTAACCTTTCTTACACAAATCGAGACCATCGTTTTTCTGAGATATCTCGTAGATATAGTTCCAGAGGAGGAAATTCCAAAGTTTTTCATCCAAGGATTTGTTATCGCAGTGTTGTTCTCAATTTCAGCTGTAGTTATCTATGGAAAACTGAAAGGTGAGGTTATAGAGACGAAAAAAGATGATTGGCCAAGATACCTCCCTTTAAACCTAAAATTTTTAGCTCGAATGTTTGTCATTGCCATCATTTACATGATAATTTACATCCTATTCGGGATGTTTGTGGCTATGCCACTCGGAGGAGAAGTGTTTCAGGAGTACTACGCTGGATTACAGCTACCGCCATGGATTCTTCCATTTCAGATAGTAAGAGGCTTAATATGGGCTTCCTTAGCTTTTATTGTGCTAACCATGATGGATGGTAGTTGGTGGGAGAAGGCATTGGCAGTAGCCCTAATTTTTTCGATACTTCCCGCATCTTTGCTTCTGCTTCCAAACCCGTACATGCCCGATCAGATAAGAGTAGCCCATTTTTTTGAAATACTGTCTTCAAACTTTCTTTTCGGGCTTATTGCTACTTGGTTATTGAAATCTGGAACTGATGTAACTGATAAATCTGTCAACTGATAAAAATCTAGGTGAGAAAAGTGGCTTTCTACGACCTATCAAAGGAGGAAAGAAGAAAACTCGTTGAAATAATAGAGCTGGAGATAAAACAAGACTTAATTCGAGGTGAAGATGAAAATATAAGAAAGTATGCATCCGATAAAGATACCTACATAAGGAGGGTTGTTTATAAAGCAATAGGAAAGCTGTACCGCGAGCAAGATATCCAGAGGAAGAGAATTCTCGAGATTCTAATGAGTATGTACAAAGATGAGAACGAGAAAATCAGGCAGGCGGTTGTTTACACTTTTGGTGAGATTGGTAAGATCGAAGCCAATAAAGTTGAATTGCTTGATGTTGCATTAAATGATACGCATCACTCAGTAAGAAATGCCGTAGTTGGGGCTCTAAAACAGATAGGTGAGAAAAATCCTCAAGCTGCTATAGAATTTGCAAGGAAATTTTTGCACCATTCTGATCCGAAAATTAGGAAAATGATCGTCCATGGAATTGAACTCAGAGGAAGAACCCATCCTGAGGATATTTTACCCCTTCTTTCAGAATTACAAAATGATTCAGATAAGGAAGTTCGAAAGATGATAATCCATGTAATCGGACAGATTAGCTATAAAGAGGGATGTCTGGAAAAGGTTGTTTCTACTTTGAAGGAATGGGAAAACAGAGAATTGGTAAAGTTGGCAACAGAAGAAATACTGGAGGTCCACAGGCGATACAAAAAATTCAGTGCTAAATCGTACGAGGAGGCTAAAAAGTACATTGAACAGGAATTTGAGGGGTTGAGATGTCAGAAAATCTGAAAAATGAAAAAATGGAAATGAGTGGAACAAAAAGCAAAAGAAACTTGACAGGTTGCTGCGAAATCTACTGCTGTGCATGCCCATTTTACAGAAGTGAGATTTCCGATTTAGCAAATAGATTGAAGGATGCCTTAAATGCAGAAAAATTCGACAAGATTGCGTTCCATTTGAGTGGGTTGGTGAGTATCGGGAATTCAAAAAGTGGCTGAACTTTCTTGCAAGGGGGAAATGCAAGGGATGCCAGGCTGAAGGGGGAAATCCTTTCTGTTCAATAAGAAAATGCTGCAGGAAAAAAGGAATCATCAGCTGTGCTGAATGCGATGATTTCCTGTGTGATAAGAAATTCCTCAAATGGATCTCTGAAAGATACAGAAACTGGAATGTTAAAAACATTAAGAGGATAAAGGAGATTGGATACGAAAAATGGCTCGAAGAAAAGGAAAAGGAGGTAAACGAGGGTTTTGTTACAGGATTGATAATAAAAGGGATTAGAGGGGCGGAGCATGGTAAAGGAGGTAAAGGTAAAATCGATCCTAAACAAGCATAAAAAGCGGGATGAGTGGTTTCTCGATGATTATTCCGTGAATCCGTACTATGGTTGCACATTCAACTGCATTTATTGCTATATAAAAGGAAGCAAATACGGAAGCGCTGAATTGGCCGCGAAAATAAACGCCCCAGAAATCCTGGATAAGCAGCTCAGGCATAGAGCAAAGAAAAAGGAATACGGAATCATCGCTCTCTCTTCCTCAACGGAGCCTTACATGCATGTTGAAAGAGAACTTGAACTAACCAGGATGATACTTCAAAAAATTCTGAAATACAGATTTCCTGTCGAGATTGCAACAAAATCAAAGCTGGTTTTGAGAGATCTGGATATTCTTGAAAAAATCGATAGCGCTGCGATTTTACCTGCTGATTTGGCTCAAAGGTTAGGTAGGGGTGTAATTGTATCATTCTCCATCTCAACTCTAGATGAGAAGCTTGCGAAAATCGTCGAACCAGGAACTCCCTCACCAAAGAATAGACTGAAAACAATGCTGAAATGCAAGCAGGGGGGATTTCTGGTTGGTGTGAACTACATCCCAGTCCTACCATTTCTATCAGACTCGGAAGAAAATTTGGATGAAATGATAAGAACAGCAAAAGATTACGGGGCAGATTATGTCTTGATTGGTAGCTTGACGTTGTTTGGAGACAAAGCAAACGATTGCAAAACCCTATACTACAAATTTTTAGAAGAGCATTTTCCAGAGCTCGTGTCAGAGTATAAAAGCCTATTCAGAAACTCATTTGCTCCACCAAAACGTTATCAAACAAAGTTAGCGGAGATGTCCAAGAGATTATGCAGGAAGTATGGAATAAAAAGCAGAATAGCCTAAATCGTCAATCGTTAATTGTAATCGTTAAGATCAGAGGTTAACATCTAGACATTTAGAAAAAAGAGAAAAGTGGATCAAACTGATGGTTTTCCAGGTTCTAATTCCACTTAACATCTATCCCACTAACCCCCTCTAACCTCTAATACCTTAAACTAACCTCTAATACCTTAAACTAACCTCTAATACCTTAAAACCTTAACACCAATAAACCAGCATTTCCAAAAACGGTTTTATAAGTAGTCGGCTAACAATTCTCATGCAGGGTGAACACAAATCCCGGTCATATCTCTTCTTAATTTCTTACTTACTTCTCGGATACCTTTCCTTCCAGCTCCACGAGATTGGTCATTACAAAATGGCAAGAGTTTTTGGTCTTGAGACCTTTTTTGGATTTAACCGGTGGCAAATTCTTTCTGAGAGCAGTCAATTCCAGAAGCTTGCGATTTCCGTAGCAGGACCATTGATGACTTTATTTCTTGCCTTTTTTGGATTAGCTCTTGTTTATCGATCTACAGATGTTTTATTGAAAAGAATCGGTTTTATGCTGGCTATTTTCAACTCTTTAATGGCTTTGATTCCTAATCTCATGTTTTTCAGCTGGAGCGGTGATCTAACCTGGGTCTCATATTACACCGGAATACCCGAATACTCAATCAGAATACCATTTATTCTGATCTATCTCGCTACATTGCTATTGGTTTTTAAAAAAGCTGAAAAGGAGTTCAGGTGTGCAAAATACATTGTTATCCTATTTTTCATAACCATCGCGATAATCGCTCTGAACTTCATCCTGGATTTGATTGTATGGGAGTGGAAGAAAGCTAGCCTATTATTCCAACCTCTCTTCGGGATTTCAGCCGTAGTCATCTTAACAGATGTTTTTGCCTTCCTTGCTTTTGTGTATGTGATGCTGGTTTACAAAAGAGTGGAAAGTGATTACTCCGTATAAGATGTTTTTTGTGTTTTACTAAAAAATTAGATGTTATCTATGGTTCTAATTTTAATGAAATTAAAAAACCTGCCATGAATTTAACTAATATTGGCTAACGAATAACTCCTTAACTTTTAACCTTTAACAAATACCCAATCTAACCTCATCCCATACCATTTCATATCATTCAATTACAAAGGATATATCCAGCTCTTTTCTGCTTTGCCTCACTCTCCATTTCAAAATTTTTATCCTGCCTATCTCTCCAGTCGTTTTTACATGCGGCCCCAAACAGCAGTTTATGTTCCAGTCTTTGATCCTTGTTATGGTCAGCCTCTTAACATAAGACGGAACAGGGAATTTATCGTAGATTATGGTTCCAAATTCCTTTTCAGCTTCCTCTCTGTCCATTTCAAACATCTCGATTGACAAATTCTCTTCGATTATTTGATTTACCAGTTTCTCAATCTCCTCCATCTGTTCCTGAGTGGGTTTTTCTCCATACTCAACAGTTAACCTCCCTTTGTTTCCTTCAGCAAAAACACTTGTTGTAAGCTCAGCCCCAAGTACCTTCTGAACTGCTCCTTTCAAAACATGGAGTGCAGAATCCACTTTAGGGTTCGGTTTCATAAAAACGCATGAAACATCCTTTATTTGTTTTTAATGTTCACCTTTTGCAAATTAAATCTCAATAAATCTATAGTTTTAAATGGAATTCAATCACATTCGGTTCAAATGGACATGTTACAATGTCTTTACTCTCCATACTCCTATAGCCTCATATAAAGAAAAACATCAGACATTCTAATACTAAACAAGGTGAGTCGAGGGTTATCAGAAAAACTAATCTAGATAAAGTGTGATTTTCTGAGTTTAAGATGTGATGGGAGCTGAAAAGTGCCTCGTTTCAAATATGAGGTCTAGGAAAAAAGGATGAGTATCATTTGTCAAAACATCTGATTAAAATTCAATTTTTCCCACTTTCTTTAGACACTACAACTTATTTTCTCGTCCAAAATCATCCTGAAACCTTTCGATATCATCTTCACCTAAGTACTCACCAATCTGAACCTCTATTATTTCAAGAGTTGTCAGACCCAGGTTCTCAAGTCTGTGTATTTTACCGACATCAATAAAAGTGCTTTCTCCACTCTTGAGTAAGAATTCCTTACCATCCACAATTACCCTTGCTGTTCCTTTAACAACAACCCAGTGCTCACTTCTATGGTAGTGCCTTTGTAAACTCAATCTTCTACCAGGTAAAACTGTTAACTTCTTGATTTTGTAGAAGTCAGCCCCCTCAAGGATGGTAAACGATCCCCATGGACGATAGGCTGTTCTGTGTATTTCAGCTCTTTCATCACCTCTCGATTTCAGAATCTCGACCACATCTTTAACTTTTTGAGCATTCTTTTTTGAGCAAACTAGAACAGCATCGCTCGTGTCAACAACAATCACATCTTTAACACCGATTACAGCAATAAGTCTTTCACCGAATATAAAGTTGTTTTTTGAGTCAACTGGTATACATTCCCCCTCGACGACGTTCTCTTTTTCATCTTTTTTGAAAATATCATACAACGCATCAAAACTACCAACATCGCTCCAGAACGTGTTAAGGGCTACTACTGCAGCCTTATCTGTTTTTTCCATTATGCCGTAGTCTACGGATAGCTCTGGCAGTCTCCCATAAATTTCCTGTAGATTGTCGCTTTCGAATGCTTTTACGATTTCGGGCTGATGAACTTTACATTCTTCAATGAAAAGGTTGGGTTTGAAGAGGAACATCCCGCTGTTCCAGAAATAACCTTCTTTCGTATATTCTTTAGCCTTATATAAGTTAGGTTTCTCCACAAACTTCTCCACCTCATATCCTCCATCAAGTGGTTTTCCAGGTTTTATATAACCATAGCCGGTATGTGGGTGTGTGGCTCTAATTCCAAAGGTAACGAGATATTCCTCTGCAAGGGATTCTGCCCCCTCAAGTGCTCTTTTATAGCTATCGTTCACGTCAACAAGATGGTCAGAAGGTAATACAGCAACCTTTGAGTTGCCATACTTATCCAGAATTGTTTTAATGGCATAGTAAATTGCAGGTAGAGTATTCTTGGCGTCAGGTTCAATCAAAATATTTTCCTCTGGTATTTTTACACCTATTTCGGAGAGTTGATCCAGAACTCTAAATCTGTATTTCTCATTTGCTACGATGTAAACTTCACTTGCATCAGAGAAGATTAGTGCTCTATTTACAGCTTTCTGGAATAGCGATGAATCATTAAAGAGTTTAATGAACTGTTTTGGAAAATGTTCTCTACTCAAAGGCCAAAGTCTTGTACCACTTCCACCTGCCAGTATTACTGTCTTCACAGAATACCCCCTAAAATATTTCATCTAATAGCTCTTCAAAACTCTCTATAACGCAAACATTTGGCAAATTTAAAACAAGGCTTTCATCTCTTTCTCTTTTTATCAAGAAAGGTTTATCTACAACTTCTAACATTGGCAGATCATTGAGGTTGTCTCCAATCCCAATGCTCTTTATCTTACCGAATTCCTTTTTAAATAGTTCTACAAGCTTCTTAACAGCATTCCCTTTGTCTGTTTTACCTATAACATTGTAAAATCTCCCACCATATGTCCAGTTAAGCCCAACATCTCTAATCATTTTAAGGACAATATATTTATTATGGTCATTCAAAATGAGGGTCTCGGAGTACTCTCGTTGCTTTGCAAGGGAAGCAAGCTCTAAGCTTAAACCAGTAACTTCTGACACCTCTTCGACGCTCATATTTCCAAAAAATCTCACATCAACTATCTTATTTATTCTATCGAGCACAGTCCTTATCTTGTCATATTTGACCCCTAACTCTATAACAAAATAAGTCTCCATCGATGAATCAAACTCAAATGAGAATGAAAAGTACTTTTTGGGTATGTAGATTGCACTTCCATTTTCAACGATAAATGGATCTTTTATTTCCATAAGTTGTCTGTATACTTCCTGCTCAGCTTTCGTTTTTGAAGAGCAGAACACAATAGGGACTTTTTTTTCTTTAAGCTGTTTTATAGCATTTAGCGATTCATCATAAGAGTAATTACTGGGATCTAGCAAAGTAGCATCCAGATCTGTAAAAAGAATTTTTTTAATCCTATCACCCCTAATTACTCAAACTTTACAAAAGTTTCTGAATATTCTTCTAGCACTTTCATGAATTTTTTGATATCAACATCATTAACTGGTGGTATAATCAAATTCTTTTTTGGTACATGGTTTTGCTCTAATACGTTGTTCACTCTCAACTCTTCAAGAATCTTAGATTTAAGATAATCATTACAAAGCTCGCTATGGTAGATCGTAGAGAGCGAGTCTAGCAACATGTCCTTAATATGTTTCTCACCCTTTTCTTCGTGTAAGTGAGGGTTTAGAGTCTCTATTTGGAATATTTCAATTCCAGCATTAGCAGCATCTGTGTACTTGGTATCTCTTTTTCCAAACTCTTCCAGCAGATAGATGAGCTGATGTGGCTCAATAGAATAACCCGTTGAATATTTCATTATATTGGCAAGCTCCATCGTCATAGCATGTTCTCCAGCGTTTCCCGTCTTTATAGTATCTGTTTCAAATCCTGTATGGTTTGCTAATAGGATATTGAGATACTTGTTAGTGATTTCTGAAACTCTGCCCCACTTTCTGAAGTAAAGTCTACTCCTCACAATTTTTGGTTTATGTTTCCAGTGTAGCCTAATCATTGAATAAGGTGACTCGGACATACAAAATCCTGCGGCAAAATCTTTCACGTACTCGTTGACGGCACCGGGAATGTAGTTGTCAGCGTCTATAAAACCTACAAATTTTTTTCCTAAATATTTTGCAAGCAATATGCCTATAATCATCCCTTCCGCCTTACCATGTCTAACAAACCCATTTTCATCAAGAACGTATGTATACTCCACTTCTTTAAAGGCTAAAGCCAGCCCTGGGTCTTTCTGATGTATAAGATAGGCAGGATGTTTTGTGAGGTTATGAAAACGAGTTATGGTGTCTTCCTCCATTTTAAATACATCACGTTTCATTCTTGAGCTATTAGAAACAACTATTATCAAACAATTATCTGGTATCGCTCTCAAAACACCATCTAGTAAATTTATTTTTTCATTTTTTATGGGTATTATAACAGCAAGCTTATCTAAAATACCCTCAATTTGTTCTCTGTCAATGCTGTGTAGCAAGAGAGATTCAAACTCCTTTGATTCAAGTTTTAACACTTTTTGGACATCATAAATCCTTATCGATCCAAACATCTCCGCGTGTCTGGGAGCTTCAATGAGCATTTTTAAACCCTCCACGATACAATTTTTCACTTTGGAGTCATCTTATAAAAATCTTATGGACAAAATATTTATAGGATGACTTATTTGGCTTAAATTGAGGTGGAAAGGTGAAATTTAGCCAAACAGAGATATCTGGAGAAAATAAAAAGACTAGAATATATTTCACTTTAAGCAGTAATCAAGATGTTTGTCGTTAGTATTGCTTTAATTGTGGTGGTTTAGATGTGTGGTATTGCTGGTATTGTCAGTAAAGATGACAGCAATGTTTCAGGGCAAATCATGAAAATGCTTAGTATAATGAGGCATCGAGGGCCAGATGGTTGTGGTTTGGTGATTGAAAAAGCCATTCAGAGGGGATTATCACTTGACGAACTGAATGTAGAAAGTACTGGGGGCAGTGTTGCAATGGGCCATACAAGGCTGGCTATTGTTGGAGGACTGTATGGTCAGCAACCGCTTGAAGATTGTCAACAAAAGCTCATCCTTCTCCACAACGGTGAGATTTATAATTACAGAGAACTTAGGAAAGAGTTAGAACCAAACCACAGGTTCATTACCAAAACGGATAGTGAAACCATTGTTCATCTCATTGAACAATTTTACAATGGTGATTTATTACAATCTGTTACTAAAACTCTTAGATATTTAGATGGTGTATATGCACTGGCAGTAAGTGATGGAAGAGATATAGTAATTGCCAGAGACATGATAGGCGTAAAACAACTTTACATTGGTGAAAATGAAAGATACTTAGCCTTTGCATCCGAGCGAAAAGCACTTTGGGAAGTTGGAATATGTAATGAAATGCGATTATTGCCAGGCCACTTAGCAAAACTATCTGAAGATGGTATAATTCTGAAAAAGGTTCTTGAACCACCTGTTAATTTAAAAACATCGATTTATGATTTTTATGAGGCTATAGAGCGTTATCGTGAAGTTCTTATCGAAGCTATAAGAAAAAGGGTTGATGGGCTTAATAAAGTGGGTGTTATCTTTTCAGGAGGAATAGATAGCGTACTCATTGCGAAAATTGCTAGTGAATTTACTGATATAACGTGCTACACGGCAGGTTTAGTTGATTCGGAAGATGTCAGATATGCTAAATTAGCAGCCTCAAAGATTGGTCTTAAAATCAGAGTTAAAGAGCTTGACCTTGAGGATGTGGAAAGGTATATACTAAAAGTTATGGAAGCTATTGAAGATCGTCTATTTGGTCAGGTTGAGGTGGCTATCCCAGTTTATGCTGCCGTAGAGATGGCACATGAAGATGGCTTGAAAGTTATGCTTACCGGGCAAGGAGCAGATGAACTTTTTGGAGGTTATCCGTGGTATAGGGCAATTGTGGAGAGGGAAGGTTATCAGGCTTTAGAGCGATACATGAGGGATGACATACTAAATCTCTATCGTGAAACCTTAGAGCGGGAGGATAAAATAACGATGGCACACAGCATTGAACTCCGAGTTCCGTATCTCGATCCTAAGGTTATAGAGGTTGCTATGCAGATAGATAGCAAGCTGAAGATAAGATCCTCCAAAGATAAACTTGGAAAGTTTATCCATAGGGAGCTTGCTAAGCGAATAGGGGTGCCAGCTGATTTGGCTGACAGACCAAAAGAGGCCGCTCAACATGGATCAGGTGTGCATGAGGTAATCTTGGAGATAGCACGAAGAAACGGATTTGATGAAGACATCGTAAAAAATATCGGTTATGATTCAGACAAAAGCATCAGAGAGAGGCTTGGCAGCTCGATAAGATATGGATATAAATATGGGAAAAAAGAACTCTGGACTGTTCCCGATTACGTACAGTTATATCTTGATGAAATTGCATTAAAACAGAAACTTGTTTGTGAATCAGAACTAGAGTACATCAAAAATATTGGGCAACATCTGATATTCATTTGAAATTTATATCTTTACTAGGAAATAATTAAAAGGGGAAAATAATCTTTAAAAATTTCTTGCCTTGTTTACTTGGAGAACTCAACAATTTTTCACTCATATCTAATTGCCTATAGCGAGCATAGTTTTGTTAGGAAGCCACTTCTGGAAAGATAAATAAAATAATAGCGAGAGAGTAGGTGCCTACAGTAGACAACAGGTTTATTATACACCCTAAAAAACGGAAAGACAAATCAACATCTTTTAGAATCTATTTCATCACTTTATTTTTTGAAAATGCAGTTCTGGGAGTTAATAATTCGAGCAATAGGGCCCGGACCGGGACTCGAACCCGGCTCCTGGGATCCACAGTCCCAGAGGATGACCGCTACCCTACCCGGGCCATAAAGCAATACTCAATCATCCCATTTTTCCATCGATTTAAATATATTTTTCTGAGACTACATGTTTGTCGAATACTGAATTAATTTCTTGCTTACACAACAGGTATTAAACCAATTCAGAAATTATCTAAAAAAGTTCGTAGATCGATTGTAACAGGATGATTGGTTAAATTGATAAATTGATAACTTTATTACTTTGTTGCTTTGTTACTTTGATACACTACTTTACCACATCCATGCCAGAGTGTGACTACAAAAATGACTAAATGATCTACACTAATAGTTGTTTAATTATTTAATTAAAAAATGAGACATATAAAGTAAATTAAAATAAAATAATGACAAGTGAATATCTACTTTAATGCTGTATCTTTGATCACTATATCTTTGAAGACCTCTGATCCCCACCCTCAACTTTGTAAATCCTGCATAGCATGGCGTTGAAGATTGCTGCTCCAAAACAGGGATCATACGGCTGATCGCTGCTTGTCACGACGTTTATATTAGATTCAAAACATCCATGTAAGCCGGATTTTTCAGGATCTACGGGTTCTTCAGGAAACCACCATGCATGCTGGGCGCTTATGACTTTGGGGTGTATGTCGTTAAACCTGACCTTCTGTTTAACTCTACCCCTTGGAGTTTCGATCCAGACCCAGTCTCCCTCCTTTATTCCCAAGGATTTAGCAGTTTCGGGATTTATGTCCACAAGAGGGTCTGGCTGGGATTTCCTCAAGGATTTTAACTGTCGATACTCTGAATGAAAGAAATAAGGACTCCTAGCTCCCGTGGTTAGAACGAGCGGGTATTCAGACACGAGATCTGGGCGGCTATAAGGTGTTTCCGGTGGCTCAACATAGTTTGGCAAAGGATCAAAACCCATAGATTCCAAAACTGAAGAGTAAAGTTCAACCTTTCCTGAAGGAGTCTTAAATCCCTCTTTCTCGTACTTCTTATAATTAAAAGGAGCATTTAAGATACTCTTTTCGGCGAATTCTTTCCAAGTCATCCCCGAAGGATAGAGTACGTAGTCTAGATACTGCTCCACGTTATCCCAGAATAACTCACGCAGTCCCAGATATTTTGCCAGCTCGATCACGATCTTGTGATCTGACCGGCATTCCTCTACCTCTATAGCCTTCCTTCTGGCCATCACGTAGCCTGCTCTAAAGAAGTAAAATGCCACATCATCGATCTCCAGCCATGTCGCAGCTGGCAGAACGTAGTCAGCAAGCTCAGCTGTTGGAGTCATGAAGAGATCGACAACCACAAGGAAATCGAGCTTGAGCAGAGCTTCTTTGACTAACTTCGAATTCGGCCAGGTTAGCAACGGATTCGTTCCGAAGGCCAGCATAGCCTTAACCGGATAGGGCTTGCCTTCAAGAATTGCCTTAACCACGTACATCGGCGGTATGGTTGAGCCCAAGGCTGAGAGCTTATGCTCGCCTCCAAGTACCTTGCGTTTCTGCTCTTCCGATAAATTCTTTTTCAGCATAAAATCAGTCATTCGAACCACCGGAGGGGGAGAAAAAAGCATGTTTCCTCCCTTTACATCCAGATTACCTGTGATGGCCATCAGTGCTAACAAAGCCCTTATGGCATTCGTACAGTTCACATTCTGCTCGATCTTGACGCCCCAGTGGATCGCTGCCGGCTTCGTTGTTGCATACGTTTCAGCTGCTTTCTCTATAGTTTCAGCGGGTACCCAAGTGATCCTCTCTACCTTCTCTGGTTCGAAGGATGCAACACGCTCACAAAGCTTGTCAAAGCCAACTGTCCACTTTTCAACGAACTCGCGATCGTAAAGCTCCTTCTCTATTATTACATTGAGCATGCCCAAAGCCAAAGCTGCATCGGTGCCCGGTCTGAGCTTTAGCCAGAAGTTAGCCTTTGAAGTTAACCGGGTTTCACGGGGATCGACAACCATAAGCTTCGGGTTTCTTTTAAGGGCCCTTGAAAGCTGGGAAGCGCAATACTCATCAGGGCTAGTATCGAGGGGGTTACAACCCCATACCATGATGCACTCAGGATTTCCATCGTAGTCTGCTATCGGCAGATTTCCGCAGGTGATTACGGAGGTTGCCACTCGGGGATAGTAGCACACATAGCCAGGTGAGGTCACATTTGGAGAGCCAAAGGCATGAGCCAGCCTGATGACCATATGCAAGTACTCACGATTGGTACCATGGGCGAAAACAACGCTCTCAGCCCCATATCGCTCCTTTATTTCCAGTAACCTCTTAGAGATATCTTCCAAAACCTCATCCCAAGAAACTCTAATCCACTTGCCTTCTCCCCTCTTTCCCACCCTTTTTAGCGGATATCTAAGTCTGTCCGGATGGTAAGCGAGTTCTATACTCGCCAAACCCTTAGGACAGAGGTAACCTTTGCTTAACGGATGAGAACTATCTCCTTCTATTTTAACGGCCTTACCATTCTCTACATATACAATAGCCCCACATCCACCATGGCACATTCTGCAGACCGACTTTACATAATCTGCCATTATACCTTCCTTCTAAACTTTCTAAACTTTCCTATTAATTTCCTTCAATTATTTAATATGTCAAAAAATTCAAAATTCAAAACCTTATAAGCTTTATGAGACTACCGATCAAGATCCCAGGGAGAAATTGAATTCAACCATTTTATCGAAATCAATTGCCAACATTTTTTATACCTCTGCACAACCTTTTTCTATGCCTGAAATGTATCCAGTACATCCAATCGATTATCGCTATGGTACGCCTGAGATGAAAAGAATCTGGAGTGAAGAGAGCAAGATAAAAAGAATGATATGGGTCGAGGTTGCTCTTTTAAAAGCTCTTTCAAAAGCAGGATACTTTGAGATGGATTTTAAAGAGGTAAAGCAGAAAATTCTCAAAATAAAGCCCGAAGATGTCAAAGCCATTGAAGATGAGATAAAACATGACATAATGGCTCTCGTTAAAGCAATCTCAAACCAACTAAGCGAAGCAGAAGCGAGATGGGTTCATTTTGGAGCTACATCTAACGACATAATCGACACCGCTACAGCCACCCAGTTGAGAGACAGCACGAAGATCCTCGAGATCAAAATTAAAAAGCTGTCAGAATTGCTCGTCGAAAAAGCAGAAGAGTATAAAAACGTTGTATGCTTGGGAAGAACTCATGGCCAGGCAGCTTTACCAACAACCTATGGCTTCAGATTTGCTTTGTGGGCCTCTGAAATCACTAGGCATTACATCAGGCTTCAGCAGCTAAAGGAGAGGTTGCTTGTTGGGCAGATGAGTGGGGCCGTTGGTACACAAGCAGCTTTTGGTGAGAAAGGTTTAGAGATTGAGGCTGAAGTGATGCGGCTTTTGAACCTGAAACCTGCAATAATCTCCTCCCAGATAATACCCAGAGACATCTACTGCGAATACATTGAGTTCCTCACAAACCTTTCCACAACCCTTGAGAAGATTGCAACCAACCTCAGAGTTCTCCAGAGAGCAGAGGTTGCTGAACTTTCAGAAAAATTCGAGAAAAAGCAGGTTGGCAGCTCTACTATGCCCCATAAAAGAAATCCAATCGATAGCGAGAATATCTGTGGGCTCGCCAGAGTTGTAAGAGGATTTGCTGAGCCCCAACATCAGAGTTCAATTTTATGGGAGGAACGAGACCTAACAAACTCCTCAGCTGAAAGGATAACCCTCGTTGAGTCGACTGTTCTTGCGGACCACATCCTTACCAAAACGATAAAAGTTATATCAAATCTCAGCCTTGATGAGGAAGCGATAAAAAGAAACTTGGAGGCTCAGAAGGGTCTAAATCTAAGTGAGGCTGTTATGGTAGCAATTACGGAGAGGGGAGCAGGGAGACAGGAGGCTCATGAGCTTTTAAGGGAGGCTGCGATGAAATCATATCAGAGTGGTGAAAGCTTTCTGGAAATACTCAAAAATGATGAGAGAATCCGAAAGTTTCTCTCTGAAGAAGAGCTAGAAGAGATACTCAAGCCGGAAAACTATCTCGGAACCACTGATAAGAAGATTGACTCAGTTGTCAAATGGATGAAATCCGTCTTTAAAATCACATGATGATAATTATCAAAAGGTTTAAGTACTATCAGCTATCATTATTATGATAGGTGAGATAAATGGTAAAGATAGTGCATGCTCAGACTGTATTGCCAGAAAGTGTCCTGGAAGAGTTGAAAAAGAAAACGGGGGAAGGAGCTACTAAAGATGCTATAGCTAAGGCTGTAGACCACTATTTAATGTGCCCCTATACCCATGAAGAACCTCTCGAGAAAAGATTGGAAGAAGTCTTGAAAAAGAAGAAAAAGTAGGTTTTAAATTTTAAAACCTATTTCCCTTTCTCCAAACCTTTCCCCTAAGATTGAAATCTATTGGGAGAGAAATTATTGAGGGATTTTCCTTTTAGTATCATCTCTGAGATGAGCTCCCCGACAGCTGGACCTATGCTCATTCCATGTTTACCCAATCCATTTGCTTGGATGAACCCTTTTACCTCAGTCTCTCCTATAACCGGCATACCATCCCTGCTGCAATCATAAACTCCTGCCCACTGTCTCAAAACTGATAAGCCTTTTAAACTGGGGACCATCTCTACTGCTCCTTTTGCGTACCTTATCAGAAAGTCTAAGGAAGAAGATGTATTAAGCTCGTTAGTCTCTTTTCCCACGATCCCTCCAACGACCTCACCCCTTGCGGACTGGCTCAAGTAAACGCCATTGGATACATTCAAGATGTAAGGGTTTATGAACGGCTTCAGACTTTCTAAAACGCAGATCTCTTCTTTGATAACGACATTATTCAAAGATACTCCAGCCAATCTGCTTATCTCATTGCTCCAAGCTCCGGCTGCATTCACAATGAAATCAGCCTTGAAAAACTCTCCGTTGGCTTTCAAACCCTTGACCTCTCCATTTTCCACAACTATCTCACTAACCTCGGTCTGCGGTTTTATTTCGGCTCCTCTAGCTTTACAACCTTTTTCATAACCCCATATAACAGGCCAAGGAAAGATTACACCCCCTTCCCCATAAAATCCACCGGCAACCGATTTAGGATTGAAACCTGGAATCATATTCTTAATTTCAAATGGATCTATCTCTCTAACCTTCAATCCAGCAGATCTTTGCAAATAATATTCTTTTTCAAGTTTTTCCATATCTATGTCGTTTTTTGCTACTTTAAGGTAACCATCTTTCCTGAAGAGGAAATTGAAGTTGACTTCTCCCTGAACGTCATCGTATATTTTCATACTTCTCTTTGCAAGATCAATAAGTTCTTTGTTTCCAAGCATCGTAGTGATGCCTCCTGTATTTCTGCCTGAGGCACCATAGAGAGGATACCTCCTCTCAAAAACAACAACTTCAGCTGAATTTGAAAGAAAGTATGCAGATGAGAGGCCAACAATTCCGCTTCCGATAATTGCAACCTTCATTCCCTTTCACCTTCCATCAGAATGTAAAGGGGTACCGGATTGACCGGTGGCCTTTGAGTTGTTATACCTATTTCATCAACCGATTTCCCTGTTTTCTGGGCGAGTATTCGAAGAACATGCATCAAACATCCCTTACCTTGACAGAAACCTGTAGTTGCTCCGGTATACCTTTTAAGGCTCTCTATGTCATCGTAGCCTTCCTCGATCGCATGGATGATCTCATCTTCGGTAAGATCTTCACATCTGCAAACGATTTTTCTGTCTTTGACCATGCTACTCACCCTCTTCAATAATTCTAATAGCCCTAACATCGAAAATAAGATCGGGATCTATTTCAACTCTTACAAGCGATGTTTGATCATTTCTCTCAGGTGGGAGAACCCATGTAACCTTTCCTTTTCCTACTTCCTCGCCCTTTCTGTTAAGTAAAACAACCTCCTGTCCCTTTTTAGGCCATGGAAGAAATTCGTGAGCCAAGGTGACGTATCCTTTTCCATCTTTCAATCTGAGCATGAAAATTGCAAGTCCTGGACACACCCTTATACATTGCATGCATCCATTACACTTCTCATAATCCATTTCAGGAGGGGCGTTGATGTTTTCCATTCTTATCGCATCGTACTTGCATGACTCAATGCAAGGTGAGCAGGGTATCTCCTGCGGACATTCTATGTATGCCACTGCCCTTTCCTCAAGCCTCTCCTTCGAAGGCTTTGGGGGGAGTTCATCCTCCTCAAGATAGCCCCTTACAAGATAGCTCATGCTTCTGCCTCCTGCAATTCTTCAATACTTACCTTCTTCAACCCCGAAACAATCCTTTCTCCAAATGGCCCTTCTCTGAATTCTTTGAGGTCTCTGACAACTTCTTCCCTCACCTTTAACGCCTCATCCCCACCGTAACCTATTTTTATAGCAGCATCAATCCCAGCAATCCTTCCCTCCATCATCGCAGCAGTGGCTTCCTCTATACCCGCAACGTCTCCAGCAACATAAACGCCTTCAACAGTCGTTTCACCGTATCTATTTCTCAATGGAACTAGTCCTCCTAATTCAGGAATAAACCTCATCTTACAGCCAGCCTGATATAGCAATTCATGAGTTGGAGAGAGACCAATTGCAATACAGATAAAATCACAGTCGATTCTCTTTTCAGTACCCTTGACAGCACACCACTTTTCATCTAACTTAACGATTTCTGCTGCCTCAACTTTCTTCTTCCCGATCGCCCTCTGAATCGTGTAGCCAGTATAGATCGGTACTCCAAGCCTCCTAACCTTTGCTGCATGCACAAAATATCCTCCAATCCTTGGCATGGCTTCGACAATGGCAGCCACCTTAATTCCGGCCTGCATAAGCTGATAGGTGAGGATCAAACCGACATTTCCGGATCCAACGATAAGACCAACGTTACCGGGTTTGATTCCAAAAACGTTCATAAGAGTTTGTACCCCTCCGGCTCCATATACTCCTGGCAAATCGTTGTTTTCAAATACGAGGGTTCTTTCATAAGCCCCCGTAGCAACGACGATCTTCTTAGGAAGTATCTCTAAAAGCTTCTTATCCCTCTCAACCGCACCAACCACTCCGTTATAGATTCCGAATACCTTCGTTTCATACCTTACATCTATGTTCTTGAGTTCTTTTATTTCATCTGCCAATATTTCGGCAATTCTTATACCTCTGGTTCCTGCTCTGTGCCTTCCACTTCCAAAAAATCTGTGGGTCTGTTTTACCAGCTGCCCTCCAAGGAAAGGATTTTCGTCCATAAGAATTACTTTCGCTCCTGCTCTCGCGGCAAAAATAGCTGCACTCATCCCCGCTGGCCCTCCACCTATAACAGCAAGATCGGTTTCGATTTTTTCATAGCTTGCATTCCCCTCAAAAACCTTCTTAGGAGGATCACCAGCACCCGCAAAGCCTCTTATCTGCTTCGTAACAAATTCCCTCAAAATCCTTGGCCTGTTGAATTTCTTATAGTGCGAGCCGTGAGGGTAAAATCTGTCAATTATCGAATCGAGAAATCCTAGCAAATCGCTGTCAGCATTTGGAAATGAGTTCTGAGTCTTGATTCGCATCCCGTCTCTAACATACACCTTACAAACCCTGATATTCGGTATTCCGTCAACCTCCATAAGACAGGATGAGCACTTTCCTATAGCGCAAAAAAAACCCCTAGGCCTATGAAATCTGAAAGATCTGCTGAAGGTCCTTATTCCTGCTGCATACAAAGCTGATGCTACAGTTTCTCCCTCATAAGCTTTCACAGGTTTTCCATTAAAGTAAATCGTTACTTCTTTTCCCCTTTTAAACTTCACAATAGGATGGTCTTCAAGTCTCATTGGTTCACCTCATTTATCTTGATTTTTATGGGTTGTTGCCAAATGATTATATTGTATGACAGAGTTTAGGATTTCCGCAAAATGTATTTAACCTTTGCCTTTTTTTTAACTTTATTAAAATTTTAATATTGGATTGAAACGAAATTATTTTTAATTATCATTATTAAACGTTACTTTTTGTAATTACAATTTGTAATATTTTAACTGTGTTACATTCGCAACATTTATATATTGTAAAGGGATGCTGAGTTCGTGAAACCGAAAACGATTGATGAAATTAACAAACGGATTTTAGAGGGTTCGGCAGTTGTCGTTACGGCAGAAGAAATGAAAGAGATAGTTGAGGAGGAAGGAACAAAGAAGGCTGCCGAAAAAGTGGATGTTGTCACAACCGGCACTTTTGGTGCAATGTGCTCTTCCGGAGTGTTCTTCAACTTTGGGCATTCAGATCCTCCAATAAAGATGCAAAAAATTTGGCTGAATGATGTAGAAGCCTACACTGGAGTTGCTGCTGTCGATGCTTACCTTGGAGTGACCCAAATTTCAGAATCACAAGGGATGGAGTATGGTGGGGCTCATGTCATAGAAGATTTTGTGAAAGGTAGAGAAGTTGAGTTAAAAGCTGAAGCTTATGGAACCGATTGCTATCCAAGGAAGGAGATTGTGACCGAGATTACCCTCGATGATGTGAACCAGGCTGAGATGGTAAACCCCCGAAACGCTTACCAGAGATACAAAGCTGCCACGAATTCCTCTGGCAATGTCCTCAAGACATACATGGGCACTCTTCTGCCCAACTTCGGAAACGTTACCTTTGCCGGTACTGGAGAGATCTCACCACTCAACAACGACCCCGAATACAGAACCATAGGCCTAGGAACGAGAATATTCCTGTGCGGAGCGGAAGGATACATCATCGGAGCTGGAACACAGCACGCTCCTCCTTTTGGTACGCTTATGGTAAAAGGGGATCTGAAAGAAATGGATCCAAAGTACATGAAGGCTTGCGTATTCCCAGAGTATGGAGTTTCGATGTTCATAGGTATCGGAATCCCGATTCCAATTCTAGATGGAGAGATGGCAAGATTTACAGCCGTTAGAGATAGAGACATCGAAACTGAAATACTCGACTACGGTGTTCCTAGAAGAAACCGCCCCGTAATAAGGAAGGTTAACTACGAGGAGCTTAAAAGCGGTAAAGTTGAGATAAATGGAGAAGAGGTGCGAGTATCACCACTCTCAAGCTATCTCGTTGCAAGAAAGATAATGGAAGAACTAAAAAGAAGAATAGAAAAAGCAGAATTCTTCCTGTCTCAACCCGTGAAGAGGATCCCGGTAAAAAGCGAATTCAAGCCAATGAGGCAAAAGGAAATAGTTGTTGTTAAAAATCTCATGTCTGAAGCTATCAAAATCAGCCAAGAGACGAGTGTCGTTGAAGCTTCGAAAATAATCATAGATAAGGGTGTCAACCATCTGCCTGTTGTGGATTCAGAGGATAGGCTGAGAGGAATCGTTACCTCATGGGACATTGCAAAGGCTGTTGCAAGGGGAAGAGTAGGAAAGGTTGAAGAGATCATGACGACGAAGGTGATAACAGTTTATCCTGAAGATCCGATTGAATTTGCCGCAGAAAAACTCAAAAAGTTCGACATATCGGCTCTGCCAGTAATAGATGCAAAAAAGAGGGTTCTCGGGCTTCTTAGCAGTGAGGATCTTAGCAGGCTGATTACAAAAAGGAGGGGATAGAATGTTGCTTTATCTCCATTTCGATTCTAAAACCGTAAAGGAGCCTGTGATTTCAATGACCACCCTTGAAAAAAACACCCTGATTAACATCATCAGAGGGAGCGTTGGGGCGAGAGAAGGGGAGCTTTTTGTTGAGATAGATGATTCAAGGGCAGAAGAAATAATTGAGTATATAAGATCAAAAGGAGTAGAGGTAACGGAGATCCGCGAAAAAATCGTTAAGGATGATGACCTCTGCGTTCATTGTGGGGCATGCATAAGTATCTGCCCGGTTGAGGTTTTCAAGCTCAACGGAGATTACAGTGTCGTTGCAGAGACGGAAAAATGCATCAGATGTGGAGTTTGTATCAACGTCTGCCCGGTTAAAGCCTTAGAGTTGCCAAGAATCTAGAATTTTTCTGGTTTTATCACAAATTAATTTTAATTTATCTATCAAAGTGAAATATGAAATACGAGAGATACAACTTCAAACATAAGGAAACGATAGTAACGATTCTCGCAGAGAATGAAAGACAATACAAGCTTGCTGTTGATGCAATACTCAGAGCCAGAAGACTAATAGAGGAGAGAATAAAAAAGGATCCATACTTTCTGATAACCTACGAGCCCTACGAAACAGAGGATGAGCTCGATGATGTTACCTTAAGAATGGTCAGAGCTTCCAAAATAGCAAAAGTAGGTCCAATGGCTGCCGTTGCCGGAACGATTTCCGCAGTAGCTGTTGAAAAAATGATAGAGGCTGGAAACTTTGCGTTGGTAGATAATGGAGGGGATATAGCTATGTACGCTTACGAAGATATTACCATAGGTATATTCACACCAAAAAACCTCAATCTTGGATTCAAAATAAATCCTCGAGGTTTCTACTCGGTTTGTACCTCCAGCGGAACAGTTGGACATTCCGTTAGCCTTGGTTTTGCCGATGCTGTAACGGTTTTTGCAAAAGATGCTTCGATAGCTGACTGCTTTGCTACAAGAATCGGGAATGAGATAAAAGAAGATTTTGGAAAGAAAGAGATTGAAAAAGTATTAAAAGAACTTTGGAGGGATGCAAGAAAGCATATCGACGGGGTGATCGTTGTCAAAGATGAGGTCATAGGGAGAATTGGTAAGGTGCCTGAGCTGAGAAAAGTCCAGATCGAGCCAGATTTGATTACGAAGGGTTAAAAGTTAAAAAGTTAAAAAGTTAAAGAACTGCCCTTTTCTTAAACTTGTGCCCGCAAACAGGGCATGAATAGTTACCCAAAGGTTGGATTAAACTGCCACCACCATTCCTCCTGAGCAAATCTGCAGTTAGGACATCTGATGATCACTTTACACCTCTTCTATCGAATTTAAGGATAATTATTTAAGTGTTGATATTAAGTTTTTGGTTTTGGTGATGAGTGAAAAATAACGAATAAGCTTTATTCTTATCATATCTCAAAATCTAATACTTCCGTTTTCCTAAAGGTTTAAATTTACAAAATAAAAATTAGATTATGAAATTTAAAGAATTGAGAGAGAAATATATTACCTACGGTGGGGAGGTAAAGAAATTTAAAAAAAGGAAAGGTGAGGTTGAGGAGGGCTACACAATAAGCTATTCTAAAAAGATAACAGAGGCTGATGTTTTTGTATTTGGTTTAATCTCCGGAGACTGGAATCCTATTCACTTCGATGATGAATTCGCATCGAAAACGAAATTTGGAAAGAGGATTGCACATGGAATGCTAACAACGAGCTTAGTCTCAGCTGCCGTAGCCCAGATGCCCGGCATAATCGTTCTGGTAAGGACTGAGTTTTCCTACATCAAACCGGTTAGCATAGGGGATACCGTTGAAGTTAGAGGAAAAGTCGTTAAAAAAGAAAAGAATAGGATTACCTTGGAAATCGGATGCTACGTTGGAAAAGAAAAGGTTGTGGATGGAAAAGTTGATTTGCTTATATGGTAAAGATTACCAAAGTTGGAAAGTAACGATTTTCTAGCTATCGTCTCGTATAGTATTTATGCCTAAAAAGGAATAGACCGTGCAATGGCGGGTAATTGAGGTATAAAGTCCAAAAAAGGCTATAATTGAGACTACAATCTCAATCCATCCACTAAATACGTCAAGAGCAAGCATTAATGTGAGTAAACAGCCAATTAGAGCTCTCAGTACAAGATCAATGCCCCCTACATTTTCTTCAGTAATTACTTTGTACTTGTGTTTCAAGTTCTCACCTCCCTACATGATTTCTAAAAAGAGTTGGAGATGGATATAATTAAATAGTTAAAACGTGGCTAAAAGAGTTAAAAAAGATAATAATTGAGTTGGGAATTCTGAATTTTTGCAGTCATTCGACGATTCCCATGCAGAGTTTTTCGAACTTCTCGTGCTCCAGAAGCTCATTTGCTTTTCCTTCAAATGCCACTCTGCCACTTACGAGCAGATATGCATTCTCGCTTATTTCTAGGGCTCTTCTAACATTCTGTTCAACCAGAGCAATGGTTAATTTGAAGTCATCCCTTAGATCCAATATTTTGTCAAAAATGATATCTGCAAATTTTGGTGATAACTGGGCAGTTGGCTCGTCGAGCATCAGAACTTCAGCTTTTCTTATCAGAGCTGTAGAGATTGCAAGGAACTGTCTTTCACCACCACTCAAGGTTCCGGCCTTTCTGTTAAGGAAATCATTTAGCTCTGGAAAGGCACTCAAAGCTATCTCTTTTCTCTCTTCGTATTCATGATTTTCAAGAGTGTAGCCAGCGATCTTTAGATTTTCCTCCACAGTAAGATTTGTAAAAACGTTGTCAACTTGTGGTAAATAGGCGATTCCGATTTTAGCTCTGTTATGTGCGGGAACTTTGGTTATGTCCTCGTCTTTGTAAACGACTTTGCCGGAGTAGATGTTCGTGAGGCCAAATATCGATTTGAGAAGAGTGCTTTTACCACTCCCATTCGGTCCTACTATCGACGTTATTCCTCCTTTCTCAATTTTGGAGTTTATGTCGAAAAGTACCTGCACCTCCTTATACCCTGCATTCAGATTCTCTGTAAGTATCACCCAAATACACCTCTATTACTTCTTTGTTATTCATGATTTCTTCTTCAACACCTTGAGCAATAACCTGGCCACTTGCCATTACATAGATGTAATCCACATAGGGCAAGACGAGATCGAGCCTGTGTTCCACAATCAGGAATGTGTAGCCCATCTTCTTAAGCTCGGTTATTCTATCAAGGATCGATTCCGCAAGCACAGGATTTACTCCTGCTACGGGCTCGTCCATTATGATGAGTTTGGCATTGGTCATCATTGCTCTGCCCACTTCAAGCAGTTTGAGCTGCCCGCCACTAAGCTGGTAGGCATAATTGTCCCAGAGGTGGTCTATTCTCAGAAATTCGAGAACGTCAAAAGCCTTGTTTACCATTTCGTCCTCTACTTTTTTCCATGATGGAGTAAGGCTGTTAAAGACCCCTTCTCCAGGATTGTAGTTTGCTATCAATAAGTTTTCCAAAACCGTCAGCTTTTTCAGTGGTTGAGGTATCTGAAATGTTCTTACTATCCCATTTTGATATATTTCATGGGGTGGTTTATTTGTTATCTCAACCCCTTCAAAATAAACGTGGCCTTCATCGGCCTTGTAAAAGCCCGAAACAGTGTTAATGAAGGTAGTTTTGCCACTCCCGTTCGGGCCAATAATGAGGGTTATATTACTCTCTTTAACATTAATATTTACTCCATTTAAAGCCTTTAAACCATCAAAAAATTTAGAAAGATTTTTAGTATAAAGTAAATCACTTCCAGACGACTTCATTTGTCTCAGACTTCCATACGCCCTTTAGTACCCAATTGCAGTTTTCAACACCCCAAATCGCGTAGTCTCCGGATGCTCTGTCGTTCCATTCGTTAAGCTTGATGTATCCGCTGACCGGTGTTACTCCATATTCACCCTTACTGTACTTCTCTGTAACCGCTGGAATCACCTCTGCAACGGCATCAGGATCGAACTTACCTTTTTGGTCATACACTTGTGCGTACGCTAGAGCGAGCACCCATGCGCCATCATAGGCATCTAATCCGTACTGGTAGGTTGTTCTTCCATATTTTGCAAAGTAAGTCTTGTTGAGCTGCTCATAGCTCTTACCTTTCGAGTCGAACAATGTTGAGTACATCTTCACAGCGTTGACTCTATCACACATCTCCGTTATCTTTCTGCTCTTAGCCGTACCATCACAGCCAATCCACATCACCTTAAGAAGCACCGAGTTGGCAGAAGCTTGAGAGATCATCGTGTACGCTTCCTCGTAGCTGAAGGCTACAACTGCAACCTTGTCTTCTCCGTATTTGTTCACAAGATCGTTAACATTTTGCTCTATCGTTCCAAGATACGGAGAGAAGTCTGCTGGTGGTGGATCTGGATATTCTACAACGTTTGCAACTTCAATTCCGTACTTGCTGAAAAGTGGCTGGATTGCGTCTGCCAAACCCTTACCCCAAGCGTTTCCAATATATGCTATAACTACACCCTTTATTCCAAGGTCAGATGCTTCCTTTGCAATTGCCTGGGTCTGGAAATCATCGGTTGCAACGAACCTGAATATGAACTTCTTCTCTTCAGGCTTGGTTACACCCAAGAGGGATGGTATCGCTGTCGAAGAGGGCGAAACGATTATTATCTTGTTCGCAGTAACGTATTCAGCGATGTTCTTTACTTCTCCACTTCCCATTGGACCAACAATTAGCCTTACACCCTTACCATGGAGCGATTGAACTTTATCCAGGCAAACTTTTGGATCCACCTTTGTATCTTCCACATACAACTTTACCCTGTATGGTTTGCCCTTTGATTCAAAGTACTTGTTTACTTCTTCGGCGGCAATCTCAACGGTAGCCTTTATGTCCTCACCATAAGTTGTCAAAGGCCCAGAAAGGTCAGCGAGAACGCCTATTGGTATTTCAACTTCAGATGGTGTGGGTTTTGGTGTTGGCGTGGGTTTTGGTGTTGGGGTTGGTGTTGCAGCAGGGGTTGGTGTTGGGGCCGGGGTTGGTGTCGGTTTTGGTTGCTCGCCGGCACATGCCATCAGCAGTGCCGCAATAGCTATTACCAAAACTAATTTTTTCCATGACATGTGCTAACGATAAACCTAAAAGTTTAAAAACTTTCGGTTGTAGTGGCGACCATGTCCGTCCTTGAGGGAGCGATAATTTACTCTAATTTACTCGTGCTGCTTGCCATTGGTTTGACGATGACTTACATTACAACTGCGGTACCAAACTTTGCCCAGGGTTCGTTTGCAGTTTTCGGGAGCTATATCGCAATTACTCTGCTCAGATTGCTTGGAGTTCATCCTTACCTCTCCATACCGGTTGCATTCGTTCTTGGAGGGGGCTTAGGGGTCGTGATATATACGGGAGTCCTTAGACCCTTGATAAACAGGGGGGCGCAGATAGTGATCCTCATGATTGCTACCCTTGCTGTTGACCTAATTCTTCTAGGATTAATTGGAGCCTATTCAGACTACTTAGGCATGATAACAAAAAAATCCGCAAAGAAATTCATTTTCACACCATATGATTTTCCCGTTCTCAATCTTACGGGAATCTTTTTTGTTTCGATATTGGTCATAGTTCTCATCCTATTCGGTCTGTATCTTCTTCTTTACAAAACAAAATTTGGTGTTGCGATGAGGGCTTCAATGGAGAATCCATCCCTTGCTGAGATAATGGGTGTTAATGTAGAGAATACAAGACTCGCTTCTTGGATTCTTTCAGGAGCGCTTGCAGCAGTTGCAGGAGTCCTACTCCCCTTCAGGCAGGAAATAGTTCCGATGACTGGTGGAATAATAATCGTCTCGATTTTCGCTTCGAGCATCGTCGGCGGGTTGGGCAGTATATTCGGAGCTTTGCTGGGCGGATATATAGTCGGAATCTCAGAGTCCTTTGTAACGTTCCAACTCTCCGGAATTTTCGGTCCTGGGATCTTGGTATATAGCAGGGTTATCTCTCTTGTTGTCCTCGTGATAACGCTGATTTTGGCACCAAAAGGGTTGGTATCTATTAAATGGAGGCGTATAAAATGGCTGAAGAGTTTCTTATCCTGAATATAGTCATCTGGATTGGGCTTTACTTAATAGTAGCCTTGAGTCTTAACATAGAGTTTGGTTTCGGTGGAATTCCTAACTTTGGCAGAGCTTTTGCCGTTTTGATGGGAGCAATTGCTGTAGGAGGGATTGTTAACAGGATTCTAATGCTGACTTTGGGCGTTAGCGGGCAGATAATTGATGCAAGTGGTGTTGTTAAGACCGCGATGAACGATATGATTGCACAAAATCCACTGATTGGGATCTCTTTACTAATAGGCGGCCTTTTGCTGGCAGCAGTTATCGGAGCGATTACAGGGGCAGCCTTCATACTACCAAGTGCGAAGCTTTCTGAGGATTATTTGGCCATTACTCTGCTTGCTATCAGCGAAGTGATGTTCCTCGTGAGCTATTACCATCCAGACATAGTGGGAGGATACTATGGTGTTAAGGTTCCGAATGTTCTCAACTTCATACCTGGAGAGCAGAGGCTTTTCGTTTTTGCAGCCATAATCATATTCATAGCAATTTTAGTTTACCTTCTGGTCAACAGAATGCTAAGCTCACCTTATGGTAGGCTGTTAAAGGCAATGAGAGAGAACGAAGAGGTAGTTAAAGCCTATGGAAAGGATATAATGAAGCTTAGAATTAAAACCGTTGCAGTCGGTTCGGGAATTGCAGCTTTAGCTGGGGCCCTTTACTCGATGTTCTCAGTAAACGTTATCGCCACAAATTTTAGCAGGGTCGAGTGGACATTCTATCCTTTCTTGATGGTGCTTTTAGGGGGACTTGGAAACACCAGAGGGGTTGTGGTTGGGGTTTCATCTTTTGTAATCGCAAGAATTTTCCTGATAACCTATAAGTTCGAGATCGTAGAATTCCTTGGTCTTCCTTTCGACCCAGTTTGGTTAGAATATATCCTGTTCGGCTTTGTGATGCTGCTAATTCTGATTTACAGGCCTGAGGGGTTAATCAGAGAAAAACCCATACTCACCGATCCAATTAAGAAAATCCTCAAGAAAAGAAAGAGTGAGTTGGGAGATAGTGGATAATCGGATGTGTTTGATAGTCAAAATACCGATTGCCGTTTTATTTACTTTTATTTACTTACCTCTTCTCTCCTTCGACTTGGGTCTTAGCCCCTTATATCCGCATTTCCTGCAATGGGTGGCCCTAATTGGATTCCTTGCATTGCATTTCATACAGATCTTGACGTTGAACAGCCTTGCCTCGGCTTCTGGAAACCTTGCCAACTCAATCACCTCTTATTACTAAATTTACTAAATTAAACTAAATTATCTTCTTCTCGAGTGAATTTCAAGGGTTTTTGATGGATTTCTGATGCTTTCTTCCATGTACTCTTGGTTATTTAAGCATTTTGATGTATTAGTTGATGTAGTCAGGGTTCGGTTACTATTTCTGAGAATCATAAGAATTAGATAAGAATCAGAATTTACGCTTTCAAATTTTTTTTACAAAAGGCTTCCACAATCCATTACATGAATCTCAGCTTTAAAGCCTTTAAAGGGTATCTTAAGACAAACAGCTTGGAATTGAGATACTTGCCATCTACTCCATCCAAGAGAGACATGAATTTTACAAAACCCTCAAAATAATCTCTCCTGGCTAACATTACCGCCATATTTTTCCCTAGGAACTCATTTTCCTTTCTCAAAAGTTCTACATACTTAAAAATGTAGTCATTCCTGTAATTTGAAAGGCAAAATCCAAGCAAGTGAGCTGAAGAGATCGCTCCCGTCATACCTTCACCGCTAAGAGGATCTGCCAGCCCAGCAGCATCTCCAATTCTCACGATATCCTTATCTCCATTTCTCTCAGCCACTATCTTTTCCTTACCGTGATAAAGCAAAGCTCCATAACTGTAATCGACAAACCCTGCCCCTTTCTTTACCTCTTCTTCAATTTTTATCCCTAAACCGAGGTTTTCAACATGTGAAATGTATTCTTCCAGAACCGTTCTCTTGACTCTTCCCTCGTAGGAGCCGCAACCAATGTTTGCTAAGCTGGAATTAACGGGAAATATCCAACAATAGATATCCGAGTTTTCCCTTATCTCAGAGATGCTCGTATCTGCAATTTCGCCAAAATCCCCGCTAAATACGCCATAAACACCGGTTGCACAATATTCTCCACCAACAGATCCCCTCGCATCGATAACGAGATCGTAATCCATTCTTTCAGGATTTACTCTCGAACCAAATTTCATATTTACTCCAAGCCCTTCAATTTCCTCTATAAGCCTCTTCTGCCAGGCAAGTCTGTTTATCATCCAGCATGCATTGGAGTAATGAATTGTTGATACCTTCTCCTCCCCCCTTAGCATCATTCGCCACTGAACCTTTTTCAGTTTGTTTGTTATGAAGGGTTTCACAAAATTTCCTACCCTTTCAAAAGCGTTTCTTTGGTTTAAAAGAGCCTCTGCACAGTCAATCCTGTATTTTTCCTTTTTTCTCCTTTCAAATAGATCTATATCAATCTCAAGATTTTTTTCCTTGATCCACTTGGCTGCAAGAAGGCCTGCTAAGCCCCCTCCAGCTATCCCGATTTTTGATGGTTTCGAAGTTGAGACCTCTGGCATTTTTATCCACTTTTATCCACTTACTTATTAATTACTTATTAATTTTCAGTTTCATGAATTCAACTAATTATTAGAAAAAATAGATAATTAAAGAATTTTAAAATTAATTAAATTAATTCGTTTTTTTGCTTACCAATTGACCAACTAGCCTTTGAACTCCCTGTACTTCTCTCTTAGCAACTTTTTATCTATCTTTCCAACACTCGTTTTTGGAAGGGTTTCCTCGAAGACGTACTTCTCCGGCACAGCCCATTTAGTAATCTTCCCCTCTTCAACGTATTTCATCAAATGGTTTTTAATGTCATCAGCTGTCAGAGTCTTTCCAGGTTCAGGAACTATTATTGCCAGGGGTCTCTCACCCCACCTCTCATCTGGCACACCTATCACAGCCACCTCAGAAACACCTGGACAAAGGCTTATCAGGTCTTCTAACGTTAGCGAGGATATCCATTCTCCACCACTCTTTATGACATCTTTTATTCTGTCTCTTATCTCCAGATAGCCTTCCTCATCCATAACCCCTATATCGCCCGTGTGCAGCCATCCTCCTTCCCAAAGCTCTTTTGTTTTCTCTTCATCCTTGTAGTAGGCCTGAGTCAGCCATGGACCTCTAACGACAACCTCGCCCATCTCTCCAACTGGAACATCCCTCATCTCGTCATTAACGATTCTCAGGTAGATGAAGGGAGCAGGGAAGCCGGCTTTGATTCTGTATTCGAATTTGGTTTCTTCATCCGCATCCTTGAACTTCCTCTTAAGTCCAGCTATCGAGACCAGCGGGCAGGTTTCGCTTAAACCATAACCGGATATCGTTATAATACCTTTTTCAGAGGCTTTTTTCGCCAATCCTTTAGGAAGCTGTGAACCTCCAATGACCATTTTCCATCCTGGAAGCTTGAAACCTTCCGGAACGGCATTTACTATCATTGCTAAGATCGTTGGCACACAATGACTGATTGTAACCTTCTCCTCCATCACAAGCTTAAACAGCATCTGAGGCTCGTATCTGCCCGGATAGACTTGCTTTGTACCTCTAAGAGTCGCAATATATGGCACTCCCCATGCATGCACATGGAACATTGGCGTTAAGGGCATGTAAACATCGTCGGATGTGAAAGTGAGTTCGCTGTCGTAGCCCGAGAACATTAATGCACCTGAAAGCGTATGCAAAACAATCTGCCTGTGCGTGAAGAATACTCCCTTCGGCCTTCCTGTCGTGCCTGTCGTATAACTCATCGTTGCAACGGTGTTCTCATCTAAATCAGGAAAGTCATAGTGGCTATCAGCTTGCCCGAGCAATTCCTCGTACTCCAAATCGGTTAACTCAGTCTTGTAATCTCCATCTCTAAGCAAAACGAACTTGTCAACGTTCAGCTTATCCCTTACCGACTCCATCAAAGGAACGAAATCGCTGTAAACCAACACTAGATCATCTTCAGCATGGTTCATCGTATAAACGAGATCCTCAGGCGATAATCTAACGTTAACTGTATGCATTATGGCTCCGATCATCGGGATAGCGAAGTAGCATTCCAGATAGCGATGGCTGTCCCAGTCTAATACGGCTACTTTGTCTCCCTTCTTTATTCCTAAATCTTTCAAAGCATTTGCTAATCTGTGTACTCTCTCATACATGTCCTTGTACGTGTATCTTAGAAGATCCCTGTAAACGATTTCTTGTTCCGGAGCCCATCTAACGCCGTGCTCTAATATGTGTTTTATAAGGAGTTGGAAGTTATACATTCTACCACCAAAATTCAGTATAATTAATAATTTAAATACTTTTCACTTTGGTTTTTAGTATAGCTAAACTTAACTTTCGCTAAAGGTAGACTTATTAGCGTAAATTAATTAACTGAGAATTTAAATTAATTAACTGAGAATTAATCTCTGAAAATCGGGGGTTTCAGAATGTATTGGCTGTATCTAATTCTTGCCATACTCTCCGAAGTTGTGGGTACAACAAACATGAAGCTGTCACAGGGATTCACGAAAATCATACCCTCGATCTTGATTTTCGTTTTCTATGGAATCAGTTTCACCTTTTTAACCCTTGCATTAAAGAAAATTGATGTCAGTATCGCTTATGCAATCTGGTCAGGCCTGGGAACAGCTTTAATTGTGATAATTGGTTTTCTATTCTTTAAAGAGCCCGTCACGATTATAAAAGTTGTCTCAATCGGTCTTATCGTAGTGGGAGTGGTTGGTTTGCATCTAAGTGAGGGGGTGCATTAGTCTTCATCAATCTAAAGTCATCTAAGCCCAAAGTTGGAATGTCGCTTGCGTTTTCAAGCCGGTAACAATCCAGTCTCTGTTATCTCCATGAAAAGCCAAAGTTTCTGTACATTTCAAGAGGTTCTAAAAGGTTTAAGTTTGCTTTCTTTCTTTGATTTCAAAACCATCAAAGCAATAATACCCAGAGCGATTAAGGAAGATGCTCTAATCCACTAACAAGAATCCACCCTCCCATCCCCACGAGTGATTTTCCAGGGAACAGTAAAACTGAGACTAGAAAATATAGCGAGAGCTGCGAGGAGAAAACGGTTGTGAAGAAGTATATTCAATCTATCACCCTTCAGTGAAATAACCTTCAGTGAAATAATTTAATATTTAATAATTTACTTGATTTGCCCTTGGTCTGCCATCGATCACTTTCAACCCAGAGATAAATCAAAAATGATGTTCTGCAGAATCAAAAATATGCTGGGTAAAACCGCCGAACTCATAAAAGCGAGCAGCTTCGATGTTTGTCATTCGAGATGCACCTTCGATCCGAGAAGGATGATCTACAGACCAAGCTACAATGGTAAAAGGATGAATCTGTTCAAGGTGCTTCTCTCCTCAGACTGCAAATTTGACTGTTCTTATTGCCAAAATGCATGGAGAAAAGGAAAGACGATTTCACCAGAAGAGCTCGCCGCTATTTTTAAGGCCATGAAAGAAAAAGGAATTGTTTCAGGAGCTTTTATAAGTTCGGCAATTAATGCAGATCCTAACAGGGTTATGGAGGAGATTATCGAGACGGGGAGGCTAATAAGGAAGTTTCATACCGGTTATCTGCATCTCAAGATAATCCCTGGCTGTTCAAAGGATCATATAAAGGAGGGGATCGAGATTGCTAATAGAGTCAGTATAAATCTTGAGACAACTTCTGAGAGCAGAATGAGTGAGATAAGTGGTGTAAAGCTCTTTAAAGAGGACATTTTGAGGAAACAGAGGATAATTGCCAAATGTGTTGAGAGAAAAAGAAAGGAAGGTTACAGAAAATCCCATACAACCCAAATAATAGCTGGTTTGGGTGAGAGCGACGAGGAGATCCTGGACTTAATGAATAAGGAATACATAAAGTATGGTGTAGCGAGGTTTTACATCTCACGCTTCCAACCACTTAAATTCACACCTTTTGAAAAAAGGAGAGCTGAAAGTCAGAGAAGGATCGTCAACCTATACAGAATGGATGCTTTGCTCAGGATGTATAATTATCCCACTTCCTTGCTCAGAGAGGTGATGGTTGACGGTTTCCTTCCATCGATTGACCCTAAAATACTGATTGCCGAGAAACTTGTTGGGGAAAGATCTGGCAAAACTAAGAATGAATTGATTGAGGCTAATGAATTTAATGGTATTAATCAATCTACAGATTTGGATGTTAATTTTCAACTTCCACCAGAAATGATCCCTGGTTGCGGTAAAAAGATCTCCCAGCTTTTGAGGGAGGGGCGGAGTCTCGCCGAAATTAAGAAGAAGGGATACAGTATAAAAAGAATCTCTGCCTACTCAAGGGGGCAAAAGAGAATTTATGAGTTCTGAATACTATTTTACTGTTTTGTTGTATAAACTATAGTATCCCCACTTCTATATATCTCTTTAAAACATCTTAAGCTACTGACACCATAATCCAACCTTTCTTGGTAGCCCAAAAAGATGTAGCTAACGTTATATCTCTCGACTATTTCTCTCACAGCTCTACAATCCTTTGATTTGTATACCGCTCGAACTTCAGCCATTCTCCTAGTAAGTTCTTCTGGATTTGCTCTCCATTGCACTTCATGACAGCTCCACGCAACAAGCGTTGGGTTTGCGGTGAAAGCAGAGACTCTTCCTTCGTAAGAGTAACAGCCTTCAGCAGATTCAATGATCATTCCGCGCTTTCCTTTCAAAAACTGGATTGCGTTGTAGTCATCGATGCTTATTTCCTTGATGAATTTTGAGCTGTCCAAAGAAAATTCTGTTTTATTGTATTTCATGGGTGTGGCAATGATCGGATACACAAGGGAAAGGATTAACAGAATGATCACAAAATATTTGGTTTTATTTTCAGATTTGAGAGACTCAACGATCACGACTGCTGCAGGGACAGAGAGGAGAACCCAGGATGCGAGATAGAATTTGAAGAAGGTGTTAAGCCTGGACTCAATTGCCACGAACTCACAGGCAAGAATTAGGAATGAGGCTGAAAAGGTCAGCATCGAGCTGAAATCTCCCTTCAAGTATTTTCTAAAGCTGAGAATGAGCATTGGAACAATCAAAAGCATTATTGGGGATGCAAAAAATCCCACAATTCCGGTCACAACCGATACAAGACCGATCCTGTAAGAGAGGCTATCCTTAAAGCTGTCTTTAAAATAAATATAATTCAGAAAGATCAGGATGCCAAAGAAAAGTATGAACTGCCAGATATCTGTTCTCTCGGAAGTCAAAAACAATTTCGCCGATGGTGTTTCCATCGTGCTGTAAAGTATGGAGATGAAGAGAATGGACGTGAATACAATTATGCTCCCCTTCAATAATTCAGCTTTATCTCTAGTCGATTTATAACGGTAAACAGAAACCAAGATTGTAATAAAAAGAAAAACTGGGGCATCCCATGAGTTCGTTGCGAATAGTATGAAAATTAACGGAATAAGGTAAAACCCGTAGGAGACATCTTTCTTAAAATACCTCCAAAGAAGAATTAGCGTGAGGAGCTTTATCGGAAGGGCTACAAAATGGGCATGGTAGTCAGCGTGAATAAAGCTGAAGTAAGGAAACTCATTTATCGTTTTGCCGTATGTAACATCATCAATAACCCTTGTTGCATTCCAGTAAAATAAGAAGGTTGGGAGCTTACCCCTAAAAAAATCGGTTACAAGTTCATAAACCGCATAAAGATTCCCAGAAAATGCTATGAAGATGGTTCCAACAATAAGACTTCCACCGACATCCCCATCACCCTTACCTGAAAGTTCTCTCAATAAACCGTAGCCAAGCATCACGAAATAGGCTGGGATTGTCGCGATTGCAACGTTAAATCCGATTTCGAGGGGGATAAAGGACATGAGCGTTATGCCAGCTCCAATAACGTATCCGAAGTAGTAGTAAAAGTTCAAAGTTCCGTGGGCAAAGAAAGGATCGGGAGGATGAAATTTCTCTGCTTCCAAAACCGTGTTAAGGAAAGCAAAATCCATTAATTTCTCTGCACCAAATGCTTCAGGAGCGAGAGATCTCAGGAACAGAAAGAAAAGGAAAGTAAGTAAGAACGCTGTTTCAGAACGATAATCAAAGCTGAAACCTTTTCTTTTCAGCTGCCACAGTCCCAAAACAAGGAATACGGAAAAGACTGAATAAAACACCGGTTTGAAAGGAAAAAAGAAGGAAAGAATGAAAGAAACTAAACACAATACAAGAAACGAGAAAAACCTGGAAATCCAGTACTCCATTCTAAAAATCTGAGCGATTATAACTCCTGAAATCAGATAGATTAGAAGACCGTACATTATTCTTCACCGTTTGTACTTGAGCTACCGGAGTTACTTGAGTTACCAGATATTTCCTTAAGCTTTATGTTCAGACTTGCAAGGGCTATCATTCCCAACACGAGTGTTATCAGGTTTTTCAGCATGTGATCGACAAATGCAACAACAAATCCAACGTCCGCACCAACTGCGGTGCTGAAAATTCCCGTCAGGACAGCCTCATAAGTTCCAATCCCTCCAGGAGTTATGGGGAGGACCTTAGTTATGTTTCCTACCGAGACCGCTATTACTGTTAGGAGGAAAAGATCGCTGTAGTTTCCAAAGGCATTCAGCACGATAAAACAGACTGTTATGTCAAATAGCCAGAGAAGAATTGACGAGACAAGTATAGCTGGCGAACTCTTCGTTTTCATAATCTTATTGGCATCTCTGACTATCTTTCCAACTATGTTCTGCATCCTCGAAACAAAGACAAAAGCAAGAATAACCACAACAAGAAGGGCAGTTGCATAAATAGGAGCTCTGACATATTCAATCCCACTTATTAGAATTATTGACAAAAACGAGAGTATCAATACAGAAACCAAATCAAAGATCCTTTCCACCGCGAGTCCGCTGAAAGATGCTGGGTATGGAATGTCTTTTTTTCTGAAAACGTAGGCCCTTCCAAGATCTCCTATCCTAACGGGAGTAATTACATTCAGTGTTTGGCTGATCGCAATACTTTCAGCTGAGAAGACTGTTGAGACATTATAGCCTAGTTTTGAAATTATGTACTTGTATCTCCATCCCCTTATTACAAAGGAAAGAGCATAGAGGAAAGAGGCGATTGCAACCAACTTCAAATCAGCCGACACGAGAATTTTAAGAACCGACTCCAAGCCAGCGTAAAGGGCGAGTGCAATTAAAATTCCGATCGCAATAATTACAGAAGCAAAAAAGAACCTTCTGCTTGTCTTTCTTCTTTCTTGCAAACCTTCTGCCCACATTCTAACTATCTGCCTGAACATGTATAGGACGTCTTTCCCGAACCTTACCTTGGTTTCCCTGCTTTGCTTCCATCTCACGGGGATTTCCTTAACTTTGTATCCCATTCTCTGGGCTAAAACAAGGATCTCAGTATCCCAGAACCAGTGGGTATCTTTTGCTTTGTCCATTATCTGCATGAGGGAGTTTCTTTTGAATGCTTTGAATCCGCATTGGTGGTCGTGGAGTTTTGAGGAGAGGAAGAGTCTTACGAGGAAGTTGTATGCTTTCGAGGCAAAATCTCTTTTAAAGGGTCTTTCCGTTTTGCTCGTCTTCATCAATCTGCTTCCCGTGGCGAAGTCGTAGCCTTCTTGGATGGAGTCTATTAGTTCCTTGAGGTGTTTTAGGTCGGTGGAGAGGTCTGTGTCCATAAAAACTAATACCCTGCTCTTTGATGTTTTAAAAGCTTTCATTATTGCCCTTCCTTTCCCTAACCTCTCATCCGAGTGGATGTGGACTACGTTATTGTATTTTGATGCAAGTTTTGCTGCTATTCTGTCTGTTCCGTCTGTTGAGCCGTCTTCTGCTATTATTATCTCATATTCGTCTTCTTTATAGTATTTGCTAAGTTCTTTTCTTACCTCTTCTACTGCTTTTTCTATTGCCTCTGCTTCATTGTAGGCTGGGAGAACTATGCTTACTACCACCATCTTGATCCTCTAATCTTAAGCCTTTTTTGAAACCTACCATCTTTTACCATCTTCTACCATCTTTTTCCGCTCTTGGCCTTTTTATTTTTTCTTAAAAATTTCCCTAAAAATCCTAAAAATCAAGCTTGAAAGGTACTCTCGTGATTGTCAAGATACCGGGTGAGTCGGCAATTAGGGTGCTCAACCTTATCAAAATCGAATAGAAGAAGGCGGTCGAAGGATCAATGCCAAGTAGATACAGGGTTGCTACAGCCCCTCCCTCCATTATCCCCAAACCTGCCGGTGTTAAAGGAATGAACATTAGCAAAGTGATGAGAGGTTGGAGTAAGAGATAATGGAAAAACTCAAGATTAATGGAAAGGGACATTCCAACGAAGTACCACTGAAATGCAGTTATGATCCACCCCAAAAGGGTTAAAGAAAGAATGATTCTTAACGAGTCCCTTGTTTTCATCGATTGAGCTGTGTAGCTCTCCAACCTTCTCTTTATGAATCCTGGAAATGGGATTTTCGTTGCAAATCCGCTCCAAGAGCCAGCAATTATAAGTACGGAGATAAAAAGCAACAATGCCATTGCTATTGCTGAAAAGCTAAGAATTTCTCTGAACTTTTCCGTTGCAGCAGCTAGAAGGACTAAACCCAAAAACGCTCCAAATATTTTCACAAGAAACTCAATCGCCTGGGGAACGAGTATTCCTGCCATTCCTTTATTAACATCGCATGCTGAGATTCTTTCAAGAATGAAAGGGGTTGCGAGGTATCCGCTTCTTCCAGGGGTGAAATCTGAGAGGATCATGCCTCCCAAGTGGGCACTTATGGCATTCTTAAATCTTAGAGAACACCCGGTAGCTTCAACCACCTTTTTAAGCCTGAAGGCTAGTGTTAGATTAAGCAGAAAGTAAAAAAGAGTGGATAGTAGGAATAAAGGATAATTTAAAACCTCAAAAACAGGTGTGATACTATATTCCTTTGTTTTTAAATAAATAGCAAAAAGGATAATCAAACCGATTGCAACTTGAACCAGTATTCTCCCAATCCTGCCCAACCTTATCGCCTTACTTGATTTTACGCTAACCATTTTCCCTCCTTTGACTTGATTCTTGACCTGATTTCTGACCTGATTTTTGATTTAACTTAATTTTCTATTTTCTATTTTTAATCTCTCTAATCTTCCTAATCTTCCTGATCCACCTAATCTCTCCACTCCCCAACCCTTAACCTCCACCACATTCCCAAAATCCTGGATAACATGTAAACCGTATCTCTGGCCCTTACCTTGGTTTTTCCACTTTCTTTCCATCTCACGGGGATTTCCTTAACTTTGTATCCCATTCTCTGGGCTAAAACAAGGATCTCAGTATCCCAGAACCAGTGGGTATCTTTTGCTTTGTCCATTATCTGCATGAGGGAGTTTCTTTTGA
>Ga0209426_1000202_pt1 | contig 84623 bp, 78 predicted proteins | sample Deesub1362B_J571_FD_187697 | JGI IMG/M metagenome (GOLD analysis project Ga0209426, IMG submission 187697) | Deep oceanic, basalt-hosted subsurface ecosystem from Juan de Fuca Ridge flank, Pacific Ocean, CORK Borehole 1362B_J2.571 (SPAdes)... ... | reverse complement strand
ACGTGATTCGTTTTGCCCCGAGCCTGGTGGTGGAAGACGCCGATATCGACGCCGGCCTCGACCGCTTCGAACGCGCCGCCGCCGCACTGACGCAAGCCTGATAGATCCTTCGACGCCCGAGTATTTCGGGCGTCGAACCCAATTTTGATACCGGGCAATATCAAATGTGGGAGCGGGCTTGTGGTGAGGGGATTTATCCCCGATGGGCTGCGCAGCAGCCCCAAGCTTTTTGAGGGCCGCTACGCGCCCCATCGGGGATAAATCCCCTCACCACAAAAGCCCGCTTCCACAGTATCCGGTGTTTTTTTCAGTAAATTTTTATAAGAGAAAGGAGTGACACCATGCTGGTGATGCGCCCTGCGCAAATGGCTGATCTGGGCGAGGTACAGCGTCTGGCTGCGGATAGCCCGATTGGTGTCACTTCCTTGCCGGATGACGTTGAACGTCTGAGCGACAAGATCGCCGCAAGCGAAGCCTCGTTTGCTGCCGAAGTGAGTTTCAACGGCGAGGAGAGCTACTTCTTCGTTCTTGAAGACACCGCCACCGGCAAACTGGTCGGCTGCTCGGCCATTGTCGCCTCGGCCGGCTACTCGGAGCCGTTCTACAGCTTCCGCAACGAGACCTTTGTCCACGCTTCCCGCGAGCTGAAGATCCACAACAAGATCCACGTGCTTTCGCAATGCCACGACCTGACCGGCAACAGCTTGCTGACCAGTTTCTACGTGCAGCGTGAGCTGGTGGGGTCGCCGTGGGCCGAGCTCAACTCCCGTGGTCGCCTGCTGTTCGTTGCCAGCCACCCGGAGCGTTTCGCCGATTCGGTGGTGACCGAGATCGTCGGCTACAGCGACGAGAACGGCGACTCGCCATTCTGGGATGCAATCGGTCGCAACTTCTTCGACCTCAACTACGCCGAGGCCGAGCGCCTGTGTGGCCTGAAGAGTCGCACGTTCCTCGCCGAACTGATGCCGCATTACCCGATCTACGTGCCGCTGTTGCCGGATTCCGCGCAAGAAGCGATGGGCCAGGTGCACCCGCGTGCGCAGATCACCTTCGACATCCTGATGCGCGAAGGCTTCGAAACCGATCACTACATCGACATTTTCGACGGTGGCCCGACCCTGCATGCGCGTGTTTCGGGGATCCGTTCGATCGCCCAGAGCCGTGTGGTGCCGGTGAAGATCGGCGAGCCGGTCAAAGGTGCCGGGCGCCAGTATCTGGTGGCCAACGCGCAGTTGCAGGATTACCGCGCGGTGCTGCTGGAACTCGATTACGCGCCGGGCAAACCGGTGACCCTGGATCTGGAAGCAGCCGAAGCCCTGGGCGTCGGTGAAGGTGCCAGCGTGCGCCTGGTGGCGGTTTAACGCCTTAGCGAGTTTCACGGGTGGCGAAGGCGGCCCGTTTGAGGAGATAGCATGATTGTTCGTCCCGTACGCAGCAGCGATTTATCCGCGCTGATCGACCTGGCCCGCAGCACCGGCACCGGCCTGACCACGTTGCCGGCCAACGAAGAACGCTTGACCCACCGGGTCGGCTGGGCCGAGAAGACCTTTCGCGGCGAAGCCGGTCGTGGCGACGCGGACTACCTGTTCGTGCTCGAAGACGACAACGGTCGCGTGGTGGGGATTTCCGCCATCGCCGGCGCGGTCGGTCTGCGTGAGCCGTGGTACAACTTCCGCGTCGGCCTGACCGTCAGCGCCTCGCAAGAGCTGAACATTTATCGCGAGATTCCGACGCTGTTCCTGGCCAACGACCTGACCGGCAACTCCGAGCTGTGCTCGCTGTTCCTGCACGCCGATTACCGCACCGGCCTGAACGGCCGCATGCTGTCCAAGGCACGCATGCTGTTCATCGCCGAGTTTCCGGAACTGTTCGGCAACAAGATCATCGCCGAGATGCGCGGCGTCTCCGATGAAGCCGGTCGTTCGCCGTTCTGGGAAAGCCTGGGTCGGCACTTCTTCAAGATGGAATTCAGCCAGGCCGACTACCTGACCGGCGTCGGTAACAAGGCGTTCATCGCCGAACTGATGCCGAAATTCCCGCTGTACACCTGCTTTCTGTCGCCGGATGCGCGCAACGTCATCGGTCAGGTGCACCCGGACACCGAGCCGGCGCTGGCGATGCTCAAGGGCGAAGGTTTCAGCTATCAGGGCTACGTCGATATCTTCGATGCCGGCCCGGCCATCGAGTGCGAAACCAGCAAGATCCGCGCAGTCCGCGACAGCGAAGCGCTGGTGCTGGCGATCGGTACGCCGGGCGAAGACGCCACGCCGTTCATCATCCATAACCGCAAACGCGAAGACTGCCGCATCACGGCTGCCCCGGCCCGTCTGGCCGCCGGCACGCTGGTGGTCGATCCGCTGACCGCCAAACGTCTTCAACTCAGCGCCGGCGATCAAGTGCGCGCCGTGGCGTTGTCTGCTGCTCGGGAGTCGAAATAATGAATTCGCTATACATCGCAGGTGAATGGCTGGCCGGTCAGGGCGAAGCCTTCCAGTCGCTGAACCCGGTGACCCAGCAAGTGCTGTGGTCGGGGGAGGGCGCCAGCGCCGCTCAGGTCGAGTCCGCCGTGCAGGCGGCGCGTCAGGCCTTTCCGGGTTGGGCGCGGCGTTCGCTGGATGAGCGCATCAGCGTCCTCGAAGCCTTTGCCGCCGCCCTGAAAAACCACAGCGACGAACTGGCCCGCACCATCGGTGAGGAAACCGGCAAGCCCCTGTGGGAAACCGCGACCGAAGTCACCAGCATGGTCAACAAGATTGCGATCTCGGTGCAGAGCTATCGCGAACGTACCGGCGAGAAGAGCGGCCCGCTGGGCGACGCCACCGCCGTGTTGCGCCACAAGCCGCACGGTGTGGTGGCGGTGTTCGGCCCTTACAACTTCCCGGGCCACTTGCCGAACGGCCACATCGTGCCGGCGCTGCTGGCCGGTAACAGCGTGCTGTTCAAGCCAAGCGAGCTGACGCCGAAAGTCGCCGAGCTGACGGTCAAGTGCTGGATCGAAGCCGGTCTGCCGGCCGGCGTGTTGAACCTGCTGCAAGGCGCTCGCGAAACCGGTATCGCCCTGGCGGCGAACCCGGGCATCGACGGTCTGTTCTTCACCGGCTCGAGCCGTACCGGCAATCACCTGCACCAGCAGTTTGCCGGGCGTCCGGACAAGATCCTCGCGCTGGAAATGGGCGGCAACAATCCGCTGGTGGTCGATCAGGTCGCTGATCTGGACGCAGCCGTTTACACGATCATTCAGTCGGCCTTCATCTCCGCCGGCCAGCGCTGCACGTGTGCGCGTCGTCTGCTGGTGCCGCAAGGCGCGTGGGGCGACAGCCTGCTCAAGCGTCTGGTTGATGTCAGCGCGACCCTCGAAGTCGGTGCGTTCGATCAACAGCCGGCGCCGTTCATGGGCTCGGTGATTTCCCTTGGCGCGGCGAAAGCGCTGATGGATGCCCAGCAACATCTGCTGGCCAATGGCGCGGTGTCGCTGCTGGCGATGACGCAGCCGCAAGCGCAATCGGCCTTGCTGACCCCGGGCATTCTTGATGTGACCGCGGTGGCCGAGCGTCCGGATGAAGAATTGTTCGGCCCGTTGCTGCAAGTGATCCGCTACGCCGATTTCGCTGCGGCGATCGCTGAGGCCAACGACACCGCTTATGGCCTGGCGGCTGGCTTGCTGTCGGATTCCGAAGATCGTTATCAGCAGTTCTGGCTGGAAAGCCGCGCCGGTATCGTCAACTGGAACAAACAGCTGACCGGTGCCGCGAGCAGCGCGCCGTTCGGCGGTGTCGGCGCTTCGGGCAACCATCGCGCCAGTGCCTACTACGCGGCGGATTACTGCGCGTACCCGGTGGCCTCGCTGGAAACCCCGAGCCTGACGTTGCCGGCGACCCTGACGCCTGGCGTGAAAATGGTGTGATGCCTATTCGCGAGCAAGCTCGCTCCCACAAGGGCGATGAGATCCTGTGGGAGCGAGCTTGCTCGCGAAGGCCGCGACGCGGTCGCACTGAACAGTTAGTTACTGAAGCCTATAACAACAGATTCTCGTGGAGCCTCGCTGATGAAATCCTATGAAGTCAATTTTGACGGTCTAGTGGGGCCGACCCATAACTACGGCGGTCTGTCCTACGGCAACGTCGCGTCCCAGAGCAACAGCCAGCAGTCCTCGAACCCGAAGGAAGCGGCGCTGCAAGGCCTGGCGAAAATGAAAGCGCTGATGGAAATGGGCTTTCAGCAAGGCGTGCTGGCGCCGCAGGAGCGTCCGGACGTGGCCGCATTGCGCCGCCTGGGTTTCAGCGGCACCGACGCGCAAGTGATCGAGCGCGCCGCCAAAGAAGCCATGCCGTTGCTGGTTGCCAGTTGCTCGGCGTCGAGCATGTGGGTGGCGAATGCCGCCACCGTCAGCCCGAGTGCCGACACCGCTGACGGTCGCGTGCACTTCACCGCCGCCAACCTCAACTGCAAATACCACCGCAGTATCGAACACCCGACCACCAGCCGCGTGCTGGGTGCGATGTTCGCCGATCAACAGCACTTCGCCCACCACGCCGCGTTGCCGGCGGTGGCGCAATTCGGTGACGAAGGCGCGGCCAACCACACGCGTTTCTGCCGTGAGTACGGCGAGGCCGGTGTCGAGTTTTTCGTGTTCGGGCGCAGTGCGTTCGACACCCGTTACCCGGCGCCGCAAAAGTACCCGGCGCGCCAGACGCTGGAAGCGTCGCAAGCGGTGGCGCGTCTGCACGGTCTGCGTGACGAGGGCGTGGTCTACGCGCAGCAAAACCCGGCGGTGATCGACCAGGGCGTATTCCACAATGACGTGATCGCGGTGGGTAACGGCGAGGTGTTGTTCTATCACGAGGACGCGTTCCTCGACACCGAGCAAATGCTGGCCGAGTTGCAGGGCAAACTGGCCAAGGTCGGTGGCCAGTTCCAGTCGGTCTGCGTGCCGCGTTCGGCGGTCACCGTGGATGATGCGGTGCGTTCCTATCTGTTCAACAGCCAGTTGCTGTCGCGTGCGGATGGCTCGATGCTGCTGATCGTGCCGGAAGAGTGCCGTGGCAACGAGCGCGTGTGGAACTACTTGCAGGGGCTGACCAGCTCCGGCGGCCTGATCCGCGAAGTCAAAGTCTTCGACCTCAAGCAAAGCATGCAGAACGGCGGCGGCCCGGCGTGCCTGCGACTGCGCGTCGCGCTCAACGAAACCGAGCTGGCGGCCGTCAACCCAGGGGTTATCATGACCGCACCGTTGTACGGTTCGTTGACCGCATGGGTTGAAAAGCACTACCGCGACCGCTTGAGCGAAACCGATCTGGCGGACCCGCAATTGCTGCTTGAATGCCGGACGGCACTGGATGAACTGACGCAAATCCTTAAACTGGGCGCGGTTTATCCATTCCAGATCAATTGATGGCCGGCGCGTCGCCGAACGCGACGCGCGGCTTGTCTCCCCAAGAGAGTAAAAACATGAGCGATTCCCTGCAGCTGATCCTTGAAGACACCGACGGCACGCAACTGCAAACCTCGTGCACCCGCGTCGCGGTCATGTGGCAAGGCAAAGAGCTGTGGATCCAGCAGGACGGCCGTGGCCAGCTGCTGATCGGCGTGGACGTCGAGGAAGGTGACGAAGAGTACGCCAACCTGCTGCTGCGCCCACTGGCAACTAATCTGGTCAGTCTGCAACTGGAAATGGAACCGGCTGAGGTCGGCGACGAAGACCACGTGCACGGCCCGGATTGCAACCACGATCACTAAGGAAACCGCTCTATGCTCGCCCTCGGCAAACTGCTTGAACTGACCCTCGCCGGCCGTGAACCGGCGGAGAAGACTCAACTGACTGTCGAAGGCGTGCGCATGCGCTGGTTGAGCGAGGGTGCGCTGGAAGTCCGGCCCCCCGAGGCGCGCGACAATGGCCTGGACCTGCTGCTGTCGGCAGGCATCCACGGCAACGAAACAGCGCCGATCGAATTGCTCGACCGGCTGCTGCATGACATCGCACGCGGCGATCTGAAGCCGCGTGCACGCATTCTGTTCCTGTTCGGCAATCCGGAAGCGATTCGCAAGGGCGAGCGCTTCGTCGAGCAGGACGTCAACCGGCTGTTCAACGGCCGGCATGAACAAACCAGCGGTTCCGAAGCCATCCGCGCCTGTGAGCTGGAACGCCTGGCGGCGAGTTTCTTCAGCCTGCCGGACCGTCAGCGTCTGCACTACGACCTGCACACCGCGATTCGTGGTTCGAAGATCGAGCAGTTCGCCCTGTATCCGTGGAAAGAAGGACGCCAGCATTCGCGCCGCGAACTGGCGCGTCTGCGTGCTGCCGGGATGGACGCGGTGCTGTTGCAGAACAAACCGTCGATCGTGTTCAGTTCCTACACCTACGACAAGCTCGGCGCCGAGGCTTTCACCCTGGAACTGGGGAAGGCGCGGCCATTCGGGCAGAACCAAGGGGTGGATGTTTCACGTCTGGAAACCCGTCTGAAGCAGATCATCGAGGGCAATGAGCCGGATCTGGCTGCAGAGGGACTGGAGGGTTTGCAGCTGTTCAGCGTCGCCCGGGAAATCATCAAGCACAGCGATGCGTTCCGCCTGAACCTGCCAGCGGACATCGAGAACTTTTCTGAATTGGACGTCGGTTATGTGCTGGCCGAAGATCTGGCCAATACCCGCTGGATCATCGAGGAAGAGGGCGCACGCATCATCTTCCCGAACCCCAAGGTCAAGAACGGCTTGCGCGCGGGCATTCTGATCGTGCCGGCCACCGACGAAAACCTCGCCTGATGGCGTCTCTGAGCTGACAGAAATTCCTGTAGGAGCTGCCGAAGGCTGCGATCTTTAGATCTTTTTTTAGACGATCAAAAGATCGCAGCCTCGTTTCACTCGACAGCTCCTACAGGGGAGCGTTGTGGTCAGACGGCGACTGCGCGCGGCTCACTGCGACGCAGCGCGCGAACCTTCTGCAGCGTATCCGCGCAAGTCCGCGCCGCTTCCTGACCCTTGTGCACGAAGTGCTCGAAGAAGAATTTCTGATGCTCTTCACCGGCATGGAAGTGATGCGGGGTCAGCGATACCGAGAACACCGGCACTTCGGTCTCCAGCTGCACCTGCATCAGGCCGCTGACCACTGACTGGGCGACAAACTCGTGACGGTAGATGCCGCCGTCCACCACCAGAGCGGCCGCGACGATGCCGGCATAACGCCCGGTCTTGGCCAGCAACTTGGCGTGCAGCGGCATTTCAAAGGCGCCGCCGACTTCGAAGAAATCGATGTCCGATTCCTGATAACCCTGAGCGAGCATTTCGGCGACGAAGCCCTTACGGCTCTGGTCGACGATTTCCTTGTGCCAGCAGGCCTGGATGAACGCAACGCGCTCGCCGTGGGGGTGTTTGCTTTTGCTGTCGATAGCGGTGGGTTGCATGTTCTGACTCCTGTTTGTGTGAAAAACAGGGCGTTATGAATCGAAAGGGATTCAAGGGTACGCACGAGCACAAAAGCGCGCGGACGGCCCTTTGGCGTCAATCCCGTTCTCTCTTCATCCGGACTATGACCGTCGGCCCCGGAATCACACCGGGTCTGCTGACCTTGCCGTCGTGCACCGCCAATGCCGTGTCCGTCGTCAAGCGCTCGCGGGCTATGCGCGTTGCGCGCAATTACCGCCGGTGGGGAATTACACCCCGCCCTGAGAACGTTTTTGCCGCCAGTTCTCGGGCGGCGCAGCGTTTTTATCACATATTTTCCGGCCTTGCACAGAACCTGTGGGAGTGTGTTCTCAAGAAGTAATCTGACCTTTTCTCATTCAAGGGTTGATAAATCGGCGCCATGACCGCAGTAATTCACCTTCGAAAAGGGATTTCCCCTGCTGACTCTGAGGCCAGGTTCATGAGCATTATCGATCTTCGCAGCGACACCGTTACCCAACCGACTCCTGCCATGCTCGACGCGATGACGGCGGCGGCCACCGGTGACGATGTGTACGGCGAAGATCCGACGGTCAATCGTCTGGAGGCGGAACTGGCGAAGCGCCTGGGGTTCGCCGCTGCGCTGTTCGTGCCGACCGGCACCATGAGCAACCTGCTGGGCCTGATGGCGCACTGCGAACGTGGCGACGAATACATCGTCGGCCAGCAGGCGCACACCTATAAGTACGAAGGCGGTGGCGCGGCGGTGCTCGGCTCGATCCAGCCGCAGCCGCTGGAAGTGCAGTCCGACGGTTCGCTGGATCTGGATCAGGTCGCGGCAGCGATCAAGCCGGACGACTTCCATTTCGCCCGGACCCGTTTGCTGGCGCTGGAAAACACCATGCAAGGCAAAGTGCTGCCGCTGGAGTATCTGGCCCGCGCCCGCCAATTCACCCAGAAGCATGGTCTGGCCCTGCACCTGGACGGCGCGCGGTTGTACAACGCGGCGGTCAAGCTCGGTGTGGATGCCCGCGAGATCACGCAACATTTCGATTCGGTGTCGGTGTGCCTGTCCAAAGGCCTTGGCGCGCCGGTGGGTTCGGTGCTGTGCGGTTCAGCCGAGTTGATCGGCAAGGCCCGCCGCCTGCGCAAAATGGTCGGCGGCGGCATGCGTCAGGCCGGTTTGCTCGCGGCGGCGGGGCTGTACGCGCTGGATCACCACGTCGAGCGTCTGGCGGATGACCATGCCAACGCGCACTATCTGGCCGAAGGCCTGCGCGAGGCCGGGTTCAGCGTCGAGCCGGTGCAGACCAACATGGTCTACGTGCCAATGGGCGACCGTGCCGAAGCGCTCAAGGCGTTTGCCGCCGAACGCGGGATCAAGTTGAGCGCCGCCGCGCGCTTGCGCATGGTCACGCACATGGACGTCAATCGCTCGCAAATCGAGCAAGTGATCGCGACATTCGTCGAGTTTTCGCGCAAGTGACAGCGTTAGCCGTCCAATTGACCGTTACTATCGTATAAACACGCTGTACCCCGCGCGAAGGGCCGATATAATGCGGCCCTTTGCCGTCGTTTCGTCTGTTGACGTTTCGTACAGGCCTTTGGCCGCAGCCTCCGTGGAAGAACCTAATGAAAAGCGCAGAAATCCGTGAAGCCTTCCTTCGCTTCTTCGAAGAGCAAGGCCACACCCGTGTAGCCTCCAGCTCTTTGATTCCGGGCAACGACCCAACCCTGCTGTTCACCAACGCGGGGATGAACCAGTTCAAGGACTGCTTCCTGGGCCAGGAAAAGCGCGCGTACACCCGCGCAACCAGCAGCCAGAAGTGCGTGCGTGCCGGTGGCAAGAACAGCGACCTGGAAAACGTCGGTTATACCGCTCGTCACCACACCTTCTTCGAAATGCTCGGTAACTTCAGCTTCGGTGACTATTTCAAGCACGACGCGATTACCTTTGCCTGGACCTTCCTGACCGGCGTTCTGAAACTGCCAAAGGAAAAACTCTGGGTCACCGTCTACGCGTCCGACGACGAAGCGTATGACATCTGGACCAAAGAAATCGGTGTGCCGGTCGAGCGCATGATCCGCATCGGCGACAACAAAGGCGCGCCTTACGCCTCCGACAACTTCTGGACCATGGGCGATACCGGCCCGTGCGGCCCATGCACCGAGATTTTCTACGATCACGGCGACCACATCTGGGGCGGCCCACCGGGTTCGCCGGAAGAAGACGGCGACCGTTACATCGAGATCTGGAACAACGTGTTCATGCAATTCAACCGCACCGCCGATGGCGTGTTGCATCCGTTGCCAGCGCCGTCGGTCGACACCGGCATGGGCCTGGAGCGGATCAGTGCGGTGATGCAGCACGTCAATTCCAACTACGACATCGACCTGTTCAAGAACCTGCTCAAAGCCTCGGCTGAAGCCATCGGTTGCGAAAACGGCGATCAGTCGTCGCTCAAAGTGGTGTCCGACCACATCCGTTCGTGCGGTTTCCTGATCGCCGACGGCGTGCTGCCGTCCAACGAGGGTCGCGGTTACGTGCTGCGCCGGATCATCCGTCGCGCCTGCCGTCACGGCAACAAGCTGGGCGCCACTGGCAGCTTCTTCTACAAGATCGTCGCGGCGCTGGTTGCCGAGATGGGCGACGCTTTCCCGGAACTGCAGAAGCAGCAGAGCAACATCGAGCGCGTACTCAAGGCTGAAGAAGAGCAGTTCTCCAAGACCCTGGAGCACGGCCTGAAGATCCTCGAACAGGATCTGCTGGAACTCAAAGGCACCGTGGTGCCGGGCGACGTAGTGTTCAAACTCTACGACACCTACGGTTTTCCGATGGACCTGACGGCCGACATCGCTCGCGAGCGTGGCTTGACCGTCGACGAAGTCGGCTTCGAGCGTGAAATGGAAGCCCAGCGTGTGCGTGCACGTTCGGCCAGCTCGTTCGGTCTGGATTACAACACCCTGGTCAAGGTGGATGTGGCCACCGAGTTCACCGGCTACACCGACACCAGCGGCTCGGCAAAAATCGTCGCTATCTATAAAGATGGCCAGTCGGTCGACGTTTTGAGTGAAGGCGAAGAGGCGGTGATCGTGCTGAACCAGACGCCGTTCTACGCTGAATCCGGCGGCCAGATCGGCGACTGCGGTTTCCTGCAGGCCGGTAACGCACGTTTCGACGTCCGTGATACCACCAAGACCGGCGGCGCGTTCCTGCACCACGGCGTGCTGGATTGCGGCAGCCTGACCATCGGCGCGCCAGTGGAAACCCACGTCGATGCCGAAGTGCGTCACGCGACCTCGCTGAACCACTCCGCGACTCACTTGCTGCACGCTGCGCTGCGTCAGGTGTTGGGCGAGCACGTTCAGCAAAAGGGTTCGTTGGTGGATAGCCAGCGTCTGCGCTTCGACTTCAGCCACTTTGAAGCGATCAAGCCTGAGCAGATCAAAGCGCTGGAAGACATCGTCAACGCCGAGATCCGCAAGAACTCCGCGGTTGAAACCGAAGAAACCGACATCGAAACCGCCAAGCAGAAGGGCGCGATGGCGCTGTTCGGCGAGAAGTACGGCGACAACGTGCGCGTGCTGAGCATGGGCGGCGACTTCTCTGTCGAGCTGTGTGGCGGTATCCACGCCAACCGTACCGGTGACATCGGCCTGCTGAAAATCATCAGCGAAGGCGGTGTGGCATCGGGTGTGCGTCGTATCGAGGCAGTCACCGGTGCTGCGGCGCTGGCCTACTTGAACGCTGCTGAAGAACAACTCAAGGAAGCGGCCAACCTGGTCAAGGGCAGCCGCGACAATCTGATCGACAAGCTGTCGGCTGTGCTGGAGCGCAACCGCGCGCTGGAAAAGCAACTCGAGCAGTTGCAGGCCAAGGCTGCCAGCGCCGCCGGCGACGATCTGTCGAACTCGGCAGTCGACGTCAAAGGCGTGAAGGTGCTGGCTGCACGTCTGGATGGTCAGGACGGCAAGGCGCTGCTGGCGCTGGTTGATCAGCTGAAAAACAAACTCGGTCGCGCAGTGATCCTGCTCGGCAGTGTCCATGAGGAAAAGGTCGTACTGGTTGCAGGCGTAACCAAGGACCTGACTGGCCAACTCAAAGCCGGTGATTTGATGAAGCAAGCTGCTGCGGCAGTGGGCGGGAAGGGCGGTGGTCGTCCGGACATGGCGCAGGGCGGCGGTGTCGACGCCGGCGCACTGGATGGCGCTCTGGCGCTGACCGTTCCATTCGTCGAGCAGGGTTTATAAGACGGCCCGCCGGGCCCGCAGTCTAGTGGCGGGTCCGGCGGCTGTTCGAGTGATTATTGGGCGCCCTTCATGGGCAGAGGCGGCTTTGAAATGGCTTTGATCGTACAGAAATTTGGAGGCACCTCGGTCGGCACTGTCGAGAGAATCGAGCAGGTCGCCGACAAGGTTAAGAAATTCCGCGATGCCGGCGATGACCTGGTGGTTGTGCTGTCTGCAATGAGCGGCGAAACCAACCGTCTGATCGATCTGGCCAAGCAAATCAGTGGCGACGTGCAACCGGTTCCACGTGAGCTGGACGTGATCGTTTCCACCGGTGAGCAGGTGACGATTGCCCTGTTGGCCATGGCGCTGATCAAGCGCGGTGTGCCGGCGGTGTCGTACACCGGTAATCAGGTGCGGATCCTGACGGACAGTGCGCACAATAAAGCGCGTATCTTGCAGATTGATGACCAGAAGATTCGCGGTGATCTGAAAGCAGGTCGCGTGGTGGTTGTCGCCGGTTTCCAGGGCGTAGACGAGCACGGCAACATCACCACCCTCGGTCGTGGCGGTTCCGACACCACGGGCGTGGCACTGGCGGCTGCATTGAAGGCTGACGAGTGCCAGATCTACACCGACGTCGATGGTGTCTACACCACTGACCCGCGCGTTGTGCCAGTCGCTCAGCGTCTGGACAAGATCACCTTCGAAGAGATGCTGGAAATGGCCAGCCTCGGTTCCAAGGTGCTGCAGATCCGTGCGGTGGAGTTCGCCGGCAAGTACAACGTTCCGCTGCGCGTACTGCACAGCTTCAAGGAGGGTCCGGGCACCCTCATTACTATTGATGAAGAGGAAACCATGGAACAGCCGATCATTTCCGGCATCGCTTTCAACCGCGATGAAGCCAAGCTGACCATCCGTGGCGTGCCAGACACCCCGGGCGTGGCGTTCAAGATTCTCGGCCCGATCAGTGCCGCGAACATCGAAGTCGACATGATCGTGCAGAACGTCGCGCACGATAACACCACCGACTTCACCTTCACTGTGCACCGCAACGACTACCAGGCCGCACAGACCGTGCTGGAAAACACTGCTCGCGAGATCGGTGCCCGTGAAGTCGTAGGCGATACCAAGATTGCCAAGGTCTCGATCGTCGGCGTCGGCATGCGTTCCCACGCAGGCGTGGCCAGCCGCATGTTCGAATCCCTGGCCAAGGAAAGCATCAACATCCAGATGATCTCGACGTCGGAAATCAAGGTTTCCGTGGTGATCGAAGAGAAGTACCTGGAACTGGCTGTGCGCGCCCTGCACACAGCTTTCGAACTGGACGCTCCGGCCCGTCAGGGCGAGTAATCCGGTCACTTGAAGGGCGCGGTCTGACCGCGCCCTTTATTTTTTGAATGGCGCGAGCCCCCTGAACTGTTCTTTTGCTCGCGCTGGTCAATACTCAGGCATGTAGGGCTACGATCGCTCCGGTTGTAGGTCGGGTGCCTTTTTTTTGCAGACTGTTGTCCCTGAAATGAAATGCGTGAGGAGAAAGGTATGCTGATTCTGACTCGTCGGTGCGCAGAAAGCCTGATTATCGGTGATGGCGAAATCACCGTGACCGTGCTCGGCGTCAAAGGAAATCAAGTGCGCATCGGCGTCAACGCCCCGAAAGAGGTTGCCGTGCACCGTGAGGAAATTTACCTGCGTATAAAGAAAGAGAAGGACGAAGAACCAAGCCATTAATTTTTATCGATTTTTATGTTTGCAAACGGGGAAGAAGGTGGTTAATATACGCCCCGTGTTGCGGAGAGCTGGCCGAGTGGCCGAAGGCGCTCCCCTGCTAAGGGAGTACACCTCAAAAGGGTGTCGGGGGTTCGAATCCCCCGTTCTCCGCCATTATTTGCTTAGTACGTTGTAATCTGGCTTTTTCTGTAAGTTGTTGAATTTATTAGAAAAAGTGGTTGGAATAGAGATTAGACGGGCTATAATGCGGCGCAACAAATGCACTCGTAGCTCAGCTGGATAGAGTACTCGGCTACGAACCGAGCGGTCACAGGTTCGAATCCTGTCGAGTGCACCATTTAAGAGTTTTTTATAGCGATATAAAGAACTCGGCTTCAGCCAGTTGTGGTCTGGTCAAAAAACACAAATGCACTCGTAGCTCAGCTGGATAGAGTACTCGGCTACGAACCGAGCGGTCACAGGTTCGAATCCTGTCGAGTGCACCATTTTAAGAGTTGTTTGCAGTAATGCAGGTAACTTGGCTTCAGCCAGTTGTGGTCTGGTTTAAAAACACAAAATGCACTCGTAGCTCAGCTGGATAGAGTACTCGGCTACGAACCGAGCGGTCACAGGTTCGAATCCTGTCGAGTGCACCATATTCAAGAAGCCCGCGTTTAACGCGGGCTTTTTGTTGTCTGCGATTTGGTTTTTCCTTTCACGCATCCCCTCTCATCAAAATCGACTTGAGCACTACGGCCGCGTTTCAGGTCATAACGATAGCTCGTTGTCGACGTTCGAATATTCACCTTGTCCGGTTTGCCGAGGGCGCTCTCGACATCCCGCTGGCTCATTCCGGCGATAACGCGACGATTGATGATCGCTTCGCGGCGCTGCCTGGCATTGATCAGGTTGCCGCATTTGTCCTCCAGGCGGCCAACGATGCCCGGTTCACGTCCCTTGATTGTCATACCGGATATTTCTTCGTGATTGTGTTCCGGCATGATCGGCACGACGGAGCCGGGCGTGTAGGGGTGAACCTGCTGCACCGAGAGCTGCTCATCGTTGGCACAACTCAGGCTGGTGAAGGTGATGCCGCCGTCGGGCGCTTCGCATCGGTGAAGGGTGGTGGCGGCCCCGGCGGGCGGCAGGCAGAGCAGGCTGGCGACTACAAAACGGGATGTTCTGGATAGCATTCGACGTCCTCCATGACGGTCTACGCTCAAGGGTAGTCGCTACATTTTTCAATGCCGGTGTGTTTTCTTTTCAAGATGAGTCGTCGCATCTGCACGGGTCAGGACAGCACTCAGCTTTGTTGCGCAAGCGCTTGTTTCGACCGCGATTTTTTAACGTTTAAAACCGTCAGGCGGTGTATCATTGCGCCCGTCAGCCCCGCCGGGGCTTATGGAAAACCTCCATGGACTTACCCAGTAGTTACTCAGTAGCCCGTTTCACCAATCATGAATTGACTGATTGATCCTTCCGGCGTGCCCCGCTGCTGGGAGTGGAGTTCGCCTATGTCCGAAATCGAAGTAAAGAAAACACAGGAAAGCCTGCAGGATCGCCTGGCTCAGGTGGTTGAGCTGCTGCAGCGCCAAAAGGTCGTCGAAGACCTGACTCACCGCCAGGAAGGCGCGCATCACGACCGGGTCGAGAACCTGGTTCACCGGCAGAACCTCGTCGAACTGCAACGCAAACTCGATGATCTGCACTCCGCCGACGTTGCCTACATCCTTGAAGCCCTGCCGCTGGACGACCGTCTGACGCTCTGGCAACTGGTCAAGGCTGATCGCGACGGCGACATTCTTCTCGAAGTATCCGATTCTGTTCGTGAAACGCTGATCGCCGACATGGACGATCACGAGCTCCTGGCTGCGGCCAAGGACATGGACGCCGACGAACTTGCTGACTTGGCCTCCGAGCTGCCGCGAGACGTCGTCCATGAGCTGATGGAAACGCTCGACCAGCAGCAACGCGAGCGCGTGCGTTCGGCTCTGTCCTATGACGAGGAGCAGGTCGGTGCGTTGATGGACTTCGAGATGGTGACCATCCGTGAGGACGTCAGCCTCGAAGTGGTTCTGCGTTACCTGCGTCGTCTCAAGGAGCTGCCGGGCCACACCGACAAATTGTTCGTGGTCGATTACGACGGCGTGCTCAAGGGCGTACTGCCGATCAAACGTCTGCTGGTCAACGATCCCGAGAAACAGGTTGCTGAAGTCATGGCCAGCGATCCGGTGAGTTTTCACCCGGACGAAGACGCCTATGACGCTGCTCAGGCATTCGAGCGTTACGACTTGATCTCGGCCCCGGTGGTCGACAAGAACGGCAAGCTGATCGGCCGTCTGACCATCGACGAAATGGTCGACCTGATTCGTGAGGAGAGCGAAAGCGAAGTCCTCAACATGGCGGGTCTGCGCGAAGAGGAAGACATCTTCGCCTCCGTCTGGAAATCCCTGCGCAACCGTTGGGCGTGGCTGGCGATCAACCTGATCACTGCCTTTGTTGCGTCGCGGGTGATCGGTCTGTTCGAAGGCTCGATCGAGAAGCTGGTGGCGCTGGCGGCGCTGATGCCGATCGTGGCGGGTATCGGCGGTAACTCCGGTAACCAGACGATTACCATGATCGTGCGTGCCATGGCGCTGGATCAGGTCAGCACCGGCAACACCTCACGGCTGATGCGCAAAGAGCTGGCGGTCGCGTTGATCAATGGTCTGGTCTGGGGCGGGGTAATCGGCGTGGTCGCCTACCTGCTTTACGGCAGTTGGTCGCTGGGCGTGGTGATGACGGCAGCGATGACCCTCAACCTGCTGCTCGCGGCGTTGATGGGGGTGTTGATCCCAATGACACTGGCCAAGATGGGCCGCGATCCGGCGATGGGCGCCAGCGTGATGATCACGGCCATGACCGACAGCGGTGGCTTCTTCATCTTCCTGGGGTTGGCGACGATCTTCCTGCTCTGATTCTTTGCAATGCAAAAGCCCGCCAATTGGCGGGCTTTTTTGTGCCTGTGTATTTATCTGTGCCTGTGTATTTATCTGTGCTTGTGTATTGATCTGTGGCGAGGGGATTTATCCCCGATGGGTTGCGCAGCGACCCCGGAAGAGGGCCTGCTGCGCAGTCCATCGGGGATAAATCCCCTCACTACAAGTCTGCCTCGGATTGTCGTGATTAAAATCCGGGCAAAAAAAAGCCAGCATTTAAGCTGGCTTGAGGTGTTCGGTGTCACTCAGGACGCGTCTGCGGCCATCTCGGCGTCGTGAGCAATCAGCGACACCAGAGCGTTCTGTTGACGGTGCGACAGCTGACGGAAGCGTTGCAGCAGCTCACGCTCGTGCAGCGACAGCTCCGGACTGTCCAGGCGCATGCTCAGTTCTTCGCCCAGTGCACCTTCCTGAATAAGACTCTGCTCAAGGCGCGCAATGATTTCGGAGTTCATGCTGCGATGATGATTGCGAGCCACCTCGGCAATGCGTTCACGCATTCCGTCTGGCAGACGTACGACAAACTTGTCAGCCGTACGGCTGGAATAAATTGCCTGTTTCAATGGGCGCATATATTTAACCGGTTAGTTCAGGGGAGCGGTTCTCGGGATTGGCCGCAGGATGTGTGATAGGACAAGCATCCGCGCCAAATGGTTCAACCTGAATTGTTAAGAGGCCCGCATCATGCCTCAAAATTGCCAGATCATTGGCGTCAATTCTGTGACAAATATTGAGCTGGGTAAAGGCGTAATGCCAGCACCAATTATCAGAAATGCGGACTGGTTTGAAAACTTTGCCTTGGCCCGCATCACTGGCCGCTTCCTGTTGCACATCTATTGATGCCCTAAGACGTCAGAACGTGCATGCTGTGCGGCTTTCAATCCTTGTTCCCTACTTGTACAGGATAGTGGCAATTTGCCGATTTACTAGGGCAAACCCCCATTGGAGGGCGTTTTCAGGATGGATGGCAGGCTTATTTATCTGATGGGACCCTCCGGTTCAGGCAAGGACAGCCTGATCGAGGCCGCGCGTGAGCCATTGCGCCGGTTGAACTGCGAAATCATCCGCAGGGTGATTACCCGATCAGCGGAATCGGTGGGTGAAGATGCCATCGGCGTAACACCCGAAGAATTCGAACGACGTCAGCAGGTCGGGGATTTCTCGCTATCCTGGCACGCCAACGGGCTGGCTTACGGCATCCCGGCAGAAATGGACGAACGGTTACGTGCAGGGCGATTCGTGCTGGTAAATGGCTCACGGGCCAATTTGCGTCAGGCGCATGAGCGCTATCCGACTTTGCTGCCGGTGCTGCTGACGGTCAAGGATGAGGTTTTGCGTGAACGCCTGCTCAAGCGTGGCCGGGAAACACCTGAGCAGATTGATGCGAGGCTGGCGCGCAATGCGCAGTTCAAGGACAGAAGGACCACTGACTTGCCCGTGCATCTGATCGACAACTCGGGCGACCTGGCAACCGCCGTCAAGCAACTGCTGGACTTGATCCGGCTTAACGCAGCACCGGATCAAACTTGATCTTGCGCCCGGCCACCAGGGCCAGCACAAACAACACCGCAAACACGCCGCAGCCAATCAGCGGCAGGGTGACTTCGGTTTCCTCGAACAGCGAAAAATGCACAACGCCACTCAATAAGGCGAGGATCAGAAATCCTGCGGCTGATTTGGACATGCTGTACTCCTGAAGATATTTCAAAAAACCAGACGTTCGGTGTCGCGCGTCGGCAGTGCTTGCTCAGGCTGATTGACTGCCTGCGCGGCGAAGTCGCCCTGATCGCTCAGCACCGCCAACTGCGGCGCTTTCTGCACCTGCAAGTAATGCGGCATACGCTGAGCCACCGGTTCAGCACGCTCTGGAGCAAAATGAAAGCCAACCAAAACCGTCAGTGCGATTGCGTTTGCAAGCAAGAGAGTGCTGTTCATGGGGCTGACTCCGTTTGTTCTGTTATAGGAACAGACAAAGCACCCGGCGTGCCAACAGTCTAACCGCTGTGAAGTCCTTTAAAAACAAGCATTTGGAAGGGTTTTTCCCAAGTGTCGGGTTGCAATCTGCAATGATGGCTTTTTGCGGTAGTGCAAATTGCACGGTAAATGTTCCCGCAGCATTGCAAGCCGCCTGCCTACACTTAAAAAACCCATGGACGACATGACAAACCAAGGGCTGGCCGTTAACATGCTCGCCGTCCGTCGCGCCGTGTCCGGCCGCGACAACTCAGTGTCTCAGTAGCTCAATTGGATAGAGCATCCCCCTCCTAAGGGGAAGGTTGGCAGTTCGAACCTGCCCTGGGACACCATCCATTCCGGACGCTGAATGCGTCTACTAAAAAGCCTCGAACAGAATTATCTTTCGGGGCTTTTTTCATGCGCTGATGGTCAGGCTGATTCGAGCGGTGGCGCGGTCCGTCATCAGACATTCTCATCAGCAGATTCTTCCACAAGGAATCTTGAACCCCTCCACTTCAGAGAACCCCACCCCTTGCCGATAACTCATTCGGCGACCTCAGACTCGCACGAAATCGCTTGATAGCATTTGGCCTCCAGCTATCATCTGCGCGCTTGTGAAAACGCCCCCGGTTCACCTACTTCAATTGCCTGGAAATCCTCGATGCTGTCGTATCACCAAAAGAGTTTTCTGATCGTCGATGATTTCTCGGATTTCCGCAGTTCCGTACGCTCAATGCTGCGCGAGCTGGGGGTCAAGGATGTGGACACCGCTGATACCGGCGAGCAGGCGCTGAAGATGTGTGCGCAGAAGTCCTACGATTTCATCCTGCAGGATTTCCACCTCGGTGACGGCAAGAAGAATGGTCAGCAGGTGCTGGAAGACCTGATGTCGGAAAAGCTCATCAGCCATGAAGCGGTGTTTGTCATGGTCACGGCCGAGACCAGTCAGGCCATGGTGCTCAGTGCCCTGGAGCACGAGCCGGATGCGTACCTGACCAAGCCGTTCAACCGCTCCGGCCTCGCTCAGCGCCTGGAGCGTCTGGAGCAGCGCAAGACGTTGCTCAAACCGATTCTGCAAGCCCTTGATCGCGGTAAACCGGTCGAGGTGCTCAACGCCTGCATTGCGCTGTGCAAGCAGGACATCCGTTATTCGCCGCTGTGCCTGCGTTATCGCGCCGATGCGCTGCGCGACATGAACCAGAACGAAGCGCTCGAACGCCTCTATGACAGCATCATCGCTGACCGGCCGTTGCCGTGGGCGTTTGCTGGGCTGGGCAAGTTGCTGTTCAAGCGTGGGCAAGTGGCGCAGGCCAAGGATGTTTACGAAAAGGCGCTGAAAGTGTTCCCGATGATGCCGGCGTTGTACGACGGCATGGCCGATGTGCTGGTCGCCGAGGGCGATACCAAAGGCGCGCAGCGGGTGCTGGAGGAGGCGATTCGTTTGTCGCCGCTGGCGGTGCGCCGGCAAGCGTTGCTCGGCAAACTGGCGATGGCCAACGAGGATTTCGACACCGCGTCCCGGGCGTATCGCCAGGCAGTGGCGCAGGGGGCGCAGTCGCGGTTCAAGGATCCGGAAAGCAACCTTGGCCTGGCTCATGCGTTGATCAGCAAGGGCAGTGAGCGCGGCCTCGACACGCGCACGCGGCTGGAGATCAACACCACGCTCAGCGCGGTCGCCAAAGAGAACCCGTCTGACCCGGGCCTGCAGATTCGTGCGCGGCTGATGAAGGCCACCAGTCTGTTGCTCAACGATGCCGAGACCGCTGACAAGCTCACCGAACAAGCGCTGATGCGCCTCGACGGCATGGAGCAGTTCATGAGCCCTGAAGCGGCGCTGCTGGTCGCCAAGCAATTGCAGATGCTTGGTCAGGCCGAGGCGGGCACTTCGATGCTCAAGAGCTGTGCGGAGATTTACGGTGATGATCCGGCGGTGATGAAAGACATCGCCAAGCTCACCGACGACCCGACCATCCTCAGTTCGAGCAACGCCGCTGCCGACCTCAACCGGCAGGGCGTACGTGTGTACAAGACCGGCAACCTGGTGGAGGCCCGCGAGGTGTTCCGCAAGGCGCTGAAGATGCAACCGAAGAACATCAGTATCGCGCTGAACATGGCCCAGTCGCTGCTGCATGGCACCGACACCAGTGTGCCGTCGGCGGAGCTGGAAGAATGTCGGGCCTGCCTGAAAATGGTCGGCCTGATGCCCGACACCGACGCGCGCTATGCGCGTTATCAGAAGCTGAAAAGCAAGGCGTTTGGCGAATGAACCAAGACGAGCAGGCGCTGGATTTTTCCACGGTGATCGCCTCCACCGTTCACGACATGAAGAACTCGCTGGCGATGCTGACGCAGGCCCATAGCCAGTGGCTGGCGCGTTTACCTGAGGCTCAGCGGCAAAGCGCGGAGCAGGGCGTGATCGACTTCGAGTTTGCCCACCTCAACGGCATGCTGGTGCAGTTGCTTGGGCTGTACAAGCTCGGCGTCAACCAGTTGCCGCTGCAACCGGCGTATCACGAGCTGGATGATTTCATCGAGGCGCAACTGGCCGCGCACCAGGAGGTGTTTGCCAGTCGCGGGATCATTGCTACCTATGAAGTCGATCCGCTGAGCCCGCTGGGTTTCTTCGATCGTGAGTTGGTTGCGTCGGTGCTGGGCAACTGCATCAACAACGCCATTCGTTATGCCCGCGAGTCGCTGCTGATTACCGTCAGCGACGAAGCCGGGCAACTGGTGTTGAGCATCAACGATGACGGCGACGGTTACCCGGCCGAGATGCTCGAGCGTCAGGCGGATTACGTGCAGGGCATCAATCACGGCAGCGGCAGCACGGGTCTGGGTCTGTATTTCGCCAACCGCATTGCTGCGTTGCATCAGCGCAACGGCGTGGTCGGGCACACCGAAATTCGCAATGGCGGGCCATTGGGTGGCGGGGTGTTCAGCCTCTACCTGCCCTGAAGGCATGCCCCGTGTAGGTGCTGCCGCAGGCTGCGATCTTTTGATTTTTTAAGATTAAAAGATCGCAGCCTGCGGCAGCTCCTGCACGGAAATTCAGTGGTGGCCTTTTTTGTTTGACGCTGCTTGATATTCCGAACAGCCGGAGCCTATTTTGTACGGGTCGCCGCTTGCGGCTCGCACAATAACAAGGATTGCGTCATGACAACCGATGGCCAGCGTTCACTCGCGCAGCGACTGACCGGCATTGATGAGATTGAATGTGTCACGCCGGATTTGAACGGCGTGCCGCGCGGCAAGGTGATGACCGCCGAGGGTTTCCTCGAAGGGCGGCGTTTGCAGATGGCGCGGGGTGTGCTGCTGCAATGCATCATGGGCGGTTATCCGCCGGCGCGGTTTTACGGCAGCGATGACGGTGACCTGGCACTGGTCGCCGAGCCGAGCATGATCCATCCCCTGCCATGGAGCGACGAACCGCGCGCCCTGGCCATCTGCGATGCCGACGAATTGAGCGGCGAAAGCTCCAACCTGTCGACCCGTGGCCAACTGAAGAAAGTGATCGCCCGTTACGCCGCACATGGCTTGGCGCCGGTGGTGGCGACCGAGCTGGAATTCTTCGTCTTCGCGCCGAACACCGATCCGGCCCAGCCGTTCCGTCCGCCGGTAGGTCTTGATGGACGCCGCGAGGATGGTCAGTCGGCGTTCAGCGTCAGTTCCAATAACGGTTTGCGGCCATTCTTCAACGAAGTCTATAAATGCATGGCCGCCCTCGGTCTGCCGCGCGATACCTTCATGCATGAAATGGGCGTCAGCCAGTTCGAAATCAATCTGCTGCACGGTGATCCGCTGTTGCTGGCCGACCAGACCTTCCTGTTCAAGCACCTGCTCAAGGAAGTCGCGCTCAAGCATGGTCTGAGCGTGGTGTGCATGGCCAAGCCGCTGGCGCACACACCGGGCAGTTCGATGCACATTCACCAGAGCGTCGTCGAGATCGCCACCGGCAACAACGTGTTCAGCGACGAGAATGGCCAGCCGACGGCGATGTTCCGCCACTTCATCGGCGGACAGCAGGCGGGCATGGCCGATTTCACTGCGCTGTTTGCGCCGAACGTGAACTCTTATCAGCGTCTGTGCCACCCGTATGCGTCGCCGAACAATGCCTGCTGGTCCCATGATAACCGCGCCGCCGGGCTGCGGATTCCGGCCAGTTCGCCAGTGGCTCGACGCGTGGAAAACCGGTTGCCTGGCGCCGATGCCAACCCGTATCTGGCGATTGCCGCGAGTCTGGCCGCCGGCTTGCATGGGATCGAGCATGAGCTGGAGCCAAGCGCGGCGATTCAGGGCGAATTCGAAGTGCCGGACAATCTTTCGCTGCCGTGTACCTTGCATGCCGCGCTCGAGCGTCTGAAACGTAGCCAATTGGCCAGGGAACTGTTCGGACAGGAGTTCATCGAAGGCTACATCGCTTCGAAGACCATGGAGTTGACCAGCTTCTTTGATGAAATCACTCCCTGGGAACGGCGTGTTCTAGCAGCCCAGGCCTGACGAACCGTCGCCATCGGGCTATCGTTTGGATAGCCCGATACTTACTGCAAGGAGCCGCTCGGAACGCCGATGCGCCAAATCTGGAAATCCTTTCGAGCGCTGTACTTCGCCTCGCTGATGATGTTGATCGGCTCGGGCCTTCTTTCTACTTACCTGGCATTGCGCCTGGCCGCTGACCATGTCGATGGACTGTGGGTGGGTGCGCTGATGGCAGCCAACTACTTTGGTCTGGTATTGGGCGGCAAGATCGGTCACCGCTTGATCGCCCGCGTCGGACACATTCGGGCGTATTCGGCGTGTGCCGGGATCGTCGGCGCGGCGGTGCTCGGGCATGGCCTGGTGGACTGGTTGCCGGCGTGGCTGGTGCTGCGGACCATCGTCGGTCTGGGCATGATGTGTCAGTACATGGTGATCGAGAGCTGGCTCAACGAACAGGCCGACGCCAATCAGCGCGGGCTGGTGTTCAGCGGCTACATGATCGCTTCGTACCTGGGGCTGGTGCTCGGTCAGTTGATTCTGGTCATGCACCCGGGCCTGGGGTTGGAGCTGCTGATGCTGGTCGCGCTGTGTTTTGCCCTGTGTCTGGTGCCGGTGGCGCTGACCCGGCGGATTCACCCGGCGCCGCTGCATCCGGCGCCGATGGAGCCGCGCTTCTTTATCAAGCGCGTGCCGCAGTCGTTGAGCACGGTGCTGGGCGCTGGCCTGATCATCGGCTCGTTCTACGGTCTGGCGCCGCTGTATGCGTCGCAGCAGGGGCTGTCGACCGAGCAGGTCGGTCTGTTCATGGGTAGCTGCATTTTTGCCGGACTGCTGGTGCAGTGGCCGTTGGGCTGGTTGTCCGACCGTTATGACCGAGCGCTGCTGATTCGTTGTTTTGCCGGATTCCTCGCGGTGGCGGCGTTGCCGTTGGCGATCTTGCCGCAGGTGCCGCTTGAGGTGCTGTTCGTGGTCGGCTTCCTTTGTTCGCTGGTGCAGTTCTGCCTGTATCCGCTGGCGGTGGCGTTCTCCAACGACCATGTCGAGGGCGATCGCCGGGTGTCGCTGACGGCGATGCTGCTGGTGACCTACGGGGTCGGCGCGAGTATCGGTCCGCTGCTGGCGGGCGTGCTGATGAAGCTGTTCGGCAGCCAGAGCCTTTACGCGTTCTTCAGCTTCTTTGCGTTGGTGCTGGTGTGGCGCATCCGCCCGAAAGCGGTGACCAATCTGCATCAGGTCGACGACGCACCGCTGCATCACGTGGCGATGCCGGACAGCATGTCGAGTTCGCCGCTGGTGGCGGCGCTCGACCCGCGGGTGGATGAGCAGGTGGTGCAGGAGCAGATGCAGACCACGGTCACGCCGGAGCCGGAGCCCGAAGTGCAGCCCGAAGCGGCGGCCGAACCTGATCCGGCTGATGAGGGCGATAAACCGACACCGGACATCAGTGGGGCCAGGCCCTGAATCGGGTGATTGCAACGATATTCAAAGAGTGACGCTTTATTGTGGTGAGGGGATTTATCCCCGATGGGCTGCGAAGCGGCCCTAAAGCCATTCAGTGCGGAGTGGCAGTGGAATCGAGGCGTCCGGTCTGGGGCTGCTGCGCAACCCATCGGGGATAAATCCCCTCGCCACAGTTATCTCCAGCCCAGGACGGGACAGTAGAAATAAAAAAGGGCAGTCCCGCCAGGGACTGCCCTTTCTATTTGCCTGTGCGAATCACAGATCGTCTTTATCGAACCGGCGTGCTTCACGCTGCAACTGATAGACGAAGCGCTCGACGTTGCGCGCCGCCTGGCCACTGATGTTGTGGAAGCGCAAGCCGGCGAAGGTGATGTTGAGCTTTTCTTCGAAGTGCAGATAGCGCAGCTCGACCGAGATCGGTTGATTGCCGAACAGTGGGGTGGCGATCATGCGGTCATAGACCTGACCCAGTTGCAGGCGGTCGGTGATGTCGCCTTCAAAGCGCAGTTTGCAACCGGTGGCGGAAATATCCAGCAGTTTGCCGTTGATCGGCGCCTTGAGTTTTTCGCCGCCAAGTTCGACGCTGACCAGATCGGTCAGCTTCAACGCGGCACGAAAGGCATTGCGGCGCTGGTGGTAGACCACTTCGGTTGGCAGTTGACCGGTATAGAAGCGGTCACCGTCGGATTCTTCGATGTTCAGCGTGCCGGTGCATTCCCAGGCGATGCGCACACCTTCGTGGAAGCCTTCGACCTTGAACGGTTCGCCCGCCTGCAGAAAACGCTCGCCATCGCGCGGGATCATTTCGTCCAGGGCAATCGTCGCGGTTTCCCGGTCAACCTTGATCAGGTAGCTCTGGAAGCGCTGGCTGCGCTCATGGAAGGTGATGATCAGCGGGTCGTGGCTTTCTTGCAGCTGGCGCAGGTTGCTGGAGATTTCCAGGGGCGTGGTCAGCACCTTTGGTGGCTGCGGAGTATCATCCGCGCTTAGGGCGTTTGGCACGTTTTCTCAATCTCCAGACAAAATTTGACTACGACTAGCCAGCATTTTGCCAGCATGTTTCGCGGGTTGATAGTGCAGGCACATCGAATGGCTCACGCCTGGCTGAGCGTACGCGGCTTGGTGGGTTTGGCGAAAGTGCCCGAGGCGTCATACAGCGCTGGCGGTTCGCCCCCGGTGAGGATTTTCAGCTGATTGGCCGTAGCGGCCTGCTGGATCTGGATCGACTGGCCGTTCTTGACGTTGGCCGCCTGGCACTGGGCAATCAGGTCGGTCAGCACATCGCTTTGGGACAGCAACTGGTCGCCAATGCTCGACTGGCTGGCCAGTTGCTCCAGGCCCTGACGGTCGAGCGGCAGGTTGAGGCTGGCAAGGATTTCGCTGCGCTTGCGGCCATGCTGTTCAAGCAGAATGATCAATGCCTGTTTGCGCGCCAGAATATCTTCGAGCAGAGGCATGTCGCGACCGTGCAAAGCGAGGGACTCGGTTTGCAGCAACTCCAGCAATTGTTGAGCTGGAGCAAAGTCGTCGGTGATCAGTTGCAATAAATTAGTGTCGTGCATGGCTGGCCTTGGGTTCTAAGCGTCCAAAAGCCTGGCGCCGGCAAAAGCCTAGCGCTGGGCTTCGAAGTTGAGCAGTTTGCTGGCTACACGGTTGCTGTCGACCTTGTAGCTGCCATCGGCAATCGCTGCTTTCAACTCGGCCACGCGGGCTTTGTCGACGGCAGGCTGATCGCGCAGCTTGTCAGTGACCTTCTGCAACTGTTGAGCCTCATTGCTGAGGTGTACCGATTCCCCGCTTTTTGCGGTACCGGCCGTTTCGGCCTGGGTATTCAGCGGCGCGGAGGTGCCGGTTTCGGCGGTTTCCTTGGCGTTGCTGGTACGCGTACTGCCCGTAAGTGACGAGGAGCTGTTCAAACGGCTGAAATCGATGACCATGTTAAAAACCTCTGGGAATTTGGACGCTTGCCATGTTCTCGGCCATTCCCTGGAAAACTTTAGGCTCACTTTGCAATGAGCTGCATGTGCCGAAGCGTGTCCTGCTGCGGCACAGTTTAGGGAAGCGTCGGGGCTGGCGCCAGTTTTCTGCTCGAGCGTTTTACATGGCGACTTCCACTTGGCCCGGCGCGATGACCTGCGCCTTGATTACCCGGTTGGAATTGAGGTTTTTTACCCGGATCTGTTCTTTCAAACCGCCATTGGCCAGGGCTTCACCGGGCATGCGCACGGCGAGTGTACCGCTGCGGGCGATGATGACCACCTGATCGCCCTTGCGTACCACTTCTGCCTGTTCCAGATGCACCAGGGTAATCACCTGATCGGCTACCGTTGGTCGGGTTAATTTCTGCCCGATGGCTTCATCCACCGACGTCAGAAAACCCTGATTGACCTGGCTGATGTCGCGTTCACGCAAGATCACGTCTTGCGGTTCGATAATCGCGGCGCGCTTGAGCGGTCGGGTGGTGGTGACAATCTCGCGAAACAGGCGGACTTGAGCGGGCACGAACACCGTCCACGGCGAGCTTCCTTCGCAGCGGACCTTGACCGTCACCCGGCCCAGCGGACGTGCAGGACTCTCCAGTGACGCTGTCAATTCCTTGTCGCACATAGGCATGCGCATACGCGGGTCGAGCTGGTTGACCTCGATTTCATAGCGGCCTTCCGTTTGACTGGTAGCCAGATAGTCTTCTACGGTGAACTCAAGAAAGCCCTGAGTGACGCCGATAAGCATGTCAGGCAAGGTAACCGTATCAGCACCGGCAGGGCTGCCAGCGAAAAACAAGCAGACGGCAGACGTCGCGCACAGCGCTTTGCGGGTGCGGGAGGTCAGGCGTCGAAAAAATGTCGTTTGAGCGTTCATACGAGTTAAAAAGCAAGCGCCGTGCCGTTTAGCAATGAATGTGCGTCGCAACAACACTTGGCGTTGGTGTAGGAGTCTGGGCATGGCTGGTGTAATGGATTCGGTGAACCAGCGCACGCAACTGGTAGGGCAGAATCGCCTGGAGCTGTTGTTGTTCCGTCTCGACGGTCAGCAGCTCTACGGCATCAACGTGTTCAAGGTGCGGGAAGTGCTGCAATGCCCGTCGCTGACGTTGATGCCCAAGTCCAGTCCTGTCGTGTGCGGGGTGGCGAATATCCGGGGGGCGACAATTCCGATCCTTGATCTGGCAATGGCGACCGGTTCCGGGGCGTTGAAAGACAAGAACAGTCCGTTCGTGATCATCACGGAGTACAACACCAAGACCCAGGGTTTCCTGGTTCGCTCGGTGGAGCGCATCGTCAACATGAACTGGGAAGAGATCCATCCGCCGCCCAAGGGCACGGGGCGCGATCATTACCTGACCGCTGTGACTCGAGTCGACAATCAGTTAGTCGAAATCATCGATGTCGAGAAGGTGCTGGCGGAAGTCGCGCCGACGCCGGAAGCGATTTCGGTCGGCGTGGTCGATGTCGAGACCCAGAGCAAGGCGTTGTCGCTGCGGGTGCTGACGGTCGATGACTCGTCGGTGGCGCGCAAGCAGGTCACGCGCTGCCTGCAGACGGTCGGGGTCGAAGTGGTGGCGCTGAACGATGGCAAGCAGGCGCTGGACTACCTGCGCAAGCTGGTCGATGAGGGCAAGAAGCCGGAAGAAGAGTTCCTGATGATGATTTCCGACATCGAGATGCCGGAGATGGACGGGTACACCCTGACGGCGGAGATCCGCAGCGATCCACGCATGCAAAAGCTTCATATCATCCTGCATACTTCGTTGTCGGGGGTATTCAATCAGGCGATGGTCAAGAAAGTCGGTGCCGATGACTTCCTGGCCAAATTCCGTCCTGATGACCTGGCATCCCGGGTAGTCGACCGGATCAAAGCAGCAGATATCAGCTAGGGGCCTTCTGCCCCTGGCGGTCAACACGATTTAAGAGGCGGCATCATTGTCTACGGGTAATTTGGATTTCGAACAGTTCCGGGTCTTCCTGGAAAAAGCCTGTGGCATTTTGCTCGGTGAAAACAAGCAGTACCTGGTCTCGAGCCGTCTCAACAAACTGATGGAGCAGCAAGGCATCAAGTCCCTGGGTGAGCTGGTACAGCGCATCCAGACCCAGCCGCGCAGCGGTTTGCGCGAGCAGGTGGTCGATGCCATGACGACCAACGAAACCTTGTGGTTTCGCGACACCTATCCGTTTGAAGTCTTGAAGAACAAGGTGCTGCCCGAGGCGATCAAGGCCAGCCCCAACCAGCGTCTGCGGATCTGGTCGGCGGCCTGCTCGTCGGGTCAGGAACCGTATTCGCTGTCGATGTCGATCGACGAGTTCGAGCGCAGCAACCTTGGTCAGTTGAAGATGGGCGTACAGATCGTTGCCACCGACCTGTCCGGCAGCATGCTGACCAACTGCAAGACCGGCGAGTACGACAGCCTGGCCATCGGCCGCGGTCTGTCCGCTGATCGCCTGCAGCGCTACTTCGACCCGAAAGGGCCGGGGCGCTGGGTGATCAAGGCACCGATCAAGAACCGGGTGGAATTCCGTTCGTTCAACCTGCTCGACAGCTACGCCAGTCTGGGCAAGTTCGACATCGTGTTCTGCCGCAACGTGCTGATCTACTTCTCCGCCGAGGTGAAGAAAGACATCCTGTTGCGCATTCACAGCACGCTGAAGCCGGGCGGCTATCTGTTCCTTGGCGCGTCCGAAGCGCTGAACGGTTTGCCGGATCATTACCAGATGGTCCAGTGCAGTCCGGGGATCATTTACCAGGCGAAGTGAAACAAAGCATCAGGCATACAAAATCGGGAGCCCCAAGGGCTCCCTTTTTTATGCCTGATGCTTTGTTTCATGCAGGAGCTGCCGAAGGCTGCGATCTTTTCATCCTGTTTTGAACGATCAAGATCAAAAGATCGCAGCCTTCGGCAGCTCCTACAGGGAGAGGTGTTAACAGGACGAAGCGGCAGAAAAGCGGCAGGCAGCGGAAACCGGTTGCCGCTTTTCTGGCATTGCCGCTTTGCCGATTCCCCGCAAAGCCCCGGTTTACGCGGGTTTCTGTGTTTGGCACGGCGCTTGCTAAAGCTCAGGTACGAAAAACCGCTCACCCGAAGGTTCCCGACATGAGCATCAGCTTCGATAAAGCGCTCGGCATTCACGAAAAGGCATTGGGTTTCCGTGCCCAGCGCGCTGAAGTGCTGGCCAACAACATCGCCAACGCCGATACCCCGAACTACAAGGCTCGGGATCTGGACTTCTCCAAAGTGCTCGAAGCACAGAGCCAGAAAAACGCCAACGGCACCATCGCCCTGAACATGACCAACAGCCGTCACATCGAAGCTGAAGGCCTGGGCAATGGCGACGAGTCGCTGATGTATCGCACGCCGATGCAGCCTTCGATCGACCAGAACACCGTGGATGCTCAGCTGGAACAGTCCAACTACGCGGAAAACGCCGTGGGCTTCCAGGCCAGCTTCACCCTGCTCAACAGCAAATTCAAAGGGCTGGTATCGGCCCTGCGCGGAGAGTAATCCATGTCCCTGTCCAGCGTTTTCAACATTGCCGGCAGCGGCATGAGCGCACAAACCACGCGTCTGAACACCGTGGCGTCGAACATCGCCAACGCCGAAACCGTTTCGTCGAGCATCGACCAGACCTACCGCGCCCGTCACCCGGTGTTCGCCACCATGTTTCAGGGCGGCCAGAACAGCGGCAGCAACTCGCTGTTCCAGAGCCAGGATGCCGCAGGGCAGGGCGTGCAAGTGCTCGGCGTGGTCGAAGACCAGAGCAACCTCGAAGCACGCTACGAGCCGAACCATCCGGCCGCTGACGCCAAGGGCTACGTCTACTACCCGAACGTCAACGTGGTGGAAGAAATGGCTGACATGATTTCCGCGAGCCGGTCGTTCCAGACCAACGCCGAAATGATGAACACCGCCAAAACCATGATGCAGAAGGTACTGACCCTCGGTCAGTAATAAGGGGCGACGGCCATGAGTGTTTCCGATACCACCAGCAGCCTGAGCATGAATGACATCCTGTCGAACTCCTCGAAGAAAACGAGCAGTACGACCGGCGATGGCATTGCCTCGGCCACCAACAGCACCACCGGCGGCCAGGCCCTGGGCAAGGATGCGTTCCTGCAACTGCTGGTCACCCAGCTGAAAAACCAGAACCCGCTTGATCCGCAGGACAACAGCGCCTTCGTTGCGCAGCTGGCGCAGTTCAGCAGCCTTGAGGGCATCACCACCCTCAACAGCACCGTCAGTTCGCTGGCCGGCAACTACAACTCCTCGCAAGCCTTGCAGGCGTCGTCGCTGGTGGGCCGCAACGTGATCGTGCAGACCAACACCGTTCAACTGGACGACCCGAGCAAAGGCATGACCGGTTCGGTCAGCGTTCCGTCGTCGATTGCCGGCGGCACCGTCAGCATTACCGACAGCAGCGGCACGGTGGTTCGCACCCTCGATCTGGGCAGTCGCGCCGCAGGCAGCGCGAGCTTCACCTGGGACGGCAAGGACAAGGACGGCAACCTGGTGAAGACCGGTACCTACACCGTCAAGGCCAACGCCTCGATCAATGGCACCTCGACCGATATGGCGACCTACCTGCCAGCCACGGTCAACAGCGTGACCATCAGCCAGACCGGTGGCGAGCTGATGCTCAACCTGTCCGGCAAGGGCACCGTCGCCCTGTCCAAAGTACAAACCATTGGTATATAGAGCCGACCAACCGGCACAAAGGAGTGGAATATGTCTTTCAATATCGGCCTTAGCGGTCTCTATGCAGCCAACAAACAACTGGACGTGACCGGCAACAACATCGCCAACGTCGCGACTGCCGGTTTCAAATCGTCCCGTGCAGAATTCGAAGACGTCTACTCGGCCACTCGCCTGGGTAGCGGCAGCAAGGTCATCGGCAACGGCGTGCGTCTGGCCAACGTGTCCCAGCAGTTCACCCAGGGTGACATCAACAACACCGGTAACGTGCTGGACATGGGCATCAACGGTTCCGGCTTCTTCACCATGAGCAACAACGGCTCGATTTCCTATACCCGTGCCGGTACGTTCAAAGTCGACAACGCCGGTTACATCACCAACACCGATTACACCTCGCGTCTGCAAGGTTACGGTGTGGATGCCAACGGCAAGATCATCAACGGTGTGTTGACCGACCTGAAAATCGATACTTCCAACCTGGCGCCGAAGTCCACCTCGCTGGTGACCTCGACCATCAACCTGAATTCGTCGGCACCGGTGATCACCGATACCGGCGCTAACGCTGTCGTCTTCGACCCGACAAAACTCGAGACATACACCAAGCAGTTCAGTACGCCGATCTATGATTCCCAGGGCAACTCGCACGTCATGGATCAGTACGTGGTGAAGACTGGCCAGAACACCTGGAAGGTCTACACCCTGGTAGACGGTCGTAACCCGGACGCTACCGGCAGCGATCCGAAGGTCACCGCGCCAGTGCCTTCCACCATGACGTTTGACTCTGCTGGCAAGCTGACCCAGGTCAGTACTCCGCCAGGTCCTGTGATCAGCAGTGACCTGAAGCTCACTGGCTGGGTGCCGGGTACTGTGGTTAATGGGACGTTCACGCCTAACGGCGCTTCGGCGAACCCGGCCGGTATCACCATTTCGATGGCGCAGACCACCCAGTACAACGCAGATACCGCTCGTTCGATTCCGACTCAGGATGGTTACGCCACTGGCCAGATCACCAACCTGACCATCGACGGCACCGGTACGCTGTTCGCCAACTTCAGCAACAACCAGAGCAAGGCCATCGGCCAGGTTGCGCTGGCCAGCTTCACCAACGAGCAAGGCCTGCAGCCTGTCGGCGGCACCAGCTGGAAAGAGACGTTCGCCTCGGGTATCCCGGGTTACGACGCGCCGAAAACCGGTACCTTGGGTGAGGTGGTGTCCAACTCGCTGGAAGAGTCCAACGTTAACCTGACCAACGAGCTGGTGGATCTGATCAAGGGCCAGAGCAACTATCAGGCGAACGCCAAGACTATCTCCACCCAGAGCACCATCATGCAGACCATCATTCAGATGACCTGATTGCGGTTTCTGATTGTGCAAGGGAGCCCCTCTTTTTGAGGGGCTTTTTTGTGGGCTATTGTTTTGTGGGCTTATCCGTTGCTGCGGTAACGGCTACTTAGGGTTTCGCCCTTACGGCGAGTCACTTTTTCAGACACCAAAAAGTAACCAAAAGGCTAGGTCCCAGCGTTCGGCCCTCGCCGTGGCTCGGGTTCCTTCGCTACGGTATTCATCCGGGGGGCATCGCCTACGGTTTGCTTCGCTGCACCTCCTCTCGATGTGTTTGGCTTCGCCAAACGGTCGCTGCGCTCCCACCCCCGGGTGAATCCCTCCACTCAGCCTGCCGACGGGCCCTCAGATCAAAAGCGGTACTCGAGCTAACGCTCATCGTGTTGGATGGCGGAAAAGCGAGCGCTTGGCTGTGGGAGTCAGCCTGCTGGCGATGGCGGCCTGACAGCCGACCAATCTCTGACTGAACGCACCCAGGCTCATGTAGGAGCTGCCGAAGGCTGCGATCTTTTGATCTTTGGCAGAGCACTAAAGATCAAAAGATCGCAGCCTCGTTGCACTCGACAGCTCCTACAGGTAAATGGCAGACAAAAGAAAACCCCCGACAAACCAGAAGTCTGTCGGGGGTTTTCTTTTGCCTGGAGGAATCAGGCGTCTCGCGACGCCTGACCCGGCTCAGCTTATTGGCAAGCTTCGCAATCCGGCTCGTCGATCGCGCAAGCCTTTGGCACTGGCGCCGGACCGGCCGGAGCGGCCAGAACCGAATCGTCGCCGTGGTTGCCGCCGCTGGAAACAGCATTCAGCTTGCCGGTGTTGATGGTCGACTTCTCGGTGCTGGTCGCGGCCAGGGCACGGAGGTAGTAGGTGGTTTTCAGACCACGGTACCAAGCCATACGGTAGGTCACGTCGAGCTTCTTGCCCGAGGCGCCGGCGATGTACAGGTTCAGCGACTGGGCCTGGTCGATCCACTTCTGACGACGGCTGGCGGCGTCAACGATCCACTTGGTGTCCACTTCGAACGCGGTCGCGTAGAGCTCTTTGAGTTCTTGCGGGATGCGCTCGATCTGCTGCACCGAACCGTCGTAGTACTTCAGGTCGTTGATCATGACCGAGTCCCACAGACCGCGAGCCTTGAGGTCGCGAACCAGGTACGGGTTGATCACGGTGAATTCGCCCGACAGGTTCGATTTCACATACAGGTTCTGGTAGGTCGGTTCGATCGACTGCGAGACGCCGGTGATGTTGGCGATGGTTGCGGTCGGTGCGATGGCCATGATGTTGGAGTTACGAATGCCTTTCTGTACACGGGCGCGAACCGGTGCCCAGTCCAGGGTTTCGTTCAGGTCAACGTCGATGTACTTCTGGCCGCGCTGTTCGATCAGGATCTGTTGCGAATCCAGCGGCAGGATGCCTTTGGACCACAGCGAACCGTTGAAGGTCTCGTACGCGCCGCGCTCGTCGGCCAGGTCGCAGGACGCCTGGATCGCGTAGTAGCTGACCGCTTCCATCGACTTGTCGGCGAACTCGACGGCAGCGTCGGAACCGTAAGGGATGTGCTGCAGGTACAGCGCGTCCTGGAAGCCCATGATGCCCAGACCGACCGGACGGTGGCGGAAGTTGGAGTTCTTCGCTTGCGGCACCGAGTAGTAGTTGATGTCGATCACGTTGTCGAGCATGCGCACGGCGGTGTTCACGGTGCGTTGCAGCTTGGCGGTGTCCAGCTTGCCGTCGACGATGTGGTTCGGCAGGTTGATCGAGCCCAGGTTGCAAACGGCGATCTCGTCCTTGTTGGTGTTCAAGGTGATCTCGGTGCACAGGTTCGAGCTGTGAACCACGCCGACGTGCTGCTGCGGGCTACGCAGGTTGCACGGGTCTTTGAAAGTCAGCCATGGGTGGCCGGTTTCGAACAGCATGGAGAGCATTTTGCGCCACAGGTCTTTGGCCTGGATGGTCTTGAACAGCTTGACCTTGCCCGGGTACTCGGTCAGGGCTTCGTAGTACTCGTAGCGCTCTTCGAAGGCTTTACCGGTCAGGTCGTGCAGATCCGGTACTTCGGAAGGCGAGAACAGGGTCCACTTGCCGTCATCGAAGACGCGCTTCATGAACAGGTCAGGGATCCAGTTGGCGGTGTTCATGTCGTGGGTACGACGACGATCATCACCGGTGTTCTTGCGCAGTTCGATGAACTCTTCGATGTCCATGTGCCAGGTTTCCAGGTAGGCACACACAGCGCCTTTGCGCTTGCCACCCTGGTTAACGGCTACGGCGGTGTCGTTCACTACTTTGAGGAACGGAACCACGCCTTGCGACTTGCCGTTGGTGCCCTTGATGTACGAACCCAGTGCACGCACCGGCGTCCAGTCGTTGCCCAGGCCACCAGCGAATTTGGACAACATGGCGTTGTCGTGGATCGCGTGGTAGATGCCCGACAGGTCGTCCGGAACGGTGGTCAGGTAGCAGCTCGACAGCTGTGGACGCAGGGTACCGGCGTTGAACAGAGTCGGGGTCGAAGCCATGTAGTCGAAGGACGACAGCAGGTTGTAGAACTCGATCGCACGGTCTTCTTTCTGCTTCTCTTCGATCGCCAGGCCCATGGCCACGCGCATGAAGAAGATCTGCGGCAGTTCGAAACGCACGCCATCCTTGTGGATGAAGTAACGGTCGTACAGGGTCTGCAGGCCCAGGTAGGTGAATTGCTGATCGCGCTCGTGGTTGATCGCCTTGCCCAGTTTTTCCAGGTCGAAGGAGGCCAGCACAGGGTTCAGCAGTTCGAACTCGATACCTTTGGCGATGTAAGCCGGCAGCGCCTTGGCGTACAGGTCGGCCATTTCGTGGTGAGTGGCGCTCTCGGCCACGCCGAGGAAGCCCAGGCCTTCGGCACGCAGGGTGTCCATCAGCAGGCGGGCGGTGACGAACGAGTAGTTCGGCTCACGTTCAACCAGGGTACGCGCGGTCATCACCAACGCGGTGTTGACGTCGTTCAGGGCCACGCCGTCGTACAGGTTTTTCAGGGTTTCGCGCTGGATCAGGTCGCCATCGACTTCAGCCAGGCCTTCGCAGGCTTCGGTGACGATGGTGTTCAGGCGGCCCATGTCCAGCGGCGCGAGGCTGCCGTCGGCGCGGGTGATGCGGATCGACGGGTGCGCGTCGACGGCGGCTTCGACCGGGGTATGGGCTGCGCGTTCTTTCGAACGGGCGTCACGGTAGATCACGTAGTCGCGAGCGACTTTCTGCTCGCCGGCACGCATCAGGGCCAGTTCGACCTGGTCCTGGATTTCTTCGATGTGGATGGTGCCGCCCGACGGCATGCGACGCTTGAAGGTCGCGGTGACTTGTTCGGTCAGGCGGGCAACGGTGTCGTGGATTCGCGACGAAGCGGCAGCGGTGCCGCCCTCAACTGCGAGAAACGCTTTGGTGATAGCGACGGTGATCTTGTCATCGGTGTAAGGAACGACAGTGCCATTACGCTTGATCACGCGCAGTTGACCAGGCGCGGTGGCGGCCAGATCCGAATTCGAATCGGCGGCCTGCGGCAAGGTGCCCTGCGGGTTCTCGCGAGTTGTGTCGGTTTGCATGGGGGGTGATCTCCACATTCTCTATGTTTGTTTGGGCACCATCATGGTGCTCACCGTTCTGGTCCGAAGCACTACAACCGACGGGCGTCGGGCATAACAACTTCGGATCAGTAGGAAAAAGGCTAATGACGCCGCATCCTTGCCGAAGTTTTTGGCTGCGAGCCAGGGCTCGAGCCGGATTCCTTCCCGGATGACAGTAATGACTGCAACACCCGTACCGTTCCGGTCGTTTCCGACCTGAAAAACGGCGCCATCCGCAAGTGCGGTTTGGGCTTTGAAAAACTTGCTTGGTTCAACCGGAAACTGGCAATAAAGCGCTTGAGTTTCAGGCCCGAAATGTGGTTGGTCGCCTGAGCGGAAAACCCTATATGTAGGGTCTCTCCTCGCGCCGTGCTACAAGATAATGCGTTTCGAGAGGGCTTGCAACGTACTAGCTGTGGATAAACCTGTGCGTAAATTGTGTAAGAAACCAGGAATTCCCGTGTAGGCCGCGAACCTGCTGAGCCAGACCGTTTGTCACTGTTTTTCACTTGGGAAAAACGCTTCAGCGGATTTTTAAGGGCGCGAACCCTATCACAAAAAACCGCCTTGTCCGAACGCATTTGCCGACTTGTGTTCTGCCGGTACGCCGTTTATACAATCGGGCGGCGTTTACCCATTCTTATGCTCCCAAAAGATGACAAAAAGACGGGAGCATCGGAATCTGCGGACAACCGCACGCCTGTGTAGGAGCTGCCACAGGCTGCGATCTTTTGCTTTTAAAAGGCAAGGTCAAAAGATCGCAGCCTGCGGCAGCTCCTACAGGGGGCAGTGTGTTTCTGCCTTATTAATAACAATAGAAAGCAGAGGTCACCGGTGGAGCAAGAAGCCTGGCAGGTATTGATAGTCGAGGACGACCAGCGACTGGCCGAACTCACCCGCGAATACCTGCAAGCCAATGGATTGCGCGTGGAGATCGAAGGCAACGGCGCGCAGGCGGCGGCGCGGATCATCAAGGAGCAGCCGGACCTGGTGATCCTCGACCTGATGCTGCCCGGTGAAGACGGCTTGAGCATTTGCCGCAAGGTCCGCGACCGTTACGACGGGCCGATCCTGATGCTCACCGCGCGCACCGACGATGCCGACCAGATCCAGGGCCTCGACCTCGGTGCTGACGATTACGTGTGCAAACCGGTGCGCCCACGGCTGTTGCTGGCACGGATTCAGGCTTTGCTGCGGCGCAGTGACAGCGCCGAGCCGGTCGCGGAAAAAAGCCGCCGCCTGCAATTCGGCCCGCTGGTGGTGGACAACGCCTTGCGCGAAGCCTGGCTCAGTGACAGCGGCATCGAACTGACCAGCGCCGAATTCGACCTGCTCTGGCTGCTGGTGTCGAATGCCGGACGAATCCTCTCTCGCGAAGAGATTTTCACTGCGCTGCGTGGCATCGGCTATGACGGTCAGGACCGCTCGATCGATGTGCGCATTTCGCGCATCCGCCCGAAAATCGGCGATGACCCCGATCATCCGCGCCTGATCAAGACCATCCGCAGCAAAGGCTATCTGTTCGTTCCGGAAGCCTGCGTGGATCTGGCGCTGTGAACTCGATCTTCCTGCGCATCTATGGCGGCATGTGCGCGGCGCTGATTCTGGTGGCGGTGCTTGGGGTGCTGGCATTGCACCTGCTCAATCAGGTGCGCAGCGAGCAATACCGCGAGCGCCTGGCCCATGGCACGTTCTCGCTGATGGCCGACAACCTCCAGCCGATGAACGCAACCGAGCGCCACCGGGCATTGTTGGTCTGGGAGCGCCTGCTGGGGATTCCGCTGGCGCTGAAGACGTTTTCCGAGACCGATCTGGATCTCTCTCAGCGCGCCCGGGTGCTGCGCGGTCAGGCCTTGGTGGAGCAGACCGGCCCGCATGCGGCGCGGGTCTATCGGCTGGTCAGCGACAAGGAACAGTTGCTGCTGACCGGCGATGTCCAGCAGATCAGCGAACAACTGGCCCGTGCGACTATTTACCTGCTGGCCGATGAACTGGTGCGGGTGCCGGTTGGCGAACAGCCCAAGCGGCTGGCGCAGTTGAAGGAGGAGAAAGGTTTCGGTTTTGATTTGCGACTGGTCACGGTCAACGAGGCCGACATGGACGAAGACCAGAGCCGCCGTGTGTCCGAGGGCGATACGGTGATGGCGCTGGGCAAGGGCGGGGACTCGATCCGGGTGTTTGCCGGCATGGTCGGCACGCCGTGGGTGCTGGAGATCGGCCCGCTGTATCAGATGAATCCGTATCCGCCGCAATGGCTGGTGCTGATTGCGGCCCTCGGCCTGAGCCTGATCGGGCTGATCGTTTATCTGTTGGTGCGCCAGCTCGAACGACGTCTGCGCGGTCTCGAAGCCGCCGCCACGCGCATCGCCAAGGGCAGTCTGGAAACCCGCGTGCCGGCCCGTGGCGCTGACTCGGTGGGGCGGCTGGCGGCAGCGTTCAATGGCATGGCCGAGCACTTGCAGCAGTTGCTGGCGATCCAGCGCGAACTGGTGCGCGCAGTGTCCCATGAGTTGCGTACTCCCGTGGCGCGTCTGCGGTTCGGGCTGGAGATGATCGGCTCGGCCACCACCCCGCAGGCGCTGGAAAAGTACCGCGAGGGCATGGATCACGACATCGAGGATCTCGATAAGCTGGTGGACGAAATGCTCACCTACGCGCGGCTGGAGCAGGGGTCACCCGCGCTGACCTTTCAACGCATCGACCTCGATGCGCTGGTCAATCAAGTCATCGAAGAACTGGCGCCGTTACGTGCCGAGGTCACTGTACAACGCGGGTTGTGCCTGTCCGCTGCCGATAATGACGGCGCCTGGGTCGAGGCCGAGCCGCGCTTCCTGCACCGCGCGTTGCAGAACCTGGTGAGCAACGCGATGCGCCATGCGCACTCGAGCGTCACGGTGAGTTATCAGGTTGGGCAACTGCGCTGCCGGGTGGATGTCGAGGATGACGGGCCGGGTGTGCCGGAGTCAGCGTGGGAGCGCATCTTCACGCCGTTCCTGCGTCTGGATGACAGCCGCACACGGGCGTCGGGCGGGCATGGGCTGGGTCTGTCGATTGTGCGGCGGATCATTCACTGGCATGACGGGCGGGCGCTGATCAACAAGAGCAAGAGTCTGGGTGGGGCCTGTTTCAGTCTGAGCTGGCCGAGGAATCAGGAACGCCGCTGAGTTTTGTGCTGGTTTTGCCGGCCCCCATCGCTGGCAAGCCAGCTCCCACACTGTCCGGGGGCAGCACAGATTTTGGATACACCCCTGAAACCTGTGGGAGCTGGCTTGCCAGTGATGGGGACTTACCGGCGCTGAAAAATCTTCAGGCAGGAATGCTGACCAGACTCAACAACTGCCCATCCTGCACCCCGAACTGCGCGTCCAGCTCGGTGCCATGACGCCATTCACCTGAAAGATCGGTCAGCAAGCGCAAGCGAACCTGACCCTGCTCCGTCCACTCCAGCACCTCGGCGTGCTCGAAATAAAAGCGCTTCTGCACAATCGGGTACAGCGCCTTGAACAGGCTCTCTTTTACCGAAAACGTCAGGGTCACCCACAACCCCAGTTGCTCTCGCGAGCCGGCGGCCATGCGCTGCAATTCCGCTGGCGTGAGGATCTCCCCGGCCAAGCGTTCGGCACGCTCGGTCTCGAGCAGGTTTTCCAGATCCATGCCCAAGCCGCGCCAGTGCCGCTTGTTGGCGACAATCGCCGCCGCGTGTCCGGTGCTGTGGGTGATCGAGCCGCAGATGTGCGCCGGCCACACCGGCGCCCGGTCTTCGCCAATCGCCGGAATCACATTTGAGCCTTCCAGTTGCTGCAGCGCAGCCCGGGCACAAATCCGCCCGGCGAGAAACTCGGCCTGCCGTTTGGCCACCGAGCGCTGAACGCTCGGCGGCGGCTCGATGGCGCTGCGCTGGAAGTCATCGCCGAGCAGTTGCTTCGGATCGAAACGGGTGCTGAGCAGGACAGTGTCGGGCAACACGTTGGGCAACGGCCAATGGGCGTCGAGCGGGGTGCAGCAGGCGGGGAGGGGCGGGCTGGAATTCATGACGAGCATTTTGCCGGTTGGCGCGGATGCTGGGTAGAGCCAAAACCTGTATCAGGCGTCGCTGACCCTGTAGGAGCTGCCGAAGGCTGCGATCTTTTGATCTTGCTTCTTAAGATCAAGAACAAAAGATCGCAGCCTTCGGCAGCTCCTACAGGGGGCGAAGTGGGTCAGCTGAAGATTTTCTGGAAGAACGCCTTCATGTCCGCCCAGGATTTTTCATCGGCCGCTTTGTTGTAGCCGATATCCGGGCCACCGTGATCGCCGTGGCTCAAGCGATCGGCATCCGGATTGGTGAAACCGTGCTTGGCGCCGTCGAGGCTGACGAATCTGTAGTCGGCGCCGGCCTTGTCCATTTCAGATTTGAACGCGGTGACGTTGTCGGCAGTGACCATGCTGTCCAGCGCGCCGTGTTCGACCAGAATTTTCGCCTTCACACTGCCGGGCGTCGCCGGGGTGGTGGTCGCCAGCGCACCGTGGAAACTCACCACGCCCGCCAGCGGCTCGCCCTGACGCGCCGCATTGAGCACCACGCCACCGCCGAAGCAGTAACCGATGGCGGCGATTTTATTGACGTCGGTCTGCGGCTGCTTTTTCAGCAGATTCAACCCGGCCTCGAAGCGCTTGCTGGAGGCCGCGGTATCCTGGGTCGCGGCCTGCATGAACGCCATCGCATCTTTCGGGTGCTCGGTGTTCTTGCCCTCGCCATACATGTCGATTGCCAGGGCGCTGTAGCCCAGTTCGGCGAGATCGCGGGCGCGGCGTTTGGCGTAGTCGTTCAAGCCCCACCATTCATGCACCACGACGACTCCCGGGCGTTTGCCCTTGATCGCGTCGTCGTAGGCGTAGTAGCCGATCAGCCTGGTGCCGTCGGCACTCTGGTAGGGAATCTCCTGAGTCTTGATCGCGGCGTTGGCCAGACTGCTGGCGGCGAGCAAGGCGAGGGCGAGGAACAGGCGCATGGTCGGTCTCCTTATCGAAAGTGGTCAGGACAGCCTAGTCGATTTGATTCAGCGCAGGTTCAGAGAGTGTTCAGGGCAGGTACAGGGGCAGGTCAGTAACCTTGCGCCATACCCAAACAGCACTGTGATAGAGGAAACGCGATGAATCGTCTGAACAAACTGCTGCTGGCTTTTACCTTGTTGGGCTCCAGCCTTGCGGCACATGCCGATGACACCAGCAACTTCGCCGGCCTGACCTTTGGCCAGACCAGTGACAAGGTCAAAAAGTCCCACGCGCTGAACGACAACCTTGGCCACCCGGACGCCAGCGGTGCAATCGACGGCAACAACACTTACGGCGTGCGCCTCGGTCAGCAAAACTCGCAAGGTCGCTACTACGCCACCTACGACAACGTGTCCGGTTCGCACAATGGCATTAAACTGCGCCAGGAAAATCTGCTGGGCAGTTACGATCTGTTCTATCCAGTGGGCGGCAGCACCAAGCTGTTCGGCGGCGCCACGGCCGGTTTGACCAAGCTGACTCAGGATTCGCCAGGCTACAGCCGTGACAGCGATATCGGGTACGCCGTCGGTGGCCAGTTCGGTGTGCTGCAACAGGTGGCGCAGAATGTGTCGGTCGAACTCGGCTACCGTTACCTGATGAGCAACGCCAGCACTGAAATGAAAGAGAGCGGTGGCAGCAAGCAAGGCTCGCTGGACTTGACCAGCAGCGCCCAGACTTACCTGTCGGCGAACTACGCTTTCTAAAGCGCGGTTCGTTCTAGACCCTGTGGGAGCGAGCTTGCTCGCGAAAGCGGTCTATCAGTCGACAACACTGTTGGCTGATACATCGCCTTCGCGAGCAAGCCCGCTCCCACACATGCGTTGTTGGAGTTTTTGATTTACCCGGGAGAGCGTTATGAAGCTGTTGGTCGTCGAAGATGAAGCGCTGTTGCGCCATCACCTGCAAACCCGCCTGACGGAGAGTGGCCACGTGGTCGAGTCCGTGGCCAATGCCGAAGAGGCGCTGTACCAGACCGGACAGTTCAACTTCGATCTGGCGGTGATCGACCTCGGTCTGCCCGGCTTGGGCGGTCTGGACCTGATTCGCCAGTTGCGTTCGAGCGGCAAGACCTTTCCGATCCTGATTCTCACTGCCCGTGGCAATTGGCAGGACAAGGTCGAGGGCCTCGCCGCCGGTGCCGACGACTACGTGGTCAAGCCGTTCCAGTTCGAAGAACTCGACGCGCGCCTCAACGCCTTGCTGCGTCGCTCCAGCGGCTTCACCCAGTCGACCATCGTCGCCGGGCCGTTGTTGCTTGATCTCAATCGCAAACAGGCGTCGCTGGATGAAGAGCCGCTGGCGCTGACCGCCTACGAATACCGCATCCTCGAATACCTGATGCGCCACCACCAGCAAGTGGTGCCCAAGGATCGCCTGATGGAACAGCTCTATCCGGACGACGACGAGCGTGATCCGAACGTGATCGAAGTGCTGGTCGGCCGCTTGCGCCGCAAGCTTGAAGGCCCGGGCGGGTTCAAGCCGATCGATACCGTGCGTGGTCTCGGCTACCTGTTCAATGAGCGCTGCACTTGATTCGTTCTCTTCGCGTTCGCTTGATGCTCGCCGCCACCACGTTGGCGGTGTTGTTCATGCTCGGCTTGCTGCCGGCCATGCAGGGCGCGTTCAGCCTGGCACTGCAGGACTCGATCGAGCAGCGCCTGGCGTCGGACGTCACCACGCTGATCTCGGCGGCACGCGTCGACAGTGGTCATCTGGTGATGCCGGCGCAACTGCCGGATGAGCGCTTCAATCTCACCGACAATCGCTTGCTCGGCTATATCTATGACCGCGAAGGCAAACTGGTCTGGCGCTCGAAAGGTACGCAGGAAGAGCAGATCAACTACAAGCCGCGTTACGACGGCATGGGTAACGAGTTCGCGCGGATCCGCGAGAGCAACGGCCAGGAGTTTTTCGTCTACGACGTCGAAGTCAAACTGCTCGGCGGCAAGAGCGCAGCTTTCAGTATCGTTGCGCTGCAACCGGTGCGCGAATATGAAAACACCCTTGAAGGCCTGCGCGAAAACCTCTATCTGGGCTTCGGCGCTGCCTTGTTGGTGCTGCTGGCGCTGTTGTGGATCGGCCTGACCTGGGGCCTCAAGGCGCTGCGTCGGCTGAGTCAGGAACTCGACGAAATCGAAAGCGGCACCCGCGAAAGCCTCACCGAACAGCACCCGCGCGAACTGCTGCGCCTGACCGGCTCGCTCAACCGTTTGCTGCACAGTGAACGCCAGCAACGCAGCCGTTACCGCGACTCTCTCGATGACCTGGCGCACAGCCTGAAAACCCCGTTGGCGGTGTTGCAAGGGGTCAGTGAAGACATGGCCCAACGCCCGGAAGATCGCGATCAAGCCTGGGTGCTGCAAACCCAGATCGAACGCATGAGCCAGCAAATCAGCTATCAACTGCAACGGGCCAGCCTGCGCAAAAGCGGTCTGGTGCGCCATCAGGTGCGGCTGCGGCCGGTGCTCCAGAGCCTGTGCGATACGCTGGACAAGGTTTACCGCGACAAACATGTTCGAGTGGCGTTCGACCTGCCGGAGCAATGTTATGTGCCGATCGAACAGGGCGCGTTGCTGGAGATGATGGGCAACCTGCTGGAAAACGCTTATCGCCTGTGCCTGAGCGAAGTGCGCATCAGCGTGCGCGAGAGCCTGACCGGTATCGAGTTGTGCATCGAAGACGACGGCCCCGGCGTGCCGCCGAATCAGCGCGCGCGAATCCTTGAGCGCGGCGAACGACTGGATCGTCAGCATCCGGGGCAGGGCATCGGGCTGGCGGTGGTCAAGGACATCATCGAAAGCTACAACGCCAAGCTGATGCTCGGAGATTCGCCGATGGGCGGGGCGGCATTCAGGATTCAGTTTCCTGCGGTTTAGGTGTTGGTCTTTCGGGCGCCATCGCTGGCAAGCCAGCTCCCACAGTGTCCGAGTCGTATACAAATTCCTTGAACGACATCAACACCTGTGGGAGCTGGCTTGCCAGCGATGAGGCCAGTCAAGGCGCCACAGACGGCGAGCAGATCACTGCTCCTGCGCCCGATAAGCCCCCGGTGTCAGCCCCGTCCATTTCTTGAACGCCCGGTGAAACGCCGACGGTTCGGAAAACCCCAACTGCTCGGCAATCTGCTGCAACGACAGATCCGCCCGGCCCAGGTGATAAATCGCGATGTCGCGGCGCAACTGATCCTTCAATTCCTGAAAACTGGTGCCTTCCTCACGCAAATGCCGACGCAGGGTTTGCGGGCTGATGTGCAACTGCGCAGCTACCGCTTCCAGGTCCGGCCAGTGCGCGCTGTCGCGGCTGAGCAAACGGCGCAGGCGGCTGCTGAGGCTGTCGCCGTCGTCCGGGCGCGACAACAGGTCGGCGGGGGAGCGTTCAAGGAAATGCTTCAAGGTGCGTTCGTCCTGCAACAGCGGCATGTGCAGGTAGCGGCTGTGAAACAGCAGGCTGCTCTGCTCGGCGCAAAACACCAACGGACAGGGGAACAGCAGGTCGTACTCGGCACCGTGCGCCGGTTTCGGGTAACTGAAGGTGGCCTGCTCCAGACGAATCCGCTGGCCGATCAGCCAGCTACCGAGGCGATGCCAGATCACCAGCAGGCTCTCGCTGAGAAAGTGATCCGGGTCCCATAACTGCGCATCATCGAGGCTCAGGCGCACCCATTCGTCTTCGCGGCTCAGGCTCAGGCGCGGGGCCGCGGGGAATAGGCTATAAAACAATAAACCGCGTTGCAGTGCCTTCTCCAGATTGCGGCAGTGGATCAGCGCGTGGCACATCATCGCGAAGCTGCCGGGTTTGCTTGGCGCGTTGCCAAAGCCCAGGTATTCGTCATCCAGCGCGAGCCACAGGCTCTGGATCAGTTGGGTGAATTGCTCCGGGGCGATGCGCGCCCGTGGCTCGTCGAGCAACTCGGGGCTGATGCCCAGTTGCTGCAGCAGCGGCGCATAGTCGAATCCCGAACGGCGTGCGCCACCGAGGGCGGCGCGGGCGAAATGACTGGCGATGGTGCGTTCGCGCATAAGCGGCTGATCCTTCCTCAGGCGCCGGATGGTAGCCGGGGCAAGCGCAGGGCAACAAGGCGGATTTCCGCCAAATTGTAGGACGGGATTCGCTGACTTGGCGGAAATCCGCCACGCCTGCGTCACCGGGCAGTGACAAAAAATACCCTGCATACCCTGATATCAAAAGGCTTGCAGCGATTCGCACCAAAGTGGCACGGCGTTTGCGATAAGAGCGACAGAAGTGTGCGTCTTTCCGCTGGAAAAGCGCTGCTCGACACAACAAATCCCTCCAGTGCAGGAGGGTTCGCAATTCAGGTTCTGCGCTCAACAGATGGATGTTGCCCGCGGGACGCTTGAGGACACTTGCAATGACGACTCGTCAGCCACTGTACAAATCCCTGTATTTCCAGGTGATCGTCGCGATCATCATCGGTATTGCCCTTGGTCACTACTACCCGCAGTTCGGTGTGGCGGTTAAGCCGCTGGGCGACGGGTTCATCAAGCTGATCAAAATGATCATCGCCCCGATCATCTTCTGCACCGTGGTCAGCGGCATTGCTGGCATGCAAAGCATGAAATCGGTCGGCAAGACCGGCGGTTACGCACTCCTGTACTTCGAAATCGTTTCGACCATCGCCCTGCTGGTCGGTCTGATCGTGGTCAACATCGTGCAGCCGGGCAACGGCATGCACATTGACGTCAGCACCCTGGACGCCTCGAAAGTCGCCACTTATGTGCAGCAAGGCGCAGACCAGAGCGTTGTCGGCTTCCTGCTCAACGTGATCCCGACCACCATCGTCGGCGCGTTCGCCACCGGTGACATCCTGCAAGTGCTGATGTTCTCGGTGATCTTCGGTTTTGCCCTGCACCGCCTGGGTGACTACGGCCGTCCGATCCTCGACTTCATCGATCGTTTCGCTCACGTGATGTTCAACATCATCAACATGATCATGAAGCTCGCGCCAATCGGTGCCTTCGGTGCGATGGCGTTCACCATCGGTGCCTACGGTGTCGGCTCGCTGGTGCAGTTGGGTCAACTGATGGCCTGCTTCTACATCACCTGCCTGGCCTTCATCCTGATCGTGCTGGGCGCCATCGCCCGTATGCACGGCTTCAGCGTGCTGAAGATGATCCGTTACATCCGTGAAGAGCTGCTGATCGTACTGGGCACTTCCTCGTCGGAATCGGTACTGCCACGCATGCTGATCAAGATGGAACGTCTGGGCGCGAAGAAATCCGTCGTGGGTCTGGTGATCCCGACCGGTTACTCGTTCAACCTCGACGGTACCGCGATCTACCTGACCATGGCCGCCGTGTTCATTGCTCAGGCCACCGACACGCACATGGACATCACGCACCAGATCACCCTGCTGGTGGTATTGCTGCTGTCGTCCAAAGGCGCCGCCGGTGTGACCGGTTCGGGCTTCATCGTGCTGGCCGCCACCCTGTCGGCGGTCGGTCACCTGCCGGTGGCCGGTCTGGCGCTGATCCTCGGTATCGACCGCTTCATGTCCGAAGCCCGCGCCCTGACCAACCTGGTCGGCAACGCCGTGGCGACCATCGTGGTTGCCAAGTGGGTGAAAGAGCTGGACACCGACGTGCTGCAATCCGAACTGGCTTCGGGTGGTCGCGGTATTGCTGACACCCGTCCGGAAGACGACCTGGGTGTGGCTGAAGGTGCTACCCCGAGCAACGTCAAGTAATCTGAATTGGCTCCAGTGTAATGCTGGAGCCTGATAACCCTTGTGGTGAGGGGATTTATCCCCGATGGGTCGCGAGGCGGCCCCTTCTTAGATAGAAGGGGACTGCTGCGCAGTCCATCGGGGATAAATCCCCTCGCTACAGGGGTTTTTTATTGCCTGCGATTTGAGCATTACGGTCACTGCCGCTGATGCATCCGGTGATTGCCGTGCGCGGCATCGCTGCCTAGTCTGAGTGCATCGCCCAAGGAGTTCGCCCATGTCCGCACCGCTGGCCTCACTGAAGATCCTGGATTTCTCGACCCTGCTACCGGGGCCATTCGCCTCGCTGTTGCTGGCCGACATGGGCGCCGAAGTGCTGCGCATCGAGTCGCCCACGCGCATGGACCTGTTGCGGGTGCTGCCGCCGCACGATCGAGGGGTGTCCGCCAGCCACGCTTACCTCAATCGCAACAAGCGCAGTCTGGCGCTGGATCTCAAGCAGCCCGAGGCACTGGAAGTGGTCAAGCAGCTGCTGACCGATTACGACATTGTCCTGGAGCAGTTCCGTCCCGGGGTGATGGAGCGTCTGGGTCTGGGTTACGAGGTGCTGAAGGCGATCAACCCGAAGCTGATTTACGTGTCGATCACCGGCTATGGCCAGACCGGCCCGTACAAGGATCGCGCCGGGCATGACATCAATTATCTGGCGCTGGCCGGGCTCTCCAGCTACACCGGACGCACCGACAGCGGGCCGTTGCCGTTGGGCATGCAGGTGGCGGATATCGCGGGCGGTTCGCTGCATGGGGTGATCGGCCTGCTGGCGGCGGTCATCGCCCGGCAGCAGAGCGGGCAGGGCACGCATCTGGACGTGAGCATGACCGATTGCGCCTTCAGCCTGAACGCCATGGCCGGTGCCGGGTATCTGGCCTGTGGCGAGGAACCGCACTGGGAAGACCAGATGCTCAATGGCGGCAGCTTCTATGACTATTACCGCTCGCGCGACGGGCGCTGGCTGTCGGTGGGCAGTCTGGAACCGGGGTTCATGCAGCAACTGTGCGCGGCGTTGGGCCGGCCGGAGCTGGCGGCGCAGGGCTTGTCGCCGAAACCCGAACACCAACGGTTATTGAAGGATGCGCTGAAAGTCGAGTTCGAGAGGCACGACTTTGCCGAGCTGTGCGAATTGTTCGCCGGAGTCGATGCCTGTGTCGAACCGGTCTTGAACCTGAGCGAGGCGGTGCAGCATCCGCAATTGCAGGCACGGGAGCTGGTGACCCAGGTGCCGCGTGGCGACGGTACGAAACAGGCGCAGATGGCCTGTCCGCTGAAATTTTCCGAGCCACTGCCGGCGCCGCGGCATGTTGGCGCGAAGTTGGGACAGCACACGGAGCAGGTGTTGGGGGAGTTGGGGTTTGATGCTGAGCGGATTGCTCAATTGCGGGCAGCCAAGGTGATTCTCTAGCGTTGGTGCTGGCCTCATCGCTGGCAAGCCAGCTCCCACAGTTTCTTTGGGGTGTTCACAGGCTCTGTGTTCGGCACAAAACCTGTGGGAGCTGGCTTGCCAGCGATGAGGCCCTCCAATGCAGCAACGAACCGCCTATTCCACCCGCATCTCACCACTGAACACCAGGGTGTTGCGACAACGCCGGCACAAATACCGCCGCCCCTGGCGCACCAGGCTATGACGTTGCGCCGAAAACGGAAAATCACTGTCGGCGCACGGGCATTTGTAAATATAGCGGGTCACGCTGCGGCGTTTCACGGCGTAGGTGTGGCAACGATCCGGTGGCAGTTCATAAACCCCGCGCATGATCAGTTGCCACTCCTCGCCGTGCGGCTGGATGCGGTCGCCGAACAGTTGATGGGCGATCAGGTGCGCGACTTCATGGGCCACGGTCTGCTTGAGGAAGTGTTCGGTGTTTTCCCGGTACAGCTGCGGGTTGAAGCGCAGCAGGTTCTCGTGCAGATGCGCGACACCGGCTTTTTGCCCGCGCAGCTTGAGGCTCACGACCGGGCGTTGGAAATGACGTTTGAAAAAGGCTTCAGCGAGTTGGTAACAGTCTTCGACGCGGGTATTGAGTTGCTCGGGCATGCTTGATGGATCTCCAGAGGCGTCGAGTATGCCGCAACCTCCAGGACTTGCGAATCGTTGACCTGCCGAATGGTCATGCGCGAAACGAGAAGGCCGCCTTGCGGCGGCCTGTATTGGCAGATCTTGTTTTTCTCGGGGGTTGAAACCTGTCAGTTGGTGTACACCGGTCCTACGCCCAGGCCCCAGACAATCACGGTGAACGCCATGATGGCCACCAGCACCACCAGACCCACCGCCAGCACCGAGCTGGAAAACAGGAAGCCTTCGTCCGACGGTATGTTCATGAAGGTCGGCAGCCCGACGTACAGCAGGTACACCGTGTAGCAGATGGCCGCCGTGCCGACGATCATCCCCAGCCACATATGCGGATACAGCGCCGCCAGCCCGCCGACGAACAACGGCGTCGCGGTGTAGGTGGCGAACGCCACGCAACGCGCCAGACTTGGATTGGCGTCATACGTGCGGGCCATCCAGTGCACAAAGGCGCCCATCACCGCGACCCCGCCGAGCATTGCCAGGTACGACATCACCGTCATCCAGATCGCGCTTTCGACGGTGAGCATCACCGGTGCGCGGTTGCCGATCACCCAGCCAACCTGAGTGGTGCCGATAAACGCCGAAACGGCCGGAATCGCCGCCAGGATCAGCGTGTGCGTCAGGTACATGTGGCTGATGCTTTCCTCTTGGTCGCCACGGATTTCCTTCCATTCCTGATCGGGGTGGGTAAACAGTCCCACTACGTGATGGATCATGCCAGTCACTCCTCTTGTTATTGCCATCGCCCCCCAGCGGAGCGCCTACGGGCCAAGGTGGCCGAGCAAATACAGGTCTTCAGATGTGTGCGACCTTATGTCGCAGTATAGAAAGGACTTAACCGCACAGGGACTAGGGGCTTAGAGCAAATTGCGCTGTAAACGGACGGGTTAATCGCAGTTATCTCTGTAGGAGCTGCCGAAGGCTGCGATCTTTTGATCCTGTTTTTAAAATCAAAAGATCGCAGCCTTCGGCAGCTCCTACAGGGTGCGTCCGTCAGGAGGCTGCGCCGCCGGTGGGTTTTTGCGTAAAATGCCCGCCTTTCGTCACACCTCACGGATTTCGCGTCATGGGCACTCTTACGGTCAACCAGAACAAACTGCAAAAGCGCCTGCGCCGCCTGGCCGGCGAAGCGGTCGCCGATTTCAACATGATTGAAGACGGCGACAAGGTCATGGTCTGCCTGTCCGGGGGCAAGGACAGCTACACCATGCTCGACGTGCTGCTGCACCTGCAGAAGGTTGCACCGATCAAGTTCGAGATCGTCGCGGTGAACATGGACCAGAAGCAGCCGGGCTTTCCCGAGCACGTGCTGCCGGCCTACCTGAAAGAGCTGGGCGTCGAGTACCACATCGTCGAGAAAGACACCTACTCGGTGGTCAAGGAATTGATTCCCGAAGGCAAAACCACCTGCTCGCTTTGCTCGCGCCTGCGTCGCGGCACGCTGTACACCTTTGCCGACGAAATCGGCGCGACCAAAATGGCCCTCGGTCACCATCGCGATGACATCGTCGAGACCTTCTTCCTCAACATGTTCTTCAACGGCACCCTCAAGGCGATGCCGCCAAAGCTGCGCGCCGACGACGGGCGCAACGTGGTGATCCGTCCGCTGGCCTACTGCAACGAGAAAGACATCCAGGCCTACTCGGACTTCAAGGAATTCCCGATCATCCCGTGCAACCTCTGCGGTTCGCAGGAAAACCTGCAGCGTCAGGTGGTCAAGGAAATGCTTCAGGACTGGGAGCGCAAGACTCCGGGCCGCACTGAAAGCATCTTCCGCAGTCTGCAGAACGTCGTGCCGTCGCAACTGGCCGACCGCAACCTGTTCGACTTCACCAGCCTGAAGATCGACGAGACCGCGGCTTCGCGCTTCGTTAACGTCGTCAACCTGTAAACCCCTTCCCTGTGGGAGCGAGCCCTGTGGTGAGGGGATTTATCCCCGATGGGGCGCGAAGCGTCCCCAGAAAAGCTGGGGCTGCTGCGCAGCCCATCGGGGATAAATCCCCTCACCACAGGGCCTGCCCCCACATGGGGTTTTTCGTTTCATTCAATAGGAGAGGGCATGCGCGATTACAAGTGGCTGCACGAATACTGTCTGAACCGCTTCGGTTCGGCGGCTGAACTGGAAGCCCATCTGCCCGTTCCCAAGACCCCCGCGCAATTGCGCAAAATCAGCGACGACCGCTACCTCTCGACCATGGCCTTGCGCGTCTTTCGCGCCGGCCTCAAGCACAGCCTGGTGGACGCCAAGTGGCCGGCTTTCGAAGAGGTGTTCTTCAAGTTCGACCCGGAAAAAGTCGTGCTGATGAGCGCCGAACATCTTGAACGCCTGATGCAGGACGCGCGGATCATCCGCCACCTGGGCAAGCTCAAGAGCGTGCCGCGCAATGCGCAGTTCATTCTCGATGTCGAGCAGGAGAGGGGCAGTTTCGGCGCGCTGATCGCCGACTGGCCGGTGACCGATATCGTCGGTTTGTGGACCTACCTGAAAAAACACGGGAGTCAGTTAGGTGGGCTGTCGGCACCGCGCTTCCTGCGCATGGTCGGCAAGGACACCTTCGTGCCGAGCTATGACGTGGTCGCGGCGCTGAATGCGCAGAAGATCGTCGACAAGGCGCCGACCAGTCTGCGCGATCTGGCGATTGTGCAGAACGCGTTCAATCAGTGGCATGAGCAGAGTGGCGGGCGGCCGATGAGTCAGATTTCGATGATGCTGGCGTACACCGTCAATCATTGACATCGAGTTGCTTCAATCGCTGGCAAGCCAGCTCCCACAGGATCCTTGTTGAAACATAATTTTGTGATCGACACAAAAACGGTGGGAGCTGGCTTGCCAGCGATAGCGATCTGTCAGGCGACAGAGACTTCGCCCTCGCCAGCCAGCTTGCGATTCAACTGATACCGCCACCGCACATACAGCAGCGCCGAGCAGAACAGCGCCAGGCTCGCGGCCATCTCCAGCACGCCGAACAGTTGCCGGTTCGGGTCATAGGCCGCCAGTGCGCCCTTGATGAAATACAGATTCACCACAAAGCACATCCACGAGTGCGCACGTGCGTTGCCCATCAGCATCCCCGGCGCAAGGATCAGCCACGGGATCAGTTCGACCAGCAAAATCACCCACGGTCGGGCGCCATGCAGGTCGGCGAACACCAGGTAGTAAACGGCGAGCAGCCCGGCGAGGCCGAAGAAGCACAGCAGGCTGACGACCCGCATCGCCTTGACGCGGGGTTCGAGCCACTCGACAGAGGGCAGGACTTTCGGCTTCTTCGCCACCCTCAGCCCTCCAGTTTCTGCGCGGTCTTGGCCAGACGCAGGCCAAGGGCACGACACAGCGCCATCTCGTGCGCATCCAGACCTTTTTTGCCATCGGCCCCGGCGTGATGACTGGCGCCATACGGCGTACCGCCGCCCTGGGTCTCCAGCAGCGCCGACTCGCTGTACGGCAGGCCGGTGATCAGCATGCCGTGGTGCAACAACGGCAGCATCATCGACAACAAGGTGGTTTCCTGGCCGCCGTGCAGGCTGGCGGTGGAGGTGAACACGCCAGCGGGCTTGCCGACCAGTGCACCGGTCAGCCACAGATTGCTGGTGCCATCGAGGAAATACTTCAGCGGGGCGGCCATGTTGCCGAAGCGCGTCGGGCTGCCCAGCGCCAGACCGGCGCAGTTCTTCAGGTCATCGAGCGTGGCATACAACGCGCCCTCATCCGGGATGTCCGGCGATACGGCTTCGCATTCGGTGGAAATGGCTGGCACCGTACGCAAGCGCGCTTCGAGACCCGCCTGTTCGACACCGCGCGCAATCTGCCGCGCCATTTCATTGGTCGCGCCGTTGCGGCTGTAATACAGAACCAGAATATAGGGCGCGCTCACGGCAATAGCTCCAGCACATTTTCCGGTGGACGACCGATCACGGCCTTGTTGCCGACTTCAAGAATTGGCCGCTCCATCAGTTTTGGGTGCTGGGCGATGGCGTCGATCAATTGCGCTTCGCTGAGGCTTTCGTCAGCCAGCTGAAGCATTTTGTATTCATCTTCTCCGGTGCGCAGCAACTGACGCGCGCTGATCCCGAGCTTGCCGAGCAGTGCCTTGATTTGCACCGCATTCAGCGGGGTTTCGAGGTAACGCACCACGTTCGGGGTCAGGCCACGGGCCTCAAGAAGTTCCAGCGCGCCGCGGGATTTCGAGCAGCGCGGATTGTGATAAAGCGTCAGATCGGTCATGGCAGGTCGCTTCTGGCGTAAAGTGGCGGCTATTCTAACTGTGCAGCGCGCAATCCAGAACCTTCAGAGGCAACGGGTCGCAGGCGCCTTCAATTTTTGACCAGGGAACATGACATGACACGGCGATTGGCAGCGGCATTGACGATAATCGGGGCGTTGATGCTGGGGGGCTGCGGCAACGACTACGGCATTGACCAGAATGGTCAGAAAGTGGCGTCCGAGCGCCTGGACAAGCAATGGGTAGTGCTCAACTACTGGGCCGAATGGTGTGGCCCGTGCCGCACTGAAATCCCGGAGCTCAATCATTTGGCGGACGAACTGAAGAACAAGAATGTCGGTGTGTTCGGGGTCAACTTCGACAACGTCCAGGGTGAAGACCTGAAGAGCGCCAGCGAAAAACTCGGCATCAAGTTCACCGTGCTGGCGCAGGATCCGGCCGACCTGTTCGACCTGCCGCGCAGTGAGGCCTTGCCGGTGACCTACATCATCGACAACAAGGGCAAGGTGCGTGAGCAGTTGATGGGTGAGCAGACGGCGGCGGGGGTGATGGCGAAGCTGGAGGCGTTGCAGGCGACAAAGTAGGGCAAGTGAGGTTTTGTGGTGAGGGGATTTATCCCCGATGGGCTGCGCAGCAGCCCTGAAACCCGAGAGCTCGGTTTACCCTGACCCTCCGAAGGGGGGGCGCTCCGCGCCCCATCGGGGATAAATCCCCTCACCACAGGGTAGTCTCAGCAGCAGGAGGGGGTTAACCCTCTTCCAGCCACCAACGCAACGGCTTGCCTTGCGCCGGCCAGAAGCGCATCTGCTCGATCGGTGAGATGTCCCAGCGCTCAACGCCTTGCAGGGCCTGCAGGAAGCGTTGTTCCTGCTCCATCAGCGCCGGGGCGCAGAGTTTGCGGGTCTTGCCGATCGGGCCGAAGCTCAGCTTGTCGCCTTCGAGGGTGTACGGCGCGAACCAGTGGTTGCAGCCGCCGTTGCCGTAAGCACGACCATCGTCGCCGAGGGTCACGGTCAGGTGGCTGTAATCCATCAAGGGCCGCTCGCCGATCCACTCCAGAATGTAGCTGCGGTTCTGCTGCAATTGCACAGGCTCTGCGGCGCAGCCCACCAGACCGGCACCGACCAACAGCGGCAGGGCGAGGCGTTTCATCACGCAGGCTCCTGGCATTTCGGGCACAAGTGCTTGTCGCCAACGGCTTTCCAGCCCAGCTCGGCGATGCGTGCGGTGGCGGCCGGCTTCTCGGCGCTCTTGCCCAGCTTGGCGTCCACGGCGAACTCGAAGTTCAGCTCTTTGGCGCAGCTGTCGCAGTTGACCTGCCAGGTGTGGATCGCCAGTTCGCCGAATACCGGGCCCGTGGTCATTGCGGTCCATTGCCCCGGCGGATTGATCAGGTGGCGCACGGTGTCGACGGTCAGGCGCATGGACAAGTCCTTGCTGCCTTTGAGCGTGACCAACAGGACATCACCGTTGCGGATCGAGCCACCATTGCCGGTGACCTGATAGCGGCCCGGTACGAGGGCGCGGCATTCGGTGAGGGTGTGTTGCGGGTTCATCAGGGTGTAGCGGAAATCGTGTTCGACCATGGGTCCTCCAAATCTGCGCGACATGCTAGCACGGGCTTGATTGCAGGATGGCGTACGTGTGCGACCTTCGATCCGGTTCAAATCGGCTGGCGCTCATGGCAAACTGCCGCCCTTCAATCTGAGGGAACGGAACATGGCGTTGATCGAATGTTATGAATGCAAGCGCAGCATCAGCTCCGAAGCCAAGGCGTGCATTCATTGTGGCGCTCCGATGGCGGAGCAGCATGACCACAACCCGCCGCAGGCGACGGCAGCCGCCGCGACGATTTCATTCGGCAGCCTGCCGCGCAACAAATCCGTGCCCGACGCCTTTGTTCCGCCGCCAGCTCCGGAGCCGGCGCCGAAAGTGACACCGGCCGCTGTCGGCCGGCGCCGTCGGCAGCCCGAGCCCGCGCCGCAGCCTCAGGCCAACGCTGATGGTTCGCGTCCGGTGGAAGGCTGGTTGAAGATCATGGTGTTTCTGTTGCCGATGGTCTTTGTCTGGTTCCTGTTGCGCAACGGCCACTCGATGAAACAGCGCTTTTTCGGGTTTGGCTGGCTGGCGCTGCTGATTCTGGCCTCGTCGCTGTCGCCCAAATAAGCCGCCAATCCTCAACCTTCGACCTGGTTCTGCGGCGTGCCTGCGGCCCAGGTCGCGATGTTGTGCAGGGTGGTCGCGGCAATCGCACCCAAGGCTTCATGGGTCAGGAACGCCTGATGCGCAGTGATGATCACGTTCGGAAACGTCAGTAACCGCGCCAGCACGTCGTCCTGCAGCGGCAAGTCGCTGCGATCCTCGAAAAACAGCTGCGCCTCTTCCTCATACACATCCAGTCCCAGATAGCCCAATTGGCCGTCCTTCAGTGCATCGATCAACGCCGGTGTGTCCACCAGGCCGCCGCGCCCGGTGTTGATCAGCATCGCCCCCGGTTGCAGATGGGCCAGTGACTCACGGTTGATCAAGTGTTTGCTTTGCGCATTGAGCGGGCAATGCAGGCTGATGATCCGCGACTGTGCGAGCAGCTCCGGCAGGCTCAGATACTGCGCGCCCAAAGCCACAACCTCCGGATTTGGATACGGATCGTAGGCCAGCAACTGACAACCGAAACCGTGCATGATTTTCGCGAACGTCGCGCCGATCTGCCCGGTGCCAACGATGCCGACCGTTTTGCCCACCAGATCGAAACCGGTCAGGCCGTGCAGGGTGAAATCGCCTTCGCGGGTGCGGTTGTAGGCGCGGTGCAGGCGCCGGTTGAGCGCCAGAATCAGCGCCACCGCATGTTCGGCCACCGCATGTGGCGAATAGGCCGGCACCCGCACCACGGCCAACCCGAGGCGTTTCGCCGCGAGCAGATCGACATGGTTGTAGCCCGCCGAACGCAGGGCGATCAGGCGCGTGCCCCCGGCCGCCAGACGCTCCAGCACTGGCGCACTGAGATCGTCATTGATGAAGGCGCAGACCACCTCGTGGTGCTCGGCCAGGGCGGCGGTGTCGAGACTGAGCCGGGCCTGCTGAAAGTGCAGTTCTATCCCGCCCGGGCAATCGACGGCGAGGAAACTGTCGCGGTCGTAGGTCTGGCTGCTGAAAACGAGCGTGCGCATGTAGTCCTCCTGGAGCGGGGTGGCGAGTCAACGTTGACCACCACCACTTTAACGGCGGTTGCGAACGCCGGTATTGCCATGGGTCAGGCGCTGATTCTGGCCTGGGTCGCGAGACGATTGATTGCCCGCTCCAATTCTTCCAACGCCGCCGGTGCTTTCGGATCGCCCTGTTTGAGCAGGGTTTCACTGCGCTGACAGGCCGCGCGCAATTGCGGTACGCCGCAATACCGGGTCGCGCCGTGCAGGCGATGCACGCGCTCGATCAGTGCATTGTGATCGCGGGCTTCACTGGCGGCGCGAATCGCTTCGCGGTCGGCTTCCAGCGAGGCGAGCAGCATCGCCAGCATGTCCGCCGCCAGATCGGCCTTGCCAGCGGCCAGGCGCAAGCCTTCTTCGTGGTCGATCACGGGCAGTTCGTTGCTGCCCGTCGCACTCTCGCTGGCGCGCTCCGCGCCTTGATTGCGCAAGGCCAGCCCCGTCCATTTCAGCACCACTTGCGCCAGTTGCCGCTCGCTGATCGGTTTGGTCAGGTAGTCGTCCATGCCACTTTGCAGCAAGGCGCGTTTTTCGTTGGCCATGGCGTGGGCGGTGAGGGCGACGATCGGCAGCGGTGTGCAATGCCGTTCGCTTTCCCACTGGCGGATGGTTTCGGTGGTCTGGCGTCCGTCCATGCCCGGCATCTGCACGTCCATCAGCACCAGATCGAAGGATTCGCTCTGCACTGCCTTGACCGCCGCGTACCCGCTTTCCACGGCCAGCACCTTGGCGCCCATGTCTTCGAGCAGGGTCTGCACCAGCAACAGGTTGGCTGGGTTGTCGTCGACGCACAGCACTTTCGGAGCACGGCTCGACAGCGGTTCGCCCGGCTCACTGCGCGGCTGGCGCGGGTTGGCCAGATCCGCCAGCGCCCGACGCAATTTGCGCGTGCAGGCCGGTTTGGCCTGGAGCTGACTGTGCGGGTTGGGCACCGAGAGATGGAACAGCGTCTGTTCGGTGGTCGGGCACAACACCAGCACTTTGCAACCGAGGTGTTCGAGATCCCAGATGTGCTGGTTCAGGCGCTCCGGGAGCATGTCGTTGCTGGTGATGCCGAGCACCGCAAGATCGATCGCCTGATCGGTCTGGTGCGCGCCGGTGACCCCGTTGGTCAGGCTCTCCAGCGTATTGAATGGCGTGACATCGAGGCCACAGTCTTCCAGTTGATGCTGCAAGGCCTGGCGCGCCAGTTCGTGATTTTCCAGCACCGCCACGCGGCGTCCGAGTAGCGGTGGGGCCGGCAAATCTTCGGTGTCGTCGCGAGTTTTCGGCAGGCTCAGGCTGATCCAGAACTCCGAGCCTTCGCCCGGGGTGCTGTCGACGCCGATTTCGCCGCCCATCTGTTCGATCAGGCGCTTGGAAATCACCAGACCCAGACCGGTGCCGCCGGGCTGGCGCGACAGCGAGTTGTCGGCCTGACTGAATGCCTGGAACAACGCGCGCACATCCTGACTCGACAGGCCGATGCCGGTGTCCTGAATGCTGATGCGCAGTTGCACGCTGTCTTCGTGTTCTTCCTCAAGCATGGCGCGCGCGACGATGGTGCCTTCGCGGGTGAACTTGATCGCGTTGCTGACCAGGTTGGTGAGGATCTGCTTCAGCCGCAGCGGGTCACCGACCAGCGACAGCGGCGTGTCGCGATAGACCAGACTCACCAGCTCCAATTGCTTGGCATGAGCCGCCGGCGCCAGAATCGTCAGGGTGTCCTGCAACAGGTCGCGCAGGTTGAACGGGATATGGTCGAGCACCAGCTTGCCGGCCTCGATCTTCGAGAAGTCGAGGATCTCGTTGATGATCCCGAGCAGGCTGTCGGCGGACTTTTCGATGGTACCCAGATAGTCGAGCTGGCGCGGGGTCAGCTCGCTTTTCTGCAACAGATGCGTGAAGCCGAGAATGCCGTTGAGTGGCGTACGGATTTCGTGGCTCATGTTGGCGAGGAACTCGGATTTGATCCGGCTCGCCTCCAGCGCTTCTTTGCGCGCCAGGTCCAGTTCGATGTTCTGGATCTCGATGGTTTCCAGGTTCTGCCGCACGTCTTCGGTGGCCTGATCGACGCTGTGCTGCAGTTCTTCGCGCGCGTTCTGCAGGGTCCCGGCCATGCGGTTGATGCCCGAGGCCAACTCGTCCAGTTCCTGACTGCCGAGTGGTGGCAGGCGGGTTTCCAGATGACCGTCCTTGAGTTGCGCAACGGCGTGTTTGATCTGGCTCAACGGGCGGTTGATGGTGCGGCCCATGCGCAAGGCGAGCAGGGCCGCGCCGGCGAGGCCCGCGGCGATCAGCAGCAGACTGGCAAACAGACTGCGATAACCGCGCAGCAGCATGCCGTTGTGCGACAGCTCCAGTTCGACCCAGCCGAGCAGGCGCTCGGATTCTTGCGGGATCACGTCGCCGGCGAGGTTGCGATGCTTGCCGAACACCGGCATCAGATAACGTGTGGCGTCATTGCCGCTGCGCCGTTGCAGTTGTGCGCTGTCGCCACTGGGCGCCTGATTGAGCATGGTCGGACCGGCGTGCGCCAGCGGTGTGCGATCAGGGGCGAGGAAGGTGACGGCGCGCACGTCAGGCTGTTCCAGCGATTGAGTGGCGATGCGCTCCAGCAGATCGGTGTTGCCGTGGCCCATGGCGGGCGCCACCAATGGCGCCAGTTGCTCGGCGATCATTTCACCGCGCTGCATCAGTTGGGTCTGCAAATCGGACTGTTGCATCCAGGTGAAATAGCCACCGAGCACCAACGCCATCAGGCTGGTGGGCAACAGGGTCAGCAACAATACGCGACCTTTGATTCCCAGTTTCTTGAGCACACCCATCTCCTGCATCCCGCTGAACTGTTGACTCGCACGTGCGTCCGGCACGCGCCATTGGCGCAGTGTAGCGATTTGCAGGCAGGCAATCTTCGGAAAAATCATCTCGCCCTCGGCCGCCAGGGCGAGGCGCGTTTGTCCGGCCGGTCAAGCTTGGGTTGCCCGATGGCGGGCAATCTTGAATAATCGGCCAACTGAGAATTATTTGCAGATACTCATGACTCCTGTTTCCACCGACCTGCCACGCATTCTTGCCATCGAGGACGACCCGGTGCTCGGTGCCTATGTTCACGAACACCTGGGCCGGAGCGGCTTTGCGGTGACCTGGTGCCAGAACGGGCAGGAAGGGCTGAACATCGCCCGCCATCAGCCGTTCGACGTGGTGCTGATGGACATTCTGTTGCCGGGGCTCGATGGCCTGAAGGTGCTGACGCAGTTGCGCCAGAGCCATTCGACGCCGGTGCTGCTGATGTCGGCGCTGGGCGCCGAGGCCGATCGCATCAGCGGCTTTCGTCTGGGCGCCGATGATTACCTGCCCAAGCCGTTCAGCATGGCCGAGCTGCATGTGCGGATCGAGGCGATCCTGCGCCGGGTGGCGCTGGATCGGCGTCCGGCAGCCATTGCACCACCTGCTGCCAGTGGCGCACTGCGCTTCGACGATGAGCAGTGCGAAGTCTTCCATAACGCGCAAGCTGCCGGTTTGACCCGTAGCGAATACCGCTTGCTGGAAACCCTCAATCGCAACGATGAAGAAGTCCTGAGCAAGGCCTTCCTCTATCAGCACGTGTTGCAGCGCGGCTATGCGGCCCACGACCGCAGCCTCGACATGCACATCAGCCAGATCCGCCGCAAACTCAAGGCCATCGGTTACACCGAACGAGAAGTGCGCACGGTATGGGGCAAGGGGTATGTGCTGAGTGCGCCCGATGAAAGTCTCTGACTTGCCGGGGCGGCATTCGCTGTTCTGGAAACTGGCGTGTCTGCTGGTGGCGTTCTGTCTGCTGATGATCTGGCTGAGCTGGTCGTGGGGGCGCTATATGGAAGAGCGCAACCAGTTCCTCTCCGACGAGGCGCGCGGCACCCTCAGCCGTTATGCCGGCGAGGCCGAGCGGGCGTGGCAGCGCGACGAGCGCGACGGGGTCGATAACTGGTTGCAGAGCATGGAATTGCGCGAGGCGGCCTGGGTCGGGGTGATCGACCGCAATCTGCAATCGTTGAGCAGCGAGCCGCTGAATGAACAGGAAATCCAGCACCTGACCTTTTTGCGCGGCCTCGACTGGCCGATCCACAAAAAGGGCCGGCCGTGGTTGCGCGTGCCGTTTCCGAAGAACCCGTCCGCCGGCAGTCTGGTGATTGAGTTGCCCGAGCGTTTCCTGCCGGGGAAATACCGGGTGTTCTGGCGGGTGATCACCAACGGCGTGATTCCGGGGCTGTTCACCGTATTGCTGTGCATTGGCCTGTATCGCTTGCTGGTAGTGCCGTTGAATAACTTGCGTGAGCAAGCCAACGCCTGGCGTGCCGACCAATTGCATGTGCGTCTGTCGAGCGGCATCACCCAGCGCCCGGACGAACTCGGCGAGCTGGCGCGGGCCTTCGACTCAATGTCCGAACGCCTGCAATCCACCGTCGCCCTGCAACAGCAGCTGCTGCGCGACCTGTCCCATGAATTGCGTACGCCGCTGAGCCGGCTGCGGGTGGCCAGTGAAAGCGAACAGGATCTGCGCCAACTGCGCGAGCGCATCGGCCGTGAAGTCGACGGCATGCAGCGGCTGGTCGAAGACACCTTGCAACTGGCCTGGCTCGACACCGAACGCGCGCCGCTGCCTAACGAAGCGATCCAGATCCAGGCGCTGTGGGAAATGCTCACCGACAATGCCTGTTATGAAAGCGGCTGGCCGAGCCTGCAATTGCAGTGCGCGGTGCCGGCGTCATGCTGGGTGCGCGGTAACCTCAATACTTTGGCGCAGGCGCTGGAAAATATTCTGCGCAATGCCATTCGTCATTCGCCCGAGGGCGGCATCGTGCGCCTTGATGGACGGCGTGACGATGATTATTGGCATTTGTGGCTGGAGGATCAGGGCGGCGGGGTGGCCGAGGGGGATCTGCAACGGATCTTCTCGCCGTTCACCCGCCTCGACGGCTCACGCCCGGGGGATGGCGGGTTTGGGTTGGGGTTGAGCATTGCCAGGAATGCGGTGCAGCGCCAGGGTGGGATGGTGTGGGCGGAGAATGCCGGGGCGGGGTTGCGCCTGAATTTGCGCCTGGTGGCTGACGTTGATGTCGCATCGACTGATGCTATCGCGAGCAAGCTCGCCCCCACAGTGGATGTCGGTCGTCCGCAGATTGTGTGAATAGCAAACGCCATCTGTAGGAGTGAGCCTGCTCGCGATGGGGAGTTTCGCTTCACCGCTGTCAGCCCGTGCGGGAGTGGTCGCGTATTTTTGTACGACCTTTCCTAAAGGACTTTATCGACGTTTTAACCCGTCCTTGACCATTTACTCTCGGGGCTCCGCTCGTCCTCAAGGAACTGGTCATGACTGCAACTGACATCCCCGGCAATGCCTCCGATAACCGATTCAATGAAGTACTGGCGCTGATTCAGAGCGCCAGGCAGCAAGCCGTGCAAGCAGTAAATACTCAACTGATCGAGTTGTACTGGCAGGTGGGGGGTTACATCAGCCGCAAGATCGCTCGCGCTGAGTGGGGCGATGCGGTGGTTAGGCAACTGGCCGAACATCTGGCTCGAACGCAGCCAGGGCTGCGTGGGTTTACCCGTTCGAACTTGTTCCGCATGTGCCAGTTCTACGAGACTTATCACGCTGAAGAAAAAGTCGCACCACTGGTGCGACAATTGTCTTGGTCTCACAATTTGATCATTTTCAGCCAAAGCAAACGTCCAGAAGAACGCGAGTTCTACGTCCGCATGGCTATTCAGGAAAAGTGGTCAAAGCGCGAACTCGAACGCCAGCTCAAGGCTGCGCTTTTCGAACGCAGCATCACCCAGCCCGCAAAGGTTTCTGCTGTCCTCAAACAGACTCATCCCGCCGCACTCGAGATCTTCCGTGACGCCTACATGGTCGAGTTTCTCGACCTTCCCGGCGTGCACGCCGAAACCGATCTGCATCGAGGTTTGCTGGGGCGACTGAAGGAATTTCTGATCGAGTTGGGGCGCGATTTCTGCTTCGTCGGTTCGGAGTATCCGGTACAAGTTGGCGGCCGTGATTTCGCCCTTGATCTGCTGTTCTTCCATCGCGGGCTCAACTGTCTTGTCGCCATCGAGCTCAAGGTCGGACGTTTTGAGCCTGAATATCTGGGCAAGCTGAATTTCTACCTTGAAGCGCTGGATCGCGGTGTTCGCAAACCTCACGAGAATCCGGCCATCGGCGTATTGCTGTGCGCCAGCAAGGAGGATGAGGTCGTCGAGTACGCCCTCAACCGCAGCTTGTCTGCGGCGCTGATTGCGGAATATCAGGTGCAGTTGCCAGACAAACAATTGCTGCAAGCCAAATTGCACGAGTTCTATGCGATGAATGTCGCAGGGGAAGAGGAAGGCTGAGACATCTGCTTATTCCCATAAACCATAAGCACCGCACTTTGCGTGATATGGCCTGCGAACGTTTGCCGGTATGATAGGCGCCCCCGCACGTCTGGATTGCGAATACGCCATGACCCTGCAGTACCCAACCATCGCCGATTGCGTCGGCAACACGCCGCTGGTGCGTTTGCAGCGCCTGCCCGGTGCTACCAGCAACACCCTTTTGCTCAAGCTTGAAGGGAATAACCCGGCGGGTTCGGTCAAGGACCGTCCGGCGTTGTCGATGATCACTCGCGCCGAGTTGCGCGGGCAGATTCACGCTGGCGATACATTGATCGAAGCGACTTCGGGCAACACCGGCATCGCGCTGGCCATGGCTGCCGCGATCAAGGGTTACAAGATGATCCTGATCATGCCGGACAACTCCAGTGCCGAGCGTAAAGCGGCGATGACCGCATACGGTGCCGAGCTGATTCTGGTCAGCCAGGAAGAAGGCATGGAAGGCGCGCGCGATCTCGCCCAGCGGATGGAAGCCGAAGGCCGTGGCAAGGTGCTCGATCAGTTCGCCAACGGCGACAATCCTGAAGCGCACTACACCACCACTGGCCCGGAAATCTGGCGTCAGACCCATGGCACCATCACCCATTTCGTCAGCTCGATGGGCACCACCGGCACCATCATGGGCGTCTCGCGCTACTTGAAAGAGCAGAGCGACAGCGTGCAGATCATCGGGCTGCAGCCGATGGAAGGCTCGGCCATTCCCGGCATCCGCCGCTGGCCGCAGGAATACCTGCCGAAGATCTATCAGGCCGACCGCGTCGACCGCATTGTCGACATGGCGCAAAGCGAAGCCGAGGACGTCACCCGGCGTCTGGCCCGCGAAGAAGGCATCTTCTGTGGCGTGTCATCGGGCGGTGCGGTGGCAGCGATGCTGCGCCTGTCCAAAGAAGTTGAAAACGCGGTGATCGTCGCGATCATCTGCGACCGTGGCGACCGTTATCTGTCGACCGGCATTTTCGACGCGGCCAACTGATGGCCAGGCATGAGAGAGGCTTGCGCTTCCAGCCCACCGGCGGCAGCAAGGCCGCGCAAATCCCGACCGGCAAAAAGCAGCGCCTGAGCATCGAGCGCCTGGCCAATGACGGTCGCGGCATCGCGTTTTTCGAAGGCAAAACCTGGTTCGTCCTCGGCGCCCTCGCCGGTGAAGAAGTCGAGGCGCGGGTGCTCGGTACCCACGGCAAAGTGGTCGAAGCGCGCACCGAGCGCGTGTTCAAGGCCAGTGAACTGCGTCGCCCGGCTGCCTGTCAGCACGCCGGCCGTTGCGGTGGCTGCAGCGTGCAACACTTGCCCCATGCCGAACAGCTTGCCCTGAAACAGCGCATGCTCGCCGAGCAGCTGTCGAAGGTTGCCGGGGTCGCGCCTGACGAATGGGCGGCGCCGCTGACCGGAGCGGAATTCGGCTATCGCCGCCGCGCGCGGATCGCCGTGCGTTGGGACATGAAAGCCAAGCAGCTCGAAGTCGGTTTTCGCGCCGCCGGCAGTCAGGACATCGTCGGTATCAACGAATGCCCGGTGCTGGTACAGCCCTTGCAGCCGATCATGACCCGTTTGCCGGAGATGCTCCGTCGTTTGAGCAAACCGCAAGCGCTGGGGCACGTCGAGTTGTTCAGTGGTTCTTCGCTGGCGGTGTTGTTGCGACACATGGCGCCGTTGTCTGAAGCCGACCTGACGATCCTCAAGGAATTCTGCCAGTTCCATGACGCGCAACTGTGGCTGCATGGCGACGGCGAGCCGCAACCGGTGGATGCCACGCAGTCGCTGGGTTATCGCCTGGAACAGTGGGATCTGGATCTGGCCTGGCGGCCGGGGGATTTCATCCAGGTCAACGCCGGGGTCAACGAGGCGATGGTGGCGCAGGCACTGGACTGGCTGAAGCCGACCGGTGACGAGCGCGTGCTTGACCTGTTCTGCGGCCTGGGCAACTTCGCCTTGCCATTGGCCAAAAGCGTGCGCGAAGTGGTGGCGGTGGAGGGCGTGCAGGCCATGGTCGACCGTGCCGCTGCGAATGCCGCTAGCAACAATTTGCATAACACAAAGTTTTTTCAAGCCGATTTATCCCAGCCTTTGACCGATGTCGAATGGATCGGAAACGGCTTTTCTGCGGTACTCTTGGACCCACCGCGTGACGGTGCTTTCGAGGTGGTGCGCAAGCTCGCGACCCTGGGTGCCGAGCGGTTGGTTTATGTGTCGTGCAACCCTGCAACTCTGGCGCGCGATACGGTCGAATTGATCAAGCAGGGCTACCGGTTAAAACGTGCCGGGATTCTCGATATGTTTCCTCAGACGGCGCATGTCGAGGCCATGGCGTTATTTGAAGCGAGCCAGGATGGCTCGTCTGAATCCGTCTGATCTGTCCGCGCAGCGCTCGCTTCAGCCCCGCGAGCGCAAACGGGCATTAGGGATCAGCGATTTGACGCATTGAATCTGCGTCGTAGGGAAGGTAAAGCAGCATGGTACAGGTGAGAGCACACCAGCCGATCAACACCGACGGCAGTATCAATCTCGAGGCTTGGCTCGATCACGCGGTCAGTGTCGACATGGCACTGGATCGCGAAGCCTTGAAAGAAGCCTGCGAGTTCGCTCGCGAGGCCGAACAGCAGTCCAATGCCAAGAAGAACCTGTGGGCCGAGGGCAGCGGCAGTTTCAGTACGGGCCTGGAGATCGCCGAGATTCTCGCCGACCTCAAGCTCGACCAGGATTCGCTGGTCGCGGCGGTGCTGTACCGCGGCGTGCGTGAAGGCCAGATTGAACTCGCGGCCGTCAGCCAGCGTTTCGGTCCGGTGGTGGCCAAGCTGATCGACGGCGTGCAGCGCATGGCGGCGATCAGTGCCAGCCTCAGCCCGCGCCAGTCAATGGTAATGGGCACTCAGGGCCAGGTGGAAAACCTGCGCAAGATGCTGGTGGCGATGGTCGACGACGTCCGCGTCGCGCTGATCAAACTGGCCGAACGTACCTGCGCGATCCGTGCGGTAAAAACCGCCGACGACGAGAAGCGTAACCGTGTCGCCCGGGAAGTCTTCGACATCTATGCGCCGCTCGCGCACCGACTCGGCATCGGCCATATCAAGTGGGAACTGGAGGACTTGTCCTTCCGTTACCTCGAACCCGATCAATACAAACAGATCGCCAAGCTGCTCCACGAGCGGCGGCTGGATCGTGAGCGCTTCATCAGCGATGTGATGACCCAGCTCAAGGATGAATTGCAGGCCACCGGCGTTGACGCCGACATCAGCGGCCGGGCCAAGCACATCTATTCGATCTGGCGCAAAATGCAGCGCAAGGGTCTGGAGTTCAGCCAGATCTACGACGTGCGCGCGGTGCGCGTGCTGGTGCCGGAAATGCGCGACTGCTACACCGCGCTCGGCATCGTCCACACCCTGTGGCGGCACATCCCGAAAGAGTTCGACGACTACATCGCCAACCCGAAAGAGAACGGCTACCGCTCGCTGCACACGGCGGTGATCGGTCCGGAGGGCAAGGTGCTTGAGGTGCAGATTCGCACCCACGCCATGCACGAGGAGGCCGAGCTGGGCGTGTGTGCGCACTGGCGCTACAAGGGCACCGACGTCAAATCCGGCTCCAATCACTACGAAGAGAAAATCTCCTGGCTGCGTCAGGTCCTCGAGTGGCATGAAGAGCTGGGTGATATCGGTGGTCTGGCCGAACAGCTGCGGGTCGATATCGAACCGGATCGGGTCTACATCTTCACCCCGGACGGCCACGCCATCGACTTGCCGAAAGGCGCGACGCCGCTGGACTTCGCCTACCGCGTGCACACCGAGATCGGTCACAACTGCCGTGGCGCGAAGATCAATGGTCGCATCGTGCCACTCAACTACAGCCTGCAGACCGGTGAACAGGTCGAGATCATCACCAGCAAGCACGGTACGCCAAGCCGCGACTGGCTGAACCCGAACCTGGGCTATGTCACCACCTCCCGGGCGCGGGCGAAGATCGTTCACTGGTTCAAGTTGCAGGCCCGTGACCAGAACGTCGCGGCGGGTAAAACCCTGATCGAGCGCGAACTCAATCGCCTCGGTCTGCCGGCGGTGGATTTCGACAAGCTGGCCGAAAAGGCCAACATGAAAACCGCCGAAGACATGTTCGCCGCCCTCGGTGCCGGCGACCTGCGTCTGGCGCAACTGGTCAACCTGGCGCAGCAACTGGTCGAGCCGGAACGCGGTAACGAACAGCTGGAGCTGATTCCGCGCAAGGCGACCGGTTACAAGCCGGGCAAGCGCGGCGACATCCAGATTCAGGGCGTCGGCAACCTGATGACGCAGATGGCCGGCTGCTGCCAGCCGCTGCCGGGCGACGCGATTGTCGGTTACATCACCCAGGGCCGCGGCGTGAGCATCCACCGTCAGGACTGCGCCTCGGTGCTGCAACTGGCCGGGCGCGAGCCGGAGCGGATCATCCAGGTCAGCTGGGGTCCGGTGCCGGTGCTCACCTATCCGGTGGACATCGTCATCCGCGCCTACGACCGTTCCGGTCTGCTGCGTGACGTCTCGCAGGTGCTGCTCAACGAGCGGATCAACGTGCTGGCGGTCAACACCCGTTCGAACAAGGAAGACAACACGGCGCTGATGTCGCTGACCATCGAGATTCCGGGGCTGGATGCGCTGGGGCGTTTGCTGGGGCGGATTTCGCAGTTGCCGAACATCATCGAAACGCGGCGTAACCGTACCCCATAACGCGGTCCCCTGTAGGAGCTGCCGAAGGCTGCGATCTTTTGATCTTGAAAATCAAAATCAAAAGATCGCAGCCTTCGGCAGCTCCTACACGGTTGAGTGAGATTTTGTATGTACAGCCTTGAAGACCTGCTCCACCTGATGAACCGTCTGCGCGACCCGCAGTACGGTTGCCCGTGGGACATCAAGCAAACCTACGCAACCATCGTTCCGCACACCCTCGAAGAAGCCTACGAAGTGGCTGACGCCATCGAGCGCGGTGACTTCGACCATTTGCAGGGCGAGCTGGGCGATCTATTGTTTCAGGTGGTCTATTACAGCCAGCTGGCCCGGGAAGAAGGGCGCTTCGAATTCGCCGGGGTGGTCGACAGCATCACCCGCAAGCTGATCCGCCGTCATCCACACGTCTTCCCCACCGGCGATCTGTATGCGCCGCTGGATGTGCCGCGCCTGAGCGAAGAACAGGTCAAGCAGCGCTGGGAAGAGATCAAGGCCGAAGAACGTGCCGAGAAATCTGCCGCGCCCGAGCAGCTGTCACTGCTCGATGACGTGCCCGCTGCATTACCGGCGCTGTCGCGCTCGGCCAAATTGCAAAAGCGTGCCGGACAGGTCGGGTTCGACTGGCCGGATGCCTTGCCGGTACTGGACAAAGTGCGCGAAGAACTCGATGAAGTGCTCGAGGCCATGTCCGAAAATGATCCCCAGGCGGTGGCCGACGAGATCGGCGATCTGCTGTTTTCCGTGGTCAATCTGGCCCGGCATCTGAAGGTCGATCCGGAAACTGCGCTGCGTGGCGCCAACGCCAAGTTCGAACGACGTTTCCGTTTTATCGAACAGGCATTGCGCGACACCCGTCGTCCCATGGAAGATTGCACCCTCGAAGAGTTGGACGCCCTGTGGGGTGAAGCCAAACGCCAGGAAAAGAATCTGCCCAGCTGCGGCTGAGCCGTTGCCCAAGTGAGTAAGCATTAATGAGCCTTTCCCTTCGCGACCAGTTGCTCAAAGCAGGCCTGGTCAACCAAAAGCAGGCCAAGCAGGTCAGCAAAGACAAGCAGAAGCAACAGCGCCTGGCCCACAAAGGTCAGGCCGAACTGGATGATTCGCAGCAGCGCGCCGCTCAGGAAGCCATGGCCGAGAAGGTCAAGCGCGACCAGGAGCTGAACCGTCAGCAGCAGGAGAAGGCCGAGGCCAAGGCCCGTGCCGCGCAGGTCAAGCAGTTGATCGAAGTCTCGCGTCTGCCCAAGCTGACCACCGAGGACTACTACAACTTCGTTGACGACAAGAAGGTCAAGCGCATCTCGGTCAACACGCTGATGCGCAACAAACTCAGCAGCGGTTCGCTGGCGATCGTGCACCATGCCGGCGGTTACGAAGTGATCCCCCGTGAAGCGGCCCTGAAGATCCAGGAGCGCGACCCGCAGCGTATCGTGCAGCTCAACGTGCAGACCGAAGAGGTCAATGCCGAGGACGATCCGTATGCGGCCTATCAGATCCCTGATGACCTGATGTGGTAAACCGATAAAGCTGTAATAACGACAAACTGTGGCGAGGGAGCTTGCTCCCGCCGGGGCGCGGAGCGGCCCTTGTTTTAAAGCAGGGCCTGCTGCGCAGTCCAGCGGGAGCAAGCTCCCTCGCCACAGGTTCAATATCGCCTAAGCGGATTTCAGATCCCGCTGCTGTTCCTGCAGTTCAAGTTCGGCCTTGTAGTTGTGGGCATCGATCTCGTTGTGGAACATGCCGACCAGCAAGTCTTGTTGATGCACATCCCAGATCCGTACACCGGCGGCTACGCCTTCATGGGACATGTGTGAATCGTCGCGTTCAGTTACTTTTACAGTCATCTGCTAGCTCCAATCTCTGTTATCTGCAGCAAGGCGTGTGCAGGCCTCTTTTATAGAATTTGTTAGCCTGCTAAGTAAACGCTTGATTTGCGCAAGGTGTTGTTGCGGTTTTTGCAACAGTGCTGCAGCCCGCTAAATCCGCGACATTCGGTCGCAGGGCGGGAAGTTGCATGACAGAAGTTTCATCTTGGAGGCTACTGATGTCCTCTGTAGGAGCTGCCGCAGGCTGCGATCTTTTGACTTTGATTTTTAAAAGACAAAATCAAAAGATCGCAGCCTTCGGCAGCTCCTACAGGGCTTATGCATTACTCAGTCATTTCTGCAGGCCAAAAAAAACGCCCCGAACCAGTCGGGGCGTTTTTATGTGCGGCTCAGCAGAAGGAAATTACTTGCCTTCCCAGCGCTTCAGCACGAGGGTGGCGTTGGTGCCACCGAAGCCGAAGCTGTTGCTCATCACGGTGTTGATGGTGGCGTTCTCGCGGGTCTTGGTCAGCACCGGCAGATCGGCCACTTCAGGGTCCAGCTCGTCGATGTTGGCGGAGCCGGCGATGAAGTTGCCTTCCATCATCAGCATGCAGTAGATCGCTTCGTGAACGCCAGCGGCGCCCAGGGAGTGACCGGACAGGCTCTTGGTCGAGCTGATCGCAGGCGCCTTGTCGCCGAACACTTCGCGCACACCTTTCATTTCCGCGACGTCGCCGACCGGAGTCGAAGTGCCGTGGGTGTTCAGGTAGTCGATCGGGGTGTCGACGGTGGACATTGCCATCTGCATGCAGCGGATCGCGCCTTCGCCGCTTGGGGCAACCATGTCGTAGCCGTCGGACGTCGCGCCGTAGCCAACGATTTCGGCGTAGATCTTGGCGCCACGGGCCAGCGCATGTTCCAGCTCTTCAACCACGACCATGCCGCCACCGCCAGCGATGACGAAACCGTCACGGTCGGCGTCGTAGGCGCGGGAGGCTTGTTCCGGGGTGTCGTTACGCTTGCTGGACAGGGCGCCCATTGCGTCGAACAGGAACGACTGGCTCCAGTGCTCTTCTTCACCGCCACCGGCGAAGACGATGTCCTGCTTGCCCATCTGGATCTGTTCCATGGCGGTACCGATGCAGTGAGCACTGGTGGCGCAGGCAGACGCGATGGAGTAGTTCAGGCCCTTGATCTTGAACGGCGTGGCCAGGCATGCGGAAACGGTGCTGCTCATGGTCCGCGTTACACGGTATGGGCCAACGCGTTTCACGCCTTTCTCGCGCAGGATGTCCAGCGCTTCCATCTGGTTCAGGGTCGACGCGCCGCCCGAGCCGGCGATCAGGCCGGTACGCGGGTTGGACACTTGCTCTTCGGTCAGGCCGGAGTCAGCAATGGCGTCTTTCATGGCCAGGTAGGCGTAAGCCGCTGCATGGCCGACGAAACGATAGATCTTGCGATCGATCAGTTCTTCAAGGTTGAGGTCGATGGAGCCGGAAACCTGGCTACGCAGACCCATTTCAGCATATTCCGGGTTGAACCGGATGCCAGGGCGGCTTGCACGCAGGTTAGCGGAGACGGTCTCTTTGTCATTGCCCAGGCACGAAACAATGCCCAGACCAGTGATAACGACGCGGCGCATGCGAATAACCCTTAGAAGTTGTCAGTGGAGGTGAACACGCCGACGCGAAGGCCTTCGGCGGTGTAGATTTCGCGACCGTCGACAGTCACCGAACCGTCGGCGATGGCCAGGTTCAGCTTGCCCTTGAGGACGCGTTTGATATGAATGTTGTAGGTGACTTTCTTGGCGGTCGGCAGGACCTGGCCGAAGAATTTCACTTCGCCCGAACCCAGCGCACGGCCACGGCCCGGCAGGCCTTGCCAGCCCAGGAAGAAGCCGACCAGTTGCCACATGGCGTCCAGACCGAGGCAGCCCGGCATCACCGGATCGCCTTCGAAGTGGCACGCGAAGAACCACAGGTCAGGGTTGATATCCAGCTCGGCGACCAATTCACCTTTGCCGTACTTGCCGCCTTCTTCGCTGATCAGGGTGATGCGATCCACCATCAGCATGTTCGGGGCGGGCAGTTGCGCGTTACCTGGGCCGAACAGCTCACCGCGACTGCAGCGCAGCAGGTCTTCCCGAGTAAAGGCGTTTTGTTTGGTCATGCGAGCTCCTCAATAATCCCATGCGGCAGGTGGGGCAAATCTTCCCGGCCGATCGACGCGTTCATGCCTCGTACCGGCAGCCTACTCATAGACTATTGCGTTGTGGTGAAAGTCACAGCACCAAGGACATGAATGTACACTTGTGCACTGAAATTTTTATTCAAGCCTCTTTTGAGGCTCGTTCGGGTGCCTAAGACTGCCGCACTTTCGCTTTTCACGCCAGTCGCAGATGGTCGAAAAACCGTCACTACTGCACCCAGCGCTGCAGAATCTGTTGTAGGTCATTGCGTTTGAACGGCTTCGCCAGGTAATCGTTCATGCCCGCCGACAGGCAGGTTTCGCGGTCGCCCTGCAGCGCGTTGGCGGTCAGCGCAATGATCGGCACCCCGCCGCGCCCGGGCAGTTGGCGGATCTGCCGGGTTGCCTCATAGCCGTCGATGATCGGTAGCCGGCAGTCCATCAGAATCACTTCGAACTCATTGCCCTCAGCGCTGCGTACCGCCTGCGCGCCATCGGTGGCGACGCTGACGGTGAAGCCAAGGCTGCGCAGCATCGCCTCGATCACGGTCTGGTTGACCGGATTGTCCTCCACCAGCAACACATGGCGCCCCTCGCCATGCCCGTTGCCATTGGCCGCGCGCGGTGCCGCCAGCGGCGGCAATGTCTGCTTATATAAGGCCAGCGGGATTTCCAGGGTGAACACCGAGCCCAGGCCTTCTTCACTTTGCGCGCGCAACGTCCCGCCCATGCGTTCGGCCAGGGTGCGTGCGATCGGCAGGCCGAGGCCGGTGCCGCCATAGCGCCGGGAAATCGAACTGTCAGCCTGCTGGAAGGCGTTGAACATCAACTCCAGACTTTCCGAGGAGATGCCGATGCCGCTGTCACGCACCGAACAGGTGAACCACAGCAGTTCGTGATCCAGCGACTGCCATTGCGCTTCGATACTGACCCGGCCACGCTCGGTGAACTTCAAGGCATTGCCCACCAGGTTAACCAGAATCTGCCGGATCCGCGTCGGGTCACCTTGCACCTGCAAGTCGCGCATGTCCTCGGGGATCCGCAGGTTCAGGGCCAGGCCGCGCTGCACCGCGCTGTGCTGGAACGACTGGGCGCAAGCGCCGATCAGGTCGGCCAGGTTGAATGGAATGTGCTCAAGCTCCAGCTCCGAACGTTCGATCCGCGAGAAGTCGAGGATGTCGTTGATGACTTTCAGCAGATGTTCGGTCGACTCCGAAGCGAGCGCCGCGTACTCGATCTGCTCCTCGGTCATGTCCGTGGTTTCCAGCAACTGCAACATGCCCAGCACACCATTCATGGGCGTACGCAGTTCGTGGCTCATCATCGCCAGGAAATCGGATTTGGCGTTGTTGGCCTTTTCCGCTTCCTCGCGGGTCTGGATCAGTTGCGCCATCGCCTGATGCTGTTCGCGACTGGCCTGTTCCAGTGCCTGGGCGAGGTTGTTGATGTGCTGCGACAGGGCGCCCAGTTCCGTGTCATCGACAATCGGCAGCGGAGTCTTGTAGTCGCCTTGCTGAATCGCCTTGACCGCGTTGCCGATATCGCGGATCGGCGCCGACAGGCTGCCGGCCAGACGCCGCGCCAGCACAAACGTGAAGAGCAGGGCGAACAACGCCAGAATCCCGGCCTTGAACAGAATTTCCTGCTGACGCTGACTGAAGGCATCGTTGGACAGGCCGACGATCACCCGACCCAGATAGTCCTCGCTGGTCACGTTATTGCTGGCTTTGGCGTCGTGGAAAAAATCACTGTTGAGGGCGATCCGTTGCAGGCGCACCGGAGCCTGGAACACCTCGACCTGATGCGGGCGGTTGTGCGCGTCGGCGGCCTGTTCTACGTAGGCCAGGATCCGGTTGGCGCTGTCCTGTACTTCCAGAAAACGCACGTTCGGTGTCGCCAGGGTCGCTTTGAGCAGGCTTTCCAGCACTTCGTTGTTGCCGGAAATCACTCCGTACTCGGTGGCGGGCGCCAGTTGGTTGGCAATCAGTTGCCCGGTGTGATTGAGCTCCTGCCGCAAATCCTGAATCCGCACGAAGGTAAAGAAACTGATCAGCAGCAGCGTAAGCAGCAGGGCCGGGCCGAGGCTGATCAATTGCGTGCGGGTGTTGATGTCCCAGCGGCGACGCAGATTCATGGGTGGCTTTCTCCTTCAGCCAACTGGCGGGCGACAGACGCTTCATCGATTGGCTCGATACCCAGGGAACGAGCGACCTGCGCATTACTTGAGACCTTGAAGCGATCGGGGTAGAGCGCGCGCGGCCATGTTGCCGGGGGACGGTCCAGCAACCCGTCAAGGATCGCCAGCCAGTCGGGCTGATCGCTGTAAGTGCTGGCGAGGCTGCCGGCACGCACGAACGCAACGTTCGGCCCGATCAGTGCCACTTGCCGGGAGTAACTGCTGAGCAACAGGTTTTTTACGGTTTTCGGGTTGTACAGGTCGGGGTCGTCGAGGCCCAGCAGCACCTCGCTGTTTCTCAGCACGCTTTGCAACGGGCGACTGTCCTGGGTGTTGTCCCAGCGCTGGCTGACGATTTGCAGATTCAGCGGCGCTGCGGCCTGATGCAGCTCCTTGAGCAGGAATTCGCTGTGCTGGTCGAACAGCACGCCGACCCGCCGCACCTGCGGCAGAATCCGCCGGATCAGTTGCAGCTGCCGCCCCAGCGGCGGATCGCTCCACAGCAGACTCAAGTGCGGCGGTTGTGCGCCACCCAGGCGTTGCCGCGCTTGCAAACGGCTGATGCGCAACACCAGCGTCGGCGGCCCCTGGGACTCCTGCAGGCGCCAGTCGAGGCTGGGCAGATCGAGCAGAATCATCCGCAAATTGCCCGGCAACTTGCCCGGCGCCGGCAGGCTGGCCAGCGGCTGAAACCGCACGTTGTCAGTGGGGCGCAGCTCGCTCAGGGCCTGGACGAAGGCTTGCACCCCGGGGCTTTCTTCGGCGCCGGTCAACAGGATATCGGCGGCTTGCACCGCCACGCCGTGCAGCCACGCGGTCAAGAACAGACAGGCACCCGCCAGCCAGTGGCCAAGGGTGGGCGTCTTGTTTGCCGTGGCGTAGCGCACCCTAGAACTCCAGCTCGGCGCTGAAATACAGCACCCGGCGCTCGTCGTACTGGTTGTCGACGAAAGTGGTCGGTTCGTTGTCGAGCCGCTGCTGCAGCACGCCGGCCAGTTGCAGTTGGGCTTTGCCCAGCGGGATGCGTTTGGCGATGCGCGTGTCGACCCGCTCGAAACGATAGCCGTTAAGCGCGTTGTCGCCGTAATAGAAGAGGGCGCTGTTCCAGCCATGGCCCCAATCGCGCAGCCAGCCGGCAGAGCCGCTGTTGCGTGAGGTGAATTGCTGATCCAGCGGATTGCTCGCTTCGGCATCGACGTAGGCATAAGTAAAGCGCAGGCGGTCGATCAGGCTCAGGCGCCAGTCGAGCTGGGTTTCAGTGCCGCGAAAGCGCGAGCTGTTGGCGTTGCTGGCGATGTACTGGTTGTTACGCAGCGGCTCGCTGATCATTCCGGTGATTTCGTCGTAGAACAGCTTCACGTCCACGGCCAGCCCCCACTCGGCGAAATAGCCGTTGTAGCCCAACTCGCGCGAACGCATGTGTTCCTGATCGAGATTGCCCGGGCCACGGGTCTTGACGAAGTAGCGCGCCGAAGACTGGCCATAGGCGGACGGCCGCAGGTTGCTCACCTGATAGCTCCAGTTGACGTTGTTCTCGAACATGTCCGGCGAGCGGATCGCCTCCGAGTACACCGCGCGCAGGCCATGGCGTGGGTTGATCAGGTAGTTGACGGCGAACCGGGGCGTCAGCGAACTGCCGATCAGTTGGGTGTTTTCAAACATGGCGCCGCCCTGCAACAGCCAGTGTTCACTGGCACGCCACTCCAATTGGCCGAACGCACGCCAAGTGGTGTCGTCCAGCGTGCCGTTGAAGTAGGTCTCGGAGTCGGCCCGGTCGTAACGATAGTTCATGCCGCTGACCAGCCGCAGCGTGTCGGACAGGCTGAGAGTGTCCTGCAATTCCAGATCGTAGCGCGACTCGCGGGCGCTTTGGTCGATGTCGCCACACAAGGTCTGGCTGGCACCGTTGCGCCATTGATCCAGCACTTGATTGGCCAGAGCCATTTCCTGTGGCGTTCCGGCTTCCGGACCGGGGCCGGTGAAGCGGGTGATGTTGCGCGCCAGGCGTTCGGTGTAGTTCGGGTTGAGCTGCCACAGCTGTGTCAGTTGCGGGCTGAACGACACTTCGGCATCACAGGCGCGCCATACTTGCTGGCGATCCCAGTGCTGCGCCGAGCCTTGTATATAAAGGCTGTGTTGCGGATTGATGTCGAGACTCCAGCGCACCGAGCCGGCGTAATCCTTGGCGACCACGTCGGAATTGTTCCCGGCAGCGGTAATCCCCGAGAACACCGGGCGGTAGGTATAAGGGCGCTGGTTGGTACCGTCCTTGGCATTGACCTGCCAGTCGAGGCTCTGGTTGTCGCTCAGGGTCTGGCTGACGGCGAGGCTGAAGCGGTTCAAACGGCGGCTGTCGCGGTAATCGGCGCCGGTGCGGTCGCTGTCGAAGCCATCGTCTTCCTGGCCGGACAGCGACAGGCGCAAGTCGCCGCCGTTCCAGCCCGTACCCTGGCTGGCATAGAAATCGTTAATGCCGCGCTGGCCGCGGGTGTACTTCAGGCGTGTGCCGTGGCTGTCTGCCGGGTTGCGGGTGATGATGTTGACCACCGCCATCAGCGCGTTGGCGCCGTAGCTGACCGTGTTCGGCCCACGGAAAACCTCGATCCGCTCGATGTCTTCCATGGCCACCGGAATATCACTCCAGTCCACCGTGGCCAGGCCTGCGCGGTACACCGAGCGGCCATCGATCAGCACCTGCATGCGTCGCGCTTCGCTGGCATTGGTCCCGTGATAGTTGACCGCCGCCTGATTGCCGCTGATGTTGCCGACCATCATTCCCGGCACCAGCCGCAGCAACTCACTGATGTCGCGGGCGCCACTGGCGTTGATCAGTTCACTGTCGAGTACGGTCATGCTCCCCGGCACTTCCGCCGGTGTCTGTTTCAGGCGTGTGGCCGTCAGCACCTGCGGCAGCGTTTCGCTGTCGACAAACAGGTCGTCCGCCTGCAACACCGGGCTGAACAGCAGCGCCAGCAACAGGGATGAACGTGAAGGGGGAGAGCCAAAAGACACGACACAGCCTTGATCACAAAGAATTGGCGCGCATGTTAACCGAGGACAGTGACTTTTCCAGTCACGATGCTGGCATTTTCCTAGGTTTTATTGGTCTTCTTCCTACAAGTGCCGGTAATTGACGCAGGGGCTGGCCGCGCTCCGGTCGCCCCGTATAATGCCGGCATCGCCACTGGTATGGATTAACGGATTGCATATGACTGAACAGCGCCCGATTGCGGTCCTGGGAGGCGGAAGTTTTGGTACCGCCGTGGCCAATCTTTTGGCCGAGAACGGCCATCAAGTCCTGCAGTGGATGCGCGACCCCGAGCAGGCCGAGGCCATCCGGGTCAATCGCGAGAATCCGCGTTACCTCAAAGGCATCAAGATCCTGCCGGGGGTGACGGCGGTCACCGACCTGCAGGCCACCCTCGACGCCTGCGAGTTGTGCTTCGTCGCGCTGCCGTCGAGCGCCCTGCGCACGGTGCTGGCTGCTCATGCCGAGCGCCTGAGCGGCAAGATGCTGGTCAGCCTGACCAAGGGTATCGAAGCCCACACCTTCAAACTGATGAGCCAGATCCTCGAAGAGATCGCCCCGCAGGCGCGCATCGGCGTGCTGTCCGGGCCGAACCTGGCGCGGGAGATCGCCGAGCACGCGCTGACCGCCACGGTGGTCGCCAGCGAAGACGAAGAACTCTGCAAAGCGGTACAGGCTGCGTTGCATGGTCGCACCTTCCGCGTTTACGCCAGTGCTGACCGTTTCGGTGTCGAACTGGGCGGCGCGTTGAAAAACGTCTACGCGATCATTGCCGGCATGGCGGTAGCGCTGGAGATGGGCGAGAACACCAAGAGCATGCTGATCACTCGCGCCCTGGCCGAGATGACCCGGTTCGCGGTGAACCAGGGCGCCAATCCGATGACCTTCCTCGGTCTGGCCGGGGTCGGTGACTTGATCGTGACCTGCTCGTCACCCAAGAGCCGCAACTATCAGGTCGGGTTTGCCCTCGGTCAGGGCTTGAGCCTTGATGAAGCCGTGTCGCGCCTGGGCGAAGTCGCTGAGGGGGTCAACACCCTGAAGGTGCTCAAGGCCAAGTCCCAGGAGGTTGGCGTGTACATGCCGCTGGTCGCCGGGCTGCATGCGATCCTGTTTGAAGGACGCACGCTGGAGCAGGTGATCGGTCTACTGATGCGGGCCGAGCCGAAAACCGACGTCGACTTTATTTCCACCAGCGGTTTCAACTGATTCAACAGGAAGCGAGCCATGAACGATCCGAAAACCGAAGCCAAGTACGAATCCATCCTCCTGCGGGTGCTGTGGATGATCGTCTACGTGCTGGTCTGGCAAGTGGCGCAGTTCATCCTCGGCGCGGTGGTGCTGGTGCAACTGATCTATCGTTTGATTTACGGCGCGCCGAGCGCCAGCCTGATGAATTTCGGCGACAGCCTGAGCCAGTTCCTTGCGCAGATCGGCCGCTTCGGCAGCTTTCACAGCGACCAGAAACCCTGGCCGTTCGCCGACTGGCCGACCCCGCGTGCCCCGGAAGGCGAGACGCCGCACGCCGTGCCGCCAGCCCCGCATCCGGCCCGCGATGAGGAACCCAAGCTATGAAACTCTGGGTATTACGTCACGGTGAGGCCGTGCCTTATGGCTCGTGCCCCGACTCTGAACGGGAACTGACCGCGCACGGTCGCCAAGAGGCCTTGAGCAGCGCAGCCCGATTGATCGGTCAGCCGCTGACGGCGATTTACGCCAGCCCTTATCTGCGCGCACAACAGACTGCGCAGATCGTTCGCGAGGCTCTGGGTTTCGAGCCGGAGATCCGCACCGTCGATTGGCTGACGCCGGAAACCGATCCGGACAAGGTCACCGATCAACTGGTGTCGGTGAGCAACGTGCTGCTGGTCAGCCATAACCCGTTGGTGGGCAACCTGCTGAGCTATCTGCAGCATGGCGCCGGGTATCCGCCGGAGAAGGTCAGCACCGCTGGCCTGGCCGAACTGGAAAGTCCTGAGTTGTTGATAGGCTCGATGACCCTCAACAGCCTCAAGCACCCCTAAAAGCAAAAGATCGCAGCCTGCACAGGTCTCTGGTGGAGCTGCCGCAGGCTGCGATCTTTTGATCTTGTTTCTTTTGGTAAAAAATCCAACCAAGCACTTGCTTGGTTGACTACGCTTGCTCCAGACCCAAAAAACAGGAGCGAGTCGCATGTCTGTCGCCTTCCGTTTACCGCTGGACGTATTCTACGAGCGTGAGGCCCGGCACCCGCGCCAGCGTTTTCTGGTGCAGCCCATCGGTGGCGGGCAGGTCGAGACGCTGACCTGGGCCGACGTCGGCCATCAGGCCCGTTGCGCCGCGCACTGGCTGCGCGCACGGGAATTGCCGCAAGGCAGCCACATTGCACTGATCTCGAAAAACTGCGCGCACTGGATCATTGCCGATCTGGCGATCTGGATGGCCGGACACGTCTCGGTGCCGCTGTATCCCAACCTCACGGCAGACTCGGTGAATCAGGTCCTGACACATTCGGAAAGCGTGCTGGCGTTCATCGGCAAGCTCGATGACTGGCCGGGCATGTCGGTCGGTGTGCCGGCGGATCTGCCAACCATCAGTCTGCCGCTGCATCCGTCCGGCGAGTTTGATTTCAGTTGGGATGACCTGCAAGGGAGCTCGCCGATCCAGGACGATCCACGCCCGGCGGCCGAACAACTGGCGACCATCATCTACACCTCCGGCACCACCGGGTTGCCCAAAGGCGTGATGCACAGTTTTGCCAATCTGGGGTTTGCCACGACTCGCGGCACGCAACTGTTCGGGCTCAACGAGCAAGACCGCCTGCTGTCGTACCTGCCGCTGTGCCATGTCGCCGAACGAATGTTCGTTGAACTGGCGGCGATTTATACCGGGCAAACCGTGTTCTTTGCCGAAAGCCTCGACACCTTCATCACCGATCTGCAGCGGGCGCGGCCCACGGCGATGTTCGGGGTGCCGCGCATCTGGACCAAATTCCAGATGGGCGTGTACGGCAAGATCCCGGCCAGGCGCCTGGATTTCCTGCTTGGCCTGCCATTCATTGGCAAGCGGGTCGGGCACAAGGTGTTGGCCGGGTTAGGCCTTGATGCCTTGCGCGTTGCCCTGTCCGGTGCGGCACCGGTGCCGCAGACCCTGCTCAGCTGGTATCGGAAACTCGGCCTCGATGTGCTGGAGGTGTATGGCATGACCGAGAGTTGCGGCTATTCGCACATCTGCCTGCCGGGTCAGTACAAGCAAGGCTGGATCGGCAAGCCGTGCCCGGAGGTCGAGGTGCGGATCGACGAGTCCGGTGAGGTGCAGGTGCGCAGTCAGGCGAACATGCTCGGCTATTTCAAGGAACCGCAGAAAACCGCCGAGACCCTCACCGAGGACGGCTTCCTGCGTACTGGTGACAAGGGCGAACAGGATGCCGAGGGGCGCTTGCGCCTGACCGGCCGACTCAAGGAAATCTTCAAGACCAGCAAGGGCAAATACGTGGCCCCGGCGCCGATTGAAAACCGGCTGGCGGTGCATTCGCGGATCGAACAGGTCTGTGTCGTCGGTGATGGCCTGAGTGCCCCGCTGGGCTTGTGCGTGCTGTCGAACGTCAATCAGGAGGAGGCGCGGGCGAGTCTGCATTCGAGCCTGGAGAAGCTGCTCGAAGAGGTCAACGCCGTGCTCGACAAGCACGAACGCCTGCGCCGGCTGGTGGTGGTCAAGGACAGCTGGGCGGTGGAAAACGGCTTTCTCACGCCGACCTTGAAGATCAAGCGCAACGTCATCGAAGACACCTATGGCGCGCGGTTTGAAGAATGGAGCGCGCGCAGCGAGGCGGTGCTGTGGCAGGATTGAGTGACGATCAAAACAACAAAGGAAGCCTGCGATGACCTTGTGGCGCACCACTCCGAACATCGAGCAGTTGAACGCAATCCAGAAAAACACCATCGGCGAAGTGCTGGATATCCGCTTTGAGTCCTTCGACGAAGCGTCGTTGACGGCGAGCATGGTCATCGATCACCGCACCCATCAGCCTTATGGTCTGCTGCACGGCGGCGCTTCGGTGGTGCTGGCGGAAACCGTCGGTTCCATGGCCAGTTACCTGTGCATCGATGCCAGCAAATTCTATTGCGTGGGGCTGGAGATCAATGCCAACCATCTGCGCGGTTTGCGCAGCGGGCGGGTGACCGCAGTGGCCTCGCCAATTCACATCGGTCGCACCACGCATGTCTGGGACATTCGCCTGACCAGCGATGAAGGCAAGGCCAGTTGCGTCTCGCGTTTGACCATGGCGGTGGTGCCGTTGGGCGAGCAGCCGCCGGTGCGTTGAAGTCCGATGCGCCACTGCCATGACCGGACTGTCATCATTCCTGGCAGTTACGGTCATTGCTCAGCGCCGCGCTCTTGCGGACAATCAGCGGCATGTTTCTGCTCATGGATAAACCTGCATGTCGCAACCGATCTTTTTCGCCCACGCCAACGGGTTTCCCTCGGGCACCTATGGCAAGTTGTTCGCGGCGCTGGCGCCCGAGTACCGGGTTGCGCATCTGGAGCAGCATGCCCATGACCCGCGTTTCCCGGCGGACGACAACTGGTACAACCTGGTCGACGAACTGATCCACCATTTGCAGCAGCAGGATCAACCGGTGTGGGGCGTCGGCCATTCCTTTGGCGGCGTGTTGCACCTGCACGCCGCATTGCGCTGCCCAGAGCTGTATCGCGGCGTGGTCATGCTCGACTCGCCGGTGCTGACCCGCACTGACCAATGGGTGATCCGCGCGGCCAAGCGTTTCGGCTTCATCGACAGGCTGACCCCGGCCGGACGTACGTTGGGGCGGCGCGAAGAGTTCGCCGACCTCGACACGGCGCGCAGCTACTTTGCCGGCAAGACCCTGTTTCGCGGTTTCGATCCGGAATGCTTCGATGCCTACCTGCAACACGGGTTGCAGACGGTCGGCGACAAGTTGCGTTTGCGCTTCGACCCGGCCACCGAAATCAGCATCTATCGCGGCGTGCCGCACACCAGCCCGGGCCGTACGCGCCAATTGCAGGTGCCGCTGGCCGTGGTGCGCGGGCACAAGAGCCGGGTGGTCATGCGTCATCACACGCGGTTCGTCGGGCGCCTGCCCCAAGGGGAAGCCCTGAGCATGCCCGGCGGACACATGTTCCCGCTCGAACGTCCGCAAGACACCGCGCGCCTGCTCAAAGAGCTGTTTACGCGTTGGGAGCGCCGCCAACAGAAGGACTGCGCATGAGCCCGACCTTCGAAGAAGTGCGCCTGAGCCTGCCGCATATCGAACTGGCGGCGCACTTGTTCGGCCCCGAGGACGGTCTGCCGGTGATCGCCCTGCATGGCTGGCTCGACAACGCCAACAGCTTCGCGCGCCTGGCGCCGAGGCTCAAAGGCCTGCGCATCATTGCCCTGGACATGGCCGGGCATGGGCATTCCGGGCATCGCCCGAACGGCGCCGGTTATGCGCTGTGGGACTACGCCCATGATGTGCTGCAGGTCGCCGAGCAATTGGGCTGGAAACGCTTTGGCCTGCTCGGGCATTCGATGGGTGCCATCGTTTCGCTGGTGCTGGCCGGTTCGTTGCCGGAGCGCATCAGCCATCTGGCGCTGATCGATGGGGTGATTCCGCCTACAGACAAAGGCGAAAACGCCGCCGAGCGTATGGGCATGGCCCTGCAGGCGCAGCTGGATCTGCGCGAGAAGCGCAAACCGGTCTACAACACCCTCGATCGTGCCATCGAAGCGCGGATGAAAGGGCTGGTGGCGGTCAGTCGCGAAGCCGCCGAACTGCTGGCGCAACGCGGTTTGATGCCGGTGCCCGGCGGTTATACCTGGCGCACTGATAATCGGCTGACTCTGCCATCGCCGTTGCGCCTGACTCAGGAACAGGCGATGGCGTTCGTCCAGCGCATCGCCTGTCCGGCGCAACTGGTGGTCGCCGCCGACGGCATGCTGGCCAGACATCCGGAGTTGCTGGAGCGTCTACCCTTTAGCCAGGAACAGCTGGCGGGCGGGCATCATTTGCACCTGAACGATGAGTCCGGTGCCGACCTTGTCGCAGACTGTTTCAATCGCTTCTTCGCCATTCCTTGACTTGCACCGGGCAACTGTCGAGGCTGGGCGGGTTGAAATGGGAGACAAACACGATGGATTTCTATACCGCTGCGACCCCGACCCGCCAAGCCATGCCGATCCGATGAGCCTGACTATGCGGTCACTCAGTCTGTTGGCGCTGTGCTGTTTCAGTCCCGTTCTCTTCGCTGCCGATGTGCCAGGCAGCCAGGATCTGCAGATCGTGCCGCGCCTGGCCGATGCGCAGATTGTCGACTATCGCCCTCCGGTGGAGCTCGAGCGGATCTATCCGCTGGGCTCGATTCGCAAGATCAGCGGCCAGTTGCGCTTCGACGGCCAGGTCACCGCGCGCGGCCAGACCACTTCGGTCACCTATGAATTGCCCCCGGAGCACTCCGCCACCGAAGCCTTCACTGCTGCTCGCGAAGCCCTGCAAAAGCAGGACGCCGAGTTGCTGTTCTGGTGCCAGGCCCGCGACTGTGGCGAAAGCAGCCTGTGGGCCAATGAAGTGTTCGGCAATGCCAAGCTGTACGGTGCCGACGAGCAACAGGCCTATCTGCTGTTGCGTCTGGCCGCACCGAAGGACAACACCCTGGTAGCGCTCTACAGCATCACCCGTGGCAATCGCAAAGCCTACCTGCATGTCGAACAGTTCGAAGCGGGCGCGCCGTTGGGCGAGTTGCTTCCGACGTCGGCGACGCTGTTGCGACAGCTCAAAAGCACCGGCGAACTGGACTTTCCCAAGCTGACCGGGGACCCGGATGACACCTGGCTACGACTGATTTCCCGCGGCTTGAACCTCGACACCACCCAGCGCGTGACGATTTCCGGGCCGAAGGCCGAGGCCTGGCGTCAGGCATTGATCGGTCAGGTCGTGCGCGCGGCGCGGATGGAGGCGGGGAGCGCCGATGGCGCTGGCCTGCGCGTTGATCTGTTGCGATAAGCTGCATCGTACGTGCACGCGGGGCGTGTTCGCCTACGCTTTGACCGACTGACTTCTTCGAGACTTTACATGCTCAATAATGATCGGCTGTTGGTGCAGATTCTCCTGCTGGTGCTGTTTGGTGCCAGCCTGTGGGTGATGGCGCCGTTCTGGTCGGCGCTGTTCTGGGGGGCGGTGCTGGCGTTCGCCAGTTGGCCGCTGATGCGTCTGTTGACCCGTTGGCTCAATGGCCGCGAATCACTTGCTGCGGCTATTTTGACCCTTGGCTGGATGCTGCTGGTGGCGGCGCCACTGGTGTGGCTGGGGTTCAATCTGGCCGATCACGTGCGCGATGCCACGGCGTTCATCAAGGATGTACAGGTCGACGGCCTGCCGGAAGCACCGGCCTGGCTCGGCAGCGTGCCGCTGGTCGGCGAGCGGCTGGTCGGGGTCTGGAACAGCATCGATCAGCAGGGCGCCGCGCTGATGGTGTCGATCAAGCCGTATCTGGGGCAGGTCGGCAACTGGTTGCTGGCGCGCAGTGCGCAGATCGGCGGCGGGATCCTCGAGCTGACCCTGAGCATTGTCTTCGTGTTCTTTTTCTATCGCGACGGGCCGCGACTGGCGGCGTTTGTGCACGGTCTGCTGGAGCGGCTGATTGGCGAGCGTGCCGGGTATTACATCGAGCTGGTGGCCGGCACTGTGCAGCGGGTGGTCAACGGGGTGATCGGTACGGCGGCGGCGCAGGCGATTCTGGCGTTGATCGGGTTCCTGATTGCCGGCGTTCCGGGGGCGCTGGTGTTGGGGATCGTGACGTTCCTGTTGAGCCTGATTCCGATGGGGCCGCCGTTGGTGTGGATTCCGGCGACGGCCTGGCTGGCGTGGAAGGGCGAGTACGGGATGGCGGTGTTTCTCGGGATCTGGGGCACGTTCATCATCAGTGGCGTGGATAACGTGTTGAAGCCTTATCTGATCAGCCGGGGCGGGAATCTGCCGTTGGTGATTGTGCTGCTTGGGGTATTTGGCGGGTTGATTGCGTTTGGGTTTATCGGGCTGTTTATCGGGCCTACGTTGTTGGCGGTGGCTTATAGTTTGTTGACGGATTGGAGCAAGAGTCAGGCTCGGGTTTAGATTTGGCTGGGGTGGTTTGACTTGGCGGCCTTTGGGCCGACCATGCTCCTGGGGTTTTGGGTGTTTATCCGTTGCTTCGGGTGTTGCGGCTGGCGGTTTCGCCCTTACGGCGAGTCACTTTTGCAGACGCCCAAAAGTAACCAAAACGCTGGGCCCCGGC
>Ga0209426_1000201_pt1 | contig 84684 bp, 73 predicted proteins | sample Deesub1362B_J571_FD_187697 | JGI IMG/M metagenome (GOLD analysis project Ga0209426, IMG submission 187697) | Deep oceanic, basalt-hosted subsurface ecosystem from Juan de Fuca Ridge flank, Pacific Ocean, CORK Borehole 1362B_J2.571 (SPAdes)... ... | reverse complement strand
CAACGATGAGTATTTACAACAATGTAATAGCAGGTTATATCCTCACAGGAGTAAAATTAAAAAAAGAAGAAAAGGACAGAATAGTGGAAGAATCTTTAAAAAAGGCGTTTTTATGGGATGAAGTAAAGGATGTGTTGCATAGAAAAGGGACATTTCTTTCAGGAGGGCAGCAACAGAGATTATGTATAGCAAGAGCACTTGCAATGGAGCCCGAAGTTATTTTGCTTGATGAACCTACATCAGCACTTGACCCCAAGGCAACAAGGATGATAGAAGAACTCTTAATTGAGTTAAAGAAAGATGTTACGATAATTCTTGTAACCCATAATCAATCACAGGCAGGAAGGATATCAGATTACACTGCATTCTTATATATGGGTGAATTGCTTGAATACGGGGAAACAGAAAAGATATTCACAGTTCCCGAACATGCAAAAACCCAGGAATATTTAAGTGGTAAATTTGGATGAATTGCGTTTATTGTGTTTATTGGGTTAATTGCGTCTATTGAGTTTATAATTTTTGCAGTAGCCTTTTTATGCAACATTAAATATACAAAAAGGAGGAGAAAATGTTTGAAAAAGAATTGATAAATTTAAAAAAAGAGATAATAAATTATGCACTGCATGTGGAAAAAATGATAGAAAAAAGTTTAAAAGGTCTTCTTGAAAAAAAGGATAACTTTCTTAAAGAAGTTATTGAAAAAGATGAAGATTTTGCCAATGAGATGGAGATAAAGATTGATGAAATGAGTATCTCAGCGATAGCAAAATATGAACCAAAGGCAAAGGATTTAAGGGCTGCCCTTATGATATTGAAAATAAATAATGACCTTGAGAGAATGGCAGACCATGCTGTGAATATTGCTGAGAGTGCTTTATTTTTGATAGAAAGACCTCAAGTTAAACCCTATATTGATTTGCCAAGAATGGCTGAAGAAACTGTAAAAATGCTTAAAGATAGTATTAATTCCTTTATAGATGAGAACCCTGAACTTGCAAAAAGTGTATGTGAAAGGGATGACATCGTTGATAGTTTAAGAGACCAGATTACAAGAGAATTAATAACCTATATGATTTCGGACCCTTCAACCATTGAAAGGGCACTTCATCTTATAAAAATCGCACAAAACCTTGAGAGAATTGCAGATCTTGCAACAAATATATGCGAGGATGTGATTTTTATAGTGAAAGGTAAAATAATAAAACATCATAAGGGAGAAGCGTAGAAATTCTGGATATAAAATAATGTTTTCCTGTTTGAAAAAAAATTTAAATAATCGTATATTAAATTAATGGAATCTGGCTAAAATTTGAATGATATTAAGACAATATGGGTTCAAATCCCTATTTTATTTAAGGAGTAAAATATGAAAAAGCTTCTGTATGTAATACCAATGGCAGGTCTTATATTCTGGTCCTGTCAGGTACCCCCTCAAGTTAAAGAACTTCCGAATAAAATAAGAGACCTTGAAACAAGGGTTGAGGAACTGGAAAATAGAGTAGAAGAACTGGAGATGAAAGTAGAGGAATTGTCTCAAGGTGGTGAAGAAAAGGTAGAAATGGAAAAGAAAACAGAAACAGGCACACAGAAAAAAACAACAAAGAAAAAATTACCACCTGTGAGAAAGAAATAAAAGGAGGAAAATTATGAAAAAAATTATTGCAATAGCAAGTGTAATAGTGCTTTTTGTATATCTTACAAACTGTGGTGGTGAAGAAGAGGTAGCAACTCCCAATGCAAGGGTAGTTTCCATATTAAATAACGGCGGTGGATTAAGATTTGAATGGGACTCTGTTGATGGTGCTGATGGATACAGGGTATATGTTGATGGAGCACTGCAGTATGAAGGAACAAATACATATTTTGAATGGACAACACCTGCTCAGAAAATAGAAGTTGTTGCCTATGCTGGAGATAAAGAATCAACACCCAAGACCTTTAACTTTGCTGCAACAACAGGAACTTCAGAAATATATGAAAGAAGTGGAACAGGAAACAGTGCCTTTGGATGGGATGCAAATGGATATGGTTCCTCCTATTCTGTTCTTGATACAGCAAACTTCAGTAATTTCGACTTTTATGTTGATGATTTTACAGGTGGTTCTGTAGACCCTGCAAATATTCATCTGGTATCTCCTGATTATAACTTCTTTGGAAACCCCTTTAACTCACAGAGCACAGGTTTTTATGAAAAAACCACAAGTGATCCCTCAGACATTGCTCCTACAAGTGGAAACTATGAAACACCCTATTCTTCCTTTGTGTTAAAAGAAAACGCAAGTTATTTCCTCTGGATAGATAGCAATGCAAATGACCAGATTGATGAGCAGGACAACTTTGCAAGAATTGACATTGTCTCAATAGGAACGGACGGAAAGATTACATTTAACTGGGTCTATCAACCTTATTCTGGTTTGAGGTGGCTTAAGTAAAATAATACTCTATTAAAAAGGGGAGGCGAATTTCAGTAACTCGGGTCAATTTTTAAGTATCGCCTCCCCTTTTTATTTTTTAAATTATCTCAAGCGATTTTTTATTTCCTTAATATCATCATAAATAGTTCCTATTGCTATAAGCACAATTCCCTGAATGATAGCAGTTACTCCTGTACCTATACCGATAATCGTAAATACAGCTATTATCCCTATTATTAAAGAAAAAATACCTACAAGTTTTAAGAAAAATCCCATTTTAACATCTTATTTTTGAGTAGGATTTGAACCTTTTTAATTTAAAATATATTATAAAATTCTCTGTTATCAATTGAAAAATCTAATTGTTTTGGCTTATCTTTAATTTATGAAAAAAATAATTTATTTATTCATTTTTTTGATGTTTATTTTCTCATGTATAAAAGCACCTCATGAGGTGGGATGGTATCTCACAATAAGGGTTCCTGGAAAACTTAAAAAAACTACAGTTCAGGAAGAAGTTTCAAAAAGTGACAAATATAAGGTTATTGCTGATTCTGTTTTTAATGTTCAGAGAAGATTTTACCCAAATCTTCAAAACTATCAGGGGTATAGAGTTATAGTCACAGATACTTTGAGAAGATTCATTCCTAAAATTATAGATACAACAAGAAGTGATTTCGGTTCTTTACTTTTTCTCATATATGCTGGAGCAAGATATAAAGGAAATGTTGTTAGTTCACCGTGTTCATTGAAGACAAAAATAGTATCTTTTGCATGGGATGACAATGTTGATTCCTTCTATGTTTTCAGAATTGACAGTGTAAAAACCGAGGTAACGGGAACATTTGAAATCTTACACAGATTACCCTTTGACAACTTTCCTGCGGGTCCACATCTTTTTGTTATAACTCCTCAGATTATTTCAGGAACCGCTGATTTTGATACAGTTGAAACATTTAAAGAAGCTCTTTTTGGTGCAAGAATACTTGGAGATAACATTGTAACATTTACAGATACCATTAAAAACACAAGTCAGGATGTAAGGGATGCAGCAGACCAGAACCGAATTCAAAGAGTCTTTCTTCATCTTAATGTAAAACATTCCTTGCCTGTTAGACTAACTCTATGGTTGAAAATCTTTGGTTCAAGTACTGATACCTTCACACCTATAAATGCTCTTGTTTTTGAACCTGCACCAAAAAATGCAGAAGGAGTTTCCACTGACAGTACATCCTTTTCATGGGAAATCGATATAACAAAAAATATGCTTGACCTTGCTAAAGACAGCATAATATATTACACCGCACAGGCAGTTGCAGACAGTCAGGGAAATGCATATATAAAACCTGATGATTTTATTAAATTAAAAGGTTACATAGGAGTAACTGTTTATACACTGGAGAGAAAATGATTACGTTACTTTTAATTTTATATCCTTTGTATTTTACAGGTGGAGAGAATTTAACCCCAAATTATCCTTTTGCAAGCCAGAATATTTACTTCAATCCTGCTCTTATAGGGTCTGATTTCAATCCATCATATACACTTTCCCTTTTTGGAACAAATATAGCACTCACAAATAATGCAGTATCGATTGCCCTCTATAATGACATAATGTCTGCTGTGGGAGATTCTATAAACAGAAATTTAAAAAATAAGTTCCTGAATTATTCAGGAAGTGCCTGGAAGTTAAACCATCTTTCATATCTTTCTCCCCTCTCTATTTCTTTTGGAAAGTTTGCTTTTGGGTTGAGGTTGATACAGGGCACATTTTTAATGTTGCCTGAACCCTGGTTAAGATTAATTCTTTATGGAAATGAACTTGATAAAGAATATCATGCCACAAAGGACAATACAGGTCTTCAGGTTCTCAATCTATTTGAAATCAGAACAGGATTTGGAAACGGAAATTATATAACACCTGATGAAAAGGTAAAATTGCTTTATGGTATGAATCTTTCTTTTTATGTAGCAGGTCCATATGTTGATTTAAATGATGTAGATGTATATCTTAACTCTTCAAGTGATGCAATAATGGGTAATGATAGAGTCAGTTTGAGACTGGATACCACATTTGGTCATTTTGGATATTCACTGGATTTCGGAATAGGTATAGAATATAACAAATTATTTAACTTTGCACTCGGTTTTAAGAATGTAATATCCGGTATAAACTTTTCAAATGGTGTTACATATACCCATCAGGGTGACCTTGATTCTTTATATATTGGTAGAGATATAGATTATGATACCCTTTACAATGATGTTGTTGATACAATTCCAGGAGCGTTTAATGTTAAATTACCTTTTGTTCTGACATTTTCTTCCTATTATAAGCACCCTGAGGATAAATATAAAGTTTTCTTTTTATGGGAACAGGGATTTAAGAATACTGCATTTTCAACAAAGACCCCGAGAGTATCCATTGGAGGGGAGTATTTTGTTCATCCGAGAATACCTTTAAGAGCAGGCTTGACCTTTGGAGGTTATGAAGGATTTGCTTTTTCTCTGGGTTTTGGAGTAATAAGCAGGGGATTTTCCTCTATAAATTTTGGTATATCACAGCATAGAGGACTCTTTTCCGGTGTCAGGGGACTTTCCCTCTCTTTTCTGATAGAGTTTCATTCACCGTTCCTTGGTAAATACAAATTCAAGATTATTGATTCTCTTACCAACAAACCCATTGCAAATGCCAAACTCTATATAATTGATACAAAAGGAAAAACTGTATTTGAGGGACTGAGTGATAATTATGGAGAGGTGAGCGGGAAATTGAGAGGTGGTAAGTATAAGTTTGAGGTTGAAGCTAAAAACTATTATTCAAAGAAAGGACCTTTTGAAATTGAAGCAGGGGAAGAAAAGGAAATAAAGGTGTTATTAAAGACAAAATTCGGGCTCCTTACCTTGCATGTTAAAGATAAAGAGACAGAAGAACCTGTTGCAGATGCAAAGATTACAGTTGAGTATAAAGACAAGAAGACACAGGTAAAAACTGACAATACAGGAACTGTTAGATTTAAACTTGAAAAAGGAGATTATATTTTCAGAGTTGAACATCCTGATTATGCTGTCAAAACTGAAAGAATCATTGTTGAAGCAGGTGTAACAAAAGAAGTTGAAATTCTTTTAACTTCAAAATGGGGAATTGTTAAGGGTAAAGTTTATAATGCAAAGACCGAAGAACCCCTTATGGCTGAAATTTCAATATATCCTGAGAATAAAGACAGTCTGCTTCAAAAGATTACCACACCTGCGGATGGAAGCTATGAGGTTAAGTTAATGGAGGGGATTTATCTCTTCAAGGTAAAGGTTGAAAAATATATACCTCAAGCAGCTTATGTCCAGGTCAGAGGTGGAGAAAAAATAATAAAAGATTTTCCTATGCTTAAAGAAAAGATGGTATTTACCTTCAGGAACATCTATTTTGATTTTAATAAGGCGACAATAAGACCCGAATCCTATCCTATCCTTGATTCAATTGCAATGATGTTGAAGGATAATCCAACGGTTATTGTTGAAATTGGAGGACATACTGATGAAAGAGGTTCAAGAAGTTATAATAGGAGATTGAGTCAGGCAAGAGCTGATGCTGTTAGAATGTATCTTATTGAAAGACATGGTATTGATCCTTCAAGACTTCTTGCTGTTGGATACGGAGAGGACAGACCTGTTATAAGACATGCAAAGACTGAAGCAGAACATCAGATGAACAGAAGGGTTGAATTCAAGATTCTGGGTGAGAAGAAATAAAAAATAAAAGTTAGATTTTATTAAACTCCGGCAAGAATTTTTTCAGGATTGAAATAAGAGTTTAATTCAAATCCTTTTTGAAATTCGGATTTTTTAATCCTTGATTTTAAATCCTCAAAAATATACACATAATTTCTTAATAAAAATTTTACTATATCATATCTTTCTATTTTCTTACAGTATCGTATTATTTGAGTTATTATGAAAAGATGAACGACAGGGACAGGATATTTGAAAATCTTTTCAAGAAGGTTTTTTATATCTTCACTCAATTTCTTGCTTCTCTGAATCTCGGTTATTGATCTTATATAAATTTTCTGAAAGAAAGGAAAATTGGGGTTATCAGCAATGTCAGAATTTGTAACCTTCTTTAAGAATTCTTCATCATCATTGAGTATAAGGGAAAAGAATATATAAGGGTCTCTGAGAAAGTTGAAATTGATATCAGAATTTGAGATATGTTTACCTTTATAAATATTTTTGAAATTTTTAAAATAGAATATATAAGGGAGATTTTCAAACTTCTGTGAAAAGGAAAGTCCTGTTTTAACAGCTGAAGTAAAGACATTCTCATTCGAAAAAATAAACCCTATAAAAGCCTTAACTTTTTCAGCTTCTATTAAATTTTCAAAATTCATTTCCATAAAAGAACTTCTTTCAGCTTCAAGAGTTGAATTTAATGCATCTTCAAGATTACCTGTCCAGAAAAGAAGGTCTGAAAGACGCAGCTTAAAAACTGATAGAGTAATACCTCTTTTTCTCAAATCATTATTTGCTCTTCTCATAAATATAAGGGCATCAAAGAATGCTCCCTCTTTTTTATAAAGCTCTGCCCATGCAGTATTCACCCTTGCTGATATTATTTCATCTTTAATTTTTATATCTCTCAGGAATTTCTTTGCTGACTCCACATTACCTCTTTCAATATATGACTTTGCAAGATATAAATTTATTTCATTCCATTTTTCATTCTCTTCTTCTGCAAGAAGCAGTGCTTTATGGAAATTATGAATTGACCTTTCAAAATCTTTTGATAAAAAGGAATAAATACCTTTTAAATAGAAATAGTCTCCCATCTGAAGTGGTTTAACCTTATAGTTTTTCAGAACCTCCTCATCTATTTTTTCAAAAATAAAATTAGGTATAAAACCTGTCCCTTCCCTGAGAAGTTTTTTCAAACTTCTTAATCCATATTCCCAGGCAAGTTCGTATCTTTTTGCTCTTAATGCATTGATAAATACAAAATAAGGATTATTCTCTGCCCAGGAAGTTCCTGCCACAGCATCAACAACCTCGTTATGAATTCTTTCCTTTATTCTATCAGGTAGTGATTCATAAATAACCTCTCTTACAAGAGGATTAACAAAAATCACCTTATTATTCTCAATTCTTACAATATCATTTAATATAAGTGAGGACAGATTACCTTCAATTTTAATTGAGTAATACTTTGAAAGAGGTGACTCCAGATCAAGTTCGGTTATTGCACTCAGAATTTCAAGAATATCTCTCTCTTCAGAAGTAAGATTCTGTATAGGAGAGAGGACAAAACTTATAAATGATAAGGGTAACTCTGGTTTTTCTCTTATATCTGTTTTCTTTATTCTCAGACTCTTAATATACTGGGAAATAAAAAGAGGAATTCCCCCTGTTTTATTATGAACTTCATATACAATTTCACCTTCAACCCTGCCAAAGAACTTTTCTATCAGTTCCTTGGTTTCCTCAAATTCAAAAGGTCTTAAATTAACTCTGAATACATCTTTAGTATCAAAATGTGTAGGAGAAACTCTTCCTGTAAATATAAAAAGCGTTTTTTCAATTTTAGATTTAATAAAATTTATAAATTCAATGGTAAAATCATCACATCTATCTATATCATCAAAGAATATTACAAGACCATTCTTCTTTCTGGATATTATTCTTAAAAGGTCAAAAAGCAAGTATTTTAATCTTTCTTTGGATGGTCTATCATCCACACCCAAGTTAAGTGAACTCATCATCCTCAAAAAGGTTTCAAGATATTTTTTAATAAATCTGTATTCCCTTTTATTCAGAGAATTTTCCGCAAATTCCTTAAAAGGATGCAGGGGTTCATGTATGTATATTTCACTTCCTTTTAAGGTAATAACAAAACTGTTATTCTTCAATCTGTTTATAATGTTTTCTCCAAGAAATGTTTTTCCGATTCCTGCTTCACCTGTTATAAAGATTCTTCTTGTATTTCCTTCTGTCCAGTCTTTGATTATGTTATTGATTCTCTCTTCTACATCTTCTCTTGGAACATAAGGAACAACAAAACGTTCCTCATCTATTTCTTTTTTCTCTGAAATCAGAACATAAACATCCATTTTTTCAAATCTTCCTTTTAACTTAATTTTACCAATATATTCAAATTCATAAAACCTGCTTGCTGATTCAAATATATCTGCACATACATATTTCCTTCCATTAAAAAGCGTGGAGAGTCGAGCAGAGGTGTTAACACAATCACCAAGAGCCGTAACAGACATAGAGTTTCCTGTTTCAACTTCTCCAAAAAAAGACCATCCAGAACATATTCCTATTCCATATTCACATGTATCTTTAAAAACCCTGTTGAGTAATTCTTCAACTTTAAAGGAAAAGTCAAGTACTTTATAAATTAAATCCCTCTCAAACTCACTGTGTCCAAAAATAACAAGTGCACCTTCAAAATGGTTAAATTTTTCAAGAAAACCATCATATTCATTGCATAATTTATCGAATTCTTTTACAAAGAAATTAAATTTTGAGAAAATTGTTGGTGTTAATTTAACTTTCCACTTAAAACTCAAAAAGAAAGAGATTACATATTTTTTTCTCAGAGATGCCCTGAAAATAGGGTCTTCTTTACCGAATAGCTTAGTTTCTTTTAATCTGAGTCCACAATAAGTGCAGAAATTATTGGTCTCTTTAACATATGCTTTACACCTTCGGCACTGAATTCTTTTTTCAGTTTCTATCACTTTCACTTTCTTCCAGCCTCTTTATTCCAATAGATGCTGCCAGTTTTACTGATGAATCAGGGTCATTGAGCAGGTCCTGTATGTATTTCCTGATTCTATCGGTCTTGTATCTTGAAATTATTCTTACAATCTCGGTTCTCAACTGTGAAGGATATTTTGGTTTTTTGAGAAATGTTTTTTCAAAGAGTATTTTTTCTATAACAGGGTATGCTTTTTCAGGTAAGAATTTCAGAATAAAATTAAGAGCAGGTAAGAAAAGATCCGTAAATTCATTATTATTCAGCTTCTCATCGATAAACTGCATTACAGCATTAATACTCTTCTCTGTGCCTATTTTTAAAAGAGTCCTGATACATTCATTCTTAACATCCTTGCTCGGATATTCAGCATAAACCTCAATCAAAGCTTCTTCAGCTGAAGGGTCTCCTATTTTTCCAAGCGACCTTGCTGCTTCCAGACGCACAATATCCTGAGCTGTTTTTAAAAGTTTTATTAAAAGAGGAACACCTTCAGGGTCTTTACTTTCTCCAAGAATAAAGGCAATATCTCTTTGTGTTTTCCAGTTTTTCTCAAAAAGTCCATCATAAAATTCTCTTCTGTATTCAGAAGGAAAAGCCGCAAGAATTTTTGCGATTCTCCTTCTTATACCCATATTTTCCACTTCAGGAAAAATTTCCTTGAGTGCATTAAAACCTTCTCTCCCCGAAGTTAATAGTGCCTCCTTAACATCCTCTTCCGTATCCTCATCCCATAGGGCTGTTAATAACATCCTTAATGCAAATTCAGTTCCCACCTTACCCAGTGCTCTTATAGCCATTTTTTTCTTGGTTTCTGAATCAAGTAAATCTCTGAATGTTCTCTGAATCTCCTCAACAATAAGCTTATGTCCCTTTGCTTTTGCCTCCCCAATAATTTTCTCAAGTCCCTCAATATATGAAAATATAACAGCAGGATGTTCTTCATCAGAGATTTTTGATTTTATAAGGTCAAGGATGTTTTCAAGGGGTCCAAACTTATCAGCTTTTATAAATGAAATTGCAAGAGCTGAAATTGCATTTACTGCCGAACTCCTTTCATTTTCATCTCCCTTTTCAATTTTTTCCACAAGAGGTCTCAACACATTTTCTATTTCTGAGGCTCCTATACCTTCTTCCAGCTCCTTTTCCATAAATTTAAGTTTTTTCTCTCCTGTTATAACAAGGTGCTTTTCCCTTGTAACCCTTTCAAGTATCTCAAGCTCTTTATCCTGAACTCCTATTTCAGATTTACCATGAAATTTCCTTTTTACCAGAATATCCTTAATTGTATCAGGCACAGCAGCCTCTCCTTCTTCAAGCCCTCCAAACAGAGATACAAGTTCTTCATCAGACATCTCTTCCAGAACATTTCTTATCGAAGCTGCTATTTCTTTAAATTTTTCAGATTCTTCTATAAATCTCTGTTTTAATTTAGGTGATAAAATTTTCAATATCTGAGATACAACAAGAGAAAGACCTGAAAAACCTTCTTCTCCATATTTCTCAAGAAGATAATATGAAACAATTTTAAGTGCTGCAACAACATCTTTTATTTTTTTAGATTCAAAATCCTCCCTGATATCTATACCCACCAGATTTAAAAATATATCCCTTATCTCTTTTTCTTTTTCTTCATCCCTCAGTTCATCAAATTTTTTTATAATTTTATCGATTCTTTCTTCAATCTCAGAAGTAGCTCCGGCTATTTCTCCTGAACCTGTACCAGTTTCTATTCCTGTTCCCATGCCTTCTCCACCACCAGTTCCAGTACCAGAAGATACAACCTGCTGTCCTGGTTGTCTCTGAATTTCTGTATCAGTGCCAGTGACTGTTCCTCCAGGAATTCCTGTCTTTTCAGCTGTCTCCACACTTGATGAGCTACCACCACCTCCTCCTGCACCTGTTCCAGAAACCAGTCCTGTTCCACCTGCTCCTCCTCCCAGAAGAAAAGAAGGAATTTTTTTTAAAAGTTTACTTCTCTTATCTTCAGGAATAAAAACAAGAATTTCTCCTCTTTTTTCACGAGGAATTTCGGAAAGCAAAACCATAAAATCACTCTCATCCATGGTTTCCATTATCTCTCTTATTTTCTGTTTTAACTCTTCATCATTTAAAAACTCATAGAAAGTTTTTTCTCCTCCTTCTCTGAGAAGACCTGCAAAAACCCTTGACAATTGCAATGGATTGAGTGTGTCTGCATTTTTAACAAGATTTTTCGTTTTTTCAACAAGATTATCACCCGGGACATGTTGAACCACCTCCATGGGGTCATCAGCTTTTTCAATTTCTCTGAGAATTGAATCAAGGTCAAATTTTATTTCCTTCTCTCCACCTGCAGAACTCAGAGAGAATTTCACCTCATTAAATCTTATCCTCTCTATACCTTTCTGCAACAGAAATTCTGTAGGATCTTCCACATCCTTAAATTTTCTTGGAGGATTTGAAAGAACTTCAAACAGTCCTTTTACATCTTCCTTTGAAACATCTCTGTCAATTGAAATACTCTCGATATTTATTCTGAAGAAATGCTTGGCAAGAGCCTGCACAGCCGGAACCCTACTTGTATCAATTCTTTTGTCTTCAAACAGAACAAGATTCTCAAAAAAATAAAGAGAAAGGGTTCTGTATTTCTGAGGAAATTTTAAAAGTATATCAATAACCTGTTCGGCTATTCTATCGTATGTGGGATGTCCTGGGGGATACATCTTGGATACATTAAAACCTATTCCTAGTTGTTTCAATAGGTCTATTACCAATTTCTCAAGCTGCTCCATACAATTCTTCCTTTTTTAGCAGAAATAATGTAAACCCATTTTCTATCCTTTTTTCAAGCAAATTTGAAGGGAAAATTTTTTCCACATCACCAAGTAGAATAATTTCCTCTTCCTTTGTTAGAGTTTTAAGCTCATTTAATTCATTTATAAAATCTGAAGCAAGAATCAGATATGCTTTGATTCCTGTGCGTATAGGATATATTGTCGTTTTTCCATATCCACCAAACATCCTCATTTTAAATTTTATTTTCAATGCCTCTGATTTAAAAAATTCATCAATATCTTTTATGAAATTTAAAAATTCTTTATAATCAAAACTCTTAACAAGCCCCCATATTATTTCAATTTCATCTCCTATATACTGGTTTACATACCCCCCATTTTTTTCTGAAATGTTTCTTAGATTGGAGAATAGAAGAGAAAGATTTGTTTTTAAATCAAAAATTTCCACCTTCTGGGTTATACCTGTAAATCCAATTATATCCATTCTAAAAACAAAAAGTTCCTTTTCTGAAAAATCTCTTCTTATATAAAAACCACAATTCTGACAGAAGTTCCCCTTTTTATCTATTTCATAACCGCATCTTATACAAACTTCATAAGGCATTATTATAAAATTTTAAAGTTTTCAAATTAATTTGTCAATCCTTCTTTAAAAAAGGTTCAAAAACAAAATACAGAGTCACAATTATAAAAAATAAAATATAAAGTGTTTTCATCTTTAATTCCTCTGCTTGGTTATTATAACTATTAAGCCACCTATAAAAAGAAGAATAGTTCCAAACCACACAAGCTGAATTAAAGGATTGTAAAAAAGTTGAATATACACCGTTCCATCCTTTTCCCAGCCCTGAATTACTCCATAGATATCACCATGCCATAAAGGAAAAACATCCATTTCAGCAGAAGGCTGTTCCCAGTTATGGTAGAAACGAAGGGAAGGCACCAATTTTCCTACAATTTTACCTCCATTTTTAATAATAAATTCTCCAGTTACTGCATCATAATTCTGTGCAAAATCCTGGGTTAAGCCTTCATACTCAATTTCATATCCTTCAAAATTAACAATATCTCCTCTTTTTAAGGTAAATTCTTTCTCCACTTTAAACCCATATGATGATACAATACCGATTGCAGTCAAAATTATTCCAAAATGAATTAAGAAAGAGCCCGTCTTCTTTAAAAGTAAATTCTTGCTCCCAGTTTCTTTATATTTTTTAAGATGTCTAATATAAAGATAAATGTTTGAAACAAAAGCAAAAGCAGCAGCTCCATAACTTAAAAAAGCGCCGGGATGCTTTGATATTATTATAAAAACTACAAGAGATGTAATAACAAAAGCCAAGATTGATAGAATCAATGCTATTTTTGATGTATTTCTATAGGTAAAAGGATAAATTCCCATTAATATAAGAACTATTATGAAAAAAGGCCCTGTAGCCTTCACAAAAAATTCGGGCCCAACAGTTATTTTCTGCCCTGTTATAACACCGGTTATAATAGGATAAAAAGTCCCGATTAAGGTTGCAACTGTTATTGCAATAAGAGAAAACAGAAGAAAAAGGATTAATCCCTCAAGTCCAAATAAACTGAATTTTTCACCCTTTTCTTTTAAGTTCTTTCTGAATTTAATCAATGAAAAAATAAGGAAAATAAAGGTTAATAAAACAAGTGATCCGAAATAAGGTCCAAGTCTACTTTCTGCAAAAGCATGTACTGAAGAAAGAGCACCACTTCTTGTGATATAAGTTCCTGTAACAACAAGAATGAATGTTATAACTATAAGAGCAAGATTCCACATTTTAAGAGTCTTTTTTGTTTCCTGAATCAGGAGAGTATGCACAAAGGCTGTTGCTGTGAGCCAGGGTAAAAATGATGCATTTTCAACAGGATCCCATGCCCAGTAACCACCCCATCCGAGTTCCACATAAGCCCATCTTCCTCCAAACACAATTCCTATTGAAAGAAAAAGCCAGGAGATCAGAGTCCATCTTCTTATTTCTTCTGTCCATCCCTTTCTTTCACCTTTTATAAGTATAGCTGCAGCGTATCCAAAGGGAATTGTAAAACCCACATAACCGAGATACAAAGTAACAGGATGAATTAACATCCAGTAATTCTGTAATAAAGGATTTAATCCTTTTCCATCAGGGGGTGTAAAGGGCAGGGTTTTAAAAGGATTTGTGAGAAAAAATGTTACAAAAAGAAAAAACAGAGCAACAAGAGAAATCACAAAATAAGATATGACTCGATGGATATTTTCGGTCTTTGCATTAAATATGTAGATTATAAAATAAACAGACAGAATAAGAACCCAGAAGAGCATCGAACCTTCCATACCAGCCCAGAAGGCAGCAATTTTATAAAGAAGAGGAAGAGTCATAGATGTATAACTTGCTACATATTCAACTCTGAAATTCTGTGTAATAAGTAGATAAAGTAAAGAGAGAGAAGATATGATAACAAAAAGAGAACCAACTGTTACAGCTCTTTTACCTGATTCAAAAAACTTTACATCCTTTCTTCTTATACCAATAAAAAATAAAACTGAAGAAAGAAGAAAGGCTAAAAGACCAGCAAAAAGAGATGAATATCCAAGGTCAATCATCGTTTATTTTAAGGTAAATTTAAAATTAAATTCAATTTAAAAATTTTCAGCTATATAGTTCTCAGCCATCATGGCAGCAATTGCTCCATCAGAAGCAGCTGTTACAGCCTGTCTCAATGCTGTTGACCTTACATCACCAACAGCATAAATTCCAGGAACTTCTGTTTCCATTTTTTCATTAGTAATAACAGCGTTTCTATCATCAAGTTTTGCGATTCCTTTGAGAATCTCTGAATTCGGAATAAGACCAACAAAAACAAAAACAGCAGAGCAGGGCAGTTCTTTTATTTCTCCTGTTTTCACATTTTTTAGAACCACACCTTCAACTTTATGTTCTCCCTTAATTTCAGTTACAACAGTATCAAGAATGAATTCAATCTTGGGATTATTCTTAGCTCTCTCTACGTAAATTTTCTGCGCTCTGAACTGGTCTCTTCTATGGACTATATATACTTTCTTCGCAAATCTTGTTAAATAAATTGCCTCTGTAACCGCAGAATCACCTCCACCAACAACTACAATGTCTTTTTCCTTGAAAAATGGACCATCACAAACAGCACAATTTGATACACCCCTTCCCATAAGTTCGGATTCTCCTTTTACACCAAGTTTTTTGTGATGGGCGCCTGTAGCAACAATAACAGCTTTTGCTTTCCATTCTCCTGAACCGGTTGTAACTTTTTTAAAACCACCATCAAGGACTTCAATCTTTTTTGCCTCTTCTCTCACAATTTTTGCTCCAAAATTTTCAGCATGTTTTTTCATAAGATTTATAAGTTCACCTGCTTTAATTCCATCCGGAAACCCAGGATAATCTTCTATCCAGTCTGTAAGAGAAAGCTGACCTCCTATTGTCTCTTTCTCAAGAATTACAGTTTTTAAACCAGCTCTTCCAGCATACATTCCGGCAGTCAGACCTGCAGGTCCAGCACCTATTATTAAAACATCAACATCTCTATCCTTAATTTCATCAAAAACTTCTCCCATTTTTATTTCAATCATTTTAAATCCTCCTTTTTATTTGAAAGGGGTATCTTGTGTAAACATCTTCGGTTTCAATAAAACCATTTCTTTTAAATTTATAAATATAGTAACTTCTTATACCCACCATAACAGCATTGTCTCCACATAACTCTTTCTCAGGAAAAATTACGTTCTCAAAGTTTTCATAAAACAGTTCTCTTAATCTATCATTTGCAGCGACTCCCCCTACAACTGAAATTTTAAGATTTTTGATATTCAAAATTGAAATCGCCTCTTTTATTTTCATTAAAATATGCTGAAAAACAATCTCCTGAAAAGATGCTGCTATATGAGGTTTTAATTCCTCAATTTCATTATTGTTCAATTTTTCAATATATCTTAAAAGAGCGGTCTTTAATCCACTGAAACTGAATGTAAAAGGTGGAGTCTGAGGTAGAGGAAATTTAATGAAATTTCTATCTCCTTTTTCAGCAAGTTGTGCCATCTTGGCAGCGCCGGGATATCTGAATCCGAGAAGCCTTGCTGCTTTATCAAGACATTCTCCTCCTGCATCATCAAGTGTCCCTCCAAGGTATCTTATTTCATCGTAATTTTCAATCAAAAAAATCTCGGTATGCCCGCCTGATACAAGGAGAGATAAGAGAGGAAATTCTGGTTCCTTTTCTTTAAAAACAGAAAAAAGATGGGCTTCCAGATGGTCAATACCCAGAAAAGGAACAGAAAGGGATTCTGCAATTGATTTTCCGAAAACATACCCTACAAGCAGGGAACCAACAAGACCAGGTCCCTGAGTAGCAGAAATAAGATTTATATCCTTTAAATTAACATCTGCTGTCTCAAGTGCTAATTTAAGTGAGGGAACAATTATTTCCATATGAGTTCTTGAAGAAAATTCAGGCATTATCCCTCCGAATTCAATTCCTGAAATATGAGAGGAGAGGATATGGGATTTTATCTTTTTATTCTCCAGAATTGCCACAGAAGTTTCATCACACGAGGTTTCAAAAGATAAAATCAACATTCTTATATATAAACTTTTAATTTTAAAAATTCAATCTATTGAAATATTCGTATTATCTCATATATAATTAATTAAATGCATGGAAATAAACTTTTTAAATCTTCAGAATTTTAGAAAATTTAGAGAGTCAAAGTTCAATTTCAAAAAGGGAATAAATATTATTACAGGTCCAAATGGCTCAGGGAAAACCTCTGTTCTTGAAGCAATTTCAATGCTTTTTTATCCAAGAAATATTAAAAGTGCAGGAAATGAAGAGATAATAAAAAAAGGGGAAACTTTTTCCATAGTTCATTCTTTGGGAACTTCCAGAAACGGAAGATTTAATTTAAAACTTAAAATATACCTGAATGAAAAGGAACTATTTTTATTTGATAAAAAAGTCCCTTCCTACACATATATTTTCCAGAGATTTCCTGTAATTTTCTTTTACTCAAAAAAAGACCACATATTCTGGGATAAATCAGAGCTTTTAAGAGAAATAAATTATATTTTTTCTGTAATAGATACAGAATATTTCAAAATTTTACTTTCTTACAATAGAATTTTAAAACAAAGGAATAAATTTCTTAAAAATACACATAATAAAACTGACCCTTTTAAGAAAATCCTTCAGGATAATGGAAAAATCCTGCAGAGAAAGCGTATAATATATATTAAAGAAATCGAGGAAATCATGAAAAGGTATATAAATATTAAAATTCATTATTCGCCTTCCCAGCTGGATGCAGAACCCGAAAAAGAGAGAGAAAGAGGCAGAACTTTATTCGGTATTTCAAGAGATAAAATTCATTTTGAGAAAGATGGATATGACCTTAAGACTCAGTGTTCAGAAGGAGAGAAAAGGCTGTTTTTATTTTATTTTTATATTGCTTTTGCAGAAATGATGAAAAAAAGAGGCAAGTATCCTCTTATTCTGTTTGATGACCCCTTTTCAATCCTTGATTATACACTTGTGAAAGATTTCTTGAAAAAATGGGATGGTCAGATTATTATAACATCTCTCAGAAGTATTAATTTAAATCCCGCAAATGTAATAGAACTTTAAAATGGAAAATATAGGAGAAATAATTTACAATCTTCTCAAAAAAAAGGGACTTGAAAGAAGAGTATATGAATACAGAGTTTGTAAGGCATGGAAGGATATTGTGGGAGAGGGTATAGCAAGAAGAGTAAAGGCGGTTTATTGTAGAGATGGTATACTTTATCTTTATTCAACCGATTCACTTATGAGGTCAGAAATTTACAACCTAAGAAAAGAGATTATTAAAAAAATAAATAATTTCTTTAATAGAAAAATAGTGAAAGATTTAAAATTTACTTTTAAAAGGGAGATATAAAATGTCTGAAAGATACGATGCCTCTAAAATACAAATCCTACCCGGTCTTGAGGGCGTAAGAAGACGCCCTGCAATGTATATTGGAGACGTAGGAAAAAGAGGGCTTCATCATCTTATATTTGAACTTCTTGATAATTCTGTTGATGAAGCTCTTGCAGGATATGCAAGCAGGGTTGAGATAACTCTTCATGCAGATGGTTCATGCACTGTAAGGGATAATGGTAGAGGAATACCTGTGGACCCCCATCCTGTTGAGAAAAAACCAGCAGTGGAAATCGTTTTTACATATTTACATGCAGGTGGTAAATTTGACCAGAAAGTTTACCAGATCTCAGGAGGACTTCATGGAGTAGGAGCATCAGTTGTATGTGCATTATCGGAGTTTCTTGAAGTAAAGGTAAGAAGGGATGGGAAAATATATTATCAAAAATTTTCACGGGGTAAGAAATTAATTGACCTTAAAGTCATAGGCAATACAAAAGAAACAGGAACAGAAGTTAGATTTAAACCGGATAAAAAGATTTTTAAAAAGACAGAATTTGAATATGAAATTGTTGAAAAGAGATTAAAAGAGCTTGCATTTCTTGTAAGAGGTCTCAGATTAAAAATTTTTGATGAAAGAACAGGAAAAGAGAATGAATTCTTTGCAGAAGGTGGCTTAAAAGATTTTGTAAGATTTCTTGATGAGACAAGACGTCCCATACATGAACCTTTCTGGATGGAAGGGAAAAAAGAGGATGTTGAAGTTGAAATTGCACTTGAATACAATTCCGATTATCAGTATGAAAACATTTTAAGTTATGTTAATACTATCAATACTCATGAAGGCGGGACTCATGTAACAGGTTTCAAAACAGCTCTCACAAGAGTGATTGTGGATTATATCAAAAAAATGAAGCTTTTAAAACCAAACGACCCTGAAATAATAGGCGAAGATACAAGAGAGGGATTAACCGCCTGTATTCATGTAAAATTGCCCTCTCCACAGTTTGAAGGTCAGACAAAAACAAAACTCGGTAATTCCCATGTAAAGGGAATTGTTGAATCACTTTTTTATGATAAATTTTACAAATTTCTGGAAGAAAATCCGAACGTAGCGGAAGAAATAGCAAAAATGGTTATAGCCACTGCAAAAGCAAGGGTAGCAGCAAAAAAAGCAAGAGAAATAACAAAGAGAAAATCACTTCTTGAGTCTGACACACTTCCAGGAAAACTTGCTGATTGTGCCACAAAAGACCCTTCAAGAGCAGAACTCTTTGTTGTGGAAGGAGAAAGTGCAGGAGGTTCTGCAAAACAGGCAAGGGTAAGGGAATTTCAGGCAATCTTGCCTCTAAGAGGAAAAATTTTGAATGTGGAAAAAGCATCAATTGATAAGATTTTAAAGAATGATGAAATCAGAACAATATTTCAGGCAATAGGTGCGGGTTTTGGTGAAGAAGATTTTAAACCAGAAAAAATAAGGTATCACAAAATTATAATAATGACGGATGCTGATGTGGATGGAAGCCATATAAGAACACTTCTTTTAACTCTTTTTTATCGGTATATGAGACCTTTGATTGATATGGGATTCTTATATATTGCCCAGCCCCCTCTTTACAGAATACAGAAGGGTAAAAAGGTGTATTATGCATATTCAGATGAAGAAAAAGAAGAAATTTTGAAGGAACTCGGAGGAGAGGATGGGGTAAACATTCAAAGATACAAGGGTCTTGGAGAGATGAATCCTGAGCAATTATGGGAAACAACAATGGACCCTGAAAGAAGAATTTTAAAAAGGGTTACCCTTGAAGATGCTGCTGAAGCTGATAGATTATTCTCTATTCTTATGGGTGAAAAAACTGAACCAAGAAGAGAATTTATAATGCAGAATGCAAAAAAGGTCCAAAATCTGGATGTGTAAGTAAGAAAACATTAGCCTCTGCTGTTTATTTTTATATTGATAAAGAAATTTAATTGTGAATTTAAAATATATTCTTTCAATTTTTTTAAACTTTTATTCTATAATTAAAAATTATTTAAAATGAAATTTAATAAAATTACATTTATATTTTTTCTCTTATTACTTTTTTCTTTAGCAAATTTTAACTTTGGTATATTCACAGGTGGAGATAATGCAGTTTATTTAATCCTTGCCAAATCACTTGCAAAATTTGGAGAGTATAGGGACTTATACCTGCCAGGGAGTCCCCTTCATACAAAATATCCTCCTTTTTATCCTCTGATTCTTAGCATTTTCTATTTCTTTTTTGGAGAAAATTACATAATTCCAAAATTTTTGAATGTAATTTTTTACATTTCTTCTATTTATTTTTTTTATAAAATATTAAAAGAAGAATTTAAAGGGGATGAGTATTTAAATAAATTTTTGCCCATTTTTATTCTTCTTTTAGGAATGAATCCTGTCCTGTTAGATTACTCTCATTGGATTTTAAGTGAAATTCCTTTTCTTTTCTTCACCCTGGTTTCTTTATATTTGTTTTATCTTTATCAGAAAAAAGAGGATAAAAAATTTTTAATTCTCTCACTTTTTTTTGGAGTATTTTCATATTTGACAAAAATCATAGGTCTCGCATTATTGTTGGGTTATTCTCTATATTTTTTAACAAATAAGAAATATAAACTCTTCCTTATCTGTTCTTTATTTCTTCTTATTCCTTTCTTATTGTGGAATTCGTGGGTATTAAGTAAAGGAGAAAATATTTATTTAAAACAATTATTTCTTAAAAATCCTTATTCTCCTGAAGAAGGAAAAATAAACTTTTTTGAGTTTTTAACAAGATTTTTTAAAAACTTGCTTAATTATAGTACTTGGATTATGGGTTCCTTGTTTTTCGATCTAAAATTTAAGAATTTAAGTACGTGGTCAGGTTTATCCTCTTTCTTTCTCATAACCGTTGGTTTAATTAGAGGTAAGTGTCTAAAGAAGAGAGTCATTTTATTTTATTTTGTTTTTTATTTAATTCCGATATTAAGCTGGCCAGAAGTATGGGCTGATAAGAGATTTTTAATCCCGTTATTCCCCTTCATGTTTTTTTATTTTTTTCAAGGAATTATACATCTTTTAAGTTTTTTGAGAAATATGAAAATAAAAAATAGTTTACTTTATGTTTTTTTATTTTTCGTAGGTTTTTTCTATTTAACATTCTTGCCCTTCAAAATACAACTGGTTTGGTATAAAAATCTTGAATACCTAAAAGGGGATATTCTTGCTCCTTATAAATATCCTTTCAAATATTATTTTAAAATAGCTATATGGGCTAAGAATAATATAGAAGAAAATTCATTATTTCTTACAAGAAAACCTGCTTTATTTTACCTTTTCTCAGAACGTAAATGTATAAAGTACCCCTATACAAAAAATGCAGAAAAATTGGAGAAATTTATAAAAAAGTATGAAATTGATTATATAGTTTTTGCACCTCTTTCCAATCAGGATACTGAATTCTTATTACCTTTTATAGAACAAAATAAAAATGAATTTAAATTAATATATAAACCTTATCCTGATGTATATTTATTAAAAGTTATAAAACATGAATTATAATTTTAAAGTCGTGATTTATTATTTTTTAATTAAAACTCTTTAAAATTTTTGAAAAAAGAGTAATATTAAGCATATTATAAAAAATGAGTAACAATACCAGAAAAACTCTCAGAAATAAATACTTGATTTTTATTTTACTCTCCACCTGCCTGTTCGGGGTTATTAGATATCAAATGATTGTTCAAAATACAAATGGAATATTCTTCTATCCTACGGATGATAGTTATATAGTACTTCGTTATGCTGAAAAAATTATAAAAGGACATCCCTTTAAATTAAATGAAACAGACAAAATCACACCAATGGACCCCTCACCTATTATGGAATTCCTATATGCCTCCGGAACTTTATTTGGTATTGATACACCTGAAGGTCTTTCTTCATATGCATTCTGGATTAATATTCTTCTCTTGGCTTTCACACTTATTTTCATTTTTTTGATTGCAACACATATGGGGATGTCCTTAAATATGGCACTTCTTTTATCTATATTTTCTCTACTTTCGAATCCTTTTAGATACAACTTTATGCTTCTTATGGGATACTCTATGCTTGCATTCTCTTTTTATGCTTTTTTTTGTCTATGGCTTAAAGGTAAGACTCTTTTTATATTACCTCTACTGTTAATGGTGATATCCAGACCTGATGCTCCTCTCCTTTTAATACCTTTTATTATTTATTCTATATTAGAAAAAGAAAAAAAGAAAAAAATTATTTTATTAATAACAGGATTCTTTTTAGGATTTATCCCTCATATTTTGAGATTCATTTTAACGGGTAGCCCAAATCCCAGTGGCTTTCTACATCAGTTTATACTTCAACAGAGAGGATGGGCTTCTTTCTTTTATATATCCCGATATCTCATTGATTATCTTAAGGGAGTATTTATTGGATTTTATCCATCAACAACTGAGAGTCTCTCTTTTTCTGAATACTTTTCTTCCCAGTTTCCAATTTTTTTCCTGATTTTTATTGTACTTTCCTTTCTCAACAAAGATGTGCAGAAAAACCTTAAAGTGTATTTATTATTACTCAGTGTGTTTCTGATTCAACTTCTTATTTCCAGTTTAACAATATTCCTTGGTGTTCATCTTTTTAGACATACAGCTTGGTTTTTACCTATCTTCTTTATGATGGGATTTTGGGGTGTTAATTGGTTTGATACTTTATTCCATAAGAATATTAAAAAATTTATATTTGGATTTTATCTAATAATAATGACAATTTTATTTGTGGATTTGCTCATTTATATTTCAGCTGTTTCAATTTCTTCAACTCTTCCACATTATGAAGCTGCCAAATGGACAAATGAAAATATAAAGGACAAAAACTTTGCTGGAATCCTTGACTCAAGGTTTGACTTCTTTACCGATGATAATACATACAGATACTATTCTTTTGGTCCTGGGGAGAACTGGAGAATTGTTCATTCCAAAAGGAAATATATGAGTAATGCTTATCCCTGGGAGGTGTTTTATTATGAACTAATTAAAAATCCAGAAGCCAAATGGTATATGGGATGGTCCATAGAAGATGGTTTAGTTGAATCAGCTGAGTTTATGAAAAGTGTGATTGATACAATAGTATATGAAAAAACTTACCTTTTTAATAACTTTTATAAAATTGGTCTAATAAATAAAGAAGTCTTTCTTGAAGCCCGAAAGCCTTTTTTAAAAAAAGAGAACTGGATTGTCCTCGATGAAATAAACCCAGGAGACCCCATTTCTGAGAGAAATCATAACTTTTATTATAAATTAAGATTCCCTTATGGGAAAGCTATTTCAGGATTAGTTTTTTCCAATTTAAAAAAAGAAAGAAAAATAATCGAGGGAGGTTATCTTTGTGAATATGAACGTTTTAACTTTATTTTACGCCGAGGAAACAGAAATGACTCTCTTTTTCTTGTAGTTAGACTGTCTCCTAAAATTCCGTATCGTATCCATTATCCTGGTTTTTCTCAAACCTTAGATTTTGTATTAAAAAATCAAAAACTTAAGATTTTTATAAATGACTCACTTATTGGAAATATAAATGCAATAAATTTAAAAGAAATTTCAGATTTCAAAATATATATTCCTTCAGAAATTATCAGGAATGGAAAAAATAAATGCGAAATAGTAGGAACTCATATTATACTTCATTTATTTATAATAAAAAAAGGGGAGGGTATATAACCCCTCCCCTTTGATTCATGAGATAATTTTTAACTTACTGACCAGCTGTTAATGTGTCAGGCAGGTTACCTTTTGAACCTACCATTGTAATTGCATAAGAAGTAGGAAGTGTTGCATCACCAATTCCAGTATAAAATACACATCCAAGAGTAGCATTGTCATGATATGCTGGAGATGAGAATGCATTGGTTCCTGCTCTTACAGGATTATGGAAGTTTGTCTGAAGAAGACAAGGGGTGGAAGGCTTGGTATCAGCAGCTGTCCCGGCAACAGATTTATCACCGTCTCCCTGTGTACCAGTAGGAAGGGTAGGCAACCCTGCTGAATTTCTAACTGTATTAACTTGGACACTCAAATCTGCAGGATAATATCCCTCTGTCAATGTAGCAAAATTTTCAACCGTAACCTGCATTGTATGAGCATTACTTCTCACTGCTGCATCTTTTGCTCTTGAAACCATACCTATGAAATTAGGTATGGCTATTGCAGCCAGAATACCTATGATCACCACAACGATTAACAGTTCTATCAGGGTAAAACCCTTTTTCCTCATATTTTACCTCCCTTTAAATTTTCGGGATTTGAACCCCAACCAACAAAATTTTTCTACTATATTTTAAAGCAAAAAACATTCCAGCTTCACCTACTTAGGCGATTAAAAGCTTTTAACATTACAAAGAGTTGCATTATGCAATAAATTTCGCAATTTGCGATTATTTTTTGGGTGTTTCAGAATATACACTATCTCCCCTTATATAATAATATCCGCCATAAGGATGCTGCGGGATTTCTTTTAAATATCCTTTTTTTATCAGTTCTTCCAGAGTCCGTGGATAATATTTTTCCTTCTTAATAAAATTTCTAACAATTTTAGTCAAATCCCTTTCGTGAATTTTCACAATTGTTTTCTTTATATAATCTTCAGCAATTTTCTTCTCAAAATCACTTTTTGCATTTTCATACATGTATTTCCAGAGCCTTAAAGCTGTTTCCAGGTCTTTTAATTTACGATAATATATAAAAGCATAGAATCTGAAACACATATCAGGTGCACCGGGTTCCAATGTTGCAAGTTTGAAGAATTGAGCTGCTTTTTTGTAATCTTTAAAAAAAACATAATTTAAAAATCCCATCCAGAAAGGGTATTGCCATTTATAAGGGTCATTATACATTGCCTTCATTAAAAGCTTCTCCGCATGGTACCTGTCCTTAGCATCGTGAGCAAGAAGTACTGAGCCAAAAGTATAAGCATAAAGAAATTTCTCGTCAAGGTCTGTTAGAACATCAAGAATCGGATAAAGATAAGGATATTTTCTATCTGTTTGTAAATGATATCCATAATACTGAATAAATTGAAGCCATAGAAAATCAGCAAGAGAATTTCTGTGATCGAGAGCAATATTCCTGAGAATTTTTCCTCTGGGAAGATATAAAATTTCCGTAGCTTTCTCTTTAACGGCCCTTACTTTTTCAAGTCTGTAGGATAAATTTACTAAAATCAAAAAAAACAGCAGAATATAAATGAACCTCTTCATTTAAATTCTTTTTTCTCAAAAATCAGCGAAGAGGTATAGAGCAATAGAATTATAAAAATTAAACCATAAGAAGTTGAAAATATGAAATATTCTCTCCCAGGAATCTCCCCATAAACAACTTTATTTTTTATATTAAAATGCTCAAGATTAGGAAGAAAATAGTAAAGAAAATATGAAAAAATTTTTAAAAATACTGATTTTGAAACCTCTGCAAAAAGTTTTAAAGATTCTATAAGATGACCTATTACATAAAAGGCAAATCCCATAAAAGCAGAGAAAAGTGTTCCTGTAAATGTGGAGAAAAAGAGAAGTATACCTATTATAATACCTATTTCAAAAATATAAGGATAAAGAGCTATAAACATACTTAAATCAAACTTTCTGTCAGTAAAAAATATCAGAATTTGATGAAAAATTTCCATACCAAGTATGTTTATTACCACAATCATAAAAAGCCCCAGAAATTTACCTATTATTATCTCTCTTCTTTCCACAGGTGTTGTGATAACAAGGTAAATTGTTCTTTTATCCATTTCCTTATGGAGTAGAGCAGAGCCGGTTATTATTACAAGAAGTGTGTTAAAAAACGTTATCGCAGAAAGTCCGAAATCCCTTATTATTTTGGACTGTTCACCAACAGAAAGAGGATAGAGGAAGAAAGAGATGAAGAGCATTGCAAAACCGAAAAGAACAATTATAAAGAATATTTTCTGTCTTGTAAGTTCTTTAAAGGTATTTTTGGCTATTGCAAAAATTCTTCTCATTTTTCCTTTATAATTTCAACAAACCATTCTTCAAGTGTATAAACCTCAGGAGTTATTCTTATAATTTTTAAATTATTGTTTTTTTCTAAAAGTTTTTTAATACTTTCTTCAACTTTTTCTTCAGGTACATTTATTAAAACCTCATTTCCTATTTTTTCATAGTGAAATCCATTGAGGGTGTTTAAATCCACATTTTTTACAATTATTTCATAATTTTTAACCTTCTCCCTCAAAATTTCAGCAAGTGGTCCTGTTTTTATTATTTTGCCATTGAAAATAACACCCACCCTGTCACAGACCTGTTCTGCATCAGGCAGGATATGGGAGGAGAAAAACACTGTTTTACCCTTTTTTTTCTGTTCAAAAATTAAATCTTTTATTTCCTTTCTTCCAATCGGGTCAAGACCTGTTAGGGGTTCGTCAAGAATAAGAAGTTCAGGGTCTCTTATCAGGGTATTTGCAATCCCGATTCTCTGGAGCATACCCCTTGAATATGTTCTTATCTTTTTGTTTCCAGCTTCTTTAAGTCCAACGACTTCAAGTAATTCGGGTATTAATTTCTTTAACTTGCTCTTTTCTATTCCATAAAGTTCTCCGGTAAACTCAAGAAATTCGTAACCTGTAAGATGGTCATAAAAATAGGGTTGTTCTGGTAAGAATCCAATTCTTTTTCTTGCTTCCTTATTACCGGGTTCAAAACCAAAAACTCTTACCTCTCCTGAATCATAATTTAAAAGACCGGTTAAAATTTTTATCGTTGTGGTCTTTCCTGCTCCGTTAGGTCCGAGAAATCCAAAAATTTCTCCTTTTTTAATTTCAAAAGAAATGGAATGTAAAATTTCTTTCTTTTTTAATCCTGTTTTAAAAAATTTAGCAAGATTCTTTACTTCTATAATATTTTTACCATCCATATTAAAAAATTTTATCAGGGAAGAATTAAAGCAAGGGGACCTCGGGCTCCATAGGCTGAAATCTTGTAATTCCGTGCAGGTTCTCCTTCTGCAGCAATAGTTCCATCTTCTTTATAAGCTGTATAGTAAACACAGCCACTGGGAGGTACAGCTGGAGGACCAGCAGATAGATTATCGATAGCTTTATTTCCTGATATAAAAGGATTTTTAAACGCACGATGTGGAACAAGAAGAGCAGAGGAGGGAAAAGGAGGCTGTCTTACACCTCCTGCTATTGATTTTTCTCCCTCTTCGGTTCCATCAAGTAAGGGATTTACATCTTTCACTTTCGTGTCAATTCCACCCGGATATTGCCCACCTGACATTACATTAAATTCCTCAACTACAACATTCAGAGTATGCATATTAGCCTTTAAAGATGCTTCTCTCGCATTATTAACCAGCCGTATGTAATTCACAATTCCAATTGAAGCTAAAATCCCAATTATTACAACTACTATCATCAATTCAACTAATGTAAATCCTTTTTTCATTATAAAATTTTACTTTCTGAAATCACAATTTTCAATCAGGAACATTTGCAGTGATTTTTATTGAGTAGTAGGGGAAAGGAGCATAATCCTCAGGATAAAAATAATTTCCACCTGCAGGTTGAGAATATGAAAAATGTATCATCAGGTATGAATAAAAATCTCCGGTAATAGAAATTCTCCACAGATAATTTTTATTAAATGAATGAAAAGAACCCCTCAAATAAATAAAATAATTTTTTAATTCATTTTTCAAAATAAACAATTTAAAACCTGTGTTTAAGTTATCAAATTTTAAATTTTCCCCTGTTATCAAACGATATTTCACAAACAGCATTAATCTTTTGAAAAATTCAACTGAATCAGAAGAAAAAATATCAAAGAGATTTCCGGAATAAAGAGAAAGAAACTTTGTGAAAGGGTCAATAGTTATAAGATTTCTTGCTTTAAAATACCTGATGTTTAAATTAAGACCTGAAAATTTATTTTTATAATCCAAACTTAAACCAATTCCCTTTTCTCTCACAGGTTTTTCATAGCCCAGACTATCTCTAAGGGAATCAAAAGGCAAAGGAAATAAAAGTTTTTCCATAAAAAAGTAAATTTTCAAAAATTTAAAATTAAATCCTGAATTTATTGAATACCTTTCACCATCTTCAGATTCATTTCCAGTGTGAATTTCAGAAAAAAAATAGGGTAACCGGAAATTAATTTCAAAATCTTTCAGAATCCTTCTGTGAGAAAGCAAAAAATTATATTGGATGTATGAAAATTTATAAAAGAAGTTTTTAAAAAGATTCTGAAAAGAAACACCAAATTTCTCTTTAACATATTTTCCGGATTCCTTGGAATATAAAAACATAAAAGGTAGAAATTTTAAGGAAATTGAAAAATTCCTGATAAAAATCTTTTCTGAATCAGGATTTGAATCAAATTGAGAAAATGAAAGTGCAACAGGGATTTTTTTTGATTTGAATCTCAGAAAATAATTATGCTGGGAAAAATCAAAGGCAGTTTTGTTTCTCCAGAGGGAGAAATAAAAAAGGGAATTAATTTCACCTTTAAAAAGCGGTAAAAAACTTGAAACAGTGTTTTGCTCGGTGTTTAAAATGCTTCTATAAAGTAAGAATCTTGACATTACCTTTTGTGAATCAGGTTCTGTGAATCTTATATTCAGGTTTTTATAAAAATAATTCGGAGAAAAATCATTTGTTGAATCATAGTAAATATAAGGTATTAAAAGAGGATTAAAAAGGTGTAGAGGGGCACCTGAAAAAGCAGCGGGTTCAAGGGATGAAAGATAAAAAGAAAAAACAAGTAATAGCATGGTCAATTTGTTGATTTTAAAAAGGTTATCAAAAAATATTTAAAAGTCTTCTTCATTTCCTCCCCTAAGTTAACATAAGATACATTATCTATACTTGCTGTTATTTCTTCTTCAAAACCACTGCATCCTCTCCATCTATTTCCTTTACTCTCACATCTACAATCTCATCCCTTGAAGTTGGAATTTTTCTTCCAACATAATCAGGATGAATTGGTAATTCCCTGTGTCCTCTATCAGCTACTACAAGAAATTCAATCTTTTTTGGTCTTCCGTAATCCATAATAACATCTATTGCACATCTTACAGTTCTTCCTGTATAAATCACATCATCAATAAGAATTATGCTTTTATCCTCAACCTGAAAAGGAATATTTGTTTCCTTAACCTCTGGTTGTTCATACAATTTCATTAAGTCATCCCTGTAAAAGGTTATGTCCACAGTTCCCATTGGAATTTCTTTGTTCAATTTTTTCTCCAATAGTTCTTTTATCCTTCTGGCTATATTCACACCACGTGTATGAATACCAACTAAAGCAATATTTCCTTCAGGATGCCTCTCAAGTATCTCGGATACCAGTCTCTCGATAATTCTTGAAAATTCCTGCGAATCAACAAGTTTCTTCTCATTCATTTTTTTCCTCCTTTATTTCAATTCCGAGTTCCTCCAGCTGTCCCTTATATACAGGAGAGGGACATCCTTCAAGCAGTCCCACCCCCTGTGCTGTCTTTGGAAAAGCAATAACATCTCTAATACTCTTCTCTCCTGCAAGTATCATTATAATTCTATCAAATCCGAGAGCAATTCCTCCATGCGGAGGTGCTCCATAAGAAAGAGCTTTTAGCAGAAATCCAAACCTCTCCTCTATTTCATTTTCATTATACCCGAGAAACTTAAAGATTTCCCTCTGAAGTTCCGGATCACTTATTCTTATACTTCCAGAACCTATTTCAAATCCGTTTAAAACAAGGTCATAAGCCCTTGATTTTGCCTTTAATGGGTTCTCCTTCCAGTTATTATCCCTGGGAGAGGTAAAAGGATGATGGGAAGGCACAATATTTCCTTCTTCATCCTTTTCAAAAAGCGGGAAATCCGTAATCCACAGGAATCTAAATTCTTCTTTTCTATCTATTTTCATTACCTCTTCAATTACTTCTTCCCTAAGAATTGAACACCATGTAAAAATATTATCTTCATTACCAGCTATTATAAATCTTGTTCCCTCTTTAGGTAAATTTTCTGCTTTTAAGAATTTCTTAAAAGGACCCCTTAACTCATTTCCTTCTTTCACGACCCATCCCAATCCAGGAAGTCCCTCTTTCTTAAGCTCTTTCTCTATATTTTCTATAATTTTTCTTGAAAATTTATAAGGAAAGAATATACTTTTAACAAATTTATACTTTTTGAATATTTCCAATTCTCCCACAACATCTTTATAATCCTCAAATTTATAATCATATCTTAAATCAGGTTTATCCGAGGCATAATTTTCCATTGCTTCATCATAAGTCATTCTTGCAAAAGGAGTTTTTAAATCTATATCAAAAACTTCTTTAAAAACATTTTTGAAAATTTCTTCAACACAGTCAAATACATCATTTTCACTTACAAAGCTCATTTCAATATCAAGTTGAGTGAATTCTGGTTGTCTGTCTTTTCTGAAATCCTCGTCTCTGAAGCATCTTGCAAACTGAAAATATCTATCAAATTGAGAAACCATTAAGACCTGTTTATACATCTGGGGTGACTGAGTTAACGCATAAAACTTACCTTTATGAAGTCTTGAAGGAACAAGAAAATCCCTTGCACCTTCAGGGGTACTTTTGGAAAGATAGGGTGTTTCAATCTCCAAAAACCCCTTCTCTATCAGAGTTTTTGTCATTATAAACTTTATCTGGCTTCTTAATTTAAAGGTTTGCTTTCTTTTTTTGCTTCTTAAATCCAGAAATCTGAAGCTTAATTTTGTCTCCTCAAATATATCCTTCTCTTCATCCGGCAAAAAAGGCAATGGCTGAGATTTTGAAAAAATTTCAATTTTTTCTGCAAGAATCTCTATCTCTCCTGTTTTCATGGCGGGATTTTTATCTTTCTCAGGTCTTTCTCTTACCATACCTTCTACACTTAAAGTAGAATAAAGAGGCAGATTTTTTATTCTGCTCTGTATTTCTTCGTTTTCTACAACTATCTGAACTTCTCCTTCCCTGTCTTCCAGAACAAAGAAAGAAATTTTACCCATTTCCCTTTTTCTTTTAAGCCATCCACAGAGTTTAACTCTTTTTCCCAGATAATCTTTATTTATGTTCCCACAAGATTCAGTCCTCATATTTGTTTTCATTGCTCTTTCCTCCATATTAAATAAATGTCTTCTTTAAATCTTTTAATTTCTTTTATTTCAAATTTACCCCAGAATTTTTTTAATTTTAATTCAGTTAAAGGTGAGATTCCATCTCCTGCTATTTTACCTGAATATGAAGTATGAATCTCATCAAATAATCTCTCTCTCATAAAAGAAGACAGAATTTCTTTTCCTCCTTCCACAAGTAAGCTTGTTATTTCCATCTCATATAATTTTTTTAAAAAATTTTTTAAATTTATCCTTCCTTTACCTTTAATTTTTAACATAAAATCATACTCTTTACCTTTATAATCCTCTGAAACAACCACAAAAGCTTTTTCTTCCCTGAAAAACTTTTGATTTTTTAATTCAAACCTTTTGTTTCCCCACAGGACAAATCTATACGGTTTTCTGAATGAATAAACTGTTCTGGGAGTTAACATAGGATTATCCTTAAGAAAAGTCCTCTTTCCTATCAATATTGCATCAAAATTTCCTCTCAGATAATGAACAAACTCTCTCTCTTCTTCACTTGAAATCCATTTTGAGATGCCGTCTTTCAGAGCAATTTTTCCATCAAGCGTCATTGCAAATTTAAGTGCTATAAAGGGTCTTTTTTTCAGTTTATATGTAAAATAAAATCTGTTTAATTCTCTGCACTCTTCCTCCAGAACCCCTGTTTTAATCTCAACCCCCTTTCTCTTCAGAAATTCAATTCCTTTACCATTTACTCTTTCATCAGGGTCAATGTTTCCAATTATAACCTTCTTAATTTTTTTTGAAACTATATAAGGAGCACACGGAGGAGTTTTTCCATAATGCACACATGGTTCAAGATTGATGTAAAGCACAGCTCCTTTTGTATGTTCTCCTGCAAGGTCAAGAGCCATTCTCTCAGCATGCGAAGTTCCTGGTCCTCTATGATAACCTATTGAAATAATTCTTTTGTTTTTTACCACAATGGCACCCACCAGGGGATTTGGAGATACTCTACCCTCGCCCAACCTTGCAAGCTCAATTACCTTAGTCATAAAAAACTCATCTTCACCAATATTTTTGAATTTAAAATTCAAATCAAAAATAATTCAGAGCTCAGAAGCTGATTTTTATAGGAAACCAGGTAGCTACCGGTTTACCTTCTTTATCTTTTGCAGGTTCAAATTCATATTTTTTAGCAGCTTCTTTCGCAGCATTATCAAGGAAATCATATCCACTTGACCTCAGCACTTTGACATCTTTTACCTTTCCATCCACACCTATTAATACTCTAAGAAATACCGTTCCATGAGCCCCCAGTTTTTTGGCTACATCAGGATATTCAGGTTGAACACTCTTTTTAACCACAGGCATCACAGTTGGGACCATCTGGGGAGGAGGTGGAGCTTCTTCTGGTTCTTCTTCTTTCTTTTCCTCAGCAGGCGCTTTTGCAACCTCTTCAGCTGGTTTTTCTTCTTCTGGCTGTGCTTCAACCTTTTTTGCTGCTTCTTCTGCTATCTTCTTCTGAAGAATCTCCTCTGCTGTAACTTCAGGTTTTGGTGGAGTGGGTTTGGGTTCCTCTGGTTTTTTTGTAACTTTCTCCTCTATTTTCCTTTTAGTAGTCTCAGGTGCCGGGGTTTTAACTTCCTTCTTCTCCTTAGGTTTCTCTGGTTTAACTTCCTCCTCCTGTTTTAATTCAAAACTTACTCTTTCCATTCTTTCACCAGTAGGAATCCATACAAGATCAAGATTTGAAATCAAAAGGTCTCCTGTAAAGTTTTTAATATTTTGCAACCTGCTGGAATAAGCATACATTTCCTGAGGTATCAACAATGGCACAACAGGTAATTCCTCCTGCACAATACTTTGAACCTCTGCAAGCATTCTCTTTGCTTTTTTTCTATTCAATGTCATCATTGAAGCTGATATAAGAGAGTCAACCTTTCTGTTTGAATAACCCATGAAATTTAAAAGCCCCTTGGAGCTCAAGAGATGTGAAAGGTCAGCTTTTTCATCAAGAGTAAAAGATAGAATATAAACATCAAACTTTGAATTTAAGAGCCTTGTAACAAATTCAAGTGGTTCAAGAGCAACAATATTCACTTTTATTAAATTGGTCTTCTCAAGATTCTCTTTTATCTTACCTGCTAATCTTGCATATACCTCCTGAGATTTATCAAACAGAAGATTTATTACAAGTGGTTTTCTCTTTGTATAACCAGAATTTGACAATATGTCAATTCCTGTTTCTGTATTATTAAAAGGAATATCCTTTAGGTCAGGATTAAAAGCCCAGATTACAGGAGGTACAATTGATTTAGCCTTCAAGGCATACCCATCAAACACATCAGAAATCCACTCATCAGGATTCATAAGAAAAATTAAAGCTTTTCTTATATCTTTATTATTAAAAGGTTCTTTCTTTAAATTAAATCCAAGGTAAATAACCTTACTTGAAGGATAGTAATCAATTTCTCCATTTTCCCAATCAAGTAGAAAGCTATCAATCACCTCTGCATTTATACTAAGTGCAACATCGATAAGATTCATTTTAAGTGCCTGTGCTACATCCTGAGGAGTCTCATAAATTTTAAACACTATTTTGTCAACAAAACCTGATTTTTCAAAGAAATCCTTAAATTTTTCAAGTATTAAAATATCTCCTCTTACATGGTCCAGAATTTTATAAGGACCATTTCCTATGGGCTTATCCCAGTATTCAGAAGTTCTTATATTTTTAACTCCCTTTAAGATATGTTCTGGCAAAGGGTATATCTCACAATCGACAAGCTGAGAAGAATAAGAACGTGTAAACTCTATTCTCAAAACATAATCAGAGACTGCTTTTACACTTTTAACAAATCTGAAATTTGCCTTTAAGGGAGAAGTTGAATTTGGAGAAACTATGAGATTATATGTAAACACAAAATCTTTTGCTGTAACAGGCTTTCCATCGTGCCATTTAGCGTCTCTTCTTAAATAAAAAGTTATTGTTTTCAAGTCCTCAGAGAATTCCCATTCTGAAGCTACACCTGGATAAACTTTATTTTTTTCAACCCTTATAAGAGGATAAAAAATAAGGTCAAAAATTGCGTTACTCTGTCTGAAAGAAGGATAAACCGGGACAAGGGATTCAAAATCTTCAGAAATTCCAATTGCGATTGTTCCACCTGTTTCTGCTTTTTGAGGTATTTCTCTACCTACTTTTACACATGAATATAATAAGAGAAAAGATATGAATAAATATTTTTTCATTTTTACCTCCTTATTTAATATTTACTCTTATATTTTAAAGTAAAAATATTGTAATTTGTAAAATTCAAGGGATTTACAGGGAAACCCTCCTTCCAGATTTCAAAATGAAGGTGAGGACCTGTGCTTTTACCTGAAGAACCAACTCTGCCTATTATCTCTCCCTTCCGAACCCATTCCCCCTTTCTAACAAGAATTTCTTTCAGATGACCATAAAAGGTTCTAATCCCTCCTCTATGTTCAATCCATATGTAAAGTCCAAAATTTTCATCAATTCCCTTCTCCTTAACAATACCATCAAAAGGAGCTTTAACAGGTGAACCTAAGGAAGCAACAATGTCAATACCAGGATGAAGGACTGAATAGAAGCTGCTTATTATTCCTTTCACAGGTAATTCAAAAAAAACTGTTTTTATCGGTTCCTGTTTGCTTTCAATTAATTTAACAGTGTCTTTAAATATACCTGCTATTTTCCTGAGCTCTACTTTCTCCTCCTCTGTTGGTTTCAAAAGATTCTCAATTTTTTTTGTAAAAAGTATAAATTTTTCAAGTTTTACTTCAAGCTCTTTGATCTTCTTTTCCTGTATTTTTACCTTATTGGCTTCATATTCAAGCATTCTCATTTTCACAAAATTTCCTGTCATCCATATTGAAAATCCTGTAAACGAAATAACCAGAAGAAGGAAAAAAAATCCAAGAACTTTTAAAATTTTTATCTTTAGAGGAGAAAAATAAAAATTTTTTACATCAGAGGCTCCCTCTGGAATTATTTTAATAAAATAACCTTTTTCTTTCTTATTCAATTGAAGGTGGTTCTTTTATTATTGCTCTGATAAGCTTATTAACTTCTCTTAAATCATCCATTAGTATAAAAGAAGAAGGAGAATGAGTATACCTTACAGGAATTGTCAAGGCAATTGAAGGAATTCCACTTTTTGCTGTCTGAATATAAAAGGCATCGGTCATACCATAACTTCCTGCATCTCTCTGAACCTTTATACTTTCCTTTTCAGCAAGTTTTTCAAGATAACTAACAAGTTTTACAGGGAATATTGTCCCTCTATCCATAACCCTTATTCCTGCTCCTTTTCCGAGCCCAAAAGCTCTCTCTGGTTCAGAATATGTATCTCCTGAGGAAGAAACATCAATTGTAAAAACAAAGTCAGCTTCAAGATACTCTGAAAAAACTTTTGCACCTCTGAGTCCAACCTCTTCCTGAACATTGAAAACAAAATATAAATCTCTTTCAAACTCTTCACTTTCAAGCATAATATCAAGCAGTAAACTCACCCCGGCTCTATTATCAAGATTCCTTGCTATTATTTTATTATCCTGCATAACAAAAGAGGAATAAATTACAGCAGGTTCACCTACAGGTACCATTTTCAGCGCTTCCTCTTTTGAACTTGCTCCTATATCAATAAGAACCTCATTAAATTTTTTAATTTCTTCTTTTCTCCAGTCTTTTCCTGAAAAAACACCTATAACACCATTTCTGAAAATTACCCTGTGTCCTGTATATAAATGAGGATAAACACCACCAAGAGGAGAACATTTTAAAAATCCTCTTCTGTCCGCATCAATACAAACAATACCGATTTCATCTATATGTGCTGTAAAGGCAAGAGAGGGCTTTTCTCCTTTGTTATAAAATATAAGGTTTCCGAATCTATCTTCTATTATTTCAAAATTTTTGTTTTTTAATAACTCTTTTATCTTTTTTCTTACACCGTGTTCAAAACCAGAAGGTCCAAAAGTCTCACATAATTCCCTTAAAATTTTCTCCATAAATAACCTCCATTGTTTTTAAAAGAAGTTTTTTTGCATTGATTAAATCATCCTCATATAAAAGTGACGCCTTTGAATGGATATATCTGCAGGGTATAGCTATTACACATGTTTTAACTCCTCTATTTGTAAGGGTAACCATTCCTCCGTCAGTAGCTCCTGTAAGAGGTATTTTCCATTGAAAAGGTATGTTGAATTTTTCAGCTGCCTTCTGAATATAATTTATCATAACTTCATCCACAATAAGTGACCTATCCATTTTTGTAACAACAGGACCTCTACCCATCTTGGGGTAATATTCTTCTTCAGGATGATAGGGTTCAAAGGCAAATGTTCCTTCAAGTATAAAGGCAAGGTCAAAATTCACCCTTTTTGAAGCTATCTTTGCACCTACAAGACCTGTCTCTTCCTGGCACGTAAATACAAATGTTGTATCAAAAAGAATTTCTTCATCAAGAATTATGGAAAGCATTACACTACTTCCTGTTCTATCATCAAATGCTTTTCCCTTATAAATTTTATTTCCTATTTTTTCAAACTTGGTATCAAAAACTCCCTCTGTCCCAAGAGGCACTTTCTGCTTTGCTTCATCTCTGTTATAAGCACCTATATCAACTATAATATCAGAAAATTTATATTTGACATTTTCCTTCTTGTGAGGTGGTATAGCTGATACAACACCTTTTACACCATTAAGAAAAACAATTTCAGTGCCTGGTAAAATTTCTGAATCAACTCCGCCTATAGGCTTAATTCTTAAAAAACCTTCAGAAGTATAACCTGTAACAATAACTCCCACTTCGTCCATGTGGGCAAAGACTCCAACAGTTAAGCCTATCTTATTTTTCCCTTTTTTATGTACATACAAATTACCAAAGAAATCTTCCTCATATTTTATATTTTTCTCTTCAAGTTTTTTCTTTATATAATCTCTTACTTCCTTCTCCTTACCAGATGGACCTTTTAATTCTGAAAGGTCCCTTAAATAGTTTATCATTTCTTTTTCAGAGTAGCCTCCAGGGAATCCAGTATTTTTCTGACCTGTGGGGGCAGGTTACGTATTTTTCTTGTAAGTTTGAAAACTTCTCTTGCCTTCTGTGTATCCCCTTTCATCACATAGAGATTTGCAAGATCAATAACCAGGAACGGATCAGCATATCTAAAACTCATTGCTTTATTGAAACTCTCTTCTGCCTTATCCAGCTGCCCGAGTCCCATATAACTCTCCCCTATTATTCTGAAAACTTCAGGAGCTTTAGTGACTTTCAGAACTTCCTGAGCTTTAACAAGACCTTTTTCATACATTCCAGCCCTGTTATAAAGGTCTGCAAGTGTTAACTTAACTGCCATCCATGCCCTTCGCTCATCAGGGTCAAGTGAACGTTCATCTCCTTTAAATAATTCTGAAAATTCAAACTCTTTTATAGCTTTCTGAATATCTCCTATTGATTGATAATAAAGTCCAAGTGTTATTGCAAGAGTTCTGTATTGTCCAAGCAATCTGTCATGGGTCAGATCTTTATACACATTCTTATCAGGTTTTCCATCCTTCAGAATTCCTCTGTATCTGAATTTCTTATGCAGGAATTCTTCTGTCTTTTCAACATCCATACCTGTTCCAAAAGGCGATGTAAGTTCCTGTGGTTCACTTGTTACTCTATAAACCATACCTTCGAGTCTCAGATATCTTGAAAATTCTCTATATGTTCTTCTCTCACTTGTCATTGAGAAAAACAAAGGCGGATTAGGGGTTCTGTTTGTTCCTTTTTCAATAATCTCTCTAAGGAATCTCTCTCCATCCCACAGAAACATTTCAGGTATCGAAACCCCTGTGGGTAATGTTTTCATTTTTGTCTTTTCATCAAACTTATATCCAAAAACTCCTGCCAATATATCTCTTATCATTATATCCCTTACAAGGAAAATCCCTTTCTCTGTTCTGAAAGGCACCAGTTTTCTTATCTCATCCTCTGTAAAATGTATTGGAACACCCCATCTTTTTAGCTGAATGTTATACCAGTCTGTATTCAAAAGTGATAGATTTGCCACAATAACATCTTTTTTATAACCGAATAGAGCCTGTATAGCCCATAAAGGAAATGTATCATTATCACCATTTGTAAATACTATACCATCATCATCAACACAGGAAAGTAAATTATATGCATAATCTTCTGCTATATAATTACCACTTCTATCAACCTTATGATAAAAGGCTTTAACCTGCCATAATGGCACAAAAATTGCAAATATTATAAACAGATATTTCAAATATGCTGTAAATTTACCTTTAAGGTTCTCATAGGTTAATCTTATTATCTCAAAAAGTCCAAAACCTGCATATAATCCGAAAAAGAAATAACCCGGTATATAAAAATAGTCCCTGTCCCTGACTTCTGTGGGAATCGAATTTAAAAGTTTTAAAAATCCAGGATTGTTCAAATCAAACACAGCAAGAACTTCACGCATTCTCGGAGAATATAAAAATCCAGGGAATTGCTTTATAAATCCAAGAAAATTTATAAGAGTGGAAGGATATTTTAAGTTCAACTGAAAGGTTAGTCCGAGTGTTCCTATTAAGAATGCACCACCGAATAAAACAAAACTCTTCCAGTCAGAATATATATGAGCTATAACACCTATTATACCGAGAATTATTATAAGTGGTATAAACTGCCAGGAAAAATAATAAAAGAACACCCAAAGCTGGTCCATAAATGCCCAGAATTGATTATATACAGGAACTTCAAAAAACTCTGATTGTTTAACTTTGCTTGTCCTTCTTGGAAAAACATTCATGGGTTCATACTGTTTTCTTAATAGAACATCCCAGAATGCCTGCCAGGTTTTTGGTTCAACCTGATTAATGGGAACATCAAATCTTGCTCTCACAAGCATATAGAATTCAGGTGTAACACCCAGAAGAATCATCAATAATGCAAATCCTCTTGCGTCAAGATGTAATTTAGGATAAATAAAGCCTATAAGAAGAGCTATAGAACCTGCAATTACAATCAGAGGAATTGATTTAATGAATACGCCTGTGAGAGAAAGTATACTCAATACAAAATAAATAATAACAGGTGTGTTTAATTCAAATTTTCTGCCACTCTTTTTCCATAATTTTAGATAAAGTAAAATTATTCCTGAAATTAGAAAGATTAATATTGTTTTTTCACTGTATGGCTTAAAGGTGGAACGGAGAATTCCGACAAGATATAAAAAGGCACCAACAGTTGAAGCAAATTCTAAATTCAAGAGCTCATCTTTTTTGATTACAAGTATAAAAACTAAAAGTCCGGGAACAATTATAAGAGAAAGAAGATGTATGCCTGAAGCAAGGGATAGAAGATAGAAAGAAGCAATAATATATCTTACAGCATCCTTCTTATCTTTCTTCTCCCACCATAGATATAAAAGATAAACTGAAAGAATTATAAAAAATGTCGAAGGTGCATATGTCTCTGCTTCAATACTGCTCCACCATGTTGTATATGTAAATGGAGCACATAAGGCACCCATAAATGCTGCAAAGTGTTTTAAAATATCAGGGAGTTTCTGTGTTATTCTGTTAAATATTTTATAAAGGAGTAAATATCCAATTCCTGCTGAGAAAGCACCTGAAAGCATTGCAATAAGTGTAATTTTCTGAACTACATTTAAAAAAGGAATGGGTAAAAGAGCAAAAAATCTACCGAGTATTACATAAAAAGGAGTTCCCGGAGGATGCGGTATTCCAAGAATCCAGGAAGTTGCAAGAAATTCTCCTACATCCCAGAAAACAATTGTGGGTGCCGTTGTTTTAAGATATAATGCAAAGGTTATTAAAACCGATAAACTAAAAAATATAGTTTTTAAATTTTTACTTTTCATTTTCTTCCTCAATCACAGCGTGAGCTGCTGATAATCTTGCAACCGGTACTCTAAAAGGTGAACAGGAAACATAGTTAAGACCTATTCTGTGACAGAACTTTACTGATTCTGGCTCTCCTCCGTGCTCTCCACAGATACCTATTTTTAAATCAGGGTTGCTTTTTCTTCCCTTTTCTATCGCTATTTTCATAAGCTCTCCAACACCCTTCTGGTCTATTGTTTTAAATGGATCATCTTTTAAAATTTTCTTCTCAATGTAATAAGGAAGGAATTTAGCAACATCATCTCTTGAAAATCCGAATGTTGTCTGTGTTAGATCATTTGTTCCAAAGGAGAAAAATTCTGCAACTTCTGCTATTTCATCAGCAGTTATACAGGCTCTTGGAATTTCAATCATTGTTCCAACTTTGTAATCTATTTTTATACCTTCTTTTTCCATAACTTCTTTTGCCACTCTTTCAACAATCTCTCTCTGTAATTTCAACTCTTCTTTAATTCCAACAAGGGGAATCATAACTTCGGGTATTGCCTTTATTCCTTCCTTAATTGCCTTTGCTGCTGCTTCAAAAATCGCTCTTGCCTGCATTTCTGTAATTTCAGGATAGGTGATTCCAAGTCTGCATCCTCTGTGACCGAGCATAGGATTTAACTCTTTTAAAGCCTCTGAGATTTTCTTTATTTCTTCAGGTGATTTACCTGTTCTTTTTGCGAGCTCATTAATGGATTTTTCATCTTTGGGTAAGAATTCATGTAAGGGAGGATCAAGTGTTCTTATGGTAACAGGATAACCGTCCATTGCTTTGAAAATTCCATAAAAATCTTCTCTCTGAAGTGGAAGCAATTTTTCAAGTGCTTTTTTCCTTTCCTCCTCATTCTCTGCGAGTATCATCTCCTGCATTGCATAAATTCTTTCTCCTTCAAAAAACATATGTTCTGTCCTGCAAAGTCCTATACCCTCTGCTCCGAATTCTCTTGCTCTTTTTGCATCATGAGGGGTATCAGCATTTGCTCTTACTCCAAGTTTCCTTATGTTATCTGCAAATTTTAAAAGCTCATTAAGTTCAGGGAATATCTCAGGTTCAATTAATGCAGCTTTTCCTTCATAAACTTTTCCTGTATTTCCATCAATACTCAGAAAATCACCTTCTTTAAAAACTTTACCATTAACCTCCATAACTTTCTTTTCCTCATCAATATGAAGCTCCTCACAGCCAACAACACACGGTTTTCCCATACCTCTTGCAACAACAGCTGCATGAGAGGTCATTCCTCCTCTTGCAGTTAAAATCCCTTTTGCTCTTGCCATTCCATGAATGTCATCAGGAGAAGTCTCAATCCTTACAAGAATCACATCTTCTCCGTCCTCTGCTCTTTCCATTGCATCATCTGCAGTAAAATAAATTCTTCCCACTGCTGCACCAGGAGAAGCAGGAAGACCTTTTGCTATTGCAGAGTTTTTCTTTTCAAATTCTGGTGAAATCTGTGGGTGCAAAAGTTTCTCAAGGTCATCAGGTGATACTCTGCTTACTGCTGTTTTCTCATCGATAATACCTTCCTTCACCATATCAACTGCAATCTTTACAGCAGCTCTTGGTGTCCTCTTTCCTGTTCTTGTCTGAAGGAAATAGACCTTACCTTTCTCAACAGTGAATTCCATATCCTGCATGTCCTTATAATGTCTTTCAAGTTTTTCAAAAATTTCCACAAGCTGGTTGTAAATTTCAGGGCTTCTTGTTTTAAGTTCTGACAAAGGAAGAGGAGTTCTTATTCCTGCCACAACATCCTCACCCTGAGCATTAAACAGAAATTCTCCAAAAACTTCCTTTTCTCCTGTAGAAGGATTCCTTGAAAATGCAACTCCTGTTCCTGAATCATCTCCCATATTTCCAAATACCATTGTCTGGACATTACATGCAGTTCCCCAATCATCGGGTATTTTATAGATTCTTCTGTATTCAATTGCTCTCTTATTATTCCATGATGCAAAAACAGCGGTTATTGCTTTCCATAACTGGTCATGGGGATCCTGAGGAAAATCTATCCCTTTCTCTTCTTTTACTATTTTCTTAAACTCCTCAATAACATCCTTCCAATCATCTGCTGTTAACTCAGGGTCTGTCTTCACTCCTTTTTCCTTTTTCTTTCTTTCTATAACCTCTTCAAATTTTCTTCTCTCAATACCAAGGACAACATCTGAAAACATCTGAATAAATCTTCTGTAAGAATCATAGGCAAATCTTTCATCCCCTGTCTTTTTTGCAAGTCCTTTAACTGTTTCATCATTAAGACCGAGATTTAAAATTGTATCCATCATTCCTGGCATTGAAACCCTTGCTCCTGACCTGACAGAAACCAGAAGTGGATTTTCAGGGTCTCCAAATTTTTTACCTGTTCTTTTTTCAAGAAGTTTAAGAGCTTCTTCCACCTGTTCTTTCAGTCCTTCAGGAAGTTTATTTTCCTTGAAATAATATACACATGCTTCTGTTGAAATTGTGAAACCTGGTGGAACAGGAACTCCTATCCTTGTCATCTCATGGAGATTTGCCCCCTTCCCCCCCAGGAGGTCACGCATCTGGGCATTCCCTTCTGCGATTCCATCACCAAATGAATAGACAAATTTTTTCATAATAGCTAAAAAATTTTAAAAAGTTCCTCGGATTTGAACCGAATTATATTCGAAGATTTATTTTAATTTAAAACTCTGTGCATATTCAATATTTATGCAGTTTCAATAACAATCAAAACCTGAAATTTCTAACCTCCTCTCAGAATTCAACTCTATTTTTACCCTTTTCTTTTGCCCTATACATTGCAAAATCTGCTTCTTCAATTTTGTTATCAATATCACTATAATTTTCACATACAGAAACTCCAATTGAAACTGTTATTTTTTTACCTATTTCTTTTTCTGACTTCTCTTCAATATCTTTCAATAAGTTCTCTGCTATTTTTACAATTTCTTCCTTTTTAAAATCAGGTAAAAATACGACAAACTCCTCTCCACCCCATCTGAAAACAAAACCTATATCTTCAAGTTTTCTTAAAACACTCGCAACAAAAATCAAAAGTAAATCTCCTGCTGAATGCCCGTATGTATCATTAAATTTTTTGAAATCATCAATGTCTATAAAAAATACATAAATGTTATCAGCTTTCTCAAGAAACTTTTTTATCTTCTGGCTATAAGCCCTTCGTGTATAAAGACCCGTTAACTCATCCCTTAAAGCCATCTCTTCCAGTTTTAAAATTTTTTCTCTTTCCTCTTTCAACAGAAAAGAAAGTTTTTTTTCGATATTAAAAATCTGTCTTGTGCTTTCATCAAGGGAAACATCTTTTACACTCACTATCAGGTTGTATATTCCAATGGAAATTTCATCTCCTATTTTCAATTCAGAAAAAGAAACTCTTTTACCATTCAAAAATGTTCCATTTGTGCTATTCAGGTCTTCAATAAAGATTGAATCATTTTTTATTAAAATCTTACAGTGTCTTCTTGAAACCAGAGGGTCATCAAGAACAAGGTCAGATTCAGGATGTCTTCCCACAAGAACTTCATTTTTTTTGATGGGATATACCTTTATTATTTCCTGCCCTTTTTTTACAATCAAATTGTATGTTTTATTCATTTTATATTAAATTTTAAGATAAAAAAATGACTTTTTTAATAATTTTTACAGTATTTTTTAATACTTCGTTTGAGCTTTTCCCCTATTACGGTAAAAATTTCTTTAAAACAGAGGAAAAGGGAATTTTGCTCAATTTCGGGAATTTTTCAATCATTGGAAATGACCTTTTGGATTTTAGAACATCTTTTAATATTCTCTATTTAAAAAAAGAAAAAAGCTCAATTTTTGAAAACTTCTTTATTCCTTATTCAAAATCTTTATATCCTGAAACACGGAAAATTTTTAAAGATACTCTGAATAACTTATTTCTATGGGTTAAAGAAATTTCCTTTAATTTGAAAATAAAAGATTTAAATTTTTCCGCAGGAAGAATACCTATATCCTGGGAACTTTTAAACATCTATTCCCTTTTTTCTTTTTTTAACCCTTCCCTGCCCTTCACCCCTTCCTCTGTTTCAAGAGCAGGTGTTGATGGGTTTTTATTCAAGTTTGAAAAAGATTTCAATTATCTTGAATATGGAATTTTTCCTCAGAAAAATGACACTCTTCATTCTGCATTCAGAATACACTTATCAAGGACAGGAGACAAGGAACTTTTTTTGCTATTTGAAGAGCCTTATAAAAGAGGAATCGGTATTATTTTTTCTTTTTTATCAGGTATCACAAGATTTGAATTCCTATATGATAAAAAATTTAATTTCGGTATAGGTTATGATTACTTCCTGTTTTCAAAAATATATACAAACATTGAATTTATTTATACTGATTATCCCTTAAAACAAAAAATACTTTCCTTGATAATTTCAAGAACAGGCTTTAATAAATCTGTATCATTTATTTTTTCAAACGATTTTGAAAATAAAATTTTTTCAATTTTTGGAGCATTCAGTTATTCATTAAAAGATAATATGGAGATAAATTTTTCAGCTTTTTATTATAAAACAAACAATTTACTTTACTTGGATAATAAAGTCTGGCTTGTTTTTACAGGGCTCAAATTGTATTTTTAGCGTATAGATAGTATAATTAAAAATGATAACCTTAATTCTATCCCTTATTTCCTTAACTGCAGATGAAATAGTCAAAAATGTTGAAGACCTTTTAAGAAGCAACAATTCACATGGAATTTATGAAATGCAGGTTATAAGACCTGATTTTCAAAGAAAAATAGTTTTTGAGTTCTGGGATGAAAGAAAAGAGGATAAAAGTCTTGTTCTGATAATTGAACCTAAAAAAGACAAAGGAACAGTGTTTTTAAAATCAGGAACAAATCTTTATATGTATATTCCAAGGGTAAGAAAACAGATAAGAATTCCGCCTTCCATGATGCAGAATTCCTGGATGGGAAGCGATTTTACAAATGATGACATAGTTAAGGAATATTCAATCTCCAAAGATTATACACCCGAAATTATCTCCCAAAAAGGTGATACTGTAACTTTAAAACTTATTCCAAAACCTGATAGAGAAATTCTATGGAGTTATGTAAAATTTAAGGTTCTTCTTCCAAAGTATCCCCTTGAAGCAATTTATTATGACGAAGACGAGAGTCCCGTAAGAAAAGTTTCCTTCAAGGATTATAAAAACATCAGGGGAAGGAAACTACCCTCTGTGTGGGAACTTGAGGTTTTGTATAAAAAAGGTAACAAAACAATTTTAATCCTTAAAGACATACAATTTGATGTACCCTTTCCGTCAGGACTCTTCTCTCTTCAGAACCTCGACAAAATTTCAAAAAAAGCTTTTAAATGAATATCTCTTTTTTGTTTAAATTCTCCTTCAGAAACCTTCTAAGACACAGGGCAAGAGCGGTATTCACATTTATTGCAGTATCAATGGGAGCAATGTTTATCTTTGCCAACTTTACCCTAATTGAAGGAAGTCATTATTACATGCTTGAATATTCCTTAAAAGCAATTTTTAAGGGAAACTTCAATGTTTATCACAAAAAATTTAAAGATGAACCTGCGATTTATAACTCATTCAGATTTGATGATGAATTAAAGGAAAAACTTGAAAATGACAAATATGTTGAGCTTTATTTTGCAAAAGTAGAAACAGGCGGACTTTTAAGTTATAAGAATGAAACAATCGGTGTTATACTTGAAGGAGCGAATCTTGATAAATTATTTGGTGAAAAATCTTTTTTTAAAGTGATAGAAAAAGGAAATAATGAAGGTATTTACATAAGCAAGACTCTTTCCGAAAGATTGAATATAAAGATAAATGATTCTCTTTTAATTTTAACACAGGATTATTACGGCTCAATTTCAGCTGATATATTTAAAATTAAAGGAATTTTTGTGTCAAAAAACCCTGAATTTGATAAAAGAGGTGTTATCTTTGATTTAAAGGATTTACAGAATTTCTTAACACTGGGAAATAAAATTACCGAACTCTCAATTTTCACAAAAAATCTTGATATTTCTGAAAAAATAAAAGAGAGGTTAAAAAATATTTTACCCGAAAATGCAGTAATCCTTTCATGGAAAGAAGATATGCCGGGTCTCAAAAATGCCCTTGAACTTGATTCAGGAAGTGCCTGGGTAATAATTTATACCTTCTTAATTTTAATACTCCTCATCATTTTCGCAACTTTTTATATGAACATCACAGAAAGAACAAGAGAAAACGGAGTGATACTTGCAATCGGTTCAAAACCTTCCTTTTTATTCAAATCAATAATACTTGAAGCACTAATTCTCTCCCTTTTTGCAGCAGCATTCGGTTCTTTACTCGGATTTTTGCTTTCATTTATCCTTTATATAAAACCCATAACAATTAAATTTGAGGCTTACAGTTCTATTTTGGGAACAGAGGAATTTTATATTAAAACAAGATATCTTTTCAGTCATTTTGTTTACACATATATTCTGACAATTATCATGTGCATAATAGGTGCTGTTTTTCCTGCGAGAAGAATAAGAAAGATAAAGCCACAGGAGGCATTGAGACATGTTTAAGCTTGCCTGGAGAAACCTCTGGAGATTCAAAAGAAGAAATTTATTTGCAATTTTTCTTGCAGCAGCCGGCTTCTTTCTTTTCCTCTTTTATTATGCCTTTATGATGGGATATGCAGAAAGTTTTAAAAATTCAATGCTTGAATCAACATATTCAGATATTTTAATTTCCCATAAAGAATATGATGAGAGTTTTCCGTTTAAAAATCTGATTGATTTCAATAAAAAATACATTGAAGAAATTAAAAAAATTAAAGGTGTAAAAGAAATTTCTGCCAGGTTAATTCTCTCTGGAACAGTCTTTTCTGCTTACAGAACAGAACCCTCTTTAATTATCGGGATTATTCCTGAAAGGGAAAAGGACATTTCAAACTGGTATGAAAGTATGATTGAAGGTGAATATTTAAGTTCAGATGATAGATTTTATGCTCTTGTTCCCAAAGAATTTGCAGAGAAAGCAAAACTTCGCAAAGGTAAAAGAATATCAGTGATGATTAAAAATTATAAAAATGAGATTGAATCAAAAATTTTTAAAGTTAAGGGAGTATTTCATGTGCCTTTTATAAGTGAAGGTGTTATTTTTGTTAATTTAAAAGACCTTCAGGAAATAACGGGTTATAAAAATAAAATTTCAGGATATTATGTCAAAGTTAAAAGGGAGAGTTATTTAGAAAGTGTTAAGAAAAAAATTCAGAAAATAATCGGAAGTGAGCTTTCTGTTAAAACATGGAGTGAGAGAATTCCGTATTTAAAAGGGCTTTATAATCTATCAAGGTGGATGATGTTTATTTACCTCTCATTTCTATTCATGGCAGCAGCAATTGGAATCTTAAATATATTTTATATGAATATGTCGGAAAGAACAAGAGAATTCGGACTTTTACTTTCAATAGGCATGACACCCAAAAGAATTTTTTATCTGGTTTTGATTGAAAGTTTTTATATAACAACCCTTGGAGTAATTGCAGGAGGGATTTTGATAGGAATAGTATATCCAATCTGGGCTAAATTCGGACTTGATCTATCAGCCTTTGAAAGCGGACTTGAATATTTCGGACTTTCCAAATATGTATATCCTTACATGGATAAATTCGGCATAATTTTTTCACTTATCTTAATCTACTTTTTCGGTATATCAGCGTCAATATATCCTGCAATCAAGGCATCACGACTATCACCTGCAAAAGCAATGAGGTTTGTAAGATGAGAAAAGATAAAAATTTATGTCGCATAAATGCGACCGCTACAAAAATTATAAACTCAGCCAACGCTACAAACGCGATAAACGCAATTAACACAATCAACGCAATAAAACGAGGTTTTTAAAATGAAAGAATTAATTGTTAAAACAGAAAATTTGCATAAGGTTTATAAGACAGGGAAAGGTATTGAAACTCACGCATTGAGAGGCGTTAATATTGAAATTGAAAAAGGAGAATTCATATGTGTTGAAGGTCCTTCAGGTTCAGGAAAAACTACTCTTTTGAATCTCATAGGAGGTCTTGATTATCCGACACAGGGTAAAATTTTTGTTATGGACAAAGAAATAAGCTCAATGAATCAGAATGAACTTTCGGAATTCAGATTAAAAAATCTGGGATTTATCTTTCAGGAATACAATCTAATTCAAGTTCTATCAGCCCTTGAAAATGTTGAATTTCCTCTCATATTACAGGGTATACCTGAAAAAGAAGCAAGAGAAAAAGCAATGGAGATGCTTGAAGCAGTCGGTTTAAAAGACAAGGCAAATAAAATGCCAACAGAATTATCAGGAGGTGAACAGCAGAGGGTTGCAGTTGCAAGAGCCCTTGTATCAGACCCAAAACTTGTACTTGCTGATGAACCAACGGCAAACCTTGATTCAAAAAACGCCCTTCACCTCATAGATTTAATGAGAAAATTAAACGAAGAAAAAGAAGTCACATTCATATTTTCAAGTCATGACAAAAAAGTAATAGATGCTGCAAGAAGAGTTATAAGATTGAGGGATGGAATGGTGGAAGAATAAAAAATATTTATGAACTAAATATAAGTTATGGAATTCAACAATCAATTTTTTTCAAAAGATAACTCAAAGTTTTACTCTTTTTTGCTGCGTGTCTCAATGAATAGTTATTTAAGACTTCCAATTGGAATTCAAGCTTAGTCTTATATTTAGAAGGAATTATTGAAAGAAATTTTTCTTTAGTAACATCTTCTGGGTTCTTTATTTTAGAGTATTTTATTTTAAGCTTTTTCGCAACAGACGGAGTAATACCGGCAGCATACCAGCTTTCAATTTCTCTCTTTACCACTATGATTTTATCTTCCTCTAATATTCTTTTAAATTTATTCATCACAATAGATTTTTTCCGAGTTATACAAGGTGTATAGTTTATGTCTACCACAAATATATACTCTGCTTTCATGCTTTTAATACTTCGAAGATAATTTCTAATTTTTTCTTCTTTTTCATTCTTATAGGTTATAATCTTAATTGATAAAAATTTGTGTTTTATTTCAGGTTTAATAACTTTTTCAAAAAATCTCAAATCATCGTTTCCCTCTACAAATATAAACAAAATTTTGTACCTATTCAATTTAAATATTAAGTAAATCTTTTACAAATAACTCATCAACACCAATTTGATGTTTAAGAAAGGTTTTTACTTCTTTACTTTCTACAGGCCGTTTAATTACCGAAAAGCCGGATTCATTTCGGGTAATTAACAAAATATTTTCCAGATCTGCATATTTTACAACTTCAGGATTATGAGTAGTAATAATTATTTGCTTATTCTTGGATGCTTCTTTCATTAATTCGATTATTTTAGAAATCAAATAAGGATGAATATTTCTCTCCGGTTCTTCAATTATAGTAATTTCCTTTTTCTCAAAAAATAAAGCTAATAATAAAGCAGTAATATTTATTGTTCCATCTGAAATTAAAGGAGAATAAATAAATTTACGGTTGTGATATATTTCTTTAAGTTTTAAAAGAAGCGAATTATCTATTGACTTCTCGACATCAATTTTCTCTACAAAAGGCAATAAATATTTGATAAAATTAATGAATCTATTTCTTCTTTCAGCGGTATTAAGAACATTTTTCAATACTATAGGCAAATTACTTCCATCTTCCTTAAGTTCAAGTTCACCACCGATAGGTCTTGCACCCTTTAAAAGTCTCGGGTCAAAATCATAAATAGATATACCATTAATAAGGTCTTTAAACATGGGAGAAAAAAATGACAAAATTTGAACAAATAATGAATTTTCAGGAATTTGTTCTGTAAATTCAATTTCTCGAATTTCATTTTTATATTTAATTTCTGTAAAAATACTACCATTTTTTCTTTCTACTATAACTTCTCCTTTCTCTTTTTTATCTTTTTCTAAAGATTTTTTTCTCCTTAAGCTAAATTTAGTATAAAAAAATTCTATTTTCATTTTTTCATTTATTATTTTTAATGATTTAAAATTATTTAAACATTTTATGGAGAACTCATATAGAAGACTTTTTACTTTTTCTGTACCTTTTCTTTTTGGAAATACTACAGACATAATCTCTGAGAGCGGAATAGAAAATTTACCCACGGGAAACTCTAAATAGAATCTGAAGGTTGAAATCTCTTCTTTGCCGGCTTTAAGATTTCTAAAGTATTCTATTCCATTTTGTAAAGATATAGGATTTTCAAGGTCTTCAAATTTTAAAATATCTCTCAGAAATTTAAATATTTCAACGAAGTTAGACTTACCAGAAGCATTAGGTCCAATAAGTACATTAAAATTACGCAAATCAATTTCCAATTCATTAAAACTACGAAAATTTTTAACATATATTTTTTTTATCATAACAAAATTATAAAGGATTTCAAAGATAAATTAAAATTATTCTCTTATCCACCTTTGGGAATCAGACTAAACTTATTGCCTTTCTCTCTCTTAAAAGCTCTTCTGATAAACTCTCCTTTACTTTCTCAAATCTTTTCCATATTTTCTCTTCCAGATCATTTAAAGAAACAAATTGAAGAAAGATTTTATCCTTTTTAATTTTTATTTTTACTATATCTCCCTCTTTCAATCCAAATTTTTTACGTATCTCAGAGGGAATAACAATTCTCCCTTCCCTTCCTATTTTTACCGTATATTCATTTTTGTCAATATTTAATATTGCCATATTAAATAATATGACAGATTTATTTAAATGTCAAGAAAAAATAAAAAACTTATTCTACCCCTTCACCACTCCAAAAGGTCTTAATCTTGCAACTTTTTTGGAAATTCCTGCTCTATGGACAACATCAACAACAACGTCAAGGTCTTTGTAGGCATCAGGGATTTCTTCTTCCATTGTATCCCTTGAAGCGGCTCTTATCTTAACTCCTATCTTTAAAAGTTCTCCTTTAATATCCCTTCCCCTTGAAGCTCTTATTGCTGCTTTTCTTGAAAGAACTCTTCCTGCTCCGTGACAGGTTGAACCGAATGACTTTTTCATTGCCTCTCTTGTTCCGACAAGAATATAAGAACCTGTTCCCATACTTCCTGGAATTAAAACAGGCTGTCCTATGTCCCTGTAAACCTCAGGAATTTCAGGATGACCGGGAGGAAATGCCCTTGTTGCACCTTTTCTGTGAACCCAGACCCATTTTTCCTGTCCATTAATAACATGTTTTTCCCTTTTTGCAATATTATGAGCAACATCATAAATCATCTCAATTCCGAGTTCTTGAGCATTTTTTCCAAATACCTTTTCAAAACTCTCCCTTACCCAGTGAGCAATCATCTGTCTATTACACCATGCAAAATTTGCTGCAGATGTCATTGCCTTAATATAATCCTTTGCTTCTTTTGAATAAATCGGAGCACATGCGAGCTGTCTGTCAGGAAGATTAATTCCGTATTTTCTCATCGCATTCATCATAACCCTTATATAATCATCAGCAATTTGATGTCCGAATCCCCTTGAACCACAATGGATCATAACACATACCTGTCCCACAAACAATCCCATTTTCTTTGCAGCCTCTTCATCAAAAATTTTTTCCACAACCTGAAGTTCAAGGAAATGATTACCTGAGCCCAGAGTTCCGAGTTGTGGCATTCCCCTCTGTCTTGCTCTCTTTGAAACAGGACCCGGGTCTGCTCCTGGCATTGCTCCATAGGACTCTGTTCTCTTCAAATCCTCCTCTGTTCCGAATCCCCTCTTAACAGCCCATTTTGCTCCTTCAACCATAACATCCTCTAAATCTCTTTCACTCACTCTGAGCTTTCCTTTTGAACCAACACCTGAAGGAATGTTAACAAAAAGGGCATCAAGTAACTTATCAAGATAAGGGATAGCTTCTTCTTTTTTAAGATTTGTCCTTAAAAGTCTTACCCCACAGTTAATATCATAACCCACTCCTCCTGGAGAAATAACTCCGTCCTTCTCATCCATTGCAGCCACTCCTCCTATGGGAAATCCGTATCCCCAGTGAATATCAGGCATTGCAAAGGATGCTTTTTGGATTCCGGGAAGATGCGCAACATTTGCAACCTGTTCAGGTGCCCTATCCTGAACAATACTCTGCATAAGCCCTTTTGTTGCAAAGATGATTCCCGGAACTCTCATCCCGGGTTTATAATCCTTTGGTATTTCAAAGGTTACATCATCGACTTGTTTTATCGGTCCTCTCCATACATCAGCCATAATTTACCTCCTTTTATTTTGTCGCATAAATGCGACCGCTACTCCATATTTTTCAAACACAGCTCTATTGCCTCTTTTATATTTTTTAAAGCCTCCTCAACACTATCACCCTGAGAATAACACCCGGGCAATGAAGGACAGACAGCAACATATCCACCTTTTTCGTCAGGTTCCAGAATAACTTTAAATTTATACATTTTCATAACAATCCTCCTTTTTAATCCTTAATAAGATAATTATAAAATATTATTCAGAAATTTTTAAAAGATAATCAAGAAATTCCTTTTCTATAATTTTATAATTTTTATTCATTTTTATCTCAATCCCGTTTATTGAATAAACGGGTTTCAACTCTGTTGTGGTCCCTGTCACATAAACTCCGTCAGCATCAAATAAATCCCAGATAAAAACTTTCCTTTCAATTATCCTTATACCCTTTTTTTGTAAAAATTCAATCAATCTCTTTCTTGTAACACCCGGCAATATACCGTTTAATCTGGGTGTGAAGAATATTCTATCTTTTTCACAAAACACATTGGTTGATGTTCCTTCTTTTATAATTCCATTTTTTTCAAAGAAAATTGCTTCATCATATTTTTTTTTCTTTGCATAAAATTTTACAAGAACATTCGGGAGCAGATTTGTTGTTTTTATATCAACTCTTTTCCATCGGATTTCAGGGTAAAGCACAACTTTAAACTTTTCAGGTTTCTCCTGGATTCTCTGAGCAAAAACCAGATAATTTGGTGTGAGTTTTTCATCAACAAAATGTTCTCTTTCTGCAGTTCCCCTTGTAACCTGAATATAGATTGATAACTCATCATTACCCGTCTTTTCTGCAACTTTAAGACAGATTTCCTTCCACTCTACCCTTTTTAAAGGATTCTTAATCCCGATTTCTTTTAAGCCCCTTTCCATTCTTTCCATATGATCATCAAAACATATAAGAATACCTTTATGATATTTTATAACCTCATAAATTGAGTCACCGAAATTGAATCCTCTATCTTTTAAAAGTTGATAATAGATTTCACCTTTTACAAAATCACCGTTATAAAAAATTATTTCAGAATCCATAAAGGATTAACAGGAATTGAGCCGTTTCCTATCTTAAAGGAACTTCTGATTGCACCTTCTATAAATTTTTTTGCTCTTTCAATTGATTCAAGGGGAGAAGCTCCCCTTGCAAGATTTGCGGCTATACTTGCAGAGAAAACACAACCACTTCCGTGATATTTAACATTTCCTCCTATTTTCTCGGTTTCAAAAAAATAAAAATCCTTTCCATCAAAAACAACATCAGTTGCCCTTTCTCCAAAGTGTCCGCCTTTTATAACTACATATTGTGGTCCCATATCCTTTAAAATTCTTGCTACCTCTTTTGCATCTTCAATATTTTCAATTTTCTTATCACTAAAATTTTCTGCTTCCCATCTGTTCGGAGTTATAATAAGAGCAAGTGGAAAAAGTTTCTTTAAAATTATCTTCTTTGCCTCTTCAAGAAGAAGTCTGTCTCCTGAACCTGCAAAAACAACAGGGTCAAGTACATAATTTGTAAGATTATGATATTTTATTCTTTCAGCAACAACTTCAATTATCTCTCCTGAATAAAGCATACCTGATTTAAAGGCTTTTATATCAAAATCTTCACAAACCATATCGATCTGATCTTTTACAATATCAGGCTTAATCCCCTGGATTGATTTAACTCCTTTTGTATTCTGAGATGTAATGGCTGTTATTACGGATAGACCAAAGGTTTTATGAACAGCAAAGGTTTTTAAATCAGCTTGTATACCTGCACCACCACCGCTATCACTTCCTGCAATTGTTAAAACACAGGGCAGGTTATTCAAATTTTATTTCCTTTTCTTCTGTTATGATTCCTTTATAAAGAAATGAAATCTGTCTCAAAGCAGCAAGATAATCAAAATCATTTATCGCTGAAATTGCATCTTTGGGAACGATTATTTTATATCCATGAAGAGCTCCTGAACCTGCTGTATGTAAAACACATATGTTTGCAACCGTCCCTGTTATGAGAAGATTTTTTATTCCATTAATTCTTAATAAATGGTCAAGAGATGTTCCGAAAAAGGCATCATATCTGAGTTTTTTTATAATATATTCTCCTTTACGGGGCTTTAGTTCTTCAATAATTTCTGCTCCCCATGTATCCTTTACAGCATGTTTTCCCCATATCGGAAATTCAATATCATCTTCCTCATGCCAGTCCTGAGTATAAAAAATTTTAGCTCCTTTTTCCCTTGCTTTATTAAGCAGGTTTTTAATAACAGGAACAGTATCCTTTGCAGAAGGAACACACAGAGCCCCTTTCTTATGAACAAAATCATTCTGCATATCCACTATAATAAGAGCTGTTTCCTTTGAATTTAAAACTACTTTTTTTTCAATTTTAATCTCAGGTGCTTCCAGGGTTTTGGATTCCATTTTTAAATTTATAAAATCAATTAAAGGGATTGAACCTTAATTTAATAATACAATGAAGAATATTTTAAATCAAAATGAAAAAGAAATTGTTAAAAATTACTTTTTCTTTTCTAACTTGTCCTTTATAGGTTCGAGGAATTGCTCTACCGTTATATAAGGGTTTACCTTTAATGCCTTTTCAATAATTTTTTTTCTCTCTTCCTCACTTTCGGCTTTTAAATATTTTTCACGTAATTTTTTAATCTTCCATTTTCTGTGACGTCTGCGGTTGCGTTCAGTAACATGTAATCTTCCTTTCATATTTAAATTATAACAAATTGAAAATTGAATTTCAAATCAGTCCCTTTTCTTTGAAACTGAAGTATCTATGTTTTGTAACAATTACATGATCATCCACTTCTATTCCTAAAATTTTTCCTGCTTCTATCAATCTATTTGTTATCTCTATATCTTCTCTTGATGGTTCGGGATTACCTGAAGGATGATTATGAGAAATTATTATGCTTACCGCAAAATTTCTTATCGCAGGTTCAAATACCTCCCTTGGATGAACAAGGGAAGCAGTAAGAGTTCCGACAGAAATAATTTCTCTTTTTATTTCCTGTTTTCTTGAATCAAGGTAGAAAATTACAAAATGTTCTTTCTTATTATCCCTTATATCCCTCATTTCATCAAAAATTTCCTGAGGTGAAAGAAATACTTTAACCTTTTTATCCTTTAAAAGCCTTTTTCCGAGTTCAAAACAGGCAATTATCTGACATATTTTGGCATCTCCGAGTCCCTTGAAATTCATAAGGTCCTCATAACCCAGATAGGGCAAATTTTCAGCACCGAATTTTCTCAGAATTTTACTTGCAAGCTGAACAACATTTTCCCCTTTCCTACCTGTTCTTAAAATAATAGCAAGAAGTTCTGAGTTTGTGAGTTTTTCGGGTCCGTATTTTTTGAGTTTTTCTCTTGGTCTCAAAGTTTTTGGCAAATCCCTTATTTTGCCATCCTTCATAACTGGATTTTAAATTAAAAGTTTTTAAGGTTTCAAGAATACTTTATAATTAAATCTTATGAAAAAATGGAGGAACAATAATATGGTAATTCCAACAATTATTATCTTTCTGCTCTCTTTAATTTTCACATTTATCGCCTATAAGAAGGGTGTGCACATTCAAGGTTTTAAAAACTCATTTAACCTCTTAATACAGGTAATACCGATTCTCATATTCGCTTTTATTCTTGCAGGAATGATTCAGGTTATAATTCCCAAGGAAACACTATCAAAATTTATAGGAGCTGAAGCAGGACTGAGAGGAATTCTGGTAGGGACAATTGCAGGAACCCTGACACCGGGCGGTCCTGTCATTGTATTTCCTATAGCTGCAGGATTTTTAAAAGCCGGAGCAAGTATGGGAACCGTTGTTTCCTTTATAACTGCTTGGGCACTCCTTGCTGTAACAAGGATGCCTCTTGAACTGGGAATAATAGGATGGAAATTTTTAATTCTTAGAGTTATAAGCGTATTTATCTTTCCTCCTATAGCAGGAATAACAGCTGAAATTATTTCAAAATTTTTTCATTTTGGATAATTAATTAAAATTACCTTTAAAGAAATCTTATGATATCTCTTCTCAAAAGTATTCCTACAATTTTATCATCTTGAATCACAGGTAAAGAATCATGTCTCAGTTCCCTGAAAATCTCTTTGGCTCTTTCAAGCGGGTCTTCAGGAGAAAGAGATGGCAAATCTGTCTTTATTAAATCCTGAGCAATAAGCAATTTCCTGAGTGTTCTATCAATAGCAAGCTCCTCAAGTTCATAAAGCAATATGCTTCCAATGTATTTCTCTTTTTCAACAACAGGTAAAATATTGCATCTTGCTTTTTCAAATGCCTCAATTATTTTTTCAAGACTGTCTGATGGAGAAAGAGTAAGGGGGACTCTTGTCATCACATGTTTTACTTTTAATTCTTCAATCTTTTCTTTCCTGGGCTCCACTCCTATCTGGGTTAGGAATTCTTTAAAAATTTTATCAAAATGAAAATCAAAGATAGGTTCAAGCTCTCGTTCCAGGACATGGAAAATTTTAATGTCACCAACAGCAAGAAGCGCTTTTCTTAAAAATATAACTCCTATTGTTTCAAAGATTATAACAGAGGCAAGAATCGTGTTTTTTAATTTTATAGCAGAGTCATCACCTGTAACACCTATCAGAACAGCAAAACCTATGGCAAGTCCTGCCTGAGGAAGCAAAGAAAAACCAAGATTCTTCGATTCATCTTTATCATAACCTCCCTTTAAAGCCCCTATATAAGTCCCGATATAGGTCGAAAATCCTCTTAAAATTACATATATAATAACAAAAGGAAGCATGAAAACAAGCAAATCAAGATGCATCCCTGCTCCGGCAAGGAAGAAAAATAGAACATATACCAGATTGTCAAAAAATTCAAGATTCTTTAAGACCCTTTTATGTTTAATTGAAGCATTGGAAACAACAAATCCCAGGAAAATTGCTCCTATATATGGACTCATTTTAAAAGACTCAAGGAGTCCGAAAACAGTTAGAATGGTCCCTATTGCAGAGAAAGTGAGATTTAACTCACTTTCGGTTCTTGCCTCAAGATATGAAAGCACAAATCCTGAAATTATCCCTACCAGAGCTGAACCGAAAAATTTAAGAAGTGAAATATAAATCTGGTTAAAAACTTTTGAACTTTCTGCTCCGATTATGGGAAAGAGTATTGAGAAAAGGAGTATAACAAAGATGTCATTTATAGTCATTAAGAAAAGCACTGACTTCGAAAAATCACCTTCAGCTTCGTATTCGTCAATAACAGCAAGAGCTGTGGCAGGTGCTTTGGAAAGTCCTATAATAGCAAAAATGAGAGAAAGGATGAAATTTTTTGTCAAAAAAAAGCCCAGCAAAAAGATGGTTACAATATTTAAAACGCCTTGAAAAAGAAAAGCTATAAATATGGGTTTTACATATTCAGAAATTCTTCTTATTTTTAACTTTGTTCCAAGCAGGAAAAGGATGTATGAGAGTGAAAAGATATAAAATGGTTCTATAGTTTTTAAAAACCTTTCATCAATAATATTGAAAGTATAGGGACCAAGAATTATACCACCTGCAATAAACCCGAGTATTCTGGGTAATTTAAATCTAACTGCAAGATGACCTAAAGGAATTGAAAGAATGAGAATTATACCGGTCTTGAAGAATATTTCCAAACTAAAATTTCCTTTTATATTTTCTAAAAGGTTTACCTTTTTTTAAATGTTTTGTGCAAAGAATTTTTGGTTCTCTTCCCTTAATATAGATTTCCTCTCTTGTTTTAGGACAGAATTTTGTGGCAAGTTCACCTGTTTCAACACAAATTTTAACACTGATAATCCCTTCAGGTTTTTCAAAATCAAGAGAATCCGGTATTTCAAGAATTTTATTAGCTTTTTTCATAAAATTTGCCCATATTGGTAGTGCAAGAGCAGAACCTGTTGCTTTATCATAAATTGTCATAAGGGAATCAAATCCTACCCATACACCACACAGAATCTTCGGGGTAAAACCTATAAACCAGGCATCAGTAAAATCATCTGTTGTTCCTGTCTTTCCAGCTGCAATTCCTTTAAATCCATAATACTTCGCATTCTTTGCTGTTCCATATTCAAAGGTTGATTTCATCATATCTATTAAAATGTAAACCTCTTTCTTATCAAAAACAGTGTCGGGTTTACTTGAAAATTTTTCTATTATTGTTCCATCTCCCATTTCTATCTCATTTATAAGGTGCATTTTTTTTCTGACTCCCATATTCGCTATCGTAAGATACCCCTGAACCATATCCCATAATGAAAGAGAAGGTGAACCGAGTGCTATAGAAAGCACAGGAGGAATATATTCTTTTATCCCTGCTCTGTGTGCAAATTCTATAACTGATTCAGGTCCCACTCTTTCAAGAATATGAACTGTGGCAAGATTTCTCGAATGAGCAAGTCCATCTCTTACTGTTATGAGACCCAAGAACTTATTATCAAAATTTCTCGGTTTCCAGGGTTTACCTGTTCCGTCATCTTCAAGAACATAAGGCATATCCTCAACAGGGTCTCCAGGGAAAATTCCTGAATGAATACCTGCAAGATATACAAAGGGTTTGAAAGATGAACCAACCTGTCTTTTTGCCTGAATTGCTCTGTCAAACTGGGACTTAAGGAAGTCCCTTCCACCCACAAGAGCAAGAACCTCACCTGTTTCAACATCTACAGCAAGTAATGCTACCTGAAGTTCAAGCGAATCAGCTTTTTTATAACCTTCTTTTTTATGATACTTTATTGCTCTTTTGTCAAAAATAGGAAGAAGTGAATCAATGACCTTCTCTGCAAGTTCTTGTAACTTTAAATCCATTGCAAGTTTTATATTAACTCCTTCTTTATATAAAAAACCTTCTCCATAAAGTGAATTTATATATTTCTTTACTTCCTCAAAATAATATCTTCCTATTTTCTTATTTACTGCTTCTTTCTCCTCTTTTTCTGGAAGCGGCTCCTCGATGGCTTCTTTATAGATTTTTTCATCAATTATTCCGTTTTTATAAAGAATCTTCAAAACAAAATCTCTTCTTTTTTTTGCTACTTTAGGATTTTTAAAGGGAGAATAATAATTTGGATTCCTTGGAATACCGGCTAAGAGTGCTGCTTCTGCCCATGTAACATCTTTCGGAGATTTATTAAAAAAATATTCACACGCTGCCTTTACACCATACACTCCCTCCCCAAAATATATAAGATTCAAATACCTCTCAAGAATTTCATTTTTTGTGAATGCTCTTTCTATTCTTAATGCAAGTATCATTTCCTTCAACTTTCTTTTAATGGTTTTTTCAAAAGTCAAAAACATGTTTCTTGCAAGCTGCTGAGTTATCGTGGATGCTCCCTGAACAAACCTTCTTTTCTTTAAATTAATAAAAACTGCTTTTACAAACCTTATGATATCAATACCAAAATGTTTGTAAAATCTTTTATCCTCAAGTGTAATAAACGCTTTCTGTATCTTAGGTGATATTGAATCCAGAGGCACAGGTTCTCTCTTCTCTGTGAAAAATTCATATACCACTTCACCATTTTTATCAAAAACATAGGTAATTCTCGCTGGCTTATAAAAATAAATCATCTCAAGAGGGGGTAAGTCTCTTGAAAGATAAATATAAAGAGATGTGAACAATATCCCAAAAAGTAATATGAAACCGAGCGGAATGCTAATCCATTTCTTTAAAAGTAAATTCATAGGTATATCTTCCTCTTAAAATCTCCCACCTTTTTTCCCTTTTAACATATTCTGAAAGAATTTTTTTAATATCTTTAATACTCTTTACCTCCTGTCCTTCGATTGCAACAATATAATCACCCTCTTTTAAGCCAATCCTATCAGCATAACTTCTCCTTTTTATTTTACTTATATAAACTCCTTTTTTATCCTCCTCAAGTTCCATACCCATCATTTTTAAAATACCGTAATATCTTGAAACTGTTTCAACATTCAAAACATCTTTTTTTCTACGTCTTTCAATAAGGATTATTATTTTCTGGTTACTTCTCAAAAGGTCAATATATCTTTTATAATCTGAAAAATTCTTAATAACCTTTCTTCCTATTTTAAGAATTATGTCTCCGGGCTCCAGTCCCGCTTCACCAGCAGGACCATTGCTGAAAACAGCTTTCACTTTAACTCCTTTCTCAGCCGGTTTTACCACGATTCCTAAAAAGCCACGAGGGTAATAGGAGAATTTCTTGAGATAAGGTAAAACCTCTTTAAGTGTGTTTGATGGAATAGCGAATCCTATACCTTCAAATCCTCCTGACTTTGACACAATAAAGGTATTCATCCCTATAACTTCTCCTTCTGCATTCAAAAGGGGTCCTCCTGAATTTCCGGGATTTATTGCTGCATCTGTCTGTATCATACCCCTGTATATTCTCTCCCCTTCTCCTTTAAAAGTTCTGTTCAGGGCACTTATAACACCCACAGTAACAGTGGGCTGTGTGTCCTCCCATAGATATCCGAAAGGATTACCCATCGCAATTGCCCACTCTCCTCTTTCAAGTTTATCAGAATCAGCAAATTTTAAATAGGAGAGATTTTCTTCATTTATTTTTAAAAGTGCAATATCAAGTGCATAATCGGTTCCGATAATCTCTGCTGTAAACCTTCTTCCATCAGGAAGTGTGACTATTATACTGTCTGAATTATGAACAACATGCTCATTTGTTAAAATAAATCCATCCTCTGAAATTATAAACCCTGAACCCTGAGATGAGATTTTTTCTTTATATTCAGGAAAGTCAAAAAATTCAAAGAACTCCCTGAAAAAGGGGTCATTTAAAATTGAACGGGGAGCAAGAGAAACATATCTTGTCTGAAAACATGTTATTGATACAACAGAATTTTCTGCCTTTTTTACTGCCTTTACTATCGCATTTTCTCTTTCTTTATCTATACTTTTCTGTGATATTAAAAATAAACCGAGAAGAAAAAATTTAAACATTTTTTAGTTTGTTTGATAAATCAAAGCGCCACATTTCTCATATTTATTTTCTCTGTAGTGATCGCATCTATGTGATATTAATATTTCCCTACCAAATAAATTCATTTCTCAATAAGAGATTCCCAATCCGAGAGAAATCTCTTTAAACCGATATCTGTTAGTGGATGTTTTAACATTTTTTCAAGAACAGCGGGGGGAACCGTAACAATATCAGCCCCTAAAAGTGCTGCCTCAACTACATGCATCGGATGTCTGACACTTGCAACAAGAAGTTCTGTATCAAAATCATAAATTGAAAAAACCTCTGTTAAAACTCTTATAACCTCCATTCCATCATTTGAAATATCATCAAGTCTTCCTATGAATGGAGATATATATCTTGCACCTGCCTTTGCGGAAAGCAATCCTTGTGAAGGAGAAAAAATAAGTGTCATATTAACATTTATCCCTTCCCCAGAAAGTTCTCTTGTTGCTTTTAACCCTTCTTCACCAAAGGGAATTTTAATCACTATGTGTTTATGTAATTTTGCAAGTTCCTTCCCTTCCCTGACCATTCCTTCAGCATCTGTAGCTAGAACCTCTGCAGAAACAGGACCATCAACTATTTCACAAACCTCTCTTAAAATTTCCTTTCCCTTTTCAAAAAGTTCTTTTTTATCCTTTGCTTTGAAATCAGGATGTAATCTTTTGATCTCTTTTGAAAGTAGAGTCGGATTGGTTGTAGCTCCATCAATTATACCCAAGGATTTTAATTTTTTGAGTTCTTCAAGATTGGAGGTATCAGCAAATATCTTCATTTTTTTCCTCTTTAATTTCCTTTTCGGGAATTGAACCCTTTGAATTAAAAATTTTAATGAAAAATAAAGTAAAAATTAAAGATATAATAATAGTTGAAATATTCAGTAAAAGCAATATAAAAACGATTTCATTTTTTGATTTTATTATAACATAAGGAATTGTAAAAATTAAAAGCCAGAATAGGATGGTTTTAAAAACCACTCCGTGCTTCTGAACAGCAAAGAAAATTCTTGAATAAAATCTTGAAATCAAATGAAAAAGAAGTGCAAAAGATAAAAGGAGAAATTCTTTTTCATAAAAAACAAATTTTTTTCTTGGAAAAAATAAATATAAAAATTCTTTACCGAATAAAAGAGCAAAAACAGTAAAAATTGAAATTAAAATAAAGATGAGTGCAAAGGAAATATAAATGGTTCTTCTGAATTTTTTTCTCTTTCCCTCATAATAGGAACTTGAAATATGAGGATAGACAGGAACAAAGTAGGAAGAAAAGAAAATCCTCAGAGCCTGGAATATTGATATTTCTGCTGTCAGATTTCCTATAAGAGTTTCTGAGACATTTTTGAGTTTTAAAAGCAATATAGGATAATTAAAGAAACTCTGAAAAATTGTATTTGAAAAGGACATGGAGAAAATTCCCTGTTTTAAAAATTCAAAATTAATTTTAAAAATGAAACTTCTCTTAAGATATGCAAAATAAAAGGTAAAGAATAAGAAATTTGAGAATTCAGCAAAAATATATGGATAAATAAAAAGTTCAATCTTATTCTGCTTTTTCAAATATAAAAAAATACCAAAAAACAGAAAAAAAAGACCTCTTAAAAATATAAGAGAACTAAATGCAGAAAAAATCTTTTTTCCTATAAGAAAACCTCTGCCTATGATTGCTGTTGTGAAAAAGAAAAAACAGAGAAAAGAGCTTATAAAAAGAAAAGAATTCTGGTTAAATAACCTGTTTAAAAGAAAATTCTTGAATATTAAGAATAAGATGATGGATATAATAAAAAGTGAAAAAAGATATGTGAGTGTTTCATCTATTAAGGTTCTTACCTTCTTATATTCATTTTTTGCCCTTAATTCTGAAATTTTCCTGACTATATAATCTCTGAATCCTGACCCTGAAAAAAAAGAAATCAGAACATAAAAGGAATAAAAAATTCCGAGAACTCCGACACCTTCAGCGCCAAGGGTTTTCCCTGAAAAAGAAAGAAAGAGAAAATAAAAAATTGAATTTGAGATAAGTCCGATTGCACTCCATATCGTGCCTCCGAAAAGACCTTTGGAAAGAATTAATTTATTAAGAAATTCCTTCAATCCTCAGGATTATATCCCATTGAAAAACCAAAGGAAAATGTAATACCTTTGAGAGGATTTGAAATTATGAAATCAGAATAATCAGGTGTGTCCAGAAAATATCCTGCTGTATATATTCCTTCCATTCTTAAATATAAGGCAAAAATACCCGGCATTTCTCTTGTTAAATTTAAATTGAATTCAATCCCACCGTTTATAACAGGATAAACATAATTTCTGTAACTCCTTCCTTCAATAAGAAGCTCCTGAAAACTTCCACCTATTCCGACAATCGGATAAATTCCAAAAATCTTTGACCTCAAGAGATTTGCTCCGCCTTCAATTATACCTGTTTGAAAATAGAATTTATTGATTTTATCAGAAGAGAGAAATTTCTGCTGAGTAAATCTCAATCTCAAAAATGCTTTATTCGGTTCATAAAATCCTGCTCCGAAACCGTAACCAAAAGAAGTTTTCTTCAATTCAGAAGAATTTAAAAGACTAATCTCTTCATTAATATTCTTCAAATCAAGAACCTGAGAACCTGTTTCAAGATATATGGAGATACAAGAAACAAAAATTAAGGGTAAAATATAAATTATCTTCCTCATTTTCAACCTCCCAGTATTATAAGGGCTCCACCGAGTAAAATTGCCCATATCCCTTCAGGAGGAAAGAAACCTGAATAACCGATAGTAAGATAAGGACCCTGTAACCATCTCTCAAAGGAAAATTGATAACCTGCACTCAGATTTAAGGAGGGAGAGAATTTACTCTTTCTGCCTCTGAGAATTCTTTTTGAAAAAGGAAAAGAAACCTGAATACCACCTCTGAGATAAGGATAGATAACAGATGTAATGCTTGTTTCATAAACACCGTATGCTTCTGAATTGAAAATTCCGAGTCCTATGCCTACATAGGGATAAATATAGGGTCTTATTCTATAAAAAGGAAGAACCCCGAAGTTAAGAGAACCCTGAATATATGTAAATTTTGTTTCCACAGCAATGTAGGTATCAGGGGGAGCATAAAGTTCAGCATCTCCTTCCCATGTATATCCACCTTGAAAAGATGCAAATATAACCGCATTTCTGTCCCTTGAGATAGCATCAAAGGAAAGTCCTATCATAGGATCATCAGGATACGGAGCTCTGATATTTTCAATATCATCTTTTAACATTGGTATATCTCCCTTGTAAAGGGAGATGGAACACCCTGTTATGATGAGAAACAGAATTGATTTTAATCCCTTCATTTTTTCACCTCCAAGACACAAGAAAAGCAAAAGTTATTCCACTAAATTATAAGAAAAATTGCACAATAATAAATCAAAAGATAACAAAAATTATTCCAGTTTAATCACAACTATCTTTTCCTCAACAAAATCCCTTATTGCATATCTTGGTCCTTCTCTTCCTATTCCAGAACCCTTAACACCTCCATAAGGCATATGATCAACTCTAAAAGATGGAATATCATTTATAATTACTCCTCCAACCTCTATTTCCTTTGCAAGTTTTATTGCCCTTTGAATGTTATTTGTAAGAACTCCACATTGCAAACCGTATTCAGAATTATTCACTTTTTCAATTAGTTCCTCCTCTGTTTCAAATCCATTACATACAGCAAGGGGCGCAAAGGCTTCCTTTGCACATACCTCACTTTCTTCAGGAGCATCAACAATTAAAATCGGATAGAAAAAAGCACCTTCTCTTTTAAGTCCAGGTAAAACCTTTGCTCCTTTTTCCATTGCTTTTTTGACCCACTCCTCTGCCTTTCTTGCTGCACCTTCAGAAATCATGGGACCCACATCAGTATCCTCATTTAACTGGTCTCCGACTTTCAGATTTTTGAGAACACTCAAATAATCCTCTATAAATTTTTCTTTAATATTTTTTTCTACGTAGATTCTCTGAACAGAAATACATACCTGTCCTGCAAGGGCATATGCACCCCTTACTATTCTTTCAAGTAGAGGCTTATAGTCAAAATCCGAAAAAACACATAATGCTGAGTTTGAACCCAGTTCAAAGGTCTTTTTCTTCATTCCTGCAACATTCGAAATTCTCTCCCCAACATCCTTTGAACCCGTAAAACTTATATGTCTTATTCTTTTATCCTTGCATAAACGTTCTCCCACAGTTCCACCACCACCTGTAAGAAATGCTATACCTTCAGGAGGAAAACCTGCTTCAAGAATTATTTCTGTTAAAATTTTTCCTGTCATCGGTGTATAACTTGAAGGTTTAAATACAACACTGCAACCTGCTGCAATCGCAGGAGCTATTTTATGTAAAGCAAGGTTTAAGGGAAAATTAAAAGGAGTTATTGAAAGAACAATTGGGTCAGGTTCCATTATTGTAAATCCTATTCTTCCTTTTCCAAATTCAGAAGCATCCATCGGGACAAATTCACCGTAAATCCTTTTTGCCTCTTCTGCTGAAAACGTAAGTGTCTCAATTGCTCTTTTTGTTTCAAACCTTGCCTCTTTTATTGTTTTACCTGATTCAAGTGAAATTGCTTTTGCAACTTCTTCAAATCTTTTTTCCAGAATTTCTTTCGCCTTTAAAAGTATTTTATACCTTTCAAAAGCAGAAATATTTTTTATCTTTTTCCTGTTTTTTTCAAGATAGGAAAGTGCTCTTTCAATCTGATGCTCGGTTGCTTCAGGAAATTCCCATATTATTTCATTGGTTCCTTTTTTATTCACCTGAAAATATTTTTCTCCCTCCTGCCATTTTCCTTCAAAAAATATCTTCTGTTTCATAATTACCTCCTTTTTATTAAGAAATATGCGATAAATCGCATCGCTACATATTCATAATTAAAATTTGACTTTTATTACACAGAAAAAATTATAATAGAATTTAATTCTCATGAGCAATTTAAAAATTATTGAAGTTTCAGATAAAAAAGAGCTTGAACTTTTTATTCAAACACAGGTTGAGGTATGGAAAAGATTGCCCCTTGTTTCTTATGTTCAGCCTCTGAAAATCCTGGAAAAAGAACATCTTGACCCGAAAGGGAAAAATCCTTTATTCAAAAAGGCAAAAGTAAAATACTTTATTGCTTTAAGGAATGACAAACCCGTTGGAAGGATAAGTGCATATAAAGTAAAACATAAAGTCATAGGAATAGATGAAAAGATAACAGGATTTTTCGGTCATTTTGAATCAATTCCTGACCAGGAGGTAGCAGACGCATTACTTGAAAAAGCTGAGGAATTTTTGAAAAAGAAAGGTTGTAAATACATCATGGGACCTGCAAGTTTTGCTTATGATGGAGTATACGGAGTTCAGATAAAAGGTTTTGAATATTTGCCCATGATTATGACCCCCTGGAATCCTGAGTATTATTCTGATTTGATTGAGGAAAGGGGATATAAAAAAATAATTGATTTTTATGCCTGGTTTATTCCTGTTTATATCATTCATCCCCGTCTTGAAAAAATTGTTAAAACAGAAGAAAGATTATACAAAAAGAATGGAATAAAAATAAGAAGAGCAAATTTAAAGGAACTGAATAAGGAATTACAGAGAGTAAGGGAAGTTTATAATAAGGCATGGGAAAACAATTTCGGGACCGTTCCTCTTGAGGAAGAAGATATGGAATACATTGCAGAAGAACTTAAACCTGTTATAGTTCCCGATGCTGCTTTAATTGCTGAAATAGGAGATGAACCTGTTGGGGTTGCGATAGGAATTCCCAATCTGCTGGAAGCAATCAGGGATTTTAAGGGAAGTTTAAATGCGTTAAATATTATCAAACTCCTGTGGAGATTAAACAAATTTCCCCTTTCGTCAAAGATACCGAGATTGAAATCAGGACGTCTCCTTATTCTGGGTGTCAAAAAAGAATTCAGAGAAGGAGCGGGTGTTTTGATGGCTGCAAAGATTTTATTAAAAGGGTATGAATTCGGATACAGATATGGTGAAGGTTCTCTTACACTCGAAAATAATTTTGAAATAAATAATTTAATAAAAAGAATAGGAGGAATTCCCTATAAAATATTCAGGGTTTATCACAAGGAAATTCTTTAACAATTTATTTTAAAATTTATTATGCAGGTTTATGAATGTAAAAGTTGTGGAACAATAATAGGAATTCCTGATGATAAGGAACCTCTTTACTGTCCTATGTGTAGAGGACAGATGAATATATTGGAAGAAGAAATTGAATTAAAAAAGGAGATCAACTGTCCTGATTGTGAAAGTAAATTTTTTGTAAAAGAAGATTTTTCACCTTACAAATGTGCCTTCTGTAACTTTACATTCATAACTTCACCTTACAGAAGGTCTGAGGAAAGATTATAAGAAGTGCAGGATTTTAAAAGAGTAAGATACGCTTTATTCAAATCAATTGAAAGAATAAGAGAGAACATTGATTTGCTTAACAAATATAACGAATTCCCCTTTGCAGACCACGACACAGGAACAAACCTCTATATCACACTTGAGCCTCTGTATGAAAAAATTGAAAATATCGGTAATTTTGAAGAATTAATCAATGAAACAAAAAGAATTGTTACAAGGTTCAGTGCAGGCAATGTTGGAGTCTTATTTTCGGCTTTTTTACCAGATTTTATATATATTTTTAAAGAAAAACAGGATAAAGAAAAAATCAAGAGAACATTTAAAGAGATTATTGAAAACTTGGGAAAATCCTTTGAAAACCCGCAGCCAGGAACAGCACTTTCTCTTTTTGAATATATTACAGAAAATCCTGACTTATTAAAAAGTGAGAATTTCTGTAAAAAAATTGAACCTGAATTAAAAAAATGGACCCTCTTAATTCCTGAACAGAAGAAGAAAGGATATCCTGATAGCGGACTCTTTGCAGTATCCCTATTTATTGATGAATTTCTAAAAGCAATGAAATCGGAAAATATTGACATCAAAAAAAATACAAATTACAAAAAGGAAAAAAGAAAATTTATCAAGGATTTTTTCTTTGATGAAGATGTATCAATAATTGTTGACTCCTCTGCTGATATATCAGAAGAGCTTGCCAGAAAACACAGAATCGGAATAATCCCCCTGCAGTTCTTCATAGGAATAAAAAGATTCAGAGATGGACTTGAGATTAAAAGGGAAGAAATATATAAAAAAATAAAAGAAATGAAAGAAAATCTCTCAACATCACAACCTTCAATAGATGATATAGAAGAAATTATAAAGAGAGCCTGCGAAAAAGCAAGAAAAACGCTTATTCTTACAATCGCAGGGAAGTTATCTGGGACATTCGGAACAATAAAAGCAGTTGCAGAAAACATATCCAAGGATAAAGTTCATGTTTTTGACTCCAAATTTTTATCTCTTGCATTAACAATATTTGCTTTAAGAGCACGAGAGAAAATTAAAGAGGGTGTATCTTTTGACAAAATGTTAGAATATTTGAGGGAAATAAGAGATAAAAGTGTTCTTCTTTTTTCACTTAAAACTCTGAAATATCTTGTAAAAAGTGGGAGAATATCATGGGGGCAGGGGAAAATTGCTACACTTTTAAATATAAAACCAGTAATGATACTTGATGATGGAGAAATAAAAAAAGTAAAAGTTGCTTTTGGTGATAAAGGAACCATGAAGAAAATTATAGAATTATTAGAGGAGAAACTTGACAAAAATTTTGAATATGACTTTGCTGTAGCTCATGTTGAGAGAGAGGAAGTTATTGAATTTTTTAAGAAGAATTTAAGAGAAAAATTTAAAATGAAGAAATTTTATGTATCGAGTTTAACTCCTGTAATTTCAATTCATGTAGGTCCTGGAGCTTTTGGAGTATTTGCAGTTCCCTACCTCTAATAAAGAATATCAAAAACCTGAATTCTCGAATTCATTTGCTCTACTACATATACTTTCTTATTTCTGATAAAGATTCCTGCAGGCAATCTGAATTGACCTGGGTCCCACCCTAATCCTTCTATGGCTAAATATACATTCCCATATTTATCAAAAACCTGAATTCTATGAAGAAAAGCATCGGTAACATAAATATAACCTTTGTCATCCACAGCTATTCCCTTTGGTCTTACAAAAGCACCCGGTGCATTTCCAGGTCTTCCAAAAACATTAATAACTTCACCTTTTGGATTTAAAATCTGAACTCTGAAATTTCCCCATTCACAAACATAAATATTTCCATCCTTGTCAAGGTTTATTCCTGTAGGATAAAGAAATTCCCCAGGTTTATTACCTCTTTTACCTATAGTATAAAGAAATCTTCCCTCAAGGTCAAAAACCTGAATTGCCATTAAACTATCATCAAGTACATATATTTTTTTTCTATAGTCATCAACTGCAAGATTTACAGGCTTACCAAGCCCTTTCTTTATGAATATCACCCCTTCAAATTCCGGAATTGTAATTCCAAAAACTCCTTTAGAACCAGGGTCAGCCACAAACAGCATATTTTTAGAAGCAGAAAAAGCAACACCTGTCGGTCTTATAAATTTAAATCTTCCTGCTCCTATATGCCATTCCACTTTTTTATTTTTCTCATCAATCATAACCACTGCTCCGAAACCGGGATCAGCTACAAAAATTCTTCCTATCTCATCCACATATATTCCAAAAGGATATTTTAAAAGGCGTGTTTTTTTTATTCCCAATACTTTATTTATAAACCTTTTAAAAACATTACCCTCCCCTGTAATATCTTCTTTCAGTAATAGAAACTTATCAAACTTTATCTTTGCTTCTTCTGGAGGAGGTGGCCATACATATTGTTTCTTATCAGCTTTCGTAGAGCCTGAAATAATCATAAATAAAATTAAAAATTTCATCTTATTACCTCCGGTTTATGTGGGTTATGGCATTTTTTACATACAACTTCCCCAAAATGAATTTCATCAAAAGGAACAACTTTTGAAACAGATTCACTAACATCTGCACCATGACAATTATTACAAACATCCTTTTTCACCAGAAATTCACTTTTTCCTTTATGAAGTTTATGACAATCAATACAATTTAAAACAGCATGTTTTCCAGAAAAAATCTCTATATCTCTATGACATTTTTCACAGAATTCAGGAGTTTCATCTCTTAAAAGATATCTCATATTTTTTTTATGAGGGTCATGGCAGGTGGTACATTTTATGTTGAAACTCTCTGCAGAGACATAGTCACCGACAGGATGATGATTTTCGTAATTATCTCCAAGAAATATAGGAGAAGTATCAGGAATATTATAGAATTTTTGAACTTCTGGATAAAGTAGAAGCAAATAATTCTTATGTGTATGACAATTCATGCATGTCAATGAGACATAATCAAATTCTTTAAATTTTTCTTTTATCTCATCAAAAGGTACTAGATTAATAAGATAAGGACCTTTTGAATTGTGAGGTATATGGCAGAATTTACAAATCCTCTGTCCTTCAAAATTTCTGAAATCATGAGCAAACTGAAACAAAGAAAGTAGGAACAATAACTTCATTTCTTATGACATACAGTACACACGGGTTTATTTGGCCAGCGCAGGTGAAAATTATATCTTGTGCCATGAGGGCTATGACATTTATTACAGGTAATCCCTTTTTCTTCACCAGGATGCATTGCAACAGGGTGATGCTTCCCATAATAATTTTTTTCATGACACAAATAGCAAAGAGCATTAACTTTATTTTTTAAAAATTTGTCTTCGATTGAAGAATGTGGATCGTGACATATTACACATTCACCCTTAGCATAAGGACTATGTAAATAAAAACCGATTTCTACATCATGACATGTTTGACATATATCCGGTGCCTTAGGTCTATTAAATATTTTATCATGACAATTATCACAGGAAAGTTCTTCAAAAGGGGGATGATAATTTATTCCAGTTTTAAATTTCTCTTTATGGCAAGTAAAACAATCAAGGTCTTCCTTTTTTGAAACTGATTTAAATTCAATTGAGTGACATTCTTTACAGATTTCTTCTCTTTCTGTCTTATGAAAATTATATAATTTTGCCTTAACTTTAAAATTTTCCGAAGGATATGAATATATAGTTAAATTTTTTGATTCTGTTTTGCCCTCCTTTTCATAATAGACTGTGATTTCATTTTTGCCAGGTTTTAATTCCACAATAAAATGATGAATATTACCCATCGAAACAGTATCATAGATATTTTCAGGTCTTAGAAGCCACGCCTTGTCAGCATCCACAACTATTCTTATGAATTTATCCTTGACCAATACGAGAGAAGGTGGTGTTAAAATTGTAAAGAAAAGGAAATAGACTAATATTCCACCTTTCCGTGACATGCGGGTCCACATATTCCCCCTCCGTTTTTCTTTTTAAAATCAATTTTTAATATATAATTATTCGGTCCAAACAATCTTCCACCTTCTACAAATTTGGGATTATTTGAAAAATGAGGATTATGACAGAAGGTACAGATTCGACCTTTGTCTCTTTTCACATGAACTTCATGCAAGTTTTTCCCATTTTTTTTAAAACCAGATTCTAAAGAGAAAAGACTCTCTATATCATGACAATTAAAACAGAGCTCATATTGAAGTTGTGTAAAAAAAGTGTAAGACCCTCGAGGATACATTGCATTAAAGAGTTTATCAAAACCACTCGAATGAGGATTATGACAGTTCATACAATCATGTACAGGAGGATGTTTAAATTTTGCAGTTGCAAACTTTGTACCCATCTCGGTATGACACTTAAAACATAAATCATTTCCTTCTTTCAGAAGGAAAAAGTTTGTCTCATTTCCATGAACATCGTGGCACTCTTTACATCTTCCTTCTTTAACGGGTATATGAATACTCACAGGACCTTTTATAATATCCTCATGGCAAGTTGAGCATAAATAAGGCGGTTTTTCTTTTAACAAACCACTTAAAGGAGAGGAATGCGGGTTATGACACGTGGTACAATCTTCCTGAACAGGTGGATGCTGAGCACTTTGTTTATCATCATGACATGTGGTACAGAGTTCAAAAACATCCTCAATCTTTTTGAAAGGATGTTCTCCTACTAACTCATGACAATTTGAGCAATCCTCCTCAGCAGGAGGATGCACCACTCTTTCTTCAATCAAAAGGTCATGGCAGCCTTTCTGAAGGCAATTTTTTGTCTGAAAAATAACCAAAAAAATTATTACTTTCATATTACTTTGATTTTTCTTTTAACATAAAAATGAAAAATTATGTTATGTTCTGAACCTGGATATATTAAATAAATATACTCTAAACTAATATCTAAAATCAAACCTCTATAATCTCTTGAAAATATTACTTTTAAATTATTTTCGAATTTATTCCTGAAATATAATCTTTCATCTATTGTAAATAAATTCATAAATCTTACAGGTGCCCTAAAGAGAATATTAAGAAAATCTCTATTTATTGTGGTTCCTAAATGTGTTATTATATATTCTTTATTATAACTTAAATAAAAAGGTATCTCCTTTGTTCTTAATTCTATCCTGGTAAAATACCTTGTCCATGTGCTTTTACCACCACCTATATTAGAAATATCCTGATTCAGGTACAAGTCAAAGGAGATGAAATATTTTCTTGATTCATAGGTAAACAAAATTCCTGTATTATATCCTCTTCTTGTTTCATTATTATAAATCCACCTATCATTAATTCCTTTAAGATAGAAATTAACAAAAAATCTAAATGTTTTAAAAAAAAGAAGTTTTCTGTGCTCAAATAGATTACCTTCACTCAACATATAACCCCATCCACTTCCTCTTAAATTTTGAGTAAAAAACAGAGAAACTCCTGGAGTCAAAGTAAGAGATTTTGGAAAATTTAAAAATTTCAATGAAAAACCCTGAAAAATATTTTCTGTATAATTTTTACCCTGTGTAAAAGAACTTAAGCTAAAACTTGCTGATGAGTGTGAAGTAACTCTTTCTGACAAAAATTTTCTGTAAGATAGTTTGAAATTGTTTGAAGTGACAAATTTTGATTTATTAAAATAGTAAAAAAAGTTAAATGTATAATCCTTCACACTTTTCTTTTCAAAACTAAAATTGGAATTCGTATATGTGTATCCATCTCTAAAAAAGTAATTGATATTGAGAGATGTTCTTATTTTTCCAGGAATATTGTAATTATAATCAAACCTATAATTTTCTGAATAAGGATACATCACAGAAAATTCACGTCTATAAAGTGTAAAGAAGGAATGATTTTTTATAGAATAATTTGACTTCATTGAAAAAGCCTTTTTATTCTTCCCGTCATCCTTACCCCAGGAATAAACAAAATTAAAATTAGGTAATTTATCAAGAATTAAAGATTGAGATACCAAATAGCTTAATGTTTTTCTTTCAAATGTTATATCATTTATTTTCTGGAAATCTTCTTTTTTTACAAAAAACCTAAAAGGAAACTTTGAACGAGGAAATAAGCTTATATTTAAACTGAAAGGGTTCTTAAGAAAATTTTTCTCCTGTCTGCTTTTTAGATTCCCATTCCAGCCCTGCCATACAAAGTAATTTCTAAACTCATATCTCAAAAAATCTCTATGGTATAAGAAACCCCTGAAAAGAAAATCCAATGAACTCTCATAATCTTTGTAAAAAGGTTTTGTTATTGAATTTTCAAAATTACCTGAAATGAGGTATCTTTCAAATAGGAAAAATATCCTAAAATTTGTAATTTCAGCCTTAAGTGTCAGAACCGAAAAAATAAGGGGGAGGAGTATTTTTACTCCCCCCCCTTTTATTCTATACACTACTACTCTTTAAGAGATTTTACTTGATATGACAGGTTGTACAAATCTGACTATTCAGAGTATCAGCTCTGAGGAAGAGGTCGGCAACAACAGTTCCAACATTATGGGGCTCATGACAGGTTGCACATGTTACCACAGAGTCAGCTCCTGCCTGCTGGGATGAAAAATCAAAGAGAGGTAGATTATTACCAGGCCAGGTGCTGGGAGCGGTGAAATCAGTTGAAGGAAGAATACCAGGGGCAACATCCATATCAACTGGGTGAGAACCTGTCAGGGTGTCCGCAGCTCCCCCAGGAGGTGGTGAACCGTAAGGTGCTGTTATATCAGGCGGATCCTGAACACCTGTCCCAATGTTTCTGGTAACAAGCTGTCCAAAAATATTAAGCTGTCCGAGATTGGTGGTTGTAATTGTTCCGTCATGACAGGAAAGACAAAGATAAGTATGATAGGAAGCATTTGTCATTGGGTCTGTATATCTACCATCATACATTACAAATGGCCCAGAAGGAACATAGTTTCTTGACCAGAGGTAATATGTATTTGATGAAGTTTTTGCACCATGAACAGTATGACAATACACACATACTCTTCCCTGACCAGGTCTGTTGAAATCGTGTTTACTTCCCACGACAGCTGCCTGGAGGAGGATTATCACCGCTCCGAGGGATATTAGTGCTATTGCAAATTTTTTCATATATCCCCTCCTTTAAAAAGGGTGGGAGTCGAACCCAGGAATTATTTCGTCTGATTTTAAAAAAAACAAAAGTAAAATTTCAATAAAATTGATTATTGAAATTAATCATTAAATTAAGTATAATTTTAAAATGAATACGTATTTTAAGATATTATTGATAGCTGTGCTCACATTTCTTATAAATATACCTTTTGGAATATGGAGAGGTAAAACAAAAAGATTTTCCATCCAGTGGTTCCTCTCAATACATCTTCCAATCCCCTTTATAATCCTCATGAGAATAAAATCGGGTATTGGATTTATACCATATAGTTACCCTTTCTTTATTTTTGCTTTTTTCTCGGGACAATTTATAGGTTCCAGAATTTTTAAATGAATCTTATATATGACGGAAAATGTAAAATCTGTAAAAAAACTGTAAAACTTTTCCAAAAATTAGGTCTGAAAGAAAAAATTAACTTTATTACATCTGAAAACAAAGCAGAATTAAAAAGAATGAATATCCAAAATAAAGAATTATTAAAAGAATATGTAATTTTAACTAATGAGAAGAAAACTTTAAAAGGATTTTATGTTTTTAGATTTTTAATTGATTTGATACCCTCTTTTATCTTTTTTCAATTCCTGTTTCATCTTCCGTTTATTAATTTAATTGGAGAAAAAACATATAACTTTGTTTCGAAAACCAGGAAATGTATGTCTTAAAATACCTTTTCCTTTAAAATAAATTGAAACAATTATTAAAAAACTCACGTTTCTTAAAAAAGGAGGAGTTGTATGTTTTTAATGTTTCTAACATTGACCTTTTATTTTCAGCAGGAAGTTTATTATAAAATAGAATGTTCTCTAAATGATTCGCTACATCTCCTGAATGCAAAAGAACAACTTCTGTATATAAATAATTCAAACGATACTTTAAAAGAAATGTGGTTTCATCTTTACGGAAATGCTTTTAAAAAGGGAAGTGAGTTTGACAATGAACTTGTGAGTAAAGTGGCATCTGGAAGTATAAGGTTTTCAAAAAAGAAAGAACAGGGTTATTTAAAAATTAAAAAGATTGTTTTCAACGGAATAGAAATAAAAGAATATGATGATTCCAAAGTACTTATGATTTTAAAACTTAAAGAGCCTATACTTCCCAAAGATACCGCTCTATTTGAATTTGAGTACGAACTTAAAATTCCCAAAATATTTTCAAGACTCGGACATGAGAAAAAACATTATGAGATGAGTCAATGGTATATAAAACCCTGTGTTTATGATGAAAAAGGATTTAATTACACAGGTTATCATATCTGGGGTGAATTTTACGGAGAATACGGAACTTTTGATGTAAAAATCAATGTGCCTGATGACTATATTGTGCTTGCAACCGGTATTCTGAGAGAACCAATTAAATACAAAAAACTTCTTGATTCTCTCTCAACTTTAAGCAAGGAAGAATGGGAAAAATATATAAAACAGAGGAAAAGAAAAGGAAGAATAACTTTGAGATTTTATGCTGAAAATGTCCATGATTTTGCATGGGTTGCTGATAGAAATTATTTTATAAGAAAAGTAGAGTATAAAGACAAAGAAATTTACATTCTTATAATGAAGAAAAATATCGATATTTATAAAAGGGCTCCACTTTTTGGTAAAAGGGCACTCTCTTCTTTTGAAAAATGGTTCGGAGAATATCCTTATAAGACATTAACAGTTGCTGATGGATTCCTTGATGCAGGTGGTGGAATGGAATATCCGAATCTTGTAATAATTTCAATTTCAAGAGGAGGACTTTCTTTTCCCTTCGGTTTCAGTAAATCATTAAAAGAAATGTTTCTTGATATTGTGATAGCTCATGAAATAGCCCATCAGTGGTTTTACGGAATACTTGGAAATAATGAAGTTGATGAAGCATGGCTTGATGAGGGATTTGCTTCTTTTGCTGAAGAAAGATATACAGAAAAATTTTATCCGCCTGAAACATTAAAAACAAAATTTCCAAAATTTCTAAGCCTTGATCTTTCTCTTTCTAAACTCGAAAAACTCGGATTATACAGAACAATAAACTCCCCTTACAATGAACCGATTGTTGGCAAAAAAGCGTACGATATGATTTCTTATGGAACAATAGTTTATGCAAAAGGAAAACAAATCTTAAATATGATTCGTGACATTATAGGAGAAGAGAAATTCGATTCTGTAATGCACGCTTATTACAGAAGATTCAGATTTAAACATCCCAGAACAAAGGATTTTATAAATGTTTTGAACGAAATAACAGGTAAAGATTGGGAAGAATTTTTTAAATTCTTTGTTTATAGTAACAAAAATATTGACCTTTATTTTAAGAAAGTAAAAAAACAGAATGAAAAATTGATAGTAAGAGCAGGAATAAAAGGTGAAATTAAATTTCCTATTTCTGTATCAGGAGTTTATGAAAATGACACAATTACTTATGTGATAAATCCTGATGAGGAGGTCATATTTGATTCCAAAAATTTAAAAGAGATAGCAATTGATATTAAAAACTCTTTTCCAGAAACAGACGAATGGAATAACTTTTATAAAAGAAAATTCAGAATATCACCCTTAATCTCGATCCCTGATGTAAGCACCTATGATATCAATTATTTAGTATTTCCTTTTTACCAAAGTACTGATAAATTTAAACTTTTCTTATATATAATGGGAAATCAGGGAGCAATCAGGCACTTCTCTTCAGCTGCAATCGGATATTCCCAGAATTACAGAAAAGTTCTATATCATTTTGGTATAAGTGAGCCTCTTCTGAAACATAACTCAACGATATCTTTCGGCTTAAATGATTTCGGTGGTCTTAGAAAAATTAATTTGAATTTTGAGAAAATTTTCAAAAACACACCCTTTTCTCTTTCTTATTTCAAGATAGGGGCAGGTTATACCTATAACAACCTTTACTCAATTTCATTCTTTGAACCCGAATTTTACGAAGAGGCTGAAGAAAACATTTTGAATTTTTACCTGTCATACTGGAAAAGAACAATTTATTATAATTTAAGCTCAAAAATAAACTTTAACCTCGGATATTGGGGAACCTTAAATTATAACAGGATAACATATAAATTTAATTTTTATTTAAAAAGAAAAACCCCTTTAAACCTTACATTTTATTATTCGGGTATTCAGGGCAAATTTCCTCTACACAGATATATTTATTTGAGAGGTTCTGCATCTTATGACAATCTTACATCTTTTCTACTTTCATACAGAGGCTCAATTTCTCCCTTTTCAGATCATTTTGCATCCGGAGAAGGATTATCAGGATATCTCAACCAAGACATAAAAGGAACAAAAATTTTCCTCTTAAGGGTGGAAATACCTTTAAAAATCCTGAATATTTTCTTTGAAGGCGCGTATATTGGAGAAACCCTCAATAATCTCTCTGATCTTTATTTTGATGCCGGACTGAGTATTGACCTTATAAAAATTAAAATAATATTCCCACTTTATGTAAAAGACCCTTTAAATGAAAAAGAGTTTAAATTCAGATGGTTAATAAGAATTAAAAGTTAAGCACGTAAAATACCTATTATTGTCATTATTATAGAATAAACAAACCATAGTCCAAAAGATATATAAAGTCCCTTCTTTTTATCTAATTCACCTATATAGTGAAGAGCAAGACCATAAAGGAAAACACTCCATAAAACAAAGAAATTTGTCTGTTCAAGAAATATTCTTAAAAAATTCTTTTCTGATAGAAATTGAAAAAGGAGAGAAAAATCTAAGTTTACCTTTGGGGAACCCTTCAGGTATGCTACAGGAAATGCGATTATCGAACCTAAAACTGTTATTGCTGAAATATGGATAGATGAACTCCACCAGGATAAAAACTCACCTTTGCCTTTAAAGACAATAGTAATAAGATAAAATATAAAAGCAAGTAACAATGTTGCAATTATGAATGAGAAAAAGCCTCCGATTATAGAAACCAAATAAAAAGTACCAGAAGTCATAAATTTCTGGGCTTCTGGTGGCATTTCCTTACCTTCCATAAGAACATCAATATGAGGAATGGTGATGAATTTTATATATAGAAATGTCATGACCATATTTATGACTATAAGCACAGCAAGAGGTATTGCAAGAGGTTTTTTCTCCTTTATTTCTTTTAAAGCTTCATCAGGAGAATAGAATATTTTTAAAATTAAATCCATAACAACCTCCTTTTTTAAATTATATTCTTAAATTTATTTATCAATCAATAAATCTCTTAAAGTATCATCAATGTTTTCAAATTTAAAATTATAACCTGCTTCGACCAGTCTTTCGGGAATTATTCTTTGATTTACAAGTATCAAATTCTTAGCCATTTCTCGCATTAAAATCTTTATCAAAAAATCAGGAATATGAAAAAAACAAGGTCTTTTTAAAACATTTCCCATTTTCTTATAAAACTCTCCTACTCTAACAGGATTCGGTGACGTTATGTTAAATATTCCATTTAAATTTTTATTTTTTATAAAATAATCAAAGGAACCAATAACATCATCAATATGAACCCATGAAATCCATCTGTTTTTATCTCCCATAACACTTCCCATAAAAAATTTAAAAGGCAATTTGATTCTCTTAAGAAAACCACCCTTTCCGAGCACAATTCCCAATCTTGCTACAACTCTTCTTATGCCTAATTTTTCAATCTCCTCTGATGCTTTTTCCCACTCTGATGTTACATAGGAAAGGAAATTATCTCCCTTTTCTCCGTCTTCATTTTGAATCTCGTTTTTACTCTTATAATACCCTATAGCTGAAGCCTGAATAAACACTTCTGGTTTTTTATTGAGATTTCTTACCAAATTACAGAGAGCTTTTGTAATTTTTATTCTGCTACCATAAATCTCTTTTTTCTTTTTTTCACTCCATCTTAAGGAAAAAATTGTTTCACCTGCAAGATTAATTACAGCATCAATTTCACTTAAATCAAAGAGTTTTTCAATTTTTTCACCATCCCATTTTAAAGCTTTAAATTTAACTTTCTCAGGATTTCTTGTTAAAGCAATTATTTCATAACCTTTTTGAGAAAATTTATCACATAAATAAGACCCTATAAAACCTGTAGCACCTGTAACAAGAACTTTCATCTAAACAAAAACTAACAGAAAACTTGCCACAAGAGCAAGAAAAGCACCAATTAAAAAGGGAATTTTTATTCCGAGCATCTCCCATAAAATACCGAACATCACAGAAGCTATTAAAAGTCCTATTCCCTGAACAAAATGAAAAAGTCCAAAACCCGTTCCTTTCTTATCTTCGGGCAAGAAATCTGAAATAATGGCTCTTTCAATACCTTCGGTAAATCCGAAATAAAGCCCATAAAACATAAAAAGAAAAAGGAATGTCTTTAAATCCTTTGCATAGGCAAATCCAACGTATGAAACAAAATAAATAAGCCATCCAAAAAATAAAATCTTCTTTTTACCAAATCTATCAGCAAGATATCCGGCAGGAAGGGAGCTTAAAGATTTTATCAAATTAAAAACACTCCATAAAAGGGGAAGAGTTATCAAAAGTGCACCTTCTTTTTTAGCTTTAAGAATTATAAATGTGTCTGATGAATTTCCTATGGTAAAAATAAAGAACACAAATAAAAAGAAATAAAATTTAAGAGGTAATTTAAAATAAAAGGAAAATTTTTGAGGTCTTGATGGAGAAAGTTCTTTCTTTTTTTCTGTAACAAAGATGGCAATTGCAACTACTGCTAAAAGTCCCGGTATTATGGAAAAATAGAAAATCTGTCTTATCGAAAAATGGGGAATAAGTAAAATGGCAAAAAGTGGCCCTATGAATGCACCCAGATGGTCCATTGCCCTCTGAAATGAAAAGGCTTTTCCTGAATCCTTTTCGGAAACAGAAAGGGAAATCAAAGCATCCCTTGGAGCACCCCTTATCCCCTTTCCTGTTCTATCAAAGAATCTCAGAACAATAACCTGATAAATATTAGTTGTAAAACCGACTATCGGTCTTGTTATTGCAGCAAGGAGATAACCAAACACTGCTGGTTTTTTTCTTTCACGGAATTTATCGGATAGATTACCTGAAATTAGCTTAAAAATACTGGAAGTTAATTCTGCTATTCCTTCTACAATTCCGAGACCCTTTGCACCTGCTTTTAATGTTTCTGCAATAAAAATGGGTAAAAGAGGATGAACAAGCTCTGATGCAATATCGTTAAAAAGGGACGTGAGTCCCAGAAAGAACACATTTCTGTTAAGCCATTTTTTCATTTTTAACAAATTTTGAAAAAATTATAAAAGAAATTATACCCGGGATAACAATAACACTCCACATAGTTACGGGCTTTGTAATAAATAGGTCAAGAACAAAACCACCGTATAAAGGTCCTGTTGCCCAGCCAAGACCTTCTGCAAGACCCTGGAAACCTATATATAAGCTTCTTTTTTCAGGTTTTGCCAACATTGTTGTTATGGTAGTTATAAGGGGTAATGCAAGCATTTCACCTGAAGTAAAAATAAAGACAAAGAGGACAAAACTTTTAAAGTCTCTTGCAAATCCAAAAGAAAAATAACCAATTATATAAAGAATAACTCCCAATAAAAGCCCTCTTTTAATCCCAATTTTTTCAGCAAATTTTGTAAAAAATACCTGGAAAAACACAACAGAAAAGCCATTAATACTGTATAGATAACCGATATATGTATTTGAAAGCCCCTTTTCTTTTGCAAAAACTGAAAGAGTTGAAATAAATTGCCCTATAAGGGAGAAGAGAAGATAAATTCCAAGAACATAAAAAATGAATTTTTTATCATCAATCACTTCTTTAATTTCTTTCAAAAATGAAGCATTATTTAACACAGGAATCTTGGGACAGGAAATTCCGAATTGAATCAAAGGTAAAACAAGGAGTGAAAAAATTGCAGATATAGAGAATAAAAGTACATAGGAAAGTGAAGCAATAAAGCCACCTATTGCAGGCCCTGAAGCAAAACCCAGATTCGCTCCTATTCTCATTATACCATAAGCATGCGGTCTTTCCTTCTCAGGGAGTGTTATTCCGACATAGGAATCAGAGCCAATTGCAAAAAAAGAAAAGCCCAGAGAATTCAGAATAAAACCTATCAAAAATAAAAAGGGATGGGCTTTAAAAATTATAAAAATTGTGAAAAAAGAAAAAGCAAAGAATCTTGATAAAAGTCCCAAAATCATAAGGTTTTTACATCCTATTCTATCTCCGATATACCCTGCTGGAATCCTTGAAAAAGCTCCGATTAGAGAAGCAATTCCCACTAAAAGTCCCACAATTTTCATCGGGATTCCTCTCACATTGTAAAGATATATATTTAAAAAAGGAATAGAAATTGAAAAAGCTGCTGCAGAAAAACCTCTTGCAATTGAAATTAAAATTATTTCTTTTTTCATTTTTTCAGTTGAATTTAAATGCCCTTTTATTTTAAAATTAAGCATTCTTAAAGTTACAATTTTAAAAGGAGGGAGTTTAAAATGTTAAACATTTTAATATTTTCTGTTATTTATACAGGGAGTATAAGTTATAATGGGCTTGCTTCTGATTTTGCAATAGAAAATAATCAAATCTGGGTTTCTTTCCCTCTTGAAAACAAAGTCCTCGATTACTCCTTTGAACACGAATTAAAAGTTCAGTCCCCAGCCGTTATCCTGGCTGAAAATAATTACCTTTATGTTGTAAACAATTTGAAAAATGAAATCCTTGTATTCAAAAACAAAATATTCTCAAAATCAATTAAACTCCCTAAAGGTGATTATGTAAGTGGAATCTTGAATAACAATGAAATCTACCTCCTTGACAGAGAATCAGCAAAAATACTCATAATTGACCCTGCAATAGATGGAGTCCAAAGACTCAATTCCATCAATCTTCCTTCATATAAACCCATTGACTTCAAAATATTCAATAATAAACTATTTGTCCTTGATAGAAGAGGACCCGCACCAAGACTCAGAATAATGAGTTATAACCTGAAAGGAACAATCCTTGATACTCTAATTGAAATCAAAGGCACTATCGGAGGTGGAATATGCCCCGCTATCGTTGATAACAAAGAATTACTTTTCATCTCAAACGCACTCATGGGTAAAATCTATATCTACTCACTATCCCAAAACTCCATAATCGACTCCTTCGGAAATTACGGTGACTCCCTACTCCAATTCAAAACACCAACTAAAATGATATGGAAAAATGATAAACTCTATATACTCAACCAAAGAAACTCAAGAATTGACATCTTCTCCTTCTACCCAACCGAAATTAAAGAAAAACCCTTTGATAACATCAATATAACCAACAACTCCCTGCTCCTTAACCTCAATATCCCCTCAGGAAACTACCAAATAAACATCTTCTCTGTAGATGGAAGAAAATTACTCAATGAAAATATCAAAATCATTAACGGGAAATTAAATAAAAATTTCCCGATTAAACTCAAAAAAGGAGTCTACTTCATTATCCTTAAAGAAAAAAATGGTAAATTTTTCATTAAAAAAGGAGTCAGAATAAAATGAAAAAGAAAATTTCACTGTTTTTATTCATATTTTCTTTAACACTACTTGCAACTGACTACCCCCATAACAACAACTCCCCTATCAAAGATTGGGATGTCAGATGTAAATCATGCCATGACCCTCATAACGCAATGGGACCCTACCTCGGAATCGTCAACGGAAACTATAACATGTGTTACACACTCTGCCATAACCCCTCAGGTGATGCCAAAAACTTCGTAATCGATGAAACCAAAAAAGCCACCCCCGGCACAGGGGGCATCCATCACTCCTTCGATGTACCAGGAGATAACTCAGGATACGACGCAAACACCTCCAACGCAACCTATAAAAACTATTACATGACTCAAGGAATCGATGCCTATAAACTCGTATGCTCAACCTGCCACGAACAACACAACCACCAAAACGGTAAACCCTTCCTCATGGCTGACCCAGAAACCCTGTGCAGAGACTGCCACTCCCCAAGAAACCAAAACACAGCACCTTTTACCTCCCACCCAGTAGGTGTCACCATACCCAATGACCCTAACTACCAAACACCACAAAACCTGCCACTCGTTAATGGAACTGACGTAGGCTGCACCACCTGCCACGATGCCCACTTCGCATACTCCGACACCAGCTACTACGGAACAGCAACCTCAGGCTCCACCACATCACTAACCGATAACTCACAAAACTGGACACCTAACAAATTCACAGGCTGGATCGTTAAAATATACCCCGCAACCGCTGACTCCGGTAACTGGTTCCAAATAAGAACAATATCCTCTAACACATCTAACACCATATCCTGGACAGACTCACTACCAGGAACAGGCATATCATCAGGCAATAAATACGTAATAAGAAAACCCTCAAACGGCGACGGTTACCTCCTAAATCAAAATATGAAAGAACTGTGTTTAGAATGTCATACATTTTCCACTAACACAGGGATATATTCATCAATTCATCTTGACGATACCTTTGGGGTCAGATGGCCGGGTGGTAGAAGAGGAACGGATTATGCCTATGTGGATGCAAATGGAAATATTCTACCTTCTGCAAGAGCCGCTGATGCCCAGGATTCATCTGCAATTCCTCTGGAGGTTATGATTGGAGGAAAATGGAGAGGTGCTTGTATTAACTGTCACTGGCCCCACGGGTGGCCTGATGGACAGGGAAGTAAATACCCCAAACTCCTTGTGGAAGAAGTTGCAATATCTGATAATCCTTCCGCAAACGATGAAAAGCTCTGTCTCACATGCCATGATGGAAGTCTAACCTGTTCAGATTGTCACGGAGTACATTTCCAAGCTCAAAATTTAACAGAGAACAAATCGTTCCTTACAGGAGATCAGCATAGTATGGTAAACATAGATTCCACACTTTCAGGAACAATGAAACATTATCAGGAGGGTTCAAACAGACCTGTAAACACCCATCATGATATAAGATTATCTGAATTCGCCTTCTCAGGAGCAAAGATTCCTTGTGTTGCATGTCATAATCCTCACTTAATAGGAAGGGATGACCCTTCCACACCA
>Ga0209426_1000200_pt1 | contig 85555 bp, 84 predicted proteins | sample Deesub1362B_J571_FD_187697 | JGI IMG/M metagenome (GOLD analysis project Ga0209426, IMG submission 187697) | Deep oceanic, basalt-hosted subsurface ecosystem from Juan de Fuca Ridge flank, Pacific Ocean, CORK Borehole 1362B_J2.571 (SPAdes)... ... | reverse complement strand
TAGGCTATACGCTCTACGGCTTTTTTTCAAAAGACGTAATAATAATGATTGTAGAAAACATGAAACCTTACAGCCAGACAATAAACCAACTAACATCTTAAAATTTATAACTAAAATCGAAGCAGCAAAACATCATTTAATGATTTAATGTTAATATCATTCTTAACCTCTTTAATGCTTTAATACGTTCCTTTTCTCCGATTTTAGCCATCTTTAAGGCTTCTTCCAATATTTGAGCATTTTTCTCCATTCTTTTCAAATTAACTGGGTAAGGAACTCCATCTTTTCCGCCGTGAGCAAAAGAAAACTTGACAGGATCTCTCCAGCTTGGAGGAGCACCCCAAATAATTTCAGATATCAAAGCTAAGGCTCTAATTGCACCTGGACCCAAACCTCTAATTAAAAGCAAATCCTCATATTTACGAGGTTGAAGCTCGTAAGCTTTCTTAACAGCCTTCCAATCTATTCTTCTAGGCATAATAAGAACGGGAACTTTTTTGATAGAATTTCGGGGGTGTTTGAAATCAAAAAGAGTTTTTTGCTTTGGATCTTTAACAACGCTAAGAAATAGTTTTTGAAGTTTTTTAGGGCTATCTTTGACTAAATCTAGAGAAACTTTTCTGCATTCTTCGCTTTTTTTGGCTGTCATATCTAAAACCTTGTTCCTTGTAATATTGCTAACTATTGCAGTATGAGGTTCGTTAACAAAGCTGCTGAGCCCTAGTGAAACCCAATGATACCTCCTAGCTTCCTTACTTAAAGGACACATACCTTGTTGAATAACAGCCCATTCTCCACCTTCACTAATAACCATGCTATGATGATAAAGTTGAAAACCATCTTGTACGGCAGCATTATCAACTTTAGCAACCAACCTACTAGCTCTCTGCAGTTCTCTGATCCTATTATCACTAAAACCAAATGCTTCACCGATTTTTACAATTTCTCGAGGAGTCTTTAATGAAGTTTTCCCTTTTCCACCGCAGACTGCAATACCGTGTTCTTCCATGCTCAGTGCCTCTTTAAGAGCCGCTGTAACAGTTGTAGTTACTCCAGAGCTATGAAAGTCATAACCAAGTACGCAACCAAGAGATTGAAAAAAGAAGGGGTCCGATAGTCTCCTGAGAAACTCATTTATACCGAATTCTGAGATTATGATTTCACATATGACCTTTGACAATCTAACCATTCTCTTAAATAACCAAGGAGGACAAGTCCCACGATGTAGTGGTAACTCAGCGATTCCAACTCGTCTCAATTTTCATCACCAGACTTCGAAGTTTTCTCGATTTATCGACGTGCGAGGAGCCAATAATTTTCGAAAAGTTTACCAGTTCGGAGTTCTTCCTTATCCTTATCGAATACCATTCGCCCAAGGATGTTTTGTGGAAAACGATTGAAATATGCTTTATACCTAATTCTCTAAGTATTTTAGATATATTCATCAAAAAAGTCTTTCTGGACTGGGAAATTGTGATAACTTGGTTATTATGTTCATAGTCATCATTTACATATCCTTCAGAATCAAGGATCCCCCTTAAGAACCATTTTTTATTCTCTTCATCTAAAAGGTTTATGGTTTCAGGAATTTCACCAACTTTAATTTTGAGAACATTCATTAAAAATCTTAAGACGGGTTTAGAACTAAACTGTATCGCATATCCATTTTTATATCTTCTGAAAATATTTGTATTTAAGTTGAATAATTCCTTAATTAATGGCCTTAAAACTTTGTCTAATTGCCCGGTAGATTTTTCACTGATTTTTATAAGATATTGATTTCCAGTTGAACGAAAATGACCATCGCCACATAACCAACCCATAAAATAAGATAGTTTGGGAGTTATTTCTTTTGGGAGTCTAACTATCTGACATTTGTTCCGAGTACAGAACTCTAAATCGCTATTAAAGATTTGATTCCATTTTTCCTTTACCTGCTTTTCATTTTTATTACAATAATTTTTCCAGATCAAGAGCAATTTATAGAGTTTTTGTATCGGAATGGACTTTCTACCGTTTTTATAAGCATAAAATACACCATAACTTATACCTAACAGCTTGGGAATTAATTTTCTTACTTTTAATTCTCTCCTATTATTTTTTACAATTTCACTCCAGATTTCTTCAATGAAGAGTTTTGCATTTTTTATGTAAATAGAACTTCCTTTTCCATCTGTTTCATCCACTAAATCTAATAAATAGTTGTGAAGCTTTATTTTTGGTTCATCTGGAATCTGCATACTTATCGCCTTTTCATTCAACTACCACCACAAACCAGATTTTCTTTCAAAATTTTCTTTCACTCTACTACTCATGAACGTGTTAATACACAAGTACTGGTAATTGTTAACTTACGCTTTTCTTTTAGTTTTGTCATTCTACTGATTAACCAGTGAGGTGCGCGACCTCGATGGAGAGGCAAAATTGAAACACTGGTTCTCTTCAAACGATGTCACCGAGAAATCTTCCTTAATATTGATGACAGATACAATTCTATTATTATATTAATGCTAGTATGTTTTGTTAATTTTTCGACTAAAATTTTTATGTCAACGTAAAATAATTTAGTAAAAGTTGCTATTCTTCTTCACCAATTAGATTGTAAAGAGCTACTATAATTGAACCTACAACACTAGCTATGAGTGAGTATATTTTTCCAAACTTTAAAACTATCATAGCAAGATATATGAGTGTGGCAGCAGCTAAGGCAACTATAATAACCAAAAAGTAAAACTCCATGTTTCTCTTCATATGTTTCCCTCCAAGAAGAGAACATTTTCAACTTTCTCAATGTACTATTCTCATCATAACATTTAGTATCCTACAATTAACTCTTATTATAGTTAGAGTGGTATAATAGATCATAGAGGTACGAGATTAATAATATGCTTATCCACTAATTAATTTTTTAGTAGATTCCTCTGGTTCTTTAACAAATAAGAAAAATGCAACAAGAGTTACAAAACCGAGAAAAGAACTAATCCAAAAAGATAAAGCAACTCCAGGCAAAGATAATCCTAAAACATTAATGGTCATTCCAGAGAAAATTTCATACATTTTAGAACCTATTAATGGACCCACAACAGCACCAAAATTAAAGAAAGATTGAACCACACCAAAGACTTTTCCTCTCATGTATTTTGGTGCTAAATCTGCTTGAAGGGCTCTCATAGCAGGAGATGAAGCGTTAAACGCAGCACTTCTAACAGAACTAATAATTATAAGATCACTAACTCTCTTAGAAAAGGGTAGAAATATGGTAGAAGTTCTAGATACTAATTGTCCAGCAACTACAACAGGTTTTCTACCTTTTTTATCTGAAACCATCCCCGCAGGGTAATTGACAAGAAAACCTACAAATCCCGAAATAGTACTAATAATGCCTTGAGCAGCAGGATCAGTAGTAACATATTGCATGATAAAAAGAGACATTATGGGGAAAACAAGCCCCATTGCAACACCATTTGCAAACCCCATAAAATATATAGTATTTAAAGACCTTTTAATTTCCTTAGGAATCTCAATAATCTTGCTATCATCATCTAATTTTACATCTATTTTTGAAGGGCTTGGTTTGATTATTTCCTGGGTAGCCAAAGCAATAGCCGAAGTTATCCCAGCTAACACTGTTAACATGTAAAAAGGAAATATAAAGCACTCAGGAACACCTAAATTAAAAGCATAGACACCCAACTTATACAGATAAGCTCCAATCGAAGGACCAACTATAAATCCTAAATTAGAAAGAGTCATATACCAGCCCATATATTTTCCTCGCTCTTCAAGTGCCACAGTATCTACTAAAAGAGCTTCTGCAACAGGCCAAACCATAGCAGAAGCAACACCTTGAATAGCTCTAACTAAAACGAGATGTACCCAATTTTGAGCAAGAGTATAAGCGTATGAAAGAAGAGTATAAAGTATTAATCCAATAATTATAAGAGGTTTCCTACCCGTCTTATCACTTAAATTTCCAAAATATGTAGCTAAAAAAGCTCTCGTAAACATGAAAGAAGAAGTCATGAGACCAAATTGAAAAGCATACATCTCTGCACCTTCAATACTCTCCAATTTTTCTGGAATTTCCACTATAACACCTTCTAAGCTAAGAAGTAAAAATGGCATTATAGGCATTATTGCCCCAAAACCCAAATTAACAATGAAAGCTATAACACTAAGAATGATAATGTTCCTTTTCAATGTAATCACCGTAAATAGAGCGATGGAGAAAATAAATTTACTTCCACAAATTTATAAATTTATTTAATTAAGAAGCTCGGTTTTAAAGGTTAGAGTCTCATATCAAAAGTTTACACTCTAAGTTTTATATAGTGTTAAGTAGCAAGAAAAGGTGCTTATCCCTAGTTGTATTCCAATAATACTTTAAGTAAATCAAAACAATATGCAACTCAAATAAGGCTGGTAACAACCTTTATATAGAGAGATATGCAAAAAAGTTGTCATATATGCTATGAAAAATTTTACAAATGGAGAATTGTCTGGGATGAGGAAATATATATCTATATTGTTAGCTACAATACTTTTTACATCGCTACTTAGCGTGGCGTATACTGCAGAAGTCACCACTCAAACACCGATAAATTTGAAACCTGAAAACCAAGAACCGCAAGTAACCGACAATCTAACACTAGTTGTATATCCTGATCAAACAATCGAAATTCGTATGTTACATGAAGAAACCCCGGGACCAGAAAACGGATCTGCAGATTTATTTTTCGAACTCACCAAGGAAAACGAAACATATATCGGTACAGCAGAAGCACAAATAGTACCACCCGAAGATGAACTCGGCATATTTGCAAATATATCAAGCTTAAGTCTCAACGGATCGTATACAGATGGTCAACTAAGAGGTACAGGAGCAGTACATTTTGTTTCCGGTATGCCCATTACCACAATATTCATCAACTATAACATAAACGAAACCGTAAAAGAGTTTTCCTTCGAAATGGAGTCACTTCTACCATTACTAACTGATCCCTTTACCGGAGAACCGCTACCAATGCAGCCGTTTCAAATCTCTCCAGTTGACTTCGTAGGAAATGTATCAGCCATGGTAGAGCAATTTTCTATCGGGCTGAAAAACTGTACACTTCAAGTCATGGAAAATCAAACCACAAGTAATAGTGCTTTTATTAAAATCAATGTTACAGCTGATGAAAACTTTGTCTTCGGCGAATTTAACGGAATTGTTAATATAACCGCCTACTTCGACGCTAGCTTTTTCGTAGAAAATATAACTATCAGTGGACTATTGGAAGGTGAGGGAAACGCACAATTCCAATTTGAAATCTTACTTAACTTTACTGATGGAGTCTTATCAAGTGTTACCGTGGATATTTTGCTTACAGATTCAGCGGATAAATGGATCTTCGCAGCCAGTGGAGAAGCTACTTTTATTAATGATCCTTACTTCGCACTAACTTCTCTTGATATTAGCCTAACCCTAGAGGGTAATGCAACTGAAGCCCTTTGTGATTTAGTTGGTTTTCTAACGGGATTTGGCCCACCACCAGAGGAAGGACCCACACCTGAAGAACTCGTAGAGCTTATGGATCGTATTTTTGAAGCTTTAACTAATATAGAGATTGAAGAATTCTTCTTTGAACTAAGTTACGCTAATGGAGAATTTACGTTTGAAAGTAATTTTGAACTAAGTGGAGACGTAGATTTCGCTTTCTCAGAAGTAAAAGATGCTTTCCTTGATTTTGCTGTCGAAATGGATCCAGATGTAACAGAGGAAATAGGGTTCCAATTCTTAAATAAAACAGATATTAAATTTGAACACATATTATTCGAATTTCACTCATCAGCCAGTAAAACTACTGGAACAATCATTATAGATAGAATAGAAACCGAAGTAGTCGGTAATGCAACAATCTTCAGATATCCATTGTTATTTAACTGGCTAAATGAATCAGAACTTGAAGGAAGAGCTACACTTAAAATTGTCGGTGGAGAAAACGAAACTCACCAAGTATTTCTTAATATACCAGAAGGTGTACCAGAACCAATGGAACAAACAGATCGATATGCAATATGGAACATAACCAAAGACTTCCATATATCGACACTTGGCGACGTAGAATTCATATCCGTACAAGTTGTCTTTCCAATGGTAATTGGAGGCCAGGAAGTCGAAGTCGAAGTAGTAGCAAATGTATCAGGAGTTACAATATCCAATGTAAGCTATACATCTAGTTACACAACATTTGGGACAACAAAAGGTATCCAATTTATGATTACCGGGCCTTCTGGAACAGTAGCCACTGTAAACATAACAATTCCAAAGGACGTCGTACCAGCAGGGGCTCAACTCAAAATTTACGTTGATGGAAACGAAGTCCCGGCGGAAATAATTGAGACAGACACGGAATACATAATAATGATAGAGGTTCATTTTAGTGAAGTTATAGTATATGTTGAGTTCGTAACACCGATAGAGAGATATCTCTTTGCATTGATTGGTGCGGCTGTTGTTCTACTAATAGCTGTAACGCTAGTTCTAACGAAAAAAGAAAAATGATATCAACCCACCTTATTTTTTATTTACAAACTTGCTGACACTTAATTAATAACTAAAATATCTATTTAAGCAAGAATCTAAATATTAATTGAGATACAAATTAATTTATGAAGTTGGGATGAGATATGCTTGTTTTCGCTATGTGTGTCAAAAATATATTTAGAAAACGTATTAGATCATCTCTCTGTATAACAGGCTTTTCTCTCTGCATAATGCTTATTGTTTCAGTTAGCTCAACAGTAAATTTTGCTACATATTTTATTGAAAGTTCAAACCTATTCTATAAAGGAAAAATTGTGGTCGTTTCAAAAAATAGTTATTTTATTCAAATAGCCCCGATAGGAAGTGCATTGTTAGAAAAGGTAGGTGAGGAAATAGAAGAAGTTGAAGGTGTAAAAACCGTTGTACCCGCGCTATTTATTTACAGTATTTCTCCTGAAAAAAAATTTCTACCTACAAATATAACGGTAGGTATTCCTTGTGATAAATGGAAAGTCTTAACAGGTCCAGTGGAACCAGATAAGGGTGGAAGGTGGCCAGAAAATAATTCTAGAGAAGTTGTGGTTGGAAGATTTTTAGCAGATAAAAACAATTTAACCGTAGGTTCCAAGATAGTTATTCGTGGAGTAAATTTCACAGTCGTTGGTATATTAAGCCCAAGTCTTTCTTCCGTCTTAAGTTACATGATTATAATGCCATTGGAAGTTGCTCAAGAAGTATATGGTTATTATGGAATCGTTCATATGTTTATTATAGAACCGATGGAAGAAGCGTCAGAAGAGGAATTAGCAGAAAAAATTGAAGAACAGATTTCAAATGTCGAGGCATTGACAACAACAGAAAGAAACCAGTTTATAGAGCCTTTAATAAACGACTTTAGACGATGGAACATCGCTATAGAAATATTCTCCTTTATTATAGGAAGCTTTTTCATAATTGTACTTTCACTTATCAATGTCTATGAACGGAGAAAGGAAATAGCAATAATAGATAGTATTGGAGCAGCAAAACATCAATTAATACTTATAGTAATTTTAGAGATCGTTTTACTCTGCTTAATTGGGGGAGTGATAGGCACCATACTAGGCCTTATCTCAAGTTTTATATTGTTACGTTGGCTTGGTAAAATCGCGCCAGAAATACTACTTGAACATTTTTGGGTAGTTATAAACGTTCCAATGTTAGTTAATGTATTCATCATTATACTCGCAATGGGAACTTCTCTTGGATTAATTCTTGCAATTGGAATGTTAAGAAAAGGTGGTATTAACATTTTAAGGGATGAACTATGATTATCAAAGCATCAAAAATAAAAAAATACTATCAATCTGGTCAGTCAATCATAAAAGTACTCAAAGGAGTCGATTTACAAGTTGAGGAAGGAGAACTCACAGCAATAGTCGGGCCTTCAGGATCAGGAAAAACAACCCTACTCAACATATTAGGTTTATTAGATAATCCAACTTCAGGAGAACTCTTTTTAAATGGTAAAAAGGTAACAACTCTTAGCGACAAAGAAAAACGTAAAATCAGACTTCACAGAATGGGTTTTATTTTTCAAAACTTTAATTTAATATCTAGCTTGACGGCTCTTGAAAACGTTGAACTCCCCATGGCTTTAGCAGGCATACCTTCCAAAGAACGGAGGCAAAGAGCAATCAAACTACTAAAAGCAGTTAAACTTGATAATAAGTTCAATAGTAAAATTCATGAGCTGAGCATGGGAGAAATTCAAAGAGTTGCAATTGCAAGGGCATTTGCAAATAATCCTTCCATTATACTGGCAGATGAACCTACTGCGCAACTAGACTACGAAAACAAAATGAATATAATAGAATTACTCCGAAAATTACGCAAGGAAAAAAACGTAACAATCATAGTTTCAACACACGACCTAAATATCGTAAAAAATTTTGATAAGATATATGAATTAAAAAATGGAAAACTAATGGCCAAGACATAAAAGACTATTACCCAGTTGAAATCATCGTTATTTTAACGTCGCAAAACCGAATTTACTATATTTTCAATGAGCCTCAAAATATAATAATGTGTATAATATGATGGTCACATTAAATTTTGTAGAGTTTTCCTGTTTTCTTTGTGAAAAGTTGGTATGCTATGAAACCAATTATTAAAGCGGGTATAATTAGTATGCATATCTCACTAAATATGCACAAAGAAACTATTGTTTTTAACTCTGAGCCTCCCTCAGCTTCTCTAGGGGTTTCTGGTTCAAATGCTTCGAAAGTTCCATAAGTACCAGTCACATGTCCCTGAGTAAGAAAGAAAATCCCACTATACAGCGCCAAAGGTAGCAAAGCTACTAGTATACCTACTATGATCCCGGCAATCACATAAACAATGTTTTTACCCACATTGTACACCTCAAATCTATAATACTATTTATGATAGTGGAGGTATAATCCTATTTTTTAGTACGATTGTTCTAATTTTTAGACATGTGATTAGAATGGTTTTTGACACCAACAATTATAGGTTTCAAACCATGCAATGAGAGAGGCTAAAGCTCCAAACAATATGGCTGCAATATTATGTGTGGAAAGAGTTTGTGGATAAATTAAGATATATGTGATAAGAATTGTTGTAAAGAAAACCGCGTAGAAAAGATATCTAGGGAGCATATATCTACCTATAAATACAAAGTATTTTAAAACGCCAACATGAACATTTTCCTCCAAAACATATCCTTCACTACCTTTCTTTGCTAATCCTAACTCAACAAGCTTATCTAAATGATAAGCTGCTACGCTTGGAGACGAAAAACCAAGTTTTCTCTGAACTTCCCTAATACCTACAGCTCTACTAGTTAAGAGCATATAATAGTAAACTCTAAGGGTCTTCCCCTTCAATTTCTCTTCAACTTCAACCCCTCTCATCTTACATACCACGTTGCAAATTTAAATCCTATAAAAGCTTAGAATTAAGTTCATATAACTGTTTCTAAGGAGGCAGCGCTTAGAACATCTAAGTCAATACCACAAACTATAAAAATTATAGTTGGGGAATTAACACTACTAAATCGCTACAATATTAGATTGGGGTGATTTTTCAATGCAGAAAATATCTTTTAAAGCTGAAGTCCATTGGACTCAAGGAACTAGAGGAAAAATCTACATTAAAAATTTTGAGCCAATAGAGATTGGAATAATTAAAGAATTCGGTGGAGAAGATATTCTGGGACCAGAAGACCTTTTCATATCGTCAGTTGCATCTTGTGTACTTACCACCTTCTTATATTTTGCTAAAAAGTACAAGTTAGAATACCATAAAATCATTGTAGAAGTCGATGGTGACATTAAAAGGATGGAAGGCGGCTATTACAAGTTTACAAAAATAGATGTTAAATTTAAAATTTCAGCTCCGGAAGAATCTGAATTCGACATTGAAGAATGTTTTAATCTCACTAAAAAATATTGTATAATTTCGAATACAATTAAAGAATGTGTTCCACTCAATATAACGCTAGAATTCCTCAAGTGAGAGCATAAATTTTTAAGCAAACGTTGCGGATTATAAGATGTCGATATGCATGGGGCTTCATAATGTTAATTGACCCTTATGGAAGACCAGTAAATGACATTAGAATTTCCATAACTCAGAACTGTAACCTAAACTGCTTTTATTGTCATAGAGAGGGGGAGTGCGAAAAAACAAGAAACGAAATGACACCAAATGAAATAAAGAAAATAGTTGAAATAGCAGCAAAACTAGGTATAAAACGTGTAAAAATAACAGGCGGAGAACCCCTCCTAAGAAAAGATGTAATTCAAATAATAGAAAAAATATCTAGCATCAAAGGTATTAGAGACGTATCATTAACAACAAACGGAGTATTATTAGCAGAATACGCAGAAAAGCTAAAGAAAGCAGGGCTAAAAAGAGTAAACGTTAGTTTAGATACATTAAATCCTCAAAAATATCAAAAAATAACTGGACACAATTATTCCAACCAAGTAGTAGAGGGAATTATAAAAGCAGTTGAAACCGGTCTTAACCCTGTTAAAATAAACATGGTCATACTAAAAGACATAAATGACATGGAAATTTGGGACATGATAAACTTCTCAGCAAAAACAAAAACCATACTACAACTTATAGAATTTATACCGCTAAACACACCGAACAAGTCTTTCAAAAAACATCATATGAACTTAGATTCCATAGAGAAAGAGTTGGAAAGAAAAGCTGTTAAAATAATCACACGTAAACTACACGCAAGAAAGAAATATTTTCTCCCAAATGGAGCCGAAGTTGAAATAGTAAAACCTTTTCACAACACAATATTTTGCGCAAACTGCACAAGAATGCGCATAACAAGCGACGGAAAGCTAAAACCCTGCCTAATGAGAAATGACAATCTAATAGATATACTCACACCAATAAGAAATAACGCAGCAACTGATAAAGAACTAGAAGCAATTTTCATAAAAGCCGTAAACCTAAGAGAACCATATTACAAAAAATAAGTATTTGATTTTCTACTGAAAATAGAAAATAAAGTAAATTACTCGTTACATTTTATTTTCAACACTTCTAACCTTATATTCCATAGTTTCCTTTTTATCTCTTCTATCATCTATCTTTATAGTAGTTACAACTCTCTGAGTTCCAGCCTTAAATACAGCTTCATGGGCCTCCAAAATAACTCTCAAAATCTCACCTAGATCATCGCCTTCAATAACAGTACCCATAGGTGTAACCTGAAACTTCAAATTTCCATATTTTTTAAGCACTTTAACAGCCTCAGCAACATATCTACTAATGCTAGGAGTCTCAGTTCCAATAGGAACAACAGAAAATTCAACAATAACCATAAAGCCACCTCCCTCGATATCTATAAAACTATAAAATAAACTCACTTTAAACCTTGCCAAGCTAAATTTTACCATATTCACATCGTAAAACTTAGGAGAGCTAAATTTAATCTTTTTTCCTTATTCTAACAATCATCCATTCACCAAAGTCTTTTAAAATGGGAGAAATTTCCAAAGTTTCTTTGATAAGTTTTAAGAGAAGATCCGGGGTGTATAGTTGGTCCTTGGGATGCGGCGCTATCGTAGACTTCTTAGTCCAATCAACGATCACTAAGAAACCATTAGACTTCAATACCCTATACATTTCTCTCAAACTTTTTACTGGATCCGAAAAATGATGAAAAGACATAATAGAGGTAACTCTATCAAAAAAGCCATCTGGAAATGGAAGTTCCTCCACCCTAGCTTTTCTAAGAATAACTATGTCATCTACTCCCTCGTCCTTTATCCTCTCAGAAGCTTTAACTAAAGCGTTTTCAGAAGGATCAATGGAATACACACGTCCATGGCGACCAATAACTTTCGCTAATAATGTAGCCGCAAAACCAGACCCTGTACCAACATCTAAAACTATATGGCCCTCTTTTACTTCACTAAAAGATAAAAATTCTTTTTTAATTTCTTCTTCAAAGGAACCAAACATCCGAGACAAAACATATCACCACTTTGAATAATTTAATAACTTAAATTTAAAATTAATAAATCGCGTATTTGCAGCAATCTTATATAAAATATTTTTTACCATGATAATTTAAGTCAGCTTTACAGCTTTTACACAGACAAATCCCTTGCCAACAAAGCCGCTGACAGGTTCTTCGACACGAGGCCTGTCGCAAGGCCTGTAGCTGAGTGTAGCTTTACACTCCACCACCTTAAAATTATATTTTTTCAACATTTTCCTCATTTCTTCCACAGTATAGAAGTGAGCATAACGATAAAATATATGGCCTTGCTTTGCCTTTTCAATATAAAGTTTACCCCATGAAGAGTCTTTTGGAACTATACACACTGCTAAAAAACCATTTTCCCTAATAACCCTCCAAGTTTCTCTGAGAACACACTCCGGATCATCTAAAAAACATAAAGTAACTATCATTACAACATAGTCAAATATCCCAGTACGAAAAGGAAGATTCTCACCAACTGCTTGAACAACATTAACATCTCTGTTCTTAGCAATTCTTAACATATTTATTGCAGGATCAACGCCAACCCTAACACCAATTTCAACCGTAAAGATTCCAGTACCTACCCCTACATCAAGACCCAAACCACTTAACTTTAAAGCCTTAACAGCCTTCAATTCGCACTCAAAAATCTCCTTATGTCTACTATACCAAGAATCATACTTCCACGCATACCTATCAAAAACATAACGTGAGGACATATCTAATCCCCAATTTTAATAATACTAAAAAGCTTTAAGTTCGTTGTTCTCAAGCTGATTTTTCATTCCTTTGTGAACCATACTATTAGGCAGCTAAATACGAGTAAAATTAGTTGAGTTAATAGTGTAAAATATCCTAATCCAAAGGATAACTCTATAATCATATCGGGAGCTACCATTTTACCATAAATAGCGCTGAAAAAATCTGAGAGATCATAAGCTGCTACCTGTACTCCAAGACCACATGTTATGGCATAGAGGATTCTTTTAAGGATGATCCCGTCATAACCATATCTTAGATTACCAATAATTGTAATTATAAGAGATATTATCGTAAAGAATAGTAAAAAATCGGAAGTGAAGCGGACGGAGATTGTTGCAACCACATGACGCCAACCGTAATTATGAACTATATGAATATATGCTTGGAAACGCTGTGTGAGAAACCATGGAATTATACTTATTAGGGCAACTACTTCTGAGGCCCAAAGCTTAAGTTTACCCATACTCCACATGATCTCCACCAACTATGACCAATAGACGTAAAGTTGGAAGAAGAAAACTGGCTAATCGGTTAAACCAGCCAACCAAACTTAAATTCAACATAGCATGCATGGTAGCCTTTAGTATAGATGCCATTAAGAGTGGTATTATAGATAACAACAATACTATAACCTTTAAGTAGGCTTTTCGATTTCCACCCTTCCTCATTATCTTTGTAATTATTTTTATCGAGGATATATATCTTTCGTTGCATTCTAGAATCCGTAGAAAGAAAACAGTCTGTTAGATGCTATATTGATTGTATCTGAGAATTTTTTAGTTTAGTTTCAAACGATTTCTGATTTTATGAAACGCGTAGAATAACGATTTAATAAAATCTTTAAGCAAAAAACAGTGAATTTTGAAGCTTGTTTTCAGGACGTATAATTTGATAGAAACGTCTAAAAGAATTTATTAATGTATGTATTTAACATTTTGAGGTAAAGTCTACTGATAGTGAACCAGATTTTATTTCAGGACGTCTTCCTTAAGCCTGTTTTCTGCGAATTATTCTTTTTCTAATTCTTTTAATCGTCTCTCTAGTTCTTTCAGTTGTTGCACTAGAAATTCTTTTTGTTCTTTTAGCATTGCTATCTCATCTTCTTTATTCATTGGTGGAAAACCCATTGGCGGCATCATTACGCTTGGATAAGGTTGTTGTAGCGACTGGGTTCCAGAGGTTTTTGGAGGTTGCACTTGTTGACCATATCCGTATTGTGGAAATATTTGAGGCATCATTCCGCTTTGCATTAGCCACTGTGCCATTGGCGGTAGTCCTGTTGGGGATCTGCCAAGCCAACCTGGAGGGTAGCCAAATCTTAACCAACCCGGTAGTCCTGTGAGATAATACATGTTTCTTCTTCTCCATCGCCAACCCATATCAATCACCTCTATTTTGTGCATATACACAAAATATTTTTAAATATTTCTATAACATACTACAACTTTCCTAGCCAGAATTTTCTGGAATCCTTAAAATTAAGTTACTTGTTCATTAACTTTTCATATAAAGTAGGCTTTTCTTTCGAAGAAATAAGTCTCAATATTCTTTCCAACACCTCATCTGCAACTACATGTTCCAGTTTACATGCTTCTTCAGCAGCTTCCTTTTCACTTAAACCTAAAACTTCAGTTAAAAAAAGCCTAAAAATTAGATTTTTTCTCATTATTTTTATCGCTTCATGAAAACCCTTATCTGAGAGTTTTACTCCCACTCTAGGTTTATAAATTACTAATCCTAATTCTTCAAGTCTTTTAAACATCTGTGTTACTGATGGCGCTTTAACTTCAAGATATCTAGCTACTTCAACCGTACCTACGTATCTTGAATCTCCTCCCAAAGTGAGAATGACCTTAATGTAATCTTCGACGCTTTTGCTCATTATCTCCACCAATAATGTAATTATGCACAAAATATTTTAAATATTTCTACTAACTTTACTTCCCTTCCACTCATTAAAGGAAAAATATCTTTCAGTATTTCTTTAAAACATTCAAAATCATCAATCATTTTTCTAATTCTAATGTTGTCAATGGAAGAGACTTTCTAAAATTTGTTAATTATGCTATAATACCGTAATTACGTTAATAATTACAAAGAGTACTATTGTGGTCAGGAAATCCGATAAAGATGCAATTATAGGTATAGTAAAGTTATCGGGATTCAATCCGTGTTTAAATGTGATGATTGCTGATCCAAATGATATTAGAGTTACGGGTATTATGAGAAAAATGTTCGTTAGAATTACTATGAGAATTGATCGTAAAACTTCAATTAACGAAAAAACATAGATAAGGCTTCCCATAGTCGCAAAAATAGTAAATACTATAATTCCGGCTAAGAAAGTCCCTAAAATATATGTTCTACCTTCATAACTTGTCATTTCTTTAAAAGACGGCCTAACATTTCCTAAGCTTAGCTTCGTGGTAATTGTAGATGCAATAATTGAACCTTCATCCCCCACTGCATCAATAAGACAGGGATAAATTACAAGAATATGGGGACGCTGTTCTATTTGATATTTAAATTTAGAAAGCATTCCTCCAGTAAAATTACTAATAATCGCTAAAATTATTACAGTAGGCATGCTTTCAAAGAAGGTTTTTCTAAAATTTTCATCAGCTCGATACCTTAAAGAATGTAAAAAGAGGAGAATGAAGAAGAAAATCAAAACATAAGATAGAACTACAAAAACTTCTTTCCAGAAAATAAGCATCATTATAATGGATACGTAGGTTGCTGAGACTATGATATCATTTAGTGTCGACATTATCGGATATACGACAATGTCTGGATCTATACCTTTCTTATATGATAAAATAGCAATTAGAGGTGTTAAGTAGAAAACTAAAATATATGTTGGAACCATCATGGAGAGTATCGCTATGGAAAGCAAAAATGGAAGCGATATACCATTATTAGGCTCAAATAACAAAGATACACCATAAGTGAAAAAACCTATTGCCAATGCATTGACAAAACTTATAAAAAACACACTTGCACGAAGACCATAGAAATAATCTGTGTTTTTTATAATCCTGGGCTTTATAAGACCTGAATGAAGACCCGTAGTTAATCTTCCCGAAAATATACCACTTATATTTCCGCGTACTGTGAGGAGCGGAGGATACACTATTAAAATCCAAGGCATTTTAACAACATAAGAAGCTACTAACGACGTAATAAACCCTGCAATTAAACCTAAGGTATCAAATGAAAGAGCAAGAAAAGCTTGTGAGAAGACATCGTGAAATAACGTAGTTCTGAAAAACCCCTTATTACTCATGGTATTTCCTCCCTTTCATTTTCCATTTGTTGACTTGAAACATTAATTCTCATAAGAAACTCTGGACCTATACTCATGGAAAAAAGTAATACACACAGGTTCCTTGTGTACTTTCGGCCAGAAAGTGTTCTTGAACTTAAAAAATCAAAAGAAAATGATATTTCAATTTTCGATGAGAAAAAATCATTCATAATTCTACATATTACCAATAAGATCAATAATAGCATTAATATTACATGCAAGATCTTTAGATGATTCGGAATTTCTGCTAAAGAAGTTACTACTATTGAACTTTTTGCTACTGAAAATATCTTTGCTATAAATTCTTTTTTCACAATCTTCCATGTCAGCATCGCCTTCACCGCTCATTACTAGATCTCTCAGATGACATGGAGTCATTCTCTTATTCACCAGTAAGTTTCTCTAAACAAATTTTTTCACATAGACCGTATAATATGTTTTCATCAATTGTTTGGTGAAAATTTGATTGCTCTTGCCTTTTAAATTTTTCCGAAAAATGAGCACTATTTTTATAAGACTTCCATTTATTATACCATTATCCGGAGGACTTCCGAAAATGATAAAACTTGATGAAATTGATTTTAAAATTCTTAAGGAGATGCAAAGAGACGGAAGAATAAGTCTTGCAGAAATATCTAGGCGAACTGGAATACCTGATTCAACCATCTATGATAGAATTTCTAGGTTAAAGGAGAAAGAAGTAATTAAAGGGTTTACAGTTATTTTAGATGATAAAAAACTTGGAATTAACATAACTGCTCTTGTTGGTATTGAAACCAAATCTGAAAATTATAGTAAAGTTGCCAAAGAACTTTCCCAAATTGATGAGATAATTGAGGTCTACGGTGTAACAGGAGAATTTGATTTGATGATCAAGATCAAAGCAACTTCTATAGAAGATTTAAGCAGAATTTTAAATGTTATTCGTTCGATGAAAGGGGTTGACGATATTTTCGTCATGACTGTACTGGAAATATTTAAGGAAGAGCATAAAGTCCCTCTCAGAAAAGTAGTTCAATTATAAAATTTTTCATAAGAAATCCTTTAACTTTAGTTACGTTGTTTTCACATTTTTCATGATTAACCAAAGCGCAGATATTCTCTTTCTCAAGTTTTAACTGCAATTTCTTTAAATTCAATAATATTCTGATTATAATTTTTCACGTATATTTCCATGATATTTAACGTATATATCCGTGAAATTTATATAGTTGTTTTACAAACCTACTACAAAAATGAAGTGATGGAATGATGTTTTTAGATGAGATTCTTATTTTATCTTTAATCACAGGATTTATTGCTCAATTGATTGACGGTTCTCTCGGAATGGCATACGGAGTTTCCTCGACCACCGTTTTACTTAGCTTTGGTATAACCCCTGCCCTTGCAAGTGCAAGTGTACACACAGCAGAAGTATTTACCACACTAGTCTCGGGAACTTCACATTTGAAGTTTGGAAATATCGATAAGAAGCTGCTCAAGAGACTTCTGATTCCGGGAGTGATAGGTGGAGCATCAGGAGCATATATCCTTGTTTCCTTACCGGGAGAAACCGTTAAGGTATTTGTCAGTTTATACTTGCTCGTGATGGGGTTAATGATACTTCGTAAGGTATTTAAATTCAAAGTTAAGGAAATAAGTGCAGGAAGTAGAGTTATTCTGCTGGGAGGCATCGGAGGATTCTTCGATGCGATTGGTGGAGGGGGTTGGGGTCCAATAGTAACATCCGCTTTGGTGGCAAGAGGACATAATCCTAGATTCGTGGTTGGAACAGTTAACCTAGCTGAATTCTTTGTTACCATAACTGAAACTACAGTCTTCTTCATGTTACTCGGAATAAGTTACTGGCAAATAATTATTGGTTTAATTGTTGGAGGAGTCTTTGCTGCTCCTCTAGCAGCGTATGTATGTAAGAAGTTACCACCCCGAATATTAATGGTAATTGTTGGAGGAGTGATCATAACATTAAGCATAAGAAATCTATGTATGCTTTTCCATTCTCTATAAAGTTTGTTGGCTTTAGTGTTTCTACACTATGCAAAATAAAGCATTCTCATTTTTAAACAAGTTTTTCAAGGCATAAATGTTTCTGGATTACAAGTTAATTTAGCATGAGATCTTCAATTGTCAAAAGATGATACAGACCTAGATGACATATTTCTAGATGGGTCATGCGAATTACTACGTGGATGTTGCGAGTTTTTGACGACGTAAACTGGGTTAAGCGATAAATTAAAATAAATCAAATAAATAATGTGCATAAACACATTAAAGAAAGTGAGCAAATGAAAATAGTATACGGTCCAGTTCCTTCTTGGAGACTTGGAAGAAGCCTAGGAATAGATGTAACTCTGTCACCAAAAACATGCACATTTAACTGCGTCTATTGCCAATTAGGACCAACTGTCAGGCACATATCAACCTCAGAGAACATACGTTTCAATGTCACGGCCAAAAATTTAGCTGAAGAATTAAGTAGAAAAATAAGAGAAATAAATGTAAAAACACTAGACTTTGTAACTTTTTCAGGAACTGGAGAACCCACATTAAATCCAAATCTTGGAGACCTGATAACTACGGTTAAAAAACTGCTGCCTGGAATTTCTGTAGCAGTGTTAACTAACTCTTCTTTAATAAACTTGCAAAGTGTTCAAAAAGCATTGATAAAAGCTGATCTTGTCGCCGCTAAACTTGATGCAGGTGATCAACAAACATTTGAATCCATAAACAGACCTGCAAAAGGCGTACCGAATATAGATAAGATAATTAAAGGAATAAAAGAATTTAAAAAAGGCTACAAGGGAATATTAGCACTTCAAGTAATGTTAATAAAAAGTGAAGACCTGTCCTTTAGAACAAATACAGAAGATGAAGCTTTTCAAAAGTTAATTGAGGTTATAAAAGAGATTGAGCCTGATCAGGTAGAACTCAACACTCCTTTACGTCCTCCTTCGGAAAAACATGTTAAACCTGTTTCAACAGCTTTTCTAGAAAAAATTGTAAAAATACTTAGTGATACAATTAGTAGTGAAAACATTTTTGCAGTAGGAATTCGTGAGGCGCAATTTAGGCCTAAAAAAGTGTTTATAGGGTCTAGACAAGAGCTTGAAAAAGAAATTTTGGAAATGTTGAAGCGAAGACCGTGTAGAATCAAAGATATTAGCGTAGCTCTTGGTGTTGATGTAAGAGAAATTGAAGAATGCATAAAAGTTCTGATACAAAACAGAAGGATGAAAGTTGTTGAGAGTAAAAGAGGAACATTCTATTATGTACGTTAATTTTATGTTAAGGGGTTAATATGAGAATAACCATTCTGGTTGATAACAAGGCCACATTAAATGGAACTATTCCAGCTTGGGGATTTTCAGCCTATGTTGAGAGCAAAAAGACGAGAATACTTGTAGATACAGGGCCAAACTTTAGAACCCTAGAAAATAACGCTAAAATCACCGGTGTAAATTTAGATGAAGTTTCTGCTGTTTTTATTTCTCATTTACATAGTGATCACTACGGAGCACTGGAAGTCCTTTTAAATAGGTTTAAACTTGAAATACCGGTTTTTATTCCATCTAAAAGATTTTGGAGCAAGAAATTTAGATTTGGGAAGCTTATTATTGTTGATAAGTCTATGAGGATAATTGATGATATGTATTCAACGGGGCCTCTTGGATCATGGCTCACTGAACACTCACTTATAGTTAAAATTAACGACATTTTTTCGGTTCTTGTAACTGGTTGTGCTCATCCAGGCATCGTCAAGATTCTTGAGTTTACTACCAAAATTTTAGGGTTCAATGTTGTAGGTGTAATTGGGGGTATGCATTTACTGGGAAAGAGTTACTTCGAGTTGGAAAGGATAGTGGAGAAAATAAGTAGTTACGGAGTTAAAATTATTTGTCCTTGTCATTGTAGCGATGACGATTTTTTGAAAGTCCTATTGGAGAAGTTTTCTGGAGAAGTTTACCCTTGTGGGTGTGGTGTTACCATTGATTTAGATGTTTAGTAGCCTTGGATTTTGCGATAAATTTATATAACCATGTTATGTACATTATTGTGCATAAGCACAAAAACAAATATGGTGAGGAAAATGGCATGGTGGTGGGGCCGAGGTTTCGGTAGATTCTGGTACTGGTGGAACCCGTTTACAAGATCACTAGCCAGTAGAGGATACTACTACATAGGACCATGCAGATGCGGATTCGGGCCTCACGCATTCTATGCGACACCAACAGGACAAATAGTACATGCATGGCAACTATACGGAATCCCTTATGCACCATATCCATGGATCTCACTAGGGTTACCTGGCGTAGCTCCAATGAGACCCGAAGATGAACTAAGGATGTTAGAAGAACAGAAAAAGGCATTAGAAAAAGAATTACAAGAAATTAATAGAAGATTAAAAGAATTAAGAGGTGAGGGATAATGCCTTGGGGTTGGGGTGGAAGAGGATGGGGTGGTAGAGGCTGGCGTGGATGGGGCCGAGGATGGTGCTGGTGGTTCTTCTGGGGTCCGCTAAGCACAGCATGGTGGCATCCATGGACATATTATACACCATATATGCGTTGGACACCCTACTACCCATATCCATACTACACTTGGTGGTAAATAAATTAACGAACTAGGAGGGAAAATTTTGACTAAGGAAAGAATAGCAGCTGCAACACAAGGACAAGGTGGATTAGATGACTACATTTCACCAGTATTCGCTAGATGTCCAACATATACCATAGTTGATGTAGAAGACAAGGAAATTAAGAACGTATCAGTGCAGCAAAACCCAGCAATTATGTCCCCAGTTGGAGCTGGTATTCAAGCAGCACAAATGATAGCTAATCTAGGTGCTAATGTTGTTATCGCAGGAAACTTTGGTCCAAATGCTTTCACAGCACTAACATCACTGGGCATTAAAGTAATAGCTGGAGCTATAGGCATGAAAGTTAAAGACGCTGTTAAACAATATCTTGAAGGAAAATTACAACCTATAACAGCTCCAACTGCACCAATGCACATGGGTATAGCACCACCAACAAGACCACCAACCATACCAAGTACACCGACGATGCCTATAACACCCTTTAGACCTCAAATGCCTAAAGATATTGAAATTCAAATGTTAGAAAGTCAGAAGAGGCTTATTGAAGAACAATTAAAAACTATAGAAGAAAGAATAAAAGAATTGAAATCAAAGTTAGAAAAAAAGTAGGTGAAATTTATGGTGCGAATAGTTGTATCATCAACGCCACCAGGAGGCCTCGACTCTCTTGTTGACTCCAGATTTGCCAGATGTGCCTTCTTCACAGTTGTAGATGTTGATGATGGAAAAATAGGAGATGTTAAAGTAGTTGCTAACACCGTAGCCACTGTTCCACACGGAGCTGGTATTCAAGCAGTCCAGCTAGTTTCAACACTAGGAGCGAGTATCGTAATTACGGGAAATGTTGGACCAAACGCGTTTATGGCGTTACAGCAAATAGGAATCAAAGTTTTTTCATGTCCTCCAGGAATAACTGTAAAAGATGCCGTACAACGATATATAGCCGGGGAATTACCTCCGATTACAGGTCCCACTAGACCAGGTCACATGGGCATGGGCCCAGGGATGGGACGTGGCGCAGGCATGGGCAGAGGTATGGGTAGAGGTGGAGGCCGTTGGAGGGATACGGGTAGCGGAGGACCTTACTATTAGCTTTCTCAGGAGGATTCTTTTTGAATTCATCGGAGTTTATCAGTGATGCAAAGAGATTTGAAGTACCAACAATTTGCGTTACGGGAGGGAAGGGAGGGACCGGTAAGTCTACAATAGCCGTTAATCTTGCTGTCTTTTTTACATTGATAGGAAAAAGGGTTTTGTTAGCAGATTGTGATGTTGATGCTCCTAACATAGCAATTCTTCTAAATACAAATTTAGGTTCTTATGAAGAAGTTCGTCAATTTGTACCTAATTTTAACTTTGATAAATGTATTAAGTGTGGAAAATGCGCAGAAGTTTGTAGAAGTCACGCCATACTCCACGTCAAAAGCGGGTTTCCCATATTTTTCAAAAATCTCTGTACAGGATGTGAAGCTTGTAAACTTGTCTGCGAATCTCAAGCAATAGAAGAAGGATATAAGGTAATTGGATGGACATCTACAGGTTCTGCCTATAATATTGATATTATTTCGGGTGAACTTAAGTTAAAAGAAGCTGAATCGGCAGCTGTTGTAATGGCCGTAAAGGAAAGAATACGTAAAATACTAGATACAGACAAATATGATCTTGTTATTATTGATACAGCTCCAGGAGCACATTGTGATGTAGCTCGTTCAATGCTTGGCGCTGATATCGCTTTAGCTGTTACTGAACCAACACCCTTTGGGGCACATGATCTAGATTTAATATTGAAGCTAGCTGAGAAAATTAATGTGAAAATGAAAGTTGTTTTAAATAGATCAAATCTTTTAGAAGACCATAGTTTTATCGAGGAAATCTGTAGAAAACATCTCACCGATATAATTGCAAAAATTCCACTCGACGATTCTATTCTTAAAAGTTACGTCAAGGGGAGACCTATTCTCCTAGATAATCCAGATAGTGCTGGTGCGAAGGCTCTAATTGAATTAGGAGAAAACATTAAGGGAGTACTTGGAATATGAAGGAAATAGTTATAGTGTCTGGTAAGGGTGGTGTTGGTAAAACGACTTTTACAGCTTCCCTAGCTTACTTACTTTCTTCTGATAATATACGTTTAGTTGTTGCTGATACGGATGTTGATGCTCCTAACTTAGCCTTACTTCTTAAAGGAGAGAGAAAAGAAGAAATAGGTGTTAAAGCATCTGAAAAAGCTTTTATAGACTATACTAGGTGTGATAGTTGTGGAGTATGTCTTAAATACTGTAAGGAGAATGCTATACTTTGGAATTCTAATAAAAGTAAGCCGTATATTTTTGAAGTTTTCTGCGAAGGATGCGGTGTTTGCAGCGTAGTTTGTCCTAGAAGAGCAATAAAAATAGAATTGGTTGAAAATGGTTCAATAATTGTTTCACACTCAGTATATGGTTTTCCGATGGTTACAGGACAGTTAAAAATAGGTGAAGCAGGATCAGGGAAAATAGTTATGGAAACTAAAATGAAAGCCAGCGAAGTTGCAAAGGAAAATGACGCAGATATTCTCCTTGTAGACGGCCCACCCGGTGCTGGCTGTCCAGCTATAGCAGCGGTTTCAGGAGCCCATTATGCCATATTGATAACTGAACCCACACCAGCAGCTCTAAGCGATTTAAAAAGAATATATGAAATTGTTCAACACTTCAGAGCTCAAACCGGATTAGTGATAAATAAGGCTGATCTAGAGGAAAACTTTAAAAAAGAAATTTACAAGTTTGCGGAGAGAGAAGGCATTCAGATTCTAGGAGATATTCCTCTTGACGATGCGATCCCCTACTCACTCGCCCAAGGGATTCCAGTTGTTCAATATGCACCAAATAGTCCTGCTTCTAAATCCATTAAGAAAATCTCAGAAGAAATTTTACAAATACTGTAGGTGAATATCGATGAGTAAAGAAGAAAAACATGAAAACGATACAGAAAAAGAATCAGCCCCCAAAAAATCAAAATTTAAAGTCTCTGGTGGTAGACTTATAGTAGAAAATGAGAAAATAGCTGAAAAAATGAAAAACATTAAACATAAAATAGTTATAATGTCTGGTAAGGGTGGTGTTGGTAAAACAACAGTCGCCGTTAACCTAGCGTTCGCACTTGCATGGAAAGGATACCAAGTTGGCATACTTGATGCAGATATACATGGACCAGATGTACCAAAAATGCTTGGAGTCGAAGGACAACATCCAATGGGAGGACCAATGGGGATATTCCCAGTCATAGGGCCACTAAACATCAAAGTAATGTCCATGGAACTCCTACTAAAAGATTCAAAAACACCAATCATATGGCGAGGACCTCTAAAAATGAGAGTAATCGAACAATTCCTATCAGACGTAATATGGACAGCCCTAGATTTTCTAATTGTCGATTTACCACCGGGATGTTTATCGTCTTCCACATTAATTAATACAACAAACGGTCCGATACCTATTTCTAAAATTAAACCTGGAATGAAAGTATATTCATACAGTTCAGGGAAAATTGTAACAAGAAAAGTTCTAGACGTAATACCACAGGGAATCTATCCAGTATATAGAATTAGAACCACATCAAGAGTTATTGAAGCTACACCAAATCATCCTTTCTTAAAGTATACCCGTAGTATTCACTGGGTAAGACTAGATCAGCTTAGGGTTGGAGACAGAATTCTAGTGGTTAAGCGTTTGCCAGATGGAGACCCCTTTACTCTTCCACAGATTCCGAAAGATATTCAAGATAAAACAAATGTTAATTACCCGAGAAAAACAACCCCGGATCTTATGCGAATTTTAGGGTTTTTCTTAGGAGATGGTTATATACATAGAGATAGAACCAGTTTAAGAATAGAATTTTGCGAACCTGAAACTGGCAAGTTCAGAGACAAATACAAACGATTGCTCAAAAAAGTGTTCAACTGTCATGTATATGAGGATAAAAGACGACTTATAGTCTTCTCTAAGAGGCTAGCTATCCTGTTCCAAAAGCTCGGACTTACGGGGCGTGCTAACCAAAAGAAAATTCCTCAATGGGTGTTTAACTTACCAAGCGATCAAAAACTTGCATTTATCGAAGGGTATTGCGATGCAGATGGATGTTGGAGAAATAGAATACAGAAGAGGCCCTTTGGTACAGTTAAAAGTTCATTTATGGCATTTTGCTCTACCAATCCCATGCTTATAACTCAACTGAAAGAACTTTGTATTAGTTCTGGGTTAAGAGTATCTAATATTAGAAAAAGAGAAAGAACAATTAAACTTCCCTCTGGAAAAATGATTTCCGCTATACAATATGAGCTTGAAGCTAAGAAATACGATAGAAAAAGGATGAACAACAAATTGGGGGCTCAAATAGAACGAATTAAATCTATAGAGTTTGTGGGATACAAAGAAGTATGGGATTTACAAGTTGAAAGAGAACACAATTTCGTAGCTCAGGGAGTTATAGTACATAATACGGGAGATGAGCCATTAAGTGTAATGCAGCTTATACCTGACTTAGATGGGATAATTATTGTGACTACTCCGCAGGATGTTGCTTTGCTTGATGTTAGGAAGGCTATTATGATGGCGAAGCAGTTAAATGTTAGAGTTCTTGGTGTCATTGAAAATATGGCTGGTTTTATTTGTCCACATTGCGGGGAAAAGACATATATTTTTGGTGTGGGCGGTGGTGAAAAGGCAGCGAAAGAATTAGGTGTGCCTTTTCTTGGAAGACTTCCATTGGATGTGAGAATTAGAGAGGTTTCAGATCAAGGAAAACCTTTCATTGTAGAGTTTTCAGATAGTGAGGCTGCAAAATCCTTTATGCAAATAGTTGAGAAAATAGAGGAAGAGTTAGGCATCAAAAGTTAAAAAGGTTTATTTAGATGTTTGAAGTATGATATCATGATTTATCAAAACTCTTCGGATAACGTCGGTGACCCCTAACTTGTTGGCGAGGAGTAGTCCATGAAAAAATGCCATCCAAGTTGTAAACTATTTCGATGCGCCAGAAAATCACTGGAAATAAAGAGAAGTGGAAGAAACATTGAATATTACTGTAGATGGGTAGGCGATGTTTGCGAAGGAGGAAGCTGTACCTACGCAACATGTATAAAATATGCCTTACGTTCAGACGGGACTTGCGGTCTCGCTGAACCCAAGGAAAAAAGAAGACCAAAAAGAGAAGTAAAGGAAAGGGAAGAAAGAGTACGCCTAGCAGGCAGAGCAATGAAAAAATTCAGAGAATATGAAAAATTCATCGAACGCATGTAATTTTAAAACCTTTTATTCTCCTTTTTCTTCCTCTTCTCCTTTTTCAACCAAAATAGGCGATTGAGGAACAATAAAAATCTCTCTTCCCTCAACAAGTGCGCTTGTAACCTTTTTTCTAGCACTTTTGATAAGTCTCCAAATGGTTCCACGAGAAACTCCCATTCTTTCACCAGCTTCTTCCTGTGTCAATCCTTCAAAATCAATTAAACGAAGAACTTCATACTCATCGTAAGAGAGGAAAACAGGAGGTTTAGGTTCAACACCAATCATATCCTTTGGTAAAGATGGGCTAAAATGTTTAACAAATGGCACTACACCTATAATTCTAGGTTTCATAGGTCTTCCAGGACCTTTAACTTTTCCCCAACGCCAACGCTTTGGACCAGGCACATCATTCACCATCACAACAACAGATATTATATTTACTTGGCTATTCTTAAAATTTCCGAATATGTCTGAATTTCGTTTGAAATGTGATGTTGGTTTTTGTATGTTAAAGATAATTAAAGAATTAATGTATCTCCGCTATGTATCTCCTTGAAAGAGTCTTTTAGTTTATCTGATAATTGTTTTTGTGCTTTAAAGCCTGTGCAGTGACATGCAGCCACAATCCAAGGCTCGATTTTATGAATAAACTCTACTGTTTTATTTATTCTCTCTTCAGACGCACCAATAAGATGCAAGCCACCTATGATAGCATATATGTCTTTTTCGTTAGCGATCTTCCGTGCATGCATTAAAATATTTACTATACCTGAGTGACTACAACCAGTAACAATAATTAGCCCCTTAACATGCTTTATAATGAGAGCCTGATCATCCAACATGAAATCTCTTTCAAATTTATTTTTCTCAATGTAATAGTATGATTTCGGAGTTTCCTCAAACTCTGTTGATCTTTCTACTTCACCAGTGGTAAATATAGCTTCTGACAATTTAAAAGAATTAGTGGTTTGCGAAATTATAGCACCCCTGTTCCATAACTCATTAACATTATATGGAATACCCACATGCTCTATCTTCTTTTTCACATGATATTTTTGTTTAAATGCATCAGGATGTGCAACAACGGGTATTCTACTGTTAATGTGTTCTAAAAGTTTAAGTAGGCCGCCAGTATGATCGTAATGTCCATGACTTAATACAACAGCATCTATATTCCTAAGTGAAACTGAAAGTTTTTCTGCATTGTGAAGCAGTACAGTACCAGTTGCACCAGTATCTAAAAGCAACGTAGTTTCGGAACCATCTTCATATTTAGTTTCTAAAAGAATAGAAAGTCCATGTTCAGCAAGAAATCCTCTCTTTAAAGTTGCATCTTCTACAAGTATTGTTACCTTAACCTCTACAGCCTTTAAACTCATTGTTTGCTACTCTCCACCTTTCACTTTAATAAAACAATAACAGTAATGTTAAATGTTGAGTTTAAATTTTTCTGAAAGCACATCTAAATCATTTATTATATATGTGTAGACATATTTCTGCCACTTACCAAAGGTCTCAGCAGCGAAATCTTTAACGATTGGAATCATAGCTCTAAGACTTTTATCTATTTTAATCTTGAAAAGTTGACAAAATATTTTCACGCTCCAAACATCAACGGGAAACGATGGATGAGGGCTAATAACCTCAGCAGAATATTCACCAATACCTCTTAAACCCATTAACATACGTTTAGCTTTTTCAGCCTCCATATTTGCAAGTTCTTTAAAAGTTGGAACCTTATGGGAAACTATAGCTTCTGCACAAGCCTTAATAAAAGCAGCTCTATACCCCAAATTATATCTATTCTTCAATTCCTCTTCCTTTACATTAATAATTTTTGTTGGAGAAGGACAAACGATAACTTCAGAGCTATCAAAAACAATTTTTTCACCGTAATTCCTATATAATAGCTTAATCATACGTTCAGTTCTACCGTAAGAAGCCATCTGTAAAGTAATTGCCAATATAACTGCACTAAAAAGATCAGGGAAAGAACATACACGCATACCATATAAATCTTCAACACTTTGCTTTAAATATGGATAATTTTCAGCAAACTCGTAAAAATTCAAAACATCATCCTTTAAACCTAAACATCTATCAACAATTTCTAATACCTCTCGTTCTTCAATATTTGAAAGAGATTCTTCGGAAAATACTTCAAGTAAGATTCTTGGATTTTGTACACTACCAAGAAACTTAACTTTTAAACCTATAGGCTTATCGTTGGAAAGCCTAACTCCACTCCACATAACTTCTTTACGATATTTTTCGTAAGGTGTAATCCAATACCAGTTAATACCGAACCTTGTATTCTTATTTACGGTAAAATTAAAATTGTATGGAGGAAGACATTCCAGTTCGTAGCTAAAATTCTTATATAAACTTTTCTTCGCAGCCATTTACCAATAACTCCTCTCCTACATTATGAACACGAGTATCGAGGTTATAACTTTAAGATATTAAGTGTTAAGATAGTGTTAAGTGTATTATCATGTTTATCATTCGTAAAGGTAATTTAGGTGAACTTGTTATTTATAGTTGGAGAGGATTTTATGTCAGGTGAAGAAGAGAAGGGTGTTATAAGAATTAGTATAAGTTTACCTCCTCAACTTCTTGAACAACTTGATCAATTCGCAAAAAATGTGGGCTACGCTAGTAGGTCCAAAGTTATTCAAGATGCAATTCGTCACTTTATAACCGAACATGAAGCTATGAAGGGTGAGGAAGAGGAGGCTGTGGGGCTGATAGCATTGGTTTATAGACATGATATTAGGAGAATTGAAGAAGAAATCACGGATATTCAACACGAATATACGCAGGCAATAACAAGTACAATACATATTCACCTAACAAAGGAAAGATGCTTTGAGATAATAGCATTAAAAGGAAAAATAAAACATATGAAAGAACTACTAAACAGTTTAGAGGGGAAAAGAGGAGTCGAACACGCAAGACTGCTAATTGTATCAAAAATTTAATCGTCACAACTTGTCTTTCCCTCTTTTACCACTTTCTCTTAATATACAAAAGATTTTCTCGGATAAAAGTATATTTAAGATTTAAATTAGTAATTAAATACTAGATGATATTCTCCGTTTTTAATATTGTTTCTGCTAATGTTTTAACTTCTTTAGAGCTATAAAGAGTTTTAATTATCATTATAAGCGATTCAGCCAGTTCACTTCCACTAAGATTTCGTCGCTTTAATTTTTCCAAAGTTTCATAAATAAAATCTATTGTTGTGATATCTTCTATTCTCGGAGGTTTTCCCATCTTCAATATCAGTGTCCACATTTTTTCAAACGGTATGTGATGAACTGTTTTACCGAATAGTTCTTCTTCTATGTTATAGTAAATTTGTAAAAGATCTTTTGTTATTTTTTCTTCCTTAAGTTTTGAAGTATCAAATTTTTTCTCGTTATTTAAACAATTTGCAGATTCAAGTAACAGTTTAACTACACCATAAATGTCTTTGGTGTCCTTATCTAATAATTTAAATGCCGTATATATTGCTGGTAGTAAATAATAATCTCCTTTAAACTCTTTTTCTGTCGCTAATATTTCTTCTATCTCAATGTCCTCCGAATATTTTCTATAAATTTTTTCGGCATATTTTTTAGTTTCTTCATCCCCAAGTATAATTGAATAGTTTAATGTAGCTTCAGAAATCATTTTAATAAGTAACTCATCGCCTATTTTCAATGCGCAGTTTAACGCATTAATTATGAGAGATAGACAGTTTTTGTTCAAAATATGTTTCACCTTTGTGCTATATTTCATAGTCTGACGGTTTGATTTTTTCTTTTTCTTTTTCTTTTTCCTCAAAATCTTCTAGTTCGGCTATTTTTCTCATATAATTATCGATTTTTTGCCGTATTTTTTCGATTGAGACGAGAGGGATAGCTCCTTTTCCCTTCTCTATTTTAAAAGGTATCCAAAGTGGTAATGTTTTTGCTGGCAATTTCCTAACTCTAATTTCTCTGACTAACAATCCTTTATCTAATAGCTTAGGGTGAAATCGTATATCTATGGCCCCGTCGACCATGTAATCTAAAAGTAGGTGAAATTCTTCCATCAATCCAACACTTGTTCCAAAGAAGATGGGAACCCACCGGTCCTTTGCTATATAGACTCTTAATCTCCTAATAAATTCTAAAACCTGTTCTTTAGGTATCAAAGTTAACATTTCAACTAATGAATCTATTAAAATTACTCCTCGAGACGTCATGTCCATTTTTTCTATATTTTCAGCTATTTCAGAGAAAATTACATGTATATCTCGCGGATTATCTATTAATAGATGTGCTTTTTTCAATTGATCATAAGTCTCTTTCATTATCATTGGAAAATGCAATGTATGGATTTCTTCCCTAAATCTGCTAGAAAAACCATCAAGAAAGATAATTCTTCCTTCTTTCAAAGCATTCGAAATATTCCATCCGTGTGATAAGAAGCGTTGGAAAAGAGAAAGTGGTGTTTGTCCGTAAACTACCATTAGAACTGGTTCACCTAGTTTTAAGGTTTTGTAGGCTATTTCGGTTAGTAGTGAAACTTTTCCGGTCCCAGGTTCTCCTCTAATTATTATAAGAGTGTTTCTTGGGATCCCGTCTGGAATCATTACCTTTAAAATTTCAATATCCAGCTTTAACGTTTCAATCATTTTATCTCCTCATTCAGATTCCATTTTAGGTGTTGGGGGTATAGCTAGAATTAATTGTTTAAGTTCTACTTTTTCAGGAGATGTTATAAGAGCTTCTAATGGTGTTTGAACTTTGTCTGGTTTTCCCTTTAAGGCTTCTGCAAATGCTTCTGGATAAACAGCTATTAGATGTACATTTTTATCTTTATCTACTTTAAGCAAATAAGAAATAGGTAAATATCGCTTAAACATGTATTTATAAAGTATAAACATGTATGAAGCGTATTTTTTAGGCGTTAGAACAAGTTCTCCTTCTGGTGAAACAATTTCTTCCAAAGTTAAGGGTAGTAGGGTAAAGTTAGATTCTAAGCATTCAAGAAATTTATCATACCATTCAGAACTAAGAACTGGATACTTTTTAGCTATACTTTTTATATCTACTAGGTTAAAAACCGTCTCTTCACCACTACTTGATTTTAAAGTTACTTTCCACGTGTCCATTTTTAAACCTCGATTTAAAATAAATATCAATCACCATACCTTATATATTTTAAGCTACGACTAAAGAAACACTGTGCATCGCAATGTTATTGGTTTTATTCTATTTAAGATAGTCAATTTTTGGAAACATTCATATCAAGGATTTTTTACTATTTAGATGTGAAGAGGTGAAAGGGTTATGGAAGATTTAGCTGAGTTTGTGGTGAACTTTGCTTCTAAACTTGGTGCCACCTATGCCGACATTAGAATTGAAGAACATTATGATGAAAATATTGAGGTTATGAACGGTGTACCTGAGAAACATGTTATAATAAGGAAAAAGGGTGCTGGGATAAGAGTACTTGCGGATGGAGCATGGGGATTTCAATCAACTACCGACTTAACTCGTGAAGGCTTAAAGAAAGCTACCGAAATAGCTTTTAAAGTAGCTAAAGCATCGTCTAAACATTTAAAGGAACCTGTAAAGCTTGCGCCCATAAAAGTTGCCAAAGACCACGTCAAAGTAAAAGTAGAGAAAGATATCGAAGACATGAGTGCCGAAGAAAAAATAGGTTGCTGCATTGAATGGGATAAAACAATGAAAGTATCAGAGGAAGTTAAACGTACTTCTACTAACTTCTCATGTGTTAAAGTCAATAAACTTTTTGCAAGTTCTGAGGGAGCATTGATAAGATTTGAAAACCATGTTCTCTGGGTGTTCATTAATTCTTTTGCGAAAAGAAACGATCTTATCCAGTCATATAGCTGGATTGAAGGTGGCTCAGGTGGATTTGAACTTCTTGAAAAAGTAAATATGCACAAACTTGCTGAAAAAGTTGGAAAAAAATCTGTAGAACTCCTTGACGCTGAAGCTGCTCCAAAAATGGAAAAAGTATATGCTGTAATGGAATCTGACTATGTAGCTTTATTAGTTCACGAAATTGTTGGACATCCAAGTGAAGCAGATAGAGTTTTAGAAAGAGAAGCAGCGTGGGCCGGGACCACATGGTGGAAGGGATTAGAGGGACAGAAAATTGGTAGCGATTTACTCACGGTGTATGATGATCCAACCGTCGAAGGAACATTAGGATTTTACTTATATGATGATGAAGGAACACCTGCTCGCCGTAAAGTCTTAATCGAAAACGGTGTTTTGAAGGAACGTATGCATAGCCGTGAAACCGCAGCTATCTTTGGTGTAGAGCCAAATGCAGGTATGAGAGCTATCACCTACGAGTTTATACCTTTAATAAGAATGAGTAATACTTTCATTGCTAAAGGAGATTGGAAAAGAGATGAAATTATAGAGGAGACTAAAAGAGGAGTCTATGTTATAGGAATGAAGCAGCCTTCAATTGACGATAAAAGATATAATTGGACAATTAGTGCTCAAGAAGGATACTTAATTGAAAACGGAGAATTAACAAAACATTTGAGAGACGTTGCACTCATGGCTATTGCTCCTGAATTCTTTAAGAGCATAGACGCTGTTGGTGACGACTTAGAAATCCGAAGTGTTCCGGGGTGTGGTAAAGGAACTCCTATGCAAGGACTATACGTTGGAAATGGAGGTCCTACAATTAGAGGAATTGTTAATGTTTTAGGTGTTTAAGGGAGGGATTAAAATGGAAATTAAAGTTAATCTTGAAGAAAGAACCGAAAAAGCAATTGAGCTTGGATCAAAGCTTGGAATCGACGAAGTTGAGGCTTACGCGGTATGGAATAAAGTTTTCACCGTTAGAATGGCCAATAACATAATTTTAGAAAGTAAAGGTGTTTTAGATATTGGAATGGGTATACGAGTCGTACATAGGGAAGGAATCGGATTTTCTGCCACCGCAGATCTAAGCGATGAAGGTATAAGAAAAGCTTTAGAAAATGCATTAAATAGTGCTAAAAATAGAAAATTACCTTTCAAATATAGTTTACCCGAACCTACAACACCTAAAAAAGTAGAAGGAACTTTTGATCCAAAAGTCGCAAACCTGCCAGAGGACGAAGCTGTAGAGTTAGCTTACAAGATGGTTGAAGCCGCTTTAGAATATGATAAAAAAGTTAGAGATAACTCCGGAGAATTAGATATAATTGTATATCACGTACATGTTAGAAACAGCAAAGGTGTAAATGTCTCAGATCATGGAACAAAAATAGAAGCATCTCTGAATACCATTGCTAAGAGCGGAGTAGAAGAATCAGAAGGGTTCAAAGCTAAAGGATTCAGAATGCTTAAAAACTTCAACCCAGAAGACATCGGAGTAAAGGCAGCTGAATTAGCAGTGAAAAGCTTAGGTGGAGAAAAAATAGAACCGGCCGAATACACTGTTATTCTAAGTCCCTCAACTTCCACAACAATTGCAACATACCCCGTCTTCTTAGTTTCACCATATTTCATGAAAACGTACTCACCTCTATTCGAAGGAAAACTTGGTGAAACAGTTGCACATGAAAAGTTTACAGTTTTAGAGGACCCTACATGGCCTGGACTATGGGGTTCGTGTTCCATTGATGATGAAGGAGTTGCAACACGAAGAATACCTGTGATAGAGAATGGAGTACTCAAAAACTATGTTTATGATAGTTTCTACGCATCCATGGAAGGAAAACAATCTACAGGATCCGGTTTTAGAACTGGGTTCGTCGTCGGCGTTGGGATATTTCCAGGTAAAAACTACGTCTTGGAACCATTACCCTACGCAGTCAATCCTGTGCTCTTACCTGGAGATTGGAAAAGAGACGAAGTGCTTCAGGAAACAAAAGAGGGGGTTCTTTTAGAAAGATTTCATTACACCAGACTTACAAATCCCACAAGAGGAGACTTCACATCTGTCCTACGTTTCGGCGTCTTTAAGATTAAAAACGGCGAAATAGTCGGAGCATATAAGAAAAGTAGACTAGTAGACAACCTGTTAAACATCTTGAAAAATGTTGATGCAATAGCAGATGATCTGGATATTGGTGGATCATGGGGAGACTATGCAGCAGCACCAACAATAAGAATATCAAAAGCTAGAATTATACCAGCAGAATAATTAGTTACTTTTTTATTATTTTTATTCTTCTTCTTTTCAGTTAGAAATTATTTGCAAGATTATACAATACGTAATATTTATAGTAGAATTTGTTGCTACAAATCTATGTGTTATTAGAATGGAATTAATGAGGAAGTTTCATGAAAAAACTTCTTAACCTTTACATCTTCAGAAGAGAAGATGGCATTTGTTTGTATCACCATCCTTTTGGTAGCATTAGGATAGATCCCCAACTTATTTCTGGATTTTTATCCGCAGTCTTGACATTTATGGATGAAATCATTCCCACGCCGGAGAAGAAATCTGGAACCTTTAGTCGCGAGGAGCATGTTATAATTGTAGAACATGGCAAAATAATTTCAGGTGCTCTCGTTGCTACCTCTGAAGATGTAGATCTAAGGGCAAGACTAAGGAATTGTATTGAAGTATTTGAAGATATATATATAAGGAAAAAATCTCGGATGTCACTAAAGGTTTACACGAGGCGATGTTTGATGAATTTACCCCGCTTGTCAAACGAGTTTTTGCGATAAGAATTGTAGAACCCTTCTGCATACCAATACTTCTTAAATTCCCACCTAGGGATTATTTGGAATCTACTGCTGCAACAGCGATTATAAATGCTTTAGATGGTATGAAATCTCTCCTTGAAATAGCACTTTCAACAAAACTGGTTGTTGAAATTGTTGCGTACGAAATTCTGGAACTTATGGATAAAGGTTTTATAGGTATTAAATTTAAATGCAAACCAACCGATATATTTAGAATTACAAGGCGAGGAATTCATGTTCTAAATACACCCTCATCTATGTCAAATATACCTGCCACTCTCAGTCTCGGTACTGTTCTAAAAATTCTTTCCGAAATTGATGGTGTAAGAACTGCTAATGACATTGCAAATGAATTGAAATTGCCATTTATTACATTTTCCGAATATATTAAGTTCTTATATCGAGAAGGTCTTATAGAATATATTCCCTTATATCATTTAGCCGTTCTTATACTGAGAGATACACTAAATCTACTTCTTGTCAACAGTTTGAAATACTTAGGAAAATCGAAGGCCGCAGACATTTTTGAGTTGGCAAAGGAAGAAGCCAAAAAAATCTATGCAAAAATTGAATCGGTTGAATTAACAAACAATATGAAAATAGAGTTTGGGCCTCTTCAGAGATACATGGTTACTGGTAGTATGGAAGATGTTACTCTAATAATAAAGGCTCTCGCAATGTTAATTTCCGTTTTGAGACAGAAAATAAGAGATTTTGTTGGAGATAAGGTTGATACAGCAATTAACAATAATGTTAATGCACAAATAACTTCAAAATACTCTATAACATATACAGATGTGCTCATAGCAATTGGCATTGACGTCAAAAGTCGGTGATATCAAGCCATCTCGATTATCCATATGTTCATTTTGAACCTTTATTTACTAGCAATGGAGAATTACTTCTATATATGACTTTTAACAATAATTTACTAATCTAATAACGTGTATTTATGAGGTGGTTTATATTATGGAGAAGGAGAGAATATCTTCAGTATTAGTTAAACATATTCGAGAACCCTTCTACGCCGCATTATTAGTAGTTTACATAATACTGGCTTTGGTTTATTTCCTTTCTTCTGTGGATGAGATATTTATCATAAGTGCATCGATATATCCGCTGATTGCATTAATACCAGTTCTTTTGTATTTTCTATCAGCGAAAAAAGTGGGGTTCTCATGGAGAGATAAGTTCAGTGTTTTAGTCGTGTTTAACGCTTTAGCTGCAATCTTCTGGCTAATTGCAGAAATAATATGGTGTTATTATTACAATCTCGCATTAGGAGTTGAAGAACCTTATCCTTCAGAGGCGGATCCATTCTACATTATGGCATCGATCTTTGCTATCATTGGAATTGCAGTTTACATAAATAATCTGTATCAAGACATGAAGGGAACAGTTGGAAGAAGAGAAATCATGATGTCAACAATATTTACAGTAATTCTTACAGTGATCGTTATAGTCCTTCTATCATACCCTATTACAACATACGCTGCAGAAGAAGAGCCGCTTATTCTCTGTCTAGACATAACGTACATTGTGCTTGATATTATCATGGCTATTCTTATATTCGTAGGAATTTTATTGATAAAAGGAAGAATCGGAAAAGTGCTATTTCTATTTTTAATGTCATGTCTCCTTGTTATAATGTTTGATGTAGCATTTGCCTATCTTGACCTCATGGAACTATACTACGATGGACATCCCATTGAACTACTAGATATAGCATCGTATTTCCTCGATACTGCTGCATTCTATGAAATCTACAAACTATATAAGTAGAGTATAACACTTCTCTTTATTTTTTAATACTATTTAGTATGAAAATAAGATTTTTTAGATTATCAATTGTGTAATTTGGTATTTCAAGCGGACTATCTGGTTCTAAGTCTTTGAATATTCCCCTTCTAATCCATACACTTATCATACCCATCCTGTTAGCTCCAGCTATATCTGTTCTCACATTGTCTCCAACCATTACTGCTTCTAAGGGATCACACCGTGCTCTTTTTAAAGCTAATTGAAAAATTTCTGGTGAAGGTTTGTTTCTTCCAACTTCCTCTGAAAAAGTACATGTATCAAAGTATTCTTTCAGTTTTAATGCTTTTAACCTATTAATTTGAATTTCTACAAGACCATCGCTTATAATTCCAAGCCTATACCCCTTAGCTTTCAGAGTTTTAAGAACAGGAATTACATCTGGATAAGGTTTTATACGCTGATAAACGTAATTCCAATACTCGTTTACAAGCCTAACTACGATTTCCTCGTCTACATCAACATTCAATACCCTGAATATTTCTTGAAACCTATATTTTCTATCAAAAAGTATCGGCGATTCACGATATTTTTCATAAATTTTCCTAGTTACTTGACGTAAAGTTTGAATAAAAGTCTCACTACTTGTTAATCCCATTTTCTCAACTAACTTTGCAACCTCTTGGTTAGCGACTTTTCTAATTGACCCGTAATCGTATAAAGTCTCATCTAAATCAAAGAAAACCACTTTTATCAAACACTTCACCATCCCGAAACGGAAGATAAACTTCTGAGCTAGGTATGTGTCCCTCAAACTAGCTGTAATCAACTTTAATTAAAATTGCGGTATCATCAAAATTCAATAATAGACTTCAGATGGTAACTTAGGAAATTAAAATGATTTAGGATTTTTTGTTAGAACTTCTATTCCACTCTTTGTAATAAGGACGTCATCTTCAATTCTTACACCACATTTTTTCGGAATATAGATCCCTGGTTCAACCGTCAATACCATTCCTGGCTCAAGGACTTTTTCAACTTTTTGAGCTAACCTTAATGGTTCATGAATTTCCAAACCTATTGCATGACCTGTTGAATGTATGAAATATTTTCCAAACCCAGCTTTACCTATAACATCCCTAGCAACCTTATCAACGTCACAAGCTTTAACGCCTGGACCCATAGCTTCAATAGCCTTAGATTGCGCTTCTAAAACAACTTCAAAAAGCTTTTCTTTCTCCTTGTCTTTTCCAACTATAATTGTTCTAGTCTCGTCGCCATAATAACCCTTGTACGGAACTACGATATCAACAGTAACCATATCATTTTTTTCAATATTTTTATTGGTAGCCCTACCATGTGGGAGAGAAGATCTCCACCCAGATGCAACTATAGGTGTAACAAAGTCTCCTCTAGCACCATTAGTTAAAGCTTCCTTCAAAACAATAGCTGCTATATCACTTTCTCTCATACCTTCCTGTATAGAATCTATTGCCGCTTTCATTACCTTGTCTGTAACTTTACAGCTTTCCTTCATAATTTCTATCTCAAAACTAGTTTTAATAAGTCTAAGATTACTTAACTCTTCAGATATATCAACCAAATTTTCTTCAGAGAACATCTTCTTTAACCATTGAAACTCTTTGGCAGAAATTTTATTGAATGGAATACCGATTTTTCTGCGAGACTCCACTTCTTTTGATAAAACTTTGTATACAGCTTCGTATAGACTACTAGTTTGCAAATATTCTCTAAAAGACTCTATAGGATAACTTGAATAAGCTACTACGTTACTCCAGCTTTCTTTTTCAGCTCTTTCAGCTTCCAAAACATGACAAACAACAATGACATGTCCGTCGCTTGTTATAATGCCCGCAGAATAGTCGAGAGCAGCGCCGCAAAAATAATGGGTATTTACCTTATCAAACGCGATAATTGCTTGTAAATTTAATTTTTCCATTAATCTAACTAGTCTATCAATTCTTTCCTTGTCGACAACCAACTTGAAAATCCTCCCAATATCATTCGGTATTATATGTTACGTTGAAGGATAAAAACATCACTCATTGCTAAAGATTGAAGCCAAAAATTCTTGCTGTAGCTTATAATTTTTTAAACATTTTTTAGGGTAATATTCGCGAAGCTATCAAATTTACGATAATGACTCTGCGAATGGTAATTTATCATGGATAAATGTCAAATATCAAAATTAAGGATTGATTTTATCTAACTTTAAGAAACTTATGGATTGCATGTGACAAGGCGAATTCTTCTTTCTTCTAGGTTTTCTCTCCTTTTTGTTCAAAAAATTGGAAATTGAAATTTAGTAAAGCTGAACTTTATAATTTGTGACCACTACATAAGGTTCATATTTATATGTGTACATAAAATTTTAAGGTTGGGAGAGGTTCATATAATTTTAAACGCTGGGTGGAGTTAATGGACATAGCAGAACTCAAGAGACTTGCTGAGGAGAGGGTCGATAAGCTAAGTGAAAGAGATGAAGTACTAGGAATAATGGGTATCTTTTACCCAGAGCTAACTCATGTCGAATTAGCAGTTTTCCTAGATATAGATTTAAAAATGCCTTATACGTATTTTTCAAAAGTCAAGGAAGTAACTCTGGGGGAAAGATATTTTTCACATAAATTATTGGATAATCCTCCACCCTATTTAGATCATTATTTCTATGCTGGAGATGTATTGTTCGATTATGATGGAAAGTTGACAGAAGTAACCGAGGAATTATCAAAAATATTTTTTTCAAAAGATAGGAAGAATATAAGGAGAGAATACTATTCTCTTATCGCAAAAAGTTACCTTGATATAGCTTCTCAAGCCATAAAGCATAATTATCTTAATTCTGCGATATTTTTTTCACCATTTGCAATAATGGAGAGCGGCAAAATACTTGTCGAAGCATCCGGAATGATAGGTTTATGGCCATATTTACCAACGAGACTACTAAGAGTATTGGAAGATGTTAAGAGAAGAGATCTAAGTAAAAAGTTATTAAAAATATTTAGAGTAGTGGAAAACGGGGAAAAAGCTGAGGAACACTTAAAAAAATGTTTAGAAGCAATAAAACAATATTCACTATTCGTTAGAACTTCTAGTGAAAAAATTGAATCAATTGAAAACATTTCGAAACGGTTCGAAATTGTCAGCTGTATAAATAAGGTTTTCACTCAAATTTTAACAAAAATCTTCGATATATTAGTCAAAGGTGAATCCTTTTTCTCCGCGTTCTTCCTATTAGATTGGTGTCTTGAAAAAATAGTAAAAGGAGCCACATGGATTCTTGAGATCGAAAACAAGGAAATCAAAGAATACGAGCTACTAGATTATAAGGGTAAAGATGAAATGTTGATAACATTAAAAAATCTAATTTTATCTGCTTCAAGAATAAAAGAACCATTAAAAGAATATGTAGAGAAAATGTATGAAGATTCCAATGGAATTCTTGAAGAATTTTCTAAAATTAAAGACAAACTGGATTAATTTGCGAGGTAAACTTTATGAAAATAATATTGGTATCTACTTCTCCAAGAAGATCTAAGATTTTAAAAGATAAAGGTTTCAAATTTGAAGTTTACCCGGTAAAAATAAACGAAGAAGAAATCATGAAAAACTATCCTCCAGAATTAGCTGTTAAAAAAATAGCAACAACAAAAACGCTTATAGCTGCTGAAAAAATTAAAAATGGTATTATTATTGGAGCCGATACCATAGTAGTGTATAACAATAAAATTCTTGGAAAACCAAGAGACGCATCAGAAGCTATAGAAATGTTAAGATTGCTTAGTGGAAAAATCCACGAAGTAATCACAGCTATATCGGTTATGGAGATTATAAATGGAAAAAAGAACAAAGAGTACGTTGAGTGTGTTAAAACTAAAGTAAAGATGATGAAACTTTCAGAAGAGGAAATTAAAGCATATATAAGCACAGGCGAACCTATGGATAAAGCCGGAGCCTACGCTATACAAGGGCTAGGAGGAATTTTCATAGAATGGATAGATGGATGTTACTATAATGTCATGGGCCTACCGATAGCAAAACTCTATAGAATACTAAAAAAGATTGGTACAGCCCCATCCTGGATTTCAAAAACTAATAAATAATAATGCTTTCCTTAATGATACATTTATATGTAGAGAAAATGAAACACCCTTTCTAACGTGATATTTCATCCATTTCTAAATTTTGATAATGTGCGAATAATCATAAAACACGTTTTTACACGGGTTTCCTTTACAATACAATATTTTAGAGTTAATAATATTTTTAGACACAGCGATTATAGTTGAAGACATCATTACCCAATCTTCTAATTCACTATGATAACATATTGATCTCCTGCCTTTCTTCTCTCCATGGTCGGCCGCAATCTTCTTAAGTTCAAAAATAGCCTCTTCAATATCACCTGCAGATATTTTTCTCGATAGTTCGATCGCCCTTTTTCTTCTAACTTCTGCATCTTCAAATATTTTCATTGCAATGGGAGGAATTTTAACACCAGGAACAGCCATAATATTTGTTATTACACAAATATTTTCCTTTATTTCTTTCACTATGATATTTTCATCATATACAACGTGGTAACCTTTATTAAAATCCAATACTACAAAATTTCCCCGTTTATAACCTTCCTTAAAATTATCTTCAAGATATTTTACCGCATTTTCTGCAATTGAGAAATTTTTTAGAATTGTAAGTATCAACTCTCCTCTACTTTTCCCAGTTTTAATAGACAAAGCTGTATGCTGATCAGTTACCGCTGCGAACAAACCTTTTTCATTAAATCCTATCCAACTTCCACGTGACCTTACATCTACTGGACAAAAAACTTTAAATCTACCTTTTATTGCCCTCGGAGGACGCTCTACTGTTCCTATTTTTTCATATCTATTATGCAATGCAAGAACCGGATATTCACGAAATTTTTTGTAAAATACTATAAGAGTACACATTATTATCTATCTCCTTTATGAAAGTCTAAAGCTCTAACCATTCAAAGTACATAATTTTCACTTAATACGGTCAAAGACATGTATACATGTAGATACTTCAACTTTTATTTAATTCTAACTCCTTTTCCAGCACTTTCCACTTGTAAATCCAATTAAATACTATGAAACACCTATCTTCTTAAAAGTAGTATTCTCCATTTCAACTATCCTTTTTACAATTTTCTCTGCTTCGGTTATAATTTCTGTTAAGATACTCTCTTCCGGAAGGGTCTCTAGAACTCCGGGTAATCTTTCAGTCAATACGATTTTAATAGCTGTTCCCCGAATATGTCTACTAGCGAGTTCTCTTGTAAAAGCAAGTTCATTGCTAAGATCCGGCCGCATTTTTGATGATACAGGGGTTTCCATCCATCTAATTAACTCCGGGTGCAACATAATTTGTTTGATCCTAGGAAGAGAGGCATATATTGTAAGTCGAACGTTCTCTACAGCCTCTAAAACTCTCTCAGAAGACACAGAACTTTCCTTAGCGGCTTCGCTATCTGATGCTTCGAAAATATATCCTAGTCGAGGAATTAAATTGTTTAAAACTTTCTTCTTCTTCAACATTTTACGGAAAGTAGTTGGAGATTCTATGAAGATAAATGGCGAGGAGGATTCGACGCTAAACATAAGCTGAGGTTCAGTAACCTTGATCTCTGTAGAACCTCTCCCTAAAAGTTCTAAAATCTTTTCAAATAACTTTTCATCGATTTTAGAAGGTTTTTCAACAAAAATAGGTTCCCAGTCATGTCGTAAAGCTCCTGTAAATGGACTCATATATTGAGTTATTATTTGAGAATAAGTAATTTCAGAAATATTCCATACTATACGTGGAATAGTTTGTGAAAGGAGCATTCCATGACTTTGAATTCTTTGAATATCTTCAACATCTGCCAAAAATCTTGGAACATTTAGCAACATGGACTTAGCAAGTAATAATAAATCTTCATTAATAGTGGTACCTCTTGTTAATGCAACTTTGAGACACTGCTGCCATTCCTTAACGGATAATTCAACTGGTTCCTCGGAAATCTCCCAAAGTACTTTCTTAAAATAGTTATCAGCAATTTTACTCCAATCAACATCCTCAAACTTCTGCATTGCCAAATAAACATCATTTTTCAATCTAACAGATAAAATTGGAATTACAACCACCCTCCTAAAATAACTGAAAATCCAACTAACAATTATTTATATATTTATAAAAACTATAATTAAAAGCTAAAATAAATAATAAGGTTCCCGTTAAGTCGGCAATTGCAGAGGTTCCTTGTCTTAAAATGATGTTTACAATAGCAATTGCGATTACATGCGTAATCATAAGAAGTAGACCTTAGGTTGCTATAACTAACCGACTTTCACCCAGCTAATTAACATTCAAACGATAATATTAATTGTTACCATCGGAATGGTGATAATAATCTGCATAATAGTAGTTTTGATTAAAAGAAGAAATATATACGCCCACATAATATTATTTTTATCTTGTTTTAGCTTATCTTCGGAAATTCAAGGCTTATCAACGCAAAACAAACTTTAATAGACCAGTTCTTCTAAGTTAGTTGCACAATTCCAACAATATTTAGCATTACTGAAAATAGAGACACCACACTTTGGACATACAACTGGCAGTGAAACATTCTTAGTATATTTAGGGTCAACATGAATTCCGCCTTCAGCCAATCTCTGGAAAAATGTTTTTCGAGGTCGTAGCCGTGTCGATAAACTTCCAACACTTGAAGATACAAGCCCAGAAATTATTACCGTCCACATTAAATAGTTTGAAAATTCAGGTGAGATACGATAATACAAAATTAAGGTAGCCATGTAAAGCAGTAATGTGAAAATCGGCGATGTAATTGCATTTAACATTTTGCCAGACCAGTTACCTACAATAAACCATACAAAAATCCAAGCTGCAAAAACACCAAAAATATTGTAAACATTGGAATAAGAATTAGGATCGAGAAACAAAAGCCAGTCAATATAAGTTAATATTGGCAAAGGTTTCCCTTGATAAAGAGTTATGTTCGGAACAAGAATAGATATAATTAAAAGAATAACTGGCATAGCAACTGCACCAATCAAACAGCCGACTATAGATTTACCGATTGAAGCCAAGATTATCACCAACTATACTAAATTACCATTTTCTAAGCACATATCGGATATACAATAAGAAATAAAAATATTATTGGAGTGCCTTATTATCCCTTAACTTCAGTTTTTTCTTTGAATTTAAAGCTTAACAATATAGCTATAACGCCAAGTACCACCGTAATTACTCCAGCTGCATAAATCCTAGCCCACGGAAGCTTCGCTTCTTCAACTTTTACAATTAGAACTGATGATCTGGCAGCATCTATAACGACTCCTTCGCTGTCAACAAGTATCGCTATTACCCTATAGTTACCGGGAATGTTAGTAGTCCATTCTATCGTTATTTTACCTTGTTCACTAGAAACCTCTGTTATATTTTCATAGACTTCGGTGTCATTTTCATCTTCTATAATTATTTTTAAATTCATGCCTTGCTGGATTTCGCTCAAAGAATATGTTGCATTGATACTTATTTTTGTACCTACATTAGCGATTTGAGGATTCACTGAAACAGATACTGAGCCAAAAGGCGAGGAGAACAATGAAACCATAGGTGTACCTTGAGCTTGTGGCGGAGAAGGTATACCTAAGAAAGCTGAAATGGTTGGAGCAATATCAACAATACTTGGAGTCCCAGAAATTTCGTAACCCTGTTTAACAGTCCATCCAGCCACACACATAAATATTCTCTGCGTATAAGAAGCTCCATGAGCGCCGAGATTTTCATAATAAAATTGGTATCCTGGTTTCAACTCTACGAACAGATCTCCAGCATATTCCGTGTTTAATCCTATATCTTCCAGAGTTCCGTTAATATTTTCCGCAGAATACCTACTATAGATAGCATAAACCTTTCCACTACCCCATAAGTAATTTATTGCTTTTTGGAGATCATTTTCAGGATCTCTAAGATATATGTGAGCAGCTACACCACCAGCATCTATGAGATAATGATCAATACCTGTGAGTACACCCCAGTGATGCGGATCCGTTGGTAACACCCGTTTATCTGGATCCACCACTTCTTGACCATGATCAGGCAAAACAAATAGCAACGTGTTACTCCACAGTCCAAGCTCTTCTATCTTATCAACTATCCTACCTACCTGTGCATCAGCATTTTCCAAAATAGACTTATACTGTGTGCTGTTTCTACCATAGGTATGCCCAGTCCAGTCTACCGATGGCATATTAACGAGAATCAACATTTTCTGGCCTTTATAGATACTTTCACTATACATCTCTATTACACTTATAGTTCTATTCGCTATCCATTCGTCCTGCTCGTATCTTAAACTCATGGGGAAATCCGATGAATATACATTTTTTCCTTCGGAGTAGGTGTAGGTTCCGGGAAGAGTTTCGAATATATCCGCAGCTTGAGATTTACCAAGCATAACATTCAACTTTGATTTTCCGACGATGACTGCTACTTTTACACCGTTTTCTTTAGCAACCTCGGTGATGGTTGTAGCATTTAAAACTTCCAAATAGCCGTAGGTTGTAGCCTCCGTACCAAGAGGTTCTTCGTGATATTCAGATGCATTAACTACATATGTATGAGCAACTCTGGTAACATTTGGGAAAGCCCCGCAAGCTAGGGATGCATGTGCAACTGTTGTTGCAGAAGGTAATGTTGTTAAAGCGCTGTTTGTAAAGGCACCTATTGACGCTAGATAATCTAGATTCGGTGTATTAACTTCTTCTAGCACTCTATAGTCCGCACCATCTATAACAATCACAATAGCGAGTTTACCAAGAGGAGTTTCACTAAAGTTAGTGGATACGAATCCGGTAGGAATTATAGATATTACTAGTATCATGAAAAACGCTAAGACAAGAAATTTCCCTTTCACTCCAAAATCCCTCCACCTACACACTATATTGAAATAGCTTAATAAGTTCTTGCCCACAATTGTACTTTACTATCCCGCACACATATAATTAAATTTATTTACCGTAAAATTTTACTCGTAACTAGGAGGAACATTGCATGGAAGATGACGTTACAGTAAAAATAGATAACCTAAGCTTTAAATATTCCACAACGAGTGACTACGTTCTTAAAGATGTAAATTTAGAGTTTAAAGAAGGCGAATTTGTTCTCATGATAGGTCCAAGTGGTTGTGGTAAAACTACCTTAGTAAACTGCATAAATGGAATCATACCACACATTATCGGAGGAATTAAAGAAGGAAAAGTATACGTTAAAGGACAAGATGTAGATAAACTTGAGTTGAAAGATGTTTCACAACTCGTAGGAACTGTTTTTCAAAATCCTGAAACTCAATTTTTTACTCTCAGCGTCTTAGATGAAATAGTTTTTGGTCCTGAAAATTTAAAACTTCCAAAAGAGGAGATAGGAAGAAGATTAGAAAAAGTTGTAAAGGCAGTTGGTATAGAAGAGTTGTTAGACAAAGATACGATGAGTCTCTCAGGAGGACAAAAACAGAGGGTTGCAATAGCATCAGTTCTTGCCATGGAACCCGATGTTTTAATATTAGACGAGCCTACAACCAATTTAGACCCTAAAGGAGCTATTGAGGTTCTTGAAACAGTTAAACAACTTAAAGAAAAAACTGATAGTACAATCATACTAATCGAACACAGACTAGAAGAAGTTGCAAAACATGCAGACAGACTAATCGTAATGGATAGTGGTAGAATAATAGCTAATGATGAACCAAGAAAAATTTTTGGAAATCCAGACCTTCTATACAGACTGGGTATAAGACCTCCGCAAAGTGCTGAGACAATAATAAGACTTAAAGAGAGAGGAATATTCGAAGGAAATGTAGAAACACCATTATCTGTTGATGAAGCAGTAGAGACTATTCGACAAATTTTAAAAAACCGCAAAATGACAGATAATCCTCCAAAACTAAGTATAACATCACCTGAATATGAAAAAGATCAAAAAAGAAAACCGCTCATAGAAATAGATAATCTCTGGCATCAATATCCAGATGGAACGGTCGCGTTACGAGGCATTAGTTTAACAATACATGAAGGCGAGTTTGTAGGGATAATTGGCCAAAACGGATCCGGTAAAACAACACTTGTCTCACATTTACTTGGCCTATTATACCCAAGTCATGGGAGTGTTAAAATTAACGGCAGAGACGTTAGAACAATGGACGTTCCAGAACTAGCTCAACAAATAGGATTTATCTTCCAAAACCCAGACCTAATGCTTTTCCAAACAACAGTTTGGAACGAAATAGCTTTCGGACCCAGAAACCTAGGCTTAGACGAGGAAGAAGTTGCAAAAAGAGTTAAAGAAGCTATTAAAATGATGAAACTTACAGGATTCGAAAATAGACATCCTCATGCGCTAAGCAGAGGACAAAGACATAGGGTAGCAGTAGCTTCAATTCTCGCTATGCGACCCAAAATTCTAATAGCAGATGAACCCACAACCGGACAAGACTATGGAGCCACAAAACATTATCTTGAACTGCTTGAAAAAATGAATAAGCAAGGTTCCACAATTATCGTTATTAGTCATGACATGAAACTAATAGCAAAGTACGTTAGAAGAGTTATTGTATTGAAAGAAGGTAGAGTACTAATGGATGGTCCAACAAGAGCTATATTTTCAAAACCAGAAATACTAAGCGAAACAGATATAGAACCACCACACGTAACACAAATATCCTTAAAACTGGATGACTATAACATTCCACCAACACTCACAATAGAAGAACTCGTCGATGTCATAGAAAATATGGTAAAAGGAAGTTAATTTTCGCTTTTCTTGAGTTTTAAAATAAAATAGAAGTAATGTTGTTTACCACAGGTTAGTTGATTTATTCTCGTATATATCCTATCTTCTTAGCTAGCCCCCAGTCGAATTCCCTGTCAAGCCACATAATAGCTGCAAATAGTATAGCACCGGCTGCTACCTCAAATATTCCAGCGAGGAAATATCTTGCGCCAGCTACAAACCAGAGTGGTAAATCAAAGGGCAAGTTTTCACTTGCAATACCCGCAGTTACTTTGCCCCAATTGGGTAGTACAAGACCAAAAACAATAGTATTCAACATAAATGCTTGAATCACTGCAATTATCGCATAAATAAAAGCAACAATAACAGCGTATTTTTCAAGTTTAGTTAGATTTCCCCTGAAGTTATACTGTGCGAAGATTCCAGCTACAATACCAAATATGTCGACAATCGGTATGAATAGTGTTATTTGAGCGGGTGGTTTTAATTGTTTTCCAGTTAACCACCAAATGAAGTTAAAGAACAATTTCATGTTGTCTTTGTAGCTTATGAAAGATGTTCCAACGTTGTAAATAGCTAGGTCACTAAACATTTTTGAGCTACCACAAACAATAACTTTCCCCTTACCAACGTTTAAGGCAGCTAACCAAGGAACATACCCGCTAGCATGTCTATTTCCTTTCGTATCCATAGCATAAGCATCGCTATCGCTGGTGGCGACTATAATGTCCGGATTTGTTACAATGAGAGAGGCACTATTAATAACCACTTCTTCAATACCTACACTAATTACATGTGGCTTAAAGTATTCCTTTGTTACAATGGGTTGAAAACTAGCACCAGCATAGTGAACAGCATCATATATTTCATCTCCATTATCATTTGTCCCCCAAAATCTTACTTGATCAGTTACACCTAATTCTTCCAATATTGCATTGAGATTATCTGGTTGACCGTAATGTCTATCATCGTATTGAATATCACCGAGTATAATAAGAGCTCCACCACCTTTAACAAATTCTGAAACAGCAGTAATCTCTTCTGAGGATAACTCCGCTCTAGGATTGGCAATAACTAAAATGCTATAGTTCTGTAGTACACTTAAAGTCAAGTTTGCCGTGGATCCTTCTGCTTCCACTCCTTGGTCTCTAAGTGAGGAAAATAGTGTTTGAAATCTTGAACTGCTATAATATTGATCGTGAGCATCGTCCCAGAGAAGTTTGATAGTTTCTTCTTGTGCAAAGGCGGTATGAGAAGCCATTAAGAATGTTGAGACTGCTGGAAGACAGATTAAAAGCATCACCACAATTACGGCTATTCTTCGCAACATGCCTCACCCCACAAACTACATTTATATAACATCCATTCTTTACAGATAACTTTAAGGGTTAAAATCTTATTTCACAACTCAAACCTTAATAGATTTGATTCACCTTATTTACATTTAAGTTAACATATAGCTTTTAAACTATTGCTACATTCATAATAATGGCATAACATGACCATTGTTAAGAAGGAGAGATAAGTCAATTGTTGGAGGTTGTCCTTCGTGGGGAAATATGAAGTGATTAAGCCTTTGGAATTCGTATTATTGTTAGCAGTACTTTTAGGTTCTGCAAATGTCTTATTGAATTCAGCAATGGCTCAAGGCGGAGTGTTGACCATTGATGTGATTGCACCAATAGGAGGAGGAATAAGACCTTATGAAGACGGCGTGATGATTGCCGGGAGAACCCAAGGCTACAATGTACTGATACAAATAACTAATGTGGGAAATGAATCACTTAAAAACGTCGAAATATACGGAGATGCATATGGTGATGTTGTAGAAGGTCCAGAAGTACATTTATCACCTAGATTAACTTCAACACCTAATATTGTTACTCCAAACGAATCTAGAATAAATGGTGCCTGGCTTGAACAAGAAAACATGGCTTATTTCAAAATAGATGAAATAAAACCAGGTGAAACATGGAAATGTTATTACAGCGTTAATGTACCACAATCTGTCCCTGAAGAAGCAAAAATTAAACTTACAATAAAAATAGCTTTTGATGGTAACGAACAAATTCAATACAAGTACGTTAAAATAGTTCCACCACCAATGTGGAGGGAATGGCTCGTAATAGGTTTAACAGCGGTAACATTCGGGTCACTGATTTTCATCGGTAAACGTGGATGGTTCAAGTTTTACACAAACGTAGATCTTGTAACAATATCGATGCTAGCAGCAGCACAAGTAGTGTGGGTCCAAATCATAGGTAGACAACTTGTTTTTCCAGCTTTAAACAGAATACCATTAACATATAACTTTGCGGTGGGAGATTTTCCTTATATACTGCTTCTCATAACAGCGGTTATGCTTGTTAGAAAACCTGGAACAGTATCTCTGACGCTTTTCGTATACAACATTGTTAGTGAAATAGGTTGGTATGGACTAAACCCTCTATGGTGGGCATATCCATTTGCAGAAGGATTACCAGCAGATCTATATCTCTTAATAAGGGGGAGAGCTACATTTACCGAAAAATTATCATTCTTCAAAGTAAGAGCTGAACAAGTAGAAATAGAAAAATTGGAAGTACCAACAATAAGTTTTCTACCTTTGATCGATGGAGCAATGATAGGATTCCTAAGAGGCTTCTTTATGCAGTTATCTCTATACCTAGTATTCTATCCAAATCTGTTCCACATCTACTATGCATGGGGCTATGCATTCTGGTGGATGACAATACCATGGTCCATAGGTAATGCCATCGAAGGAGCAATATCGGTACCAATAGCTAAAAAGATAGAAGAAGCAGTACAATACTAACATACAACTTACACATTTTATTTCAAAATCTAATCTTATTATTTCAAAGAATTAAAATGTCAAAGTTATATCCACATAGACAGAAAGCTATTTAACAACTTCAATTAAAATATCATCACACATTTCTACACTGGAGGCAACATCATGCTTACAATTGAAACCTCCATGGCCTTTATCAGTCAAACCAGCTATTATACTCTGGAAGAAATAGCTATCTCCATATTCATACTTATAGTAGCCTTACCAGCTGTTCCAGCAGTAATTGCATATTTAGTTTTTAAAAGTATAGGATTAACTGGTTTTAGAAGACTATTTAGCTACGAACCAAAAGAATCCTTTATGCATCACATGCATCCCTTAACCAAACTATTCATAATATTATTCATAGCGATAGGAACAGCATTAGCAATGTCCTTACACACTTTAATAACATTACTTCTATTAACTGTTCCACTGTGGTATTTAAGTAAACCAAGTGAAGGTAGAGTTAGGTTAATGCTTATACTTTTATTTACACAGTGGCTTCTTGTAGCTTGGGGGCAAAGTTTCCTAAATCCATATTATACTAGGGGGACGGGTTTACATCAACTTTACATTTTCCCAAGGCCATTATGGTGGTTTGCATACAGTGTAACCATAGAAGGGTTCATGTATGGCTTAGTTCAAGGAATACGTGTGGTAACAGCTCTAAGCGCTGCAATTCTACTAATAACAACCACACATCCAAGCGAAATAATATATGGATTAAAATCATTCCGTCTACCTGTTGAAATAAATTTCATGATAGCAGTAACCTTCAGAAGTATTCCACTGTTACTTGAAAAAAGTTTTCTCGTACTAAATGCTGAAAGAGCACGGGGACTACGTCTAAGACCAAGAACAACATCAAACATATTTCAAGCAATAAGAGAAGTAGTAAGAACTATGAAAACATTGATGTTAGCATTTTTCCCGATAATAATTGAAAGTATAAGGGCAGCAAGACAATTAGCTATAGCTGCAAGTGTTAGAGCCTTTAGAGCATATAAAGAAAGAACATACTATAAACATATACCAATGACTAAAACGGACATGTTTATATCCATTCTAGCCATTATCGGAATTGTAACAATGCTTCTAATCCCCTTCTTCCCAACCATATTTGGAACACAAATTCTTTAACCCATCTTCGCTTTAACTTCTTTATATTTCCTTTTTTGTTCTAACGGTAGTAAAGGAGATAAGAAAACAATCAACACCATTAAACCAGCTACAAGCTCTCCCTTAAATACCTCAAAATAAAGCAGCCATACCATGTTCTTAAGATTTTTTAACAGTTGATCGGTTAAATCAACACTACCCCTAATATCTTCAACATAAGTTTCATTAAAAGCATCCAAAATTGGATAACCAACACAACTACTTGGTGGCGGAATACCTAACAAATATGCAACCGTCGGCGCGATATCAATAATTCTAGCACCCTTAATCGTTGCATTTTGTTTAAATGGAGCACCCCACATCCAAAGAGGAACATCAATAACCAAAAGTGGCCAAACGTTATGATGACGATTACCATACATTCCATGATCAGCAGTAACAATAATTACTGCATCCCGTTCCCAACCCATTTCTACAATTTTCTCATACAAACGCTTAACTTGCTGATCATTCCATGCAATAGCACTCCTATACTCAGCACTATCACTACCATACTCATGCCCAGCCTTATCACTATCAATTAAATGAACAAACATAAAATTAGGTTCATGGTTCTCAATAATTTCTAAAGCTTCATCCATAGACCTACTACTCTCATACCACCCTAAGCTACGAATGGTTTCACTTGTCCCAAACATCGAACCAAGAGACGGTCCTGTAACCATCGCAGTCTTAAACCCATATTTCTCCACAACCTCAAAAATATCCTCAACCTCTACCCTCATAGGCTCATTTTCAAAAACTCCATGTCTCTGAGGCCAAGTACCCGTGAAAAGAGATGTATGCGCCGGATAGGTAATAGTAGGATAAACAGTAACAAAATGCTCAGCACGTACACTCACATTTAACATGTTCTTAATAAATTTAACAGATTCCCAAAAAACATCAGCTCTCGCACCATCAAAAGTAACAACAAAAACATGATGAACTAAAGGGTCACTAGTCTCAGCAACTTTCACATAACCAACACTATAAGAAACTAAGCTTAGAGAAGTGAAAACATAGAAACCAAGAACCAATAAAACCATTAATCCAAGTCTTTTACTTGTAGGAACCTTCCCTTCCAATAAAAGTTTAGTTTTATGATGTAATATTAGATACCAGGCCAGAGAGAAAAAGACTACAATACCAGCAAACCACGGTAAAACGTTTAACAAATAAAAAATACAGCTCCTTGAAACATCTAAAATAACCACGCCAAACTCAAGACCATCAATATTGTTTTTTAAAACAAAGTAAAGAGGCCAAACAGATAATACTAAGTAAAACAACAAAACCCCAATTAAAATTTTGAAACTTCTCCTCAACGCCATCCACCTACAATATAATGTAGTAATGCTGGAAATTCAACTACATACATAGTTTGTTATGTTTGGGCAGAGTAAACTATATTAGCTAGAGTTGAATAGTTATGCTTACACATATAAAATTTGGGGAGATAAGAATGGGAAAGGGCGTTCAGAAAAAATATTTAATAACACTACTTATGCTTGCAACATTTCTAACGGCTTCTGTATTCTCGGCAACCCCACTAACCCTAGCAGCCTCCACAAGAGAATCGGGCTACCCAACCATAAAATCAACAATACAACCAATAACAACGCAAACAAAATCTCCAAACCCGAGTGATATTGTAATAATCTTTGATCAAAGCCACAACCAATATTGGGATGCAAGTAAATTAGATCAATTCATAGCGTATTTGAGGACAAAAGGACAAGTAATCATAAACAACGACACAATAACAGATGACCTATTAGAAAACGCCACGCTTCTAATAATTTCTAATCCAGGAACAGATTTTGTAGCCAATGAAACCGAAGTAATAAAGAACTTCATAGACAATGGAGGTTCACTTTTAGTAATGGGAAACTACTACTATTATTTCGAGCCTGATCGACTAAACAATATTACTGGATCTTATGGTATTTATTGGAATGATACTGAAGTATACGATGAAACAAACTACGGATACGACATAAATTATCCGATTATCTATACTTGGGCAAACAACACGATAGCGAAATTTGTAACCACAGGAGTCGTTGATACGAAATACTACAGAGGTTGTAGTTTATATCTTACTGGTGATGCTGTTCCAATCGGCACAGGTGACAATGACACATATGCAGTAAATTCAACCGGAAACCCAGTAGTTAATGGGACAGATGTCATAGTGTATGCAGCAGTAAACATATGGGGTGGTGGAAGAATATTCGCTTGCGGAAGCAGTGCAATGTTTAGAACAGATTATGGTTATTATGATTATAACAAAATCTTCATAGAGAACATGATCACTTGGCTTTTAAGAGAAAGAGCCGTAATAATTTTCGATCAGGCGCACGACCAATACTATGATGCCAGCTTATTAGATGAGTTCATTTCGTCACTTAGAGCGCATAGAGAAGAAGTTTACATCAACAACGATACCATAACTAGTACATTGCTTGCTGGCGCAGACATACTAATAATTCCCAATCCAGATGCAAACTTTACAAGTGAGGAACTCCAAGCAATCCATGACTTCATTGCAGCAAATGGTTCACTTTTAGTAATGGGAAACTACTACTATTATTTCGAGCCTGACCGACTGAATAACATTACTGCCCCCTATGGTATTTATTGGAATGATACTGAAGTATACGATGAAACAAACTACGGATATCAACCAAACTACCCGATTATTTACACCTGGGCGAATAACACAATAGCGAATTTAATAACTACGGGAGTCACTGATACAAAGTATTACAGAGGTTGTAGTTTATATCTTACTGGTGATGCTGTTCCAATCGGCACAGGTGACAATGACACATATGCAATAGATGAAAACGGTGTACACGTCGTTAATGGGACAGATGTCATAGTGTATGCAGCTGTTGATTTAGTTCCTGGTGGAAGAATATTTGCCTCTGGAAGTACAGGTATGTTTAGAACAGATTACGGCTACTATGACTACAACAAAATATTCATCCAAAATATTATAGCCTGGCTCGAGGAGGAAATCGAGTTTAAAACGTTTAAACCGCCAGCAGTTCTTATAGATTCATTTACTGCATCGAAGACAACTATACCCTATAGAGACAATGTTACGGTAACTTTGGTTATCAAGAATACTGGTGACCTCGTGGCTGAATCTGTAAATGTAACCTTAACATTGCCATATATCTGCGCGTTGGTAGAAGGAAGCGAAACTATTTTTGTGGGAGATATGGGCGCTGGAAATATTACCATTATTGAATGGACGATAAACGGAACACTGATTGGAGAGGGAACCATATATGTTAAGGTCGAGAGTAAAAATGCTGGAAGTGCCGACGCAGAAATAGATGTCGAGGTTGTACCAGACATCGCAATAGACCTCGTTGCTGAGCCAGCTGTTTTATTACTTGCTGAACAAAACTGGACTATAATCAATGCAACATTAACAAACATAGCTACATTAACCACCCATGGCGTAGAAGTCACATTACAATTACCAACGGGACTTACAACGGAAGAAGCAACTTCTATCACCATTGGGGACATGGAAAGTGGGAACGTAACTAGTATTGCATGGAATGTAACAATCACTGCTGCAAAAGCATACGAAGTTACAGTTGTAGTTGAAACCGAGGATGGTGGAACAAGCTCCGCTTCAACAGGGGTATTCGCTGTTATAGAGAAGATAATAGTTTTTGACCAAGGTCATGATCAATACTTTGATGCAGAAAAACTTAGCGGCTTTGTAAATCTTCTAAAAGAATACGGAGACGTATATATTAATAATGGAACTATAAATGAACCGATGTTAACCGCTACAAAGCTACTTATAATACCAAACCTAGAGAAAGCCTTGACCAGTGAGGAATTAGATGCTATTAAAGGATATCTTGAGGACGGTGGAGCTTTACTAATAACCGGAAATTACTATGCATACTTCTGGCCAGAATACATGGATCCAATTACTGAAGAGTATGGAATTAAGTGGGTTGACGGAGATATATATGACCCAGACGATAATTCCGAGGGGAGAACGTACTATCCGTATCTCTACAACTTTGCAGACAACGTAATAGCTAAACAACTAACAACTGGTGTTGAAAGTGTATTCTTCAGTGGAACAGCTTTAAACATATCATCACCAGCAGTCCCGGTAGTTCTTGGCAACATAGATACGCCAAACGAAACTTATGCCACAATAGGTGCAGCTGATGTGTTTGCAAATGGATCGGATGTCGTTGCAATAGCTGCAGTTAATCTAACCGGTGGAGGTAGAATTATTGCATCCGGAAGCACAATGATGCTAAGAGATGCTTATGGTTTCTTCGATTACAACGAGAAATTCATCAGAAATATGCTGGCATGGTTACTCAACCTACAAAGACTTGATATAACAATAACAGTTCCCGCTGAAGTCAAGGTTGGGGAAGAATTCAACGTTACTGTTACCATTTCAAACTTAGGTATCACAAATATTACAGGTGTCACTGCAACAATAACTCTACCAGAGGGTATTATTCTTGTAAAGCCTACTGAAACATCAATAAGCGTCGGAACTGTCAAAGCTGGTGAAGACAAAGTAATTTACTGGACCGTTAAGGCAGAAAAAGAGGGAACCTACACCTTTACAATAGAAGTTACATCAGAGAATTATCCGAAGCTAACAAAGACATCTGCAGCAGTTTCCGTCGTTAAACCACCATTCTGGACACCAACAATGATCACAATGGTCGCCGGAGGGTTTGTAGCAGCTGTAATCATCGTAGTTATGTTGTACTTTGTAAGGAAGCGAGGAGTTCCAACTTAAACTCAACTCTATTTTATTTATTTTGATTTTAGGTCAGCAAGACCATAGACCTGTCCAGCCTTCTTCTTCACCACTAGGATTAACCTTAAGATAACCAAAACTAATAGTAGAGATTTTTTCCTCTTCAACTCTAGTATATATTTTTAATCTATGATTTTCTAAATCAAAATCAACTATGCATCCTAGCCCAAGAAACTTCCCTGTATTATCGGTGAAGGAAACAAGAAGATGATTAAGTTTTTCTAAACTAGAAAAAATAACTTCCCTTTTACCAAAAACTTCTTTTAACTTCTCTTTTACTTCATCACTAATAAGAGTATTATTTGGCAGTATTATTAAAAGGCTGTCAGGAGACTCTTCACAGTAAAGAATTTCTATATCCAAAAATTGCTTTAATTGTTCAATGGTTTCTGGTGAAGCCTGTGAACCAGTACCAAGAAAACTATACGCAACACCAACCTTATTCAAATCTATCCAGATTTCTCTTCCATTTTCAAACTCTTTATAAAAAATTCTTCTCCTAATCTCTCTTCTCTCCTCCCTAGATCTTGGTCTCACCACGGGAGAAGCAGGTAAACGCACAATAGATATGTTTGTGTTACGGAATGGCGCTACAAGATGTTCTAATTCTCCATTACGTTGAAGAAGAACAACATAATCAGGCTCAACAACTTGAATCTTACATGTTTTGAGATCTCTAGCTTGTCTATCAAAAACCCACCCTGTTGTATCAATCAAAACTACGTCAACACCAAGTTTTAACGCTTTGTTAACCATTTTAACAATTCCAGTAACAGATCTATGTAATAAACCTGAGGGAGAAGTTAAACCTATAAAGAAAGCATCTTCTGCATCTACTTCAGAGAGAAATATTAATGGTTTTCTCATAACTCCCAGACCAATCGTTGTAGGAGGACCGATATCGCTTTGACCAGTATCAGCATCAATAATTGCAACCTTCCGCTCAGAATAATGAAGCATATTTGCAAGAAAAGTTACGAAAGCCGTTTTCCCTACGTCAACATCCCCCAAAACAATAACCTTAATTGGACCTTTAGCTTTTGCCAGATCTTCAGCAAATTTACGCCACTCTTCAGGAATCAAACTTATTTTATATTCTGCAATACTACCTCCATCAAGGAAATCTATTTTTAGTGAGAGATTCTCTTCGGCATAAATGGGTAAAGCCTTATATTCTGGTACCGGAACACAATCCCCTTTATGCATTTTTTTACCAAAAATATGACCATGTCCTTCGAGAACTTCTATTTTTAAAGGACCAGAGGCAAACAAGCTTCTACCTTTCTCTAAATCAACTTTCATACAATTCACCTCACAATGAACGTTTTCGAACAACCCATAGAAGAATTAATAATAAAAATACATTAAGTACAATTATTGGTGCTGCAACTTTCCAATCTATTTCCTTTAATACTTTATGCAACCAAGGTTCTTCATTTCGAACATATACGGTAACCTGTGCAGTTTTAGAGTTTCCATAATCATCTTCCACTATAATCGTTATCACGTGTTGACCGTTTGTTAAATCTCTGGAATTTATTGTGATATTTATTATCCCAACATTCACTACTGTTTCATTATATTCCTTAAGGATGTTACCATCTATTTTAACGGTCAGTTTGACAGTTTCTAATGATGTATCATTAACTTTTATTGAAAGAGTGAAAATTCCAGAAACTACGCTACCATTTTTAGGATTTAAGACATATAGATGCAGATGAATTTCTGGTATCGATGTTTCAACTTCTTTAATTGCTCCAACCCACACACTTGCAACAGCCTTAACAGCCAAGTTTAAACAAATTTCAGTTATATTCCTTACCGTTTCACTGTCCCAACCTCCCTCCTCCAAGTAGGAAGAAACTAAACTATCATAATAGCTATTTGAAATTACAGCCAAGCTTTTAACGTAATTCGAGACGTTACGACTGTAAACATTGTCTAGTTTCTCTACACTTATTGAAATTTCAAATAAATGTTCTCCAACATCATATTCATAGTCTGAATGCATCGTACTTTCCTCATCTGAGGAATCTGTGTGAAGTGGGTTACACACATCGGAAACATAGTGTGAAAGAACCCCAGCAGCAAAGAAAGCTTCCTCATAGTTTTCATTGGTTAAATTTCCAACAAACCAACTATACCATTTAGCAACGGTAGCAGGAGCACCGCCCCAACCAGTGTTGGGATGATAAACATGGTTTTCCCAGTCGTGGAAAATTCTATCAGGAGCAGTGCAACCATCAATTATCTCCTGCTTATAATTTATAAAAAGAGTTTTCCAATCCGAAGGAACATGATTTAAAGCTTGATCTACAAGCCATTTATGAGTATCCCAATCCCAAGTATAAACTTTAACGCATATATTTGATAAAGTAGCTATCAGTAAAATTGAAAATACCATATACTGCACCTTAATTATTTTCATAGCTGTAACCTCCAATATCGATTTTGCATGTAAATGTTAACAGGTTTAAAGTTCTTCATCAATGGTTGCAAGTACCTTTTTTAGCTCTGGTGGTGTATAAAACTTACCGAAAATGAGGGATAATATTTTACTTTTTAAACTAAGCTTTAAATGAACACCACAACTAAATGGATGTCCACCACCACCAAACTTCTTAGCTATTCCCAAAATATTAACATCTTGTCTTCGACCAATGTAAAGAGACAATCTATCATTTCTATAAATTACCACACAAAAATCAATATCAAGAGTTTTCCTAGCTTCATTAGCAGCCTCAATGCCATTGATATTCATTCCTCTAAGATCCAGAAAAGCATATTTACTTCCTTTCTTAGTCCTTCTAATTTCAGCCTTTCGACCAATCTCCCTAGATATCTCCAACTTCTTCTTTCCGCTCTCAGCCCATTTTAAAATGTTTTCATCTTCCCAAATCCCCTGAGCTATAAGCTTCAAAATATGTTTTCGAGCTTTAAAGCCTTCACCATTAAGTGCAAGAACATATAGCCTAGTTCTTTCATCAGCTCTTATCATCATATCAGCATCGCGAGCAATCCTAGCAATCTCCATTGAAAGATCATCCCCCGCGCAGAAAAAGTCGCAAACAACCTCTCCCCCAACCTTATCTATATCCACCCTAAGAACATCAATAATTTCCTTAATTTTCTTAACAGCTTCGGAACTCCATCGATGATGATCAAACCAATAAATCTTCCACCCTCTACTTTTAAGTTTCGATAAAATCTTAATTGTTTCTTCTAAATAAGCTTCATTTAAACCTAAATCTGAAATAACAAGTATTTTTTCACGGCTTGGAAGACTTTTAAGTACCTCATGCACCCTTCCAGCTCTGGAAAATATTATCTCAGCGTTTTTAAAGTGGCGAAGCGCAATGGCCCCACTACAAATACCGTCAACATCAACATGCGTAACAATGAAAACGTCGCTAAGCAACCCTAATTTGTCTTTTAAACGAATCAACAATTTCCAAAAAATGTTTTTTAATATTCCCACTGTCATAGCTTTAACATTTTATCAAAGAGATATTTTAATGCTATGATTAAATATAACGAAGTATATTCCATCATCGTAATGCACCGAAAATATAAGCTGAAAGCACAGGAATGTACTAGCATATTGAGTTTTCTTATTAACTTAAAACATGACAAGAGTCAAATTGTGTTAACTTTTCCAGATTTATGCCTTTTACAATGCTTATATTAAACCTTAGTTTATAAGATTTATATATTAGTATTCATATATTATTATAGCTAAAAAGTGATTGATAGGAAAGATTGTTTAGTATATGGGGGTACAAGAAAATTTGAACATTAAGATTGTAAACACATTATCCACGTTACTTGTGATAACATTTTTTCTGGTATCAGTTTCTGTGTTTGAACGATATGCTTATTTATTAATAGTGCCACTGATTCTGTTTTTCCTGTTAACTTATCTGTTACTAATTTCATACTTGGATAGGAAACTCTATAAAAAACCATTCAAAGCGGTATTTCGAGACAAGGTAAAAATGCTCAAAGAAAATATTATAAAATTTTTCAGGGATTAAAGGTGTAGAAAGTTGCTTGAAGTTATACATCAACTTTTAATTTTCCTTTGGCTAACTATACCCACTCTCATTGGCTATGAACTATCTATATTACTAGGGGAAATTAAGACACCAAAGTCGATGGGGCATGGAGCAGCTATCTCAGCATCTGTTATATCAGCGTCAGCATTTAATAACTATATTAACGGTATATCGCCAGAAACAATGTTAAAGGGATGTAGCAGTAAAATAATAAATAATACTGAATACCTTCTAAGGTATGATGTAAATATAGTTTTAATGGAGTTGCGAATTAAAATATTTTTGTTCTTTACACTTTTTTGTATTATAATACTACTTGGCTACATAGTAACTCGAATTACAAATGAGTGGCAAAAAAATTATGAAAAAGAAAAAAGAGATCTTAAAAAGGAACTAATAAAGATAAATACTTTCGTTATTTCAAATGCAACAATAATTGCACCGTCTTTAGGGTTTAGTTTGCTCAGTTTAGAGGTGGAACCAGTTATTACTTTTACTATACTACTTTTAACCTGGTTAGTGATATTGATAATAGCAGCTACTTGGAGAAGTAAGTTAATTAAAAAGCTAATAGAACAACAATAAAGCTGCTAATAATTTGAATTTATTTTCTTAAATTCTCCTTAAGCTCCAAAAAATGATAATAATTAAAGTACAAAAATGATCATTATAAAGAGCTCATTATTTATTAAATATGTTTGTCAGCTTTGAATAAATTTTTAGATGAAGGAGTTGAAAAACATATAACTATACGTAGATATATTTTTGGAACCTAGTGTTATTTGAAACACGTTTTAGTCTTTAACAACATACTTTTTACTTATGTTGGGAAATAAGACAATTATTTAAGAGTGAGGAGACTACTCTTGAAATATGTGGTTTAGTTAACTTAATTTTAATGTGAGGTCGGGAACTTGAGCCAAATTTGGTTGCAAAATCCCTACATCACACGAATGGATACAAAAATAGTTTCATGCGAAAAAACGAACCATGAATTCAAAGTTTTGCTAGATAAAACTATTTTTAGATATAAGGCCGGCGGACAAGATTGCGACAAAGGACAGCTACGTAAAGATGACATAGTATTTGAGGTTGTAGATGTTGAAGAAGAGAATGGAAAAACCATTCACATAGTTAAAGGGAAAGGATCACTAGATATAGGGGATGAGGTTCTATGTGTCCTGGATTGGGAACGTCGCTACACTCTAATGAAACTACATACAGCGGAGCATATTTTCTATAAATCATTAGCAAAAAGATTACCGGATTTAGAGCTGAAAAAACTCTGGCTTACCTTCGACGACGACAAAAGAGAGGGAAACGGAACAATCGTAATTGAAACCAGTAAACCGTTAGATTGGAAAATTTTAGTAGAGGCCGAAACAGAAGTAAACAAAATCATATATGAAAACAGAAGCATAAAAACCTACATTTCAAATGTTAAAGACCTAACCAAAGATGTTAGGATAAAGGAATCCCTTCTTAAAAGAATGAATCAAGTTAGAATAGTCGAGGTTGAAAAATTTGACAAAGCTGCCTGTTCTGGAACACATGTAGAAAGAACAGGTGAAATCATGTTTTTCAAAATAACTTCGATAGAGAAAAAGAATGCTCAATCTTACCATCTTAATTTTAAAGTTGGAGAAGACGCACTTAACTTCGCATTAACAGTCTCAAATCAAGTCTTATGGAAAGCTCAAAGCATAGGATATAACCCCGACGAAGTAATATATGTGCTTGAAAAACATGAAAAACTACGTGAAACCTTAAAAGGTTTAAAAACACAACTGCTCAATACAATACCACAAGATATCGAGAGAAATAAGGAAATTGTACATAATATTCCTATCTACTATTATGTTTGCAGGGGACTTGAGGTGAAAGAGTTAACTATGCTAGGTAGAAGGCTTAAAAAGAAAATTGAAGGAAACTTCATAGCAATACTTGTAGGAACAAATGAAACAGCATCGTTTATAATTGCTTCTAAAGGTGTAAACTTAGACGTTTCAAAAATCCTTAAAGAATTTCTAGCTAATTACGATTGCAAGGGTGGAGGAAAACCAGATTTTGCCATATATGGAATAAAAAAGCCAAACAATATTAATGAACTATTAAATAATCTAGTTAATAGGTTTAGGTTGGAAATATCAAAGATTTTAGCTTAAAACTTGATAAGCGACGGTGGAAATGTTGGTACTTGTACAGGTAGAAGGAACCGATAGAGTTGGTAAAACAACTGTTGCAAAAATCCTCTACAAAGAGTTAAAAGAAGCTAACGTAAGTGTTAAACTGTTTGCTTTTCCAAATAGAGAAACAGAAATAGGAAGTATTGTTGATAAAATGTTGAAAAAGAAGAAATTCGAATGGAATGAAGCAGTAATCTTCCAATTATTACAAACAGCAAATAGATTAGAATTTTACCAGGAAACTAAAGATTGGCAAGGAAAATGGGATGGAGTACTGATCTTTGATAGGTATGCTTTAAGTGGTCTTGTATATGGAAAATTAGATGGTGTTCCTTACGATTTCTTAATGTCTTTACAACTTCTTTTACCACCCCCGCAATTAAGTATAATTTTGACTGCTGATAGAAAAAGTTTAGAAAGAAGACTCAAAGAAAAAATGCAATTAGAAATTTACGAGAAAATTGAAAAAATTCTAGAGGTCCAAGAAGAATACATAAAAATTTCTAAAGAATACGAGAAAAATGTGAAACAAAAACTTTCTTTTAAAACTAAGACATTGTTTTTAGATAATTCTGATGGAAAACTTAAAAATGTTATAGAAAAAGCAAAAAATGAAATTTTAAGTCTACTATCAAAACGAAGTTAGAAATTAAGCTGCTTTTTCTTCTTACGAATAGTAACTAGAACTCCCACAAGATCTTTAACATCTTTCTCGTCTAAACCTACTGGTACAAGAAGAGGCGGTATATCTTGTGTTCCCTTAACTTTATAGAAGAGATAAGCACGTTTGTCTCTCCATCTAAATTCTAAGTCGCAAAATTCTCCTTCAAATGTAAACGATTCTCCCCTTAGAATCTTTTCAAGTAATGGTGTGACCTCTTCCTCTAAAATTAGAATTTTATCTTTCGAATCGTGTACATTAGCTATTTCCAAGACATACGCCTTTTTCTTTCTTATTTTTCCATGAATAAATACCGGTTTAACGGCAATTCTTCCTTGAGATATGACAGATGGCACTGTCTCATTACCCTTAATTTCATCTTTTTCTTTGGATATAATTGACACCATAATTATTCCCCCGGTTTTCTCATCGCATTTTTGTGAGGTTCACAATTTTTCAATGAGATAAACTGAGAGTCATCACTCTATTGTTGTAGTATCTATATAAACTTTTGGTGAATAGTACAGATTCGTTTTTATATAGTTGCGACTTTCACAACACACTTTAAAACCGGAAAAAGGGTAGCGCGTTGGTTATTTAAATTTTTTCACTTTTTCCAGCGCTTTTCTTACAAGTTCTAAACCTAAATCGGCAAGTTGCTGGGCCTTCTCCTGGTTTTTTGCTTCACTATAAACTCTGAAAAAGGGTTCCGTATTTGAAGGCCTAAGTAGTAACCAAGAATCGTCAGGATACGTGATCTTAACTCCATCCAAAGTATTAATTTCCGCCTGCATTCCAAGCTTCTCCCATTCTTCAAAAGCTGCTTTTAAAACCTTTTCTTTCAATTCATTGGGACATCTAACTCCAGTTTTCACGTGATAAAATTTTGGAAACTCTGAAACTATTTCAGATAAGTCTTGATTTCTATCAGCCATAATCTCGAGAAGTTTAAGTGTAGAAAGCACAGCATCACCGTAAAATATAGCATCAGGCCAAATATTCTTCCCAGTTTCCTCAAAAGCAAAAACAGCACCTTCACGCTTCATCGTGCTAACTATATTTGGAGGACCAACCTTACAATAAACAACTTTCCCACCATATTTTCTAGCTGTCCATTCAACGAGACTTGAAGCATTTATAGGAGTTACTACAACTCCTTCCTTTGATCGCTTTAAAATTTCAGAAATAAAAATACACCCGGAAATGTCTCCAAAATGCACGGTCCCGCTTTCATCAGCAAAAATGACACGGTCACCATCACTGTCGGTTGCTGCACCTAAATCAGCACCAGAACCTACAACAGTTTTCGCCAAGTCACCTAGAACTTCAGGTCTAGGATAAGGGTCCCTAGCTGGAAATCTACCATCTGGAACCCCATTAATTACAATAGTTTTAACATCAGCAGCTTCAAGAACTTCATCAAAAGTCAAAGTTGCTGCACCATTACAGGGATCAATAACAACCTTAAAACCCTCTGAAGCAATACTATCCACATCAACCATACTTAAGATAGCTTCCTCATAAACATCAAAAATCTCTATCTCAGAATATCCACCAAATTCAATCCAAGAAACTCTTTTTGGCCCTTCAAAAAATATCTTCTCAAACTCCTTCTCCTCTTCTTCGGAAAGTTCAGCAGTATCGGACAGAAAGAACAAGAACCCTATAATTTCAGGTGGAGTATGACTACCAGTTACAATTGCAGCTCCATCCAATCCCCACTCTTTAACAGCCCATAAAGCAGCTGGAGTAGGTGCAAGTCCGGCATCAGCTACATCAACTCCACCAGCTTGTAACCCAGCCATTAAAGCATCCTGCATGGCTTTAGCAGGAATGCGGACATCTCTACAAACTACGACGATTCCTTCATTTCCAAGAAGGGTTGCAAAAGTCTCACCTAACTTAGCGGCCATATCAACTGTAATTTCCTCATTAGCAAAACCGCGAATACCACTAGTACCAAAAAGTCTTAAACCACTCATTGTGACTCCTCCACAAAGACTACTCACTCAAATACTAGGTCAAACAAGAAATAAACTTTCCCATGCCAAAACTATTTCTTTATCTCAAATAGACAGAAATTCCCCTGAGTCCGGTAGAAAAGAAAGCTACAATTTACACATGAACGTACTTGGATGAAAGGAAAGATCTTAAATTTATTTTTAGTCATTTATAATAGATATCTTTCTTTTTTATCGTTTTTTCGATGTTTCTACGAGAGTTATATGAATGACAAGGCTTTCGGGAGTTAAGTCCATTTTTGTGGAGAAAACTTTATATAGGTTTATGATAGTATACTTCATTAAAATGAAGTAAGGTGTTAATGGGAACCAAACAAACAACAGTAAATTTAGGACAAATAACAGCCATAATAAAAAGACAATATCTTCCACAATATGGAATAAGATGATAATAAGCAAGCTTATATCGATATGTGCTATCACAGTTAAATAAGGTGATAATATGAATAAAAAAGACGAAAACCAACATACGATAGAAAGAGAACCTGAAAAAGATAGAAAAACAAATATAGGAAGATATATAACAAGAAGAGGGTTGTTACTAGCTTTTTTCTTAAATATGCTTTACACAATTATTAATTCTTACTTAGGGTTAAACTTTGGAATGGGTTTAGGATTTTCACTAGTTACAATCCTAATAGCCTACACATTATTTCACATAGCCATGGGCGGAAGTACCAAACAAGAAATAACAACAATAGTCATAGCTTCAGGAGGCTACACCGCATGGTGGATACTCGCCATAGCAATCTACATAAGAGTAATAGACCCAACCAGCAACTTACCAACATGGCTAGCCCCACCATTAGAAATTCTAAAAGAAGGGAACATATTCTCGTCAGAATGGGTTATACCAATATTTGTAAACATTTTTCTTGTACTTGTTCCTAGTTTATTAGGAATAATACTAGGACTTACCGTTGCAGATATTGTTCTTGAAAATAAAAGAATGGTTTTCCCATTTCAACAAATTACTGGTGTGACAATAAATACCTGTGTTGACAAAGGGAAAAGCGTAAAGTTCCTATTTATGTGGATGGGCATAGGTGTCTTCCTAACCGTTCTTCAATATATATTAGCTATGTTAGGCTTCGAAACTATAAGTATTGATTGGACTCCAAGTCTACCTGAAGGATACGCCTTTGGTTTTATGATAAACTTAGCTATCATGGGAGTTTCCTTCATTATTCATCCTTCTCTATCATTAACTCTTCTCTTTGCTGGTTTAGCAGTCTATTTTCTCTTAGCTCCAATAGCTGCCAAAATGGGACTATTTACGCCAGCCAAAACCGGCATGGAATACTATATGAACATGCTTTTCCAATTTTCACTTAGCCCGGCGCTAGGCATTTTTCTTTTAAGCGGCGTAATAATGCTATTAATTAAGAAAGCAAAAGCTAAGAAAAATGGAGACAAAAGCAGCGATGAAATACCTTCACTAAGCATTGCGGACTATACAAAAGCCTTCATTAATAAGTTGAAAAACGATAAACGTCTAGGAATCACCTACATTTCTTTAACATCTATGTTAATAGCATTCGTCATATTCATGGGAGTTTTTAGCCCAATACCAACCATGATAGCAATAATTTTATCATTATTCTTAACTGTTCCAATGGGAATAATAGATTCCTTCATAATCGTAAAAATGACTGGAGAAGCGGGAATTAGCATGGGAGGCCAAAGAATAATGTTCTATCAAGTCCCCATAGCAACTCTTGGCGGAAAAGGTTATACACCGTACCTAGCATATCCAGCTATTTCACCCTGGGACACTTCTGCGCTACTAGGAAGCTTTAAAATAGGTGAAATAACAGAAACCAGCAGAAAAACCATTTTGAAAGCATATCTCTTTGGCTATATTCCAGGAATAATTGCAAGTATACTCTTCATTTTGTTTGCTTGGTATTATGTAGGTTTTCCAAGTGAAATGTTCCCAGCTGTAGGTTTAATACAATTTTATGCGGTAATTAAAATGTTTGCTGAAAGATCTATTCAAGGAGTCTTAGATCCCAGAACATTCATCATAGGGGGAATAGTTGGCGGAATACTTGGAGCTTTAACCCCTATATCACCGATGGGAATAGCTCTCGCCCTACTTCTTCCACCCTCATACATACTACCTTTCGGTTTAGGAGGTATTCTTAGAGTATACACTGACAAAAAATACGGCAAAAAATGGTTTGAAGAAAGAGGACAACTAATTGCAACAGGGTTCATAGCAGGAGCAATAATAACCCAAATAATGATGGCAATATTAATGACAATGGTATAACAATACGACGTCCAAACATACTTTTAATGTATGTCATTCATTTTCATTTAACATTTGGCTAATTTTAAAATACATTTAATAATGGAAATTAAAATAAAATGATTAGAGAGTTATTTTTCTCGCGGTATTTTAAAGTATTCGTAAAATCCCCCTCTACTTCCAGGTTTTTGCTTAGGATGTCCAATAAATCCAGCAGTTACAAGTTTCTTTAGGAGTAATGGTGGCTTGTAAGCTGGGTTCCCAGTTTCGTTGTAAATGTACTCCAATATATGATATGTTGTGTCTAAGCCAATGAAATCCATGAGTTCAAAGGGACCCATGGGCCAGTTGAAACCAAGTTTAACCATGTCATCGATTTCTTTGACACCTGCAACTCCTTCTTCGAGAAGACGAACAGCTTCAGCCAAATAATATGCAAGGAACCGTGTTGTGAAGAATCCGGGGCCATCTTTTGCCTTAATTGGAATTTTCCCAAGTTTCTTTGAAAATTCAACAATTAAATTATATGTTTCCTCTGAAGTTAAAATTCCTGGAATAATTTCGATTAGTTTCATTACTGGTGCTGGGTTAAACCAATGCATTCCTATGAACTTATCTGGCCGCTTTGTAGCTGAAGCTAATTCTGTAATCATGAGTGAGGAAGTATTGGAAGCAAATATTGTATGTTCAGGGCAAATTTCATCTATCTCTTTGAAAATCTTCTTTTTAAGATCCATTATTTCTGGAACTGCTTCTATAACTATATCAGCATCCTTCACAGCTTCTCTTAGGTCAGTTGTTCCCTTAATTCTCGACAATGTTGCATCCGCGTCTTCTTTACTAATTTTACCTCTCTCAACAGCTCTATTCAAACTTTTCTTTATCCTCTCGTAAGCTCTTTCAACAAGCTCCTCTGAAATATCTCGGAAAATAACTTCGTAGCCTGCTCTTGCACAAACTTCAGCTATACCAGTACCCATTATACCTGCTCCAAGAATAGCTATTTTCCTAACGTCTTCAAGCTTCATACAAAGTCCTCCCATAACTTACAAATTTAACATAAAATCATCCACAAATATAAATTAATACACTCTTCCTCCACCGCTTACGGCTTATAAATATCGATAAAATCAATGCCAATTAAAGTTTTAAAGAAAATAAAAGGAATGTTTAGACGAATTGAATCATTTTTCCCCAGCGTATTCGTATAAAAATGTTATTACGGATTTTTCAAAATCTTTTATGCCCTGTACTACAAAGTATTCATCTGGAGAATGGGCACGGCCTCCATGACCTAAACCACCATCAACAAATGGTAAGTTTAACGGTTCCCTGTTAAATAAGTAAAAAGGTGCTGAACCACCAAGCCAAGGCCAAACCTCAGGTTCATAACCATGTTTACGGTATGTTCGGATCCAAGCTTGCACAATTTCTTCTTCAATCGAAGTATAAGCCCAAGGATAACAATCATGCACCCTAACTTCAATGTCTTCAAAACCATGTTTTTTCAAATGATTCTTAAATTTCTGAATAATATCCTCGGTATCCATGTTAGGAACAAGTCTAATATCAATTTTAGCCAAAACTTCATGTGGCAAAACAGTTTTTGTACCGGGACCAATGTAACCAGCAACTATACCATCGATATTCAACGTTGGAGAATAGAGATATCTTTTTATCAGTTCCTCACCGTGAAGATCATCTATAAAACGTTTTACTTTTATCTGTTCCTTTATGGTCTCTTCGTCAAATGTTTTTACTATTTTCTTTATCATTTCAATTTCGCTGGGAGTTGGTTCTCTAATGTCATCGTAAAACCCTTCAATAAGTATTTTACCATCAGGAGATTTCATGCTGGTCAAAGCCCAGAGAAGCCTCCAAACGGGACTATCAATCCAAGCAGCATTAGAACTATGTATACCAAATTCTGTTGGTCCTCCCCAGTCTCCGCCCCTACAAATAAGATCCATATAAATTATTCCCTTAACACCGAGAAACATCTCAACTTTTCCTTTCCTATCCTGAGAGGGTATAGGAAAGTACATAGCGTCTGCTCGTTTAAGCTTATCAACATACTTGTTAACAAATTGTGGTAAATGTATTGAACCAAGTTCCTCCTCACCTTCAATAACAAAAATCAAATTTACAGGCAGTTCACCTTCAACTTCCAAAATAGTTTCCAGTGTATTAAAGAAAGCTCTAAGCGGACCCTTAGTATTTATTGCACCCCTTGCCACTAAACATTTCCCAAACGGCTCCATATTTACAATTTTAGCTTCAAAAGGAGGCACAGACCACTTATCCTCATCAACAGGCTGAACATCATACATACCATAAATTAGAAGAGTTTTCTTATCATTACCCGCAAAAAGCTCACCATATACAACTGGCCACCCATCAGTCGAAACAATCTCACCGTGACCCCCAACTTCCTCTATAAACCCCTTTGTGATTTCAGCAGTTTCAACCATACCAGTTCCATCAGCAGAAATAGAAGGCTGCCTTAAATAATCCCTAATCTTTCTCAAATGCTCTTCAAACTGATCATCCACATGTCGATAAAGTTTTTCTAAGACCAAATCATTCACCCCAAACTGGCATCTTGTAAATGTTATAATGTTTTGAATTAAGAAAGTTAATATTCTTATCCATTGGTTTTTGGGTACTTTTGCCTTGTTTTATGGATGTTTGCAAGAGATTTTACTGTAGCGATCGATATCAAAATTATACCGCTTCCAATTATCATAAAGAGGCAACATGTAGCAATAAATATGCATAGAAAGGGTGTAAAGCAGAAAAAGAGGGCAAGCAAGGAAAATAAACCGTATAGAAACCATATATCCTTAGTTGAGAACATGACTTCCTTATTTTCCTGACAAATTTCATAACGACCTCTTTCTTCCCTGTCTGAAGGACCTAAAACATATAGTAACAGTCCTATAAAAGCATAAAGCATTAAAGTTATTAACTGAGTAGCGAGAGGTGGAATATTTTCTGGGAAAATAAATACGTAAGAAAATATGTAAAGAGCGATAAGATATACAGTAACTATGACAAAACCTAAGCGTCCAAGCACTAATGAACGGATTGAAAAAGAGTTTTTTGCAACAGAACTGCTTAGCTTATAAAAAACAAGTATTATAAGTAGACTGCCAAAAACTGTCACGGTTACAGTAATAAAATTAAAATTGAAATTAATTGTTGAAATTGACGCACCAAATATCGTAAGAAAAATAGCAGCGGCCAGGTTACGTTTATTACGTTGCATTAAAACCATGTGAGAAGATAGAATCTGTTTTTCAAAATTTTCAAGATGCTCGGTGGAAGAGAGTGAAAATATTTCAAAGACCATTAGAGGAGCGATGAAAGACATTATTGGATGCCAGAAAAAAGTTACTAGAAACATTTCCCCTATGGCAAAACCTAAATACCTGCCAAATAGCGGTGGCTGATTGTAAAATGAGGTCCAAATAACTTTTGTTATCCATGATTCGTAAAGTCCGAAAAGACAGCCCCACAAATACAATGACCATGGATCATATCTTTTAGTTTTCACGGCAAGGGTGAAGAAGAATAAAAAATGACTCCAATACAGAGGAAAAGTGACAAATAAAGCCCATAAATTTATGAACCAAAGAGGGGAAGCACCAGAATAAACTTCAGCAAAAACCATGGAAAGAATGCCTATGAATAAGAGAACTATAAAACGATTTTTGAAGGCATGTGAACTTTTTCTATGCAAAATATTTTCATCCAATTTCATAAGCACCATGTATAACTCTTAATGTATTTTAATATTGCTTAAAACACGGGACGCTGTGAATCTTGGAGGAATTAATTTAATTGGATATGTAACAAATCTAACAGCTTGATCTTAAATCTTATTTTTCTTCAATTAGTTGTGTTTTAATTGAGGTAGATAAGGTAGAGGTAAACTTATTATAATGCTACAATATTTTAGAACATCTGTGTTGTTCTAACCAATGGAATGTTTCAGAAATTTAAATTATAGAAAAAATATGTCACATGATTAAATTAGATGGTGACTTAATATGTCGCTGAATAATTTCTTTTATCCAAAAAACATAGCCATTGTTGGTGCCTCAAATAATCCAAGAAAATTTGGTTACGAACTGATAAAAAACATTATTGAAGGAGGATATAAAGGTAAAATTATTCCCGTAAATATTAAAGAAGAAGAGGTTATGGGATTTAAAGCTGTTAAAACTATCAGAGAAGTTCAAGAACAGATCGATCTGGTTATCATAGCTATACCTGCAAATTTTATTCCCCAAGTTATTCAAGAATGCGCGGAAAAAGGAATCAAAAATATTATTATTGTTTCTGGAGGTTTTAGCGAAGTGGGGGAGGAAGGCAAAAAATTAGAGCAAGAAGTAGTCAAAATAGCAAGGGAAAATGGTATTAGGATCATAGGACCTAACTGTGTAGGCATACAAAATACTGAATTTTCTTTAAATGCTTCGTTTGTCATGCGGGCACTGCCAGGTTCTATTGGAGTAATAACGCAAAGTGGAGCTCTCGGAGCGTCTCAAATATATATGGCAACAAGTGAGGGCATCGGATTTAGTAAGTTTATTAATTTGGGAAATGCATGTGATGTTTCAATACCAGAAGCAATCAAATATTTAGCGGATGATTCTCAAACAAAAGTCATAGCACTATACATAGAAGGAGTAAGCGAAGGAAAATCGTTTATGGAAGCTTTAAAATATGCAACTGCTAGAAAACCTGTAGTGGTTGTTAAAGCAGGTAAAACAGAAGCTGGAATGCGTGCAGTACTTTCACATACAGGTTCCCTCGCCGGTAAAGACGCTATATTTGATGCTGTCTTCAAACAAACAGGTGCTATAAGAGTTGAAACCCTTCAACAACTCTTTAACGTTGCTCGTCTAATAGTGGAACAACCACCACCTCAAGGGAAGAGAGTTGCAATTATAACGAATGCTGGTGGCGCCGGAGTTCTATCTGCTGATCAGTGTGCAAATCACGGTTTAGTTCTTCCAGAGCTTTCTGAAGAGACAAGAAATGCTTTAAGAAGTTTTCTTCCACCAATAGCTAGTGTTCTTAACCCCGTAGATATTATAGCGAGCGCAAACATGGAAGTTTATAAGAAAACTGTTGAAATCGTCATAAAAGACCCTAACGTTGATTGTCTAATAGTTGCATGTGTAGTTCCAACATTTCTAGGCATGAAGCCAGATGAACATGCAAGAGGGGTAGTTGAAGCTCTTAAAGAAGTTAAGGAAAGAAAAACTGTTGCAGCTTGTTGGATGGCTGGTGAAATCGCGGAACCAGGCAAAAAAATATTAAGTGAAAACCGCATACCTGTGTATTCTTGCCCTAAAGAGGCAGCACATGCCCTTGCAAGCTATATAAAGTATATCGAGTTTAAGAAAAAATTAAAAATGGATAAAATTACATCGCATATTACTTCCTAAGGTTTGTTATCTTGCTGGGAGTTGAAAAAGATGGACAAGATTGATGCATATATCTTTATTGAAGCAGAAATTGGTAAATCAGAACATGTTTTAAATGAACTTAGAAAATTGGATATTGTTAAGAGTGTTGCTTTCGTTACGGGTATGTTTGATATAATAGTCCGTGTTAGTGTCAATAACTTGGAGGAACTTTACGAAGCAACAGTGAACTACATACATAAAATAGATGGTGTGAAAAGAACTCGAACAAACATCATAGAGAAGGAATTGAAACAAGAGGGTTAAACTTGGTTTCTAAGAAAGCTGAATTCTATCTCCTAGCTTTACTTTCAGGAGTATTTGTATCTTTTTATGTTCTTATGGACTCTTACGGTCTAAAAGCTCTCGTAACTGATCCCTATGTGTATTCTTTTCTTTGTGAATGGATAGGACTCATAACATGTTTTCTATACTTACTTTTCCTAAGCATTCCCATAACAATAAATGGTAAAAAACGGTGCGTAGGATTTTATCTTGATCCATATTTTCAAGGTTTAAAAATTCCAAGAGGAAAGTCGCTTCAATACATTTTAGGGGCTGGTCTAGTTGCAAGTATCTCCACAATAACTTATTTTATAGCTATGAGTTTTTCAGATCCGTCTATGATGCTTCCACTTATGCGTTTTTCAACTATATATCTTCTAATAGTCGATTTTATTAGGGAGAAAGATGTTCCAAGTGCAATTGAAATAGAAAGTATACTCTCTGTAACTCTTGGAGCATTTTTGGTAACTCTTAGCAAGGGGGAAATAGATCTCTACACAGTAATTATCACACTTGTTGTAATGAATGGATGTTTCACTATATATACCATATTTATGAAGAAATTGCAAGAGATTTCAGAGAATGGGAAGAAAAATGATTCCTTAAATTTACGTTTTTGGAGTCTATTTTTCTTAACTTTATTTTTATCAGTTATGTTAATACCGTTTCTAGACAAGACAAAAATAGAAATGATACAAAAACTGTTTTTCTCACCTATAATTTTCCTCTTCTTCACGATTAATATGGGATTTGCCTTTTTATCTTATGTAATGTATATTAGAGCTCTTGGTAAGGGGAAAATGAGCATAGTAAATGCCATTGTTTCAATTAACATCATATTAGGGATACCTCTTACTCTTTTGGGGGTAAAATTAGCACCTCATGTATTTGAATATGTAAGTTATGATGTTTTTCTTTGGATAATTAAGATAGTTGGAACAATCTTTGTAATTGTAGGCATCCTGGCATTGTCTTTAAGCGAGGTAAAAGCCTACATACTTCTAAGGGTTAGTTCAAAACATGCCTCAAATATCCTTGAAAAAATATTCAGAGTAAGAGGTATAGAATATGTTGCAGCTGTTGCGGGAGACTACGACTATGTAGCGAAGCTGAGAATAAGAACATTAGGCAAAACCTATAACATCATAGTTCGAGAAATAGAAAAGATAGAAGGAATACTACAAATAATGTCACTACCAATAGTAAAAGAATGGGAATACCCATAATTAGAACATTCATCTAAGATTGCAAATTTTAATGCGGCTTCTTAATTTTCTTTACAACTCTAACCTCTTCAATTACAGTATAGGGATACTCTCCTTTTTCATCTTTTTCATATGCTTTTACCATGTCCCAGACGGCGAGAAGAGCAGCTGAAACGCCGGTAAGAGCTTCCATTTCAACACCAGTTTTGCCAACGCTTCTAACCTCAACTTCAACGATAACACGGTTTTCTTTGAAACTAAAATCTACATTAACACCTGTAATTGGAATCGGATGACATAGAGGTACAATTTCAGGAGTCTTTTTAACAGCCATTATAGCAGCGAGTTGAGCAACGGAGACAACATCACCTTTCTTAATTTCACCTTTTAAAATACGTTGAACAGTACTTTCCCTTAATTTTATGATACCTCTAGCTTTAGCAATTCGTAAAATATCAGGTTTCTCCCCGATTTCAACCATTCTAACGCCTTTAAACTCGCGTTCTTTTTCTTTCTCCATTTAAAACTCCACCTTTAAAATCGTAAATAAACGACGTATTCTTAAATATTTTAGAATATGACTTAAACTTGAATAAAACATTATAACGATGTTAATAGGAATTATTGAGTTTGGGCTTCACTCACTTCTTTCTTTTTCCTAGGATATATGCATTCCTTTGGTGCTTTCTCAAAGGGTTCTAAGTATTTTCTAAGAACCTTTGGAATTACTACCGTTCCATCTTCTTCCTGACAGTTTTCTAAGATAGCTGTTATTGCTCTGGTTGTTGCGATTGCTGTTGAATTTAATGTATGAACAAACCCTTCTGTAGGCAATCCACGTTTCTTAGCATATCTAATGTTTAATCGGACCGATTGCCAGTCTGTACAGTTGCTGCACGAAACCATTTCCCTGTATTTTCCTTGTCCTGGCATCCATGCCTCTAAATCGTATTTTTTAGCTGCTACGTCTCCTAGGTCTCCCGAGCATACATTAACAATTCTATACGGTATTTCTAACCCTTTCCATAGTTCCTCTGCATTTTTTATAAGTTTTTCATGCCATTCCCAAGAGTCTTCTGGAAGGCAAAATACAAACTGCTCAACCTTATTAAATTGATGTACTCTGAATATTCCCTTCGTGTCTCTTCCATGTGCTCCAGCTTCTTTTCTAAAACATGGGCTTATTCCAACATATGTTAATGGTAGTTCGCCTATTTCAAGAACTTCATTCATGAACATCGCAGCCATGGGGTGTTCAGAGGTAGCGATGAGATAAAGGTCTTCATTTTCAATTTTGTAAATTGCATCTACGAAGTCTTGGAAGCTTGTTACTCCTTCGTAGGCTTTTCTACGCATCATGAACGGTGGTTCAACAAGGGTAAATCCTTGTTTTGTCATGTAATCCATCGCATATAACATTAATGCTTTGTCAAGCCAAACAAGATCGTCAAAAAGATAGAAGAATCTTGAAGATGCAACTTTAGCTGCTCTTTCAGTATCTCCAAGTTCAAGAATCTCTAACATGTCAACTTGGCTTTTAGGCTTATAATCTATTACTTCATATTCAACATTATGTCCTTCCACGTATGTTTGGAAGATATCTACGAATCCTTTCCAAACTTTTGGTTTACCATAATATCTAATTGGCACATTATCTTCTTCGCTTTCACCTATTGGAACACTTTCATGCACGATATTTGGAATGCTCAAAAGTAATTTGGTTCTTTTTCTATCATATTCCTCAACTTTCTTTTCAAATTCTTTTATCTCAGCTGAAAGTTTTCTTGCTTCTTTTATCTTACCTTCTCTCTCAGGACCCTTCAGCCTCGAAATTTCTGCCGTTATGACATTAAGTTTATGCCTAAGTTCATTAAGCTCAGTTAAGCTTTTCCTCCATAAAGTATCGTATTTTAAGGCTTCATCTACCACATTTGGATCTAGCCCGCGCCTTTGCTGTGACCATTTTATTTTTTCAGGGTTTGTGCGAAGTAGTTTTAGCATGCTCCACAAAGTTACCACGCACCGTGAATACAGCGTTTACACATGGTATCTTAAATGTTTTCAAAATGAATTTAAGCATATTCATTAAGCCCAGTGTAAAAATGTTAAAGTAGTCAAGTTAAAAATATATAAAAGGGTGAGTTGAAGTTAACTGGGAGATTTAGCTTTAAGCCACGAGTCTCTGAGAAATCTTGTAAATAATTCGATGTAGGATGATATTGTTGAGGCTATTCCTCTAATTTTCTCCTTAATGGTTGCGAAAACTACTTCTTCTCTATCTCTACTAACACCTATGTACTCTAGTTCTGGTAAAATTTTTACCTTTACATTGTCAGCTTTCATCAGCTGAGATATAAGATCAGAAACCTCGTTTGTAACTATTTGAACACTTACTTTCGGTTTAACCGTTGTAATTACGTTCAGTACATTTTCCATATTTGCGGGAATTACAGCGAAAATTGACGATTTAGCTCTTCCTATACTATCTATCATGTACTGTTCAACAATTTTTTGATCTGGTAATACAAATAGATCTGTAACTTCTGAAAATCTTTCGGTAATGCCTTTTAGAGGAGAAACCTTACTTTTAATCTCGCTTTTCACTGTTTCAAAAGTTTTTTCAACTTCCCCTAAACCTCTATTAACAACCTCGTTAATTGAAGATACCAATACTTCCTTCTGTTGCTCTACATTACTTACAGCCCTATCAAAACCATTTTTAATATCGTTTGAAACACCAGAAGTAACAGCCTTATATTCTTCAGCTCTACTTCTAATTAACTCACTAACTTCACCTTTTGAAGATGTTAAGTAGGAAGATACTTTAGCTGCTACATTATCGATTTTACTTCTAAGATCAGCAGTTAAGCTTGTCATTTTTGTTTCAAAATCTCTTGAAGCACTTTCTAAATGTGAACTAAGAGTGGTTTTTACCGTGGATGATGTTTTCTCAATTTCATTTTTGATATTATTCTCCAAGGTTTTAAGATCAGTTTCAACCTTTGAAGCATGTAAATTCATGGTTTCTTCAACTTCACTTTTCGTTTTGCTAATTTCCTCATTTATAACAACCTTTGAATTACTGATTTTTTCAAGTAATTCGTTCTTAGCTTTCTCAATACTTTCCTCTATACTTTTTAACTGTTCTAAAACACTTGTAAACGTTTTTTCAATACTTTCTGCCGATATATCAAAAGTAGATATACCTGTTTCTGTAACACTTTCTAAACTTTTTTGAACTCGTTTTGATAGTTGAGAGACTGTTGATTGATAATCTGTTATCTTTTCCACAATCTGTGACGATACTCCGTCTAAAAGGCCACTAAAGGATTCATCGATACCTTTACCAGCTTCATTTAAAGCTTCATTCATTTTTGCTCCAATTTCTGTGGAGGTAGACTGAGTATCGGTTTCAACGGAAGAAATAAGTTCTTTTAAGGCAGATGTGGATTCGGTTAGTGATTTACTAAATATTCTAGACAGTTTGTCGTCAAGTTCTTCAAAAATGAGACTGGTTTTCTCATTTATGCCTGCAATTTTTCCTATAACTTCCTTTGAAATATCCCAAGATGAACTTCTAAATTCCTCGATAAACTGTTCTACCTTGTTCTTCGCTTCTTCAGCTAATCCTCTAAAAAGTTTTGTTGTTTCAACCGTAGTTGATGATAGAAGCTTTGTTACTTCATTTTCAAAAGATTCGATTTTCTCCTCAAGCTCCTCTATATCCTTTTTAAATCCTAAAACCATTTTACCTTCTTCTGACAAAAATTGCCCCCCTAGATATTATAATGTAAACTTAAGATAATATACACGCCGTCTTAATAAAATTTTCATTCCAAACAGAAAGAAAAGCATTTCATTTCATCTCTGAGGTAAAATGTCTAATGTGTAAAAAGAGTTCTCAAATTAGAATAAGTGATAAAATATTGTGAATTTTTTAGGATATATAATTCTTCAATTATGTAATTTAAATTAGAAATATTTTATCAAAATAAAATTTTATGACGTTAAATGTCAAACAATGGTTTTTGGACAAAAATTAACAAAGTTTATTTGCAAATAAATGTTAAATTAAAGGTCAAGACATAAAGAATTGTCGAAACATAAAAACAATGAAATTAAACAAATTTAAATAGGTTTTAGTTCTCTGAACAAAACCTAAAAATTAATGGTGTTGAATAGTAATGAAAAGCTCTAGAATACCAGGATTCTATAAATTACCCGTGGAGGAGAGGTTAAAAAAGGTAGCAGAGTTTGCAAACCTCACAGAAGAAGAAACAGACCTACTTAAAAAAGAAGGAAACCTAGACTTAGAAATTGCAGATAGAATGATTGAAAATGTCATCGGGACAATGGCTTATCCTTTCGGAATAGCAACAAACTTCCTAATAAACGAGAAAGATTACCTTATCCCAATGGTTATAGAAGAACCATCAGTAGTAGCAGCTGCAAGCAACGCAGCAAAAATGACCAGAAGCAAAGGAGGAATCTATACCTCAAGCACAGGACCAATAATGATAGGACAAATCCAACTTGTTAACATAAAAGATCCATATGCACAAAAAATGAGAATACTAGAAGAAAAAGAAGAAATACTTAAAATAGCAAACGAACAAGACCCAGTCCTCATCAAATTCGGTGGAGGAGCAAAAGACATAGAAGTAAGGGTAATCGATACACCCAAAGGACCCATGGTAATAACTCATCTAATTGTAGACGTTAGAGACGCAATGGGTGCAAATGCAATAAACACTATGTGCGAGGCAGTTGCACCATTTATAGAAAGAATAACTGGAGGCAGAGTATACCTTAGAATAATCTCAAATTTAGCAGATAAGAGACTAGTAAGAGCGAGAACCATCGTAGATAAAGAGGCTGTGGGTGGAGAGGAGGTTGTTGATGGTATAGTATTGGCATGGGCATTTGCAGCAGCAGACCCCTACAGGGCAGCAACCCATAACAAAGGTATACTAAACGGGGTCATAGCGGTAGCTTTAGCTACTGGGCAAGATCACAGGGCAATAGAAGCTGGGGCTCATGCTTACGCTGCAAGAACTGGCAGGTACATGCCTTTAACAACTTGGGAGAAAAACGAAGACGGAGACTTAGTAGGTACATTAGAAATGCCTATGGCTGTTGGTATAGTTGGTGGAGCAACAAAAGTCCATCCCATTGCGAGGATCGCTTTAAAGATCTTAGGGGTAAAAACAGCGACAGAACTAGCTGAAATAATGGGCGCCGTAGGTTTAGCTCAAAATCTCGCTGCCTTAAGAGCATTAGCTGCTGAAGGAATTCAACATGGACATATGAGACTTCATGCTCGTAACTTAGCTATGATGGCGGGAGCAACACCTGAAATCGTAGATAAAATTGTAGAAATTATGGTCAGAGAAAGAAAAATCAGATACGACAGGGCTGTTGAACTAGTAAAACAGTTTACAGAAGCAAAATAACCAAATCAATTTTACATTACGATTTATATGACCGACAAAGTATGTTTAGTTCTATAAATTTCTAAGAAAACTTAAAACAACATACTTTCTTTATTATATTGATTTTAACTTGTAAAATAAGAGTATTGCTTGTGGGATTTATATTGTCTAAACACGCTGAATTTCATAAATTATTTAATTACATTTTACATTCGGCTATCTTGAACAGTAAAAGAATAATTTTAGATCGACTCGAAGGTACCACTATTTACATACGTATTAAACGTCCAAGAGGGATAACTGATATCAATGAGGCAGTATTTTCAGACCTTTTCGGAAAAATAATGACAAGAAAATTAACAATTACTTATGAATGGAACGAAAAGGAAAAAGTGTTAGAGTATCACTTTATTCTAGATGATAAAATAAAAGGTATAGTAAAGATTTTAGATCTCCCAGAAAACATAGCAGCAAATATTTAGTGTCTATCCGTTACGCAAATACTTTCAATAAAAGTCATTAAACTTAAAAATAGAGCTTACCGTAGGTGAGTTTTTAACTAAGATTTACACGTTTTTATTATAGGTGTTTATGATGTTAATGTCTGGCAAAGAATATGTAAATAGTTTAAAGGGGAGGAAAGTTGAAGTCTACGCTTTCGGAGAGAAAATAGAAAAACCTTGTGAACATCCATTTCTAAAACCCTCATTAAACTCTATTGCAGCTACTTACGATATAGCTTTTGATCCAGAACACGCTTCTCTTGCAACAGCTACTTCTCATTTAACTGGGGAAAAAATCAACAGATTCACACATATTCATCGCAGTGTAGATGATCTTGTCAAAAAGGTTAAGCTTCTAAGAGTTTTAGGACAGAAAACTGGGACATGTTTTCAAAGATGTGTTGGATGGGACGCGCTAAACGCTCTAAGCATCGTAACCTACGAAATAGATCAAAAATACAAAACAGAATATCACAAACACTTCATAGAGTTCCTAAAATATGTTCAAAGTAAAGATTTGACCTGTGCCGGAGCCATGACAGATGTAAAAGGAGACAGAAGTCTAAGACCAAACGAACAAGCTGATCCTGACCTATACGTGCATATCGTTGAGAAAAGAGACGATGGCATCATAGTTAGAGGTGCTAAAGTTCATATTACTGGTGTAGTGCATTCACATGAAATTATTGTAATGCCTACAAGAGCTTTAACCGAAAAAGATAAGGACTATGCTGTATCTTTTGCAATTCCAACGGATACTAAGGGAATTACATTAGTTGTTGGAAGACAAATGGGAGACTTAAGAAAACTTCGAGAAGAATACTTCGATCTAGGCAACGTTAAATATGGTGTTGCAGGCCATGAAGCCTTGGTAATTTTTGATGATGTTTTTGTTCCTTGGAATAGAGTGTTTATGTGCGGCGAATACGAGTTTGCAGGACAGCTTGTTGAAGCTTTTGCTTCATATCATAGGCAGAGTTATGGCGGTTGCAAAGTTGGTGTGGGCGATGTTCTAATCGGTGCTACAGCCCTTGCAGCAAAATACAACGGTATTCTTACCGCTTCTCATATTAGAAGTAAACTTGTAGACATGGTCTATTTAAATGAAACACTTCATGCTTGCGGCTTAGCTTGTAGCTATGAAGGTTTCAAAACCTCATCAGGGACCTTTAGAGTTGATTCTATGTTAGCTAACATCTGTAAACTAAACGTTACAAAATTTCCCTATGAAATCGCTAGGCTTGCCCACGACATCGCTGGCGGATTAATAGCCACCATGCCAAGTGAAAAAGACTATAAAGATCCAAAACTTGGAAAACTAATCGAAAAATATCTTCGCGGCATATCAGATGTTCCAACTGAACATCGCATGAGAATATTTAGATTAATTGAAAACATGACTATGAGTACTGGATATCTGGTAGAATCTATGCATGGCGCAGGGTCCCCTGAAGCTCAAAGAATCATGATAAGTAGACTCGCAAACTTCGAAGAAAAAATGAAACTAGCAAAAATTCTTGCTGGCATCGAAAAATAATACATAAAATATTATTCGATACGAATTCGATTACAAACAATGTTTATTTCAAGATGTATATATCCGCATTAAAATAAGCCATTTTTCCATTTGTTGGATAACATTTTTGAGCTACCATGTTTTTATTACCTTTAAAATTCAATGAATGTAAATGGGGGATTGAAATGAGTATCGATTATATGGTCGACCTTCTAAAAAAATTCGTATCAATAGACACCACCTCTACCGAAAGAAAAAACTACGATAAAATCACAGAATTGATTACAGAGGAAGCTAAGAAAATAGGATGCAATGTAGAGAAGGTAGTTGATGAAAAAGGAATTCCACACTTAAAAATAACCTTACCTAACGCTCCAACAGATGGAAAGAGGGTGGTCTTTCTAACACATTATGATGTTGTGCCACCAGGAGAGGGATGGAGTTTCGATCCATTTGAGCCATTTGTAAAAGACGGGAAAATTTACGGTCGAGGAGCTTCCGACGATAAATCTAGTATTGCAGCTGCTTTAATAGCCTTCAAAGAGATACTTGAAGAGAAACTTGAACCTAAAATTTATCCAATTCTCATAGTTTCTGGTGGCGAGGAAACAGGTGAATCAGAAGAATTCTTCAAAAGTATTACTGGAGATATAGGGGTCGTTCTTGACTCAGGTCCAGAAGGCCTGTCTATTGGGGCTTCAGGTGTAGCTAGGATAACTGTTTTGGTAAAGGGTGAACAAGTTCATTCTGCATACCCGTTTAAAGGAAAAAACGCTATATACTTGGCAGCAAAAATCGTATCCTTCCTTGAAAAACTTGGAAAAGAATTAGAAAAAACTGTGGTGTCGAAATATGAAGCACCAGAATACTATGAAAAATTACCAGCTAGAGCAAATGTAACTATCATTGAGAGCGGCGTAGCAGCAAACATTATTCCAGGTGAATGTAAATTAGTAATTGATAGAAGAACAATTCCAGAGGAAAAAGCAGAAGACGCCGCTCAAGATCTTAAACGCAAAATAGAAGAATTTGCCAAAGAAAACAATATTGAAGTTGAAATAGATGCAAAAGGCCTCATGGATGCATGGGTCACCACCGATGAAGAAGTTATAGAGAAGTTCAAACATATTTTAAAAGACGTAACTGGAGAGGAACCAAAAGTAATCGTTGAGCTAGGAGGGACAGATGGAGTACACTTAATCGATAGAATGCCAGTCATCCAATTCGGAGCTTTAAGAGGCGACAACAACATCCATGGACTAAACGAATTCGTCTACATAAAAGACCTAACCTTAGTCAAAGAATTCGTCAAGAAAACAATCCTAACACCACTCTAATCATTTATATTTCTGAATTTCGTCATTGTAGGTAGGAAATAAATTTCAATAGAATCTCTTCTAAAGTGAGAATTATGAAATTTTACGTAGGAACATCAGGCTGGATTTACAGCTGGAATCTAGGGGGATCTTTCGATTGGTACTTAGCTAATTCCGGCTTGAATAGCACCGAATTGAACGCAAGTTTTTACCGCTTTCCCTTTAGAAACCAAGTTTTAAGCTGGGTCAAGAAAACTCCTAAAGGATTTAGATGGGCTATCAAAGTTAATCGCTTCATTACACATGTCTTTAAATTTAGTGACAGGGCTTATCAAACATGGATGAAATTTAGAAATCTTTTTGAACCATTAGATGATAAAATAGACTTTTATCTTTTTCAATTACCACCCTCTTTGGAGCCTTCAGAGAAATATGTTCAAAGAATAGAAAAGTTTATTTTAAAATGTGAATTGGGTGAAAGATTTGCTCTTGAATGGAGGAACATCAACTGGTTTTTGGATAAATGGGTTAAATGGGCAGAAAACCTTGGAATAACCCTAGTCTCCATAGACTCGCCAGATTTCCCAAGAGAAATCTACGCAACAAATAACATAGTATATTTAAGAATGCATGGAAGAACAGCATGGTATTCACATTACTACACCGACGAAGAACTAAAAGAAGTTGTAGAAAAAATATTGAAAGTTAAACCAGAGAAAATCTACGTATTTTTTAATAACAATACAAACATGTTACGCAATGCTCAAACAATGCTAAAAATCCTAAAAACTATTATCTAGGATATATAAAAAATTATGGTTAACTAAAACTTTACCTTTCTCTTTTAAAGTAGCGAAACCAACCATTCTTCTAAACAGAAAATAGAGTTCTTTACACGTTAAAATACCTAACTTTGATAAAATTGTTAAAATTATAGCGATCTATTCTTCGATGTACGAGCCACACGATGGACAGAATCTAGCTGTTTCCGGTACGGATTCTCCACAATACTGGCAGAATCTTTTTGTTTCTCTTGCTTTTTCCACTTCTTCCCCGACAATGATCTCCCCTGTTTCAGAATCGAATCGAACATTTATTCTTCCCTCAGCTCTCAAATCTATTATTGCAGCTCTTAATTCATCAGGTCTCATATTTAATTCCTTGGCAAGATCTTCAAGTTTAACTCGTTTATAACTTTTTAAGGAGTAGAGAACCGTTTTTAAAGTTGATCTACGGCTTAACGTGGTTGCTATAGCTGATCCAAGTATCCATATGCCACCAAAAGCAATCCAAATGCTACCTGGAAAAATATCAAAATAGGATAAAATCCCCCAGAAAATTAAAATTAAACCGACAACCATTGAAGAATAAAATTGATATTCTGTCTTATACCTTCTTCTCGTCATTTAACTCCCTCACAAACTTACACCTAGACACAAATGTAATTATTTAAACCTTTGCTTAATTTTTTAATTAACTCTCTTCCTACTATTGTATTACTTTGTTTAGTAAATCGTACAAAATATTCCAAAAATATGATAATCCTAAAGCCTGAAGAAAATTTTTCCTCACTAGGGTTAATTCTTACGGTAAGAAATGGAAAATATAAATACTTTTTCCTCAACACATAGAACCAAGCCGATAAGTGAACTAATTGAAATGACTGTTCCAAAACCAAACAATAAACGTTAATTAATCATTTTGCTACTGAGTATAATATCGAATTTACGATGTGAAAAAGATGGATAAAAAGGATAAGATAAAAAATTCAAAATATCTTGAAGACTTATTAGACATTTTTGACGAGTTGAAAAAGAAAGGAATAAGAGTTGTTATTAAAATATGTCCTGTTTGTAAAAGCCCACAGATACAGTTTATGAAAGCAAAATTCGATATTTTGGGAGCTATGGGTATAACTCGGCCAAAATTTATTTGCCGTGAATGCGGATATTGGGGTAAAATAGTAATAGAATTAACTAGCGAAGAACTTAGCGACAAAATTCTGGATAAACTACTTTACAAAGATATAAAGCTCCAAAAACTTTTGGAAGAATTAAAAGACATAATTTAAGTTCTAAATAATTTTGACGCAATTAAACATCATAACTTAACAAAATATATCTAACTATAATTGTGAAAAAGTCGCCGAAAAACAATGAAATTACGAAGCCCAAAAACATTAAGACTATAAAGGGAATAACAGGAGTAATCCAAATCTCTGTGTTTGAAAGATCAGATTTTGTTTCTAATCCATGGAGCTTGAAAACCCTCTTCTCTTCAATCTTTTCTTCAATAATTCTAAAAAATTTCCAGTTACATTTTCCATGAGTCTTATACCCAATGGCCATAACATACAATTTTTTCCAAAGGGGTTCATGTTCGAACCCTTCGAAAATTTTCTCACCTTTTATAATTCTAAACAAGTTTTGAAGGAAAAGACAAAAATTAATTATTAAAAGGAGAAACAAGCTGTTGACTAAAGTAGAGAGAGGAAGAAAAGGGTAAAATAAACTTTTACTGTTAAAAATGAAGGT